>ERZ1066137.57-NODE-57-length-114286-cov-40.866218_pt1 | contig 114286 bp, 96 predicted proteins | sample MGYA00382784_ERZ1066137 | MGnify/ENA primary metagenome ERZ1066137 (study PRJEB33369, sample SAMEA5778367) | biofilm metagenome | biome: Industrial cooling water; feature: Water cooling tower basin; material: Biofilm | place: United Arab Emirates | collected... | reverse complement strand
AAGGAAATAGGGCCGTTGGTGGATTGAACCGTACTTGAGGTACTGCGGATGCCATCCCCACCAGAGCCACTCCTGGTATTGACCCCTACGCCACCACCGCCACCTGTAGCCGTGAAGGAAATAGGGCCGTTGGTGGATTGAACCGTACTTGAGGTACTGCGGATGCCATTCCCGCCAAAGCCAGCAAAGATACTTGAACCAAAGCCAGAACTGTTATCGCCCAGGCCCCCCTGTTTGCCGGTACCTGTGAGGGAAATGGCCCCACTGGTGGATTGAATCGTTGTGTTTGTGATAGAAATACCAGTCCCGCCGGATCCACCACTGGCAAGCAAGCCATCTCCCCCTGCTCCTCCAGTTCCTGTGAGGGAAATGGCCCCACTGGTGGATTGAATCGTTGTGCCTGTCGCAGAAATGCCCGTGCCTCCGGGGGTACCGCCACCTGAAATAGCGATTCCCGGGGTGCCCGTCCCCTGCAGCGTGATGGTTCCACTGCCAGAGTTGAGTTGGGCATTGGAAAGAATCACTCCATCCTGGAAGGACGATCCGGTACGACTGGCCCCCTGAAGCGTAATGGCCCCCCCATTGGTGGAGATCGTCGCATTGTTGATGAAGACAGTGCCACTGGAAGAACTGGAACTGGGCAGGGCATTCAGGAAGACATTGCCGCCCTGGGTTGTGATACTGGCGTTAACCGTAATGTCGCCCAGCGCCTCTGCCGTTAACCCGACCCCACTGGTTGTAATGGCGATCGGGGCATTAAAGGTAATACTGCCGCTAGATTGCAACAGCACATTGGCTAAGGCTGCATTGAGCGTGCCATTGTTGACAGTACTTGCCCCACCGGGGTTGTCGGTAAACAGCAACTGGCTTCCCCCACCGGAAGGCAGGTCAGAGGGGTTGTTGGAGCCAGGCTCGATCGTGATGCTGGTGGGGTCGAGCAGTAAGGTGCCGGTCTGTCCCTGAGCTGCGGTCAAATCTACCCTGCCCTCAAAACTCAGGGTATTTTTGCCAGAGACTTCGGCAAAGCCACCATCGCCCCCGGCGGGGCCACCTTGAGCGCTAAGGTTTCCGGCAAAGCGGGTATGGTCATCGGCCCAGACAATCACTCTACCGCCCTGGCCCTGCTCTAAAGCATCAGCGGTAATCGTTGAGTCAGCCGTTACAACCACCCGATCGGCGTTGGGAATTTGCCCCTGGCCCTGGTAATCGCCACCAATCCGAATCGTCCCTCCGCCATCGCTGCCCGAGGCATTCAGGTTGGCTCCCACCAGACCGACCTGAGTCCCGACGATATTAATCTGAGCGGTGGCGGTTTCTCCAGCTACGGAGATGTTACCAGCTACGATCGCCGTGCCCGCTGCAGTCGGAATTTCAATTCCCGAACCGCTAAGTTGCACAGTTCCATCGGCATTGACGGTCAACCCTGTGGCATTGCTGGCATTGCCGCCAGTGAGAAGTTGGGGCAGGTTAGGCGGTTGAATATTGAAGTTGGGGGCCTGGGTCAGGGGCGAAAACTCTAAACTGAGCAGGCTACCCGCCTGGTTCAATTTGACTAGATGGGATCCGGGAACTGCCACGATCGTCACTTCACCGTCGGGAGCCGTGAGGGAGCCAGTGTTGACCACTGTTCCCCCCAAAAGCGTCAGGCTCTGACCCGGGTTGACCAGCAGATTGGCCGCATTGACGATCGTCCCGGCTTGAGCTGCAAAGGCAAAGCTGTCAGGGGTTCCCACCAGAGCGGCATAGTTGACCGATCCGATCGCCGGAAACTCCTGATTGCCCAGGCCAATTTTACTGGCAGTGGTAGCCGTAAATGCGGCCGGGAGATTCAGGCTGGCATTGCTGCCAAAGACAATTCCCGCCGGGTTCATCAGGTAGAGGTTGGGGCTGCCTCCGCTAATCTGGAGTAACCCATTGATCAGGGAAGCTTCACCGCCGGTAACTCGTCCCAGGATATTTTGCAGATTAGGATTGGCCAGGAAGTTGGCTGTCTGCCCCTGATCTAGCCCAAACCGGGTGAAGCTATGGAACAGGTTGGCTCCATCACCAGACAACTGTCCGCCGGTAATATCCAGGTGATTGCCCGCAGGGTTGACGATCGTCCCGGTGCCATCGTTAGCCGGGCTAATTTCGGCCTGAGCGGGCAAAATCTTGCCGTTGCTTCCCAGGAGTAAGCCAATCAGAACCAGACACTGAACGGGTGTCGATCGTTGCAGTTGATGCTTATTACCCATAAAAATCCCCTGATCCCATGCCCCTGGGTCTAAGTGACATTTAATACCCTACTGGGATGGGGGGTAGATTGGTTGAGATTCGGGATTTTTTTAATTTATCAAGAGAGTTGGAGGGGGTCACTGACGATGCAGCCAGCTAAATAGCCAGAGGGCTGCAACCATACCGACGAAGTGGGCCGTTAATCCATTGATATTGGCCGCCGCAACAAACACATCCAGGGCCCGAATGATCCGGTTGGGTTCATAGACGGCTATTCCCTGGGGCAGGGCGACTGCCTTAGAAATCAACACCCCGATCGCCGCTCCTGCCCCAAACAAATTCAGAAGTAACCCGGCAATTCCGACGATCACACTCCAGCGGACGATCTGGATCGTGTCTGCTTTCTTGGGGTGATGGGATAAATCCACAGCCCGAAACCGGCGGGCCAGACGGGTAAAGCGAAAGGCCAGGTAGATATTCAACATCAGCGCAACCAGACCGCAGCCGGCCCAGAAAATACTGAAACCAATGCCGGGGGTCGCTTCACTGGTAAAGTTGCGTCCTGAGAATACAAACAACAGCACCAGGCCAGAAACAGCTCCCAGTCCCAGTTGTAGCCAGAGACTGAGCCAACCCGTAATCCGCAGGGCTGTCCCAATATTACGCAGGGGGTTAGCAGTAGTACTGGTTTTGGGGGTAGTCCGCATGGTTTCTAGGCCCTCAATTTTGCCTTTCAGCATAGGAAACAAAGTTCTACCTTTGCCCCTACCTCCAGTCAGAGGCGAAATCTCCATTGCGACAGACGCTTTTACGAGGGCGCTACACAACACTACCCATAGTGAAAATTCTAAAACTTTTATGAGTATTCAAAAGCCAACTTCTCAAGACGAACAATTGATGGAGACTGCGATCGCCGAAGCTCAACAGGCGATCGACGAGGGTAAAGCCGGAGTCGGGGCCGTTCTGGCCAGGGGCGATGAAATTATTGCGATCGGCCATAACGAGTTTGAAGAAACCCAGGATCAGATTAACCATGCGGAAATTGTCGTGCTGCACCGGGCCGCCGACCAGTTAGCTGAAATGAGCCCCGAGGAGAAGGCCAGTCTGACCATGTACACCACCCTGGAACCCTGTTTGATGTGCCTTTCAGCCATGTCGATCGCCGGGATTAAGCGGGTGGTCTATTCCGCGTTGACAGAAGATGCCAACGAGGAGCAGACGGTGGCGGCGGGGTTGACCGCTCCCGATATTAACCCTGACCTGTCCCGTGGCGAAATGGAACTGGTGCCCGGAGTCAAACGAAATTTAGGTCAGAGTTTGCTGGCCCAGATGGGCAAAACCGGGAAATAGGCGGATCTGGCCAGGGGCAGATGCCGAAAGCCAGGGGCTTTTCCATCCTGAGAGAGGATTCTAGTCAGCCCTATCTGCCGTTTCCAAGAACACTTACGATTGAAAGCCTATGTTTTTACACAATAAGCAAAGCGATACCCTGGTCGAAATTCTGGATATTGAGAAATTAATCAATCCCTCAGAAAACTCTATTTCTGCAAAAGTGCAGGATGGCCAGGAGGAGCAAGACCCGGCTCCGATCGCCAAGCAAGACCTGGTTTTTCCTTCCGGTGAAAGTCTGCCTCGCTGCTGGCTGGATGCCAATTATCGGGAGGGTGACTCCCTGGGAAACCGTTAGGGTTTTACAGGAAAATCTGGGGGTGTTTCCCACCCCCAGACTCTCACATTAAGGAAGACACCCGGAACTGGGTGGCCTGCCACAGTTTGTAAACAAACAACTCGGTTCGATCTCCGATCGTGGCAATAAACACCCCTTCCTGGGCTTCCGCCGTTTCTGCCAACCAGTGGCCTTCCAGGCTCACCTCAACGAACTCCGCATCCACCGGCGTAATCGTCATTCCCTGACTGGATTCATCCTGGAGTACGGCCTGTAACTGCTTCATTTCGGCAACATCCGCCGGTAACAAAAAGGCGGCGCGGCCTGGTTCAACGTACAATTTTTGGCCTGTACGCAGCGCCAGTAAGGCCCGTTGAGCCACCAGTTTCTCCAGAGCCATGGCAACGCGCTCTAAGTACATTCCCGCTTCGGTATAGGTAAACTTCAACATCCAGTTTTGCTCCTTGACTGGGAAGGGAAAAAGTAGGGAAAAAAGAAACCCCCGCTCCTGAGTTCAGAAGCGGGGGTGAGGCAAAGTTGCGGTCTGGTTGCCTTTAGATGAGGGCAGTTCGATGCCTGCTCCTCCCGCTCTGATGTAGGTGATCGGATTTCAGTTGTCTTTGAATAAAGAAAATTGAGCTAATGGTTGGGTTAACTGCATTGCCTTTGCCATAGACCGATACCTGCCCGCCCTCTAGCGTGCCTGCAGCAACGACCCAACTCTCGTTGTTCGGTCGGGGCATGGCGTTGATTGCGATCGGTAAATGGCTGACTATCATAGGAGGCTCTCGCAGGTGAGATATTCTTTATACTACAGATGTAATACGATTCTGTCCAGGTTAATCAGGAACATCTGCAATTTGAATTGCTAATGTCCCACGACAGCTACAGGAACCCCAGAGACTTCAAGGCTCGGCTTCCAGATTCCATAAATCGAGATAAAAATTGTTTTTGGCCGCGAAATCGTCAACCCTGACTAGGCTTCTTTAACTAAAACTCCATTCAAGAAAATATCGGCTAAGCCTTCTGCCATCGCCTGCATATCCATGGCAGCAGCTCCCGGTTGCATGATCGTACTCTGGCTAAAGCCTGCCACTGCAAACATTCCCAGAAACACCCGGGCCACCATTTTCGGATCCATGGGACGATAGACTCCCTGATCCATGGCGGTCTGAAAGAACGCTTCCGCTACATCTGTCATCTTGCCGATCACTTCCGTCTGAATCTGATCCCGCAGGTCGGGATGGAACTGAGCCTCCATAAAACAGACCCGCAGCATATCGGCATTTTTATGCAGGTGTAGCATGCGGCGGCGCATCACCTGGGCGACGGCCTTATAGCTGCCCATTTCGCTCAATTCCGTCAGCAGGTCAGTTAGCAGTTCTACCCAACCCTGGGTGGCGACTTCCACCAGAATGGCTTTCTTATTAGAGAAATGGCGAAATAAGGTGCCCTCGGCCACCTCGGCGGCTTCTGCCAGGTCGCGGGTTGTAGTGCCATCATACCCATGACGGGCAAATAGGCGTAGCGCCGCTTTGAGAATGCGGTTGCGGGTTTCTGTCTCAGAGGGAGAGAGGTGGTGGGAGGGGCGCATAGGGTGGAATTAACCTAACTCGATCGACTTCCAGGGCTATTGTCTATTAGTAACCCGGCCGATCCCCCGAAGTGTCCCAGATTATTACAGATTTGCCCCTCCTCCCTGGGGGGATAGCCGCCCTCAGGGGACGGATTTCTATCCTGTTGATCAGTAATCCAGCATTTGTAGGCTGAAGGAGTTCCTGAGTAAACTCTCGGGAACCCAGCCAGTCGCTTAAGAAAACTTCCGTGATTCTGCTCATTAAACCAGAGGCTCCAGGAGAGAACATGAGCTTGTTCAGGTTGTTCTAGCGATTTCGTCAGTCTTTGCAGCCCTTCCTCTGGCTGCGGTCGCTACAAGTTCTCCCGTTTCATTCAGTTAAACCGGTTGAGATCGGGGAGATGCTGGCGGTTAACACTTTTTCTTGTTGCAGAAGATTATGAAAAGTTTGAACTCGACAGTGCCAACATCCGATCCTACTCGTCTGGTTTGGGTCACGAAAGAAGTAACGACGCTCAATATGGCTGCCGCTCCTGCCGCTTTTCCCCTGTCTGGTATTATCCCACTCAAGCCCCTGCGTCAGTGGTTAGATAACTTTCACATCCAGGATGCTAAAACGGCTCGCTGGATCTGTGAGAAGATTCCGGCCCGTTGTCCATTTGAGCGTACCATTACCATCCTGGGCCACACCCTGCTACGCATTCCGCCCCTGTGCAAACTCAACCCTCTCTACGAAGAATTGGTCAGCCTCCGTTTCCGGGCCTTGTGTTACCTGGCGGATGAGTGTGGCGAAGATGTTTCCCGCTATTGCTAAGAAAGGGAATTCCTTCAAACCAAGTTTTAATTTTTGCAAGCACGGCGAAGTCGCGCTTGCAAAAATCAGGTTCCGGGGTTCATCAAATTCACGGTTCTAAGATCTATTTGCTATTCTTTGTGATCACCAGCCAGTTCGGGGTTTTACCCAAAAGTTTGACCCCAGGCAGGTTGAGTTGGGTCAGGGTCGCGGGTTCTACCAGCAGGTAGGGCTGGCTATCTTCCCGCCAGTGGCGCTGCAATTCACTGGCAGATTGAGGAATCACCTGGCGATCGCTGTAGAAGTTGAGCGAAGGTCGGGCGTAGGGGTAGGAGGTAAAAACCGGTTGCTGGGGGGGCACCCTATGCTGCACGATCGCGGCGACGGGCTTGACCGGGTAAGATTCTCCCAGTTCCCAGATCCAGTAATTGGAGGCCATGAACAGGATCAGGGAGACATACATGCCCCAGATGAGTAAGGGAATGAACTGGGCATCGTGACGGGCTGCCAGAACCGTAGCGGCACTGGTCGTGAGGGAAAGGGCTGCCAGGACGATCGCCAGTTCGGGTTTGGGGTCGGGGCCCAGCAGGCTAAAGTAAGCGCACCCCCCCCAGCCAGCGATGGCAATTAACCCCAGGCTAATCCACCAGAAGCCCGGAAACTTCAGGTCTGGTTTGTGAATTCCGTAAAGATCTCTGGGGTTCCAGACCTGGGTGAGTTGCATCCCTCCTACGAGGGCCAGCGCCGGGTAAACCGGCAAGACATACCAGGGCAGTTTAGTACTCATCACAGAGATCACCAGCAAAAAGCCAATGACCCAGACAAAGACCAGTTTGGCCCAGCTCAGGTAGCGTGTATCCCAGGCCAGGCGAAACCCCTGGGGCCAAAACAGTAGCCAGGGCAGGCTGTACTTAAGGATCTCTAGCAGGTAATACCAGGGGGCTCCCTGATTGTTTTCTACCGGTTGCCAGGTGCGATCAAGGGATTGATTGAACAGGCTGATACGAATAAAGGTTTGCCCGTAAAAACGCCACTGGGCAACGTACCAGACCAGGAGAGGGAAACTACCAATCAGAACCCCCAGCCAGACATAACCGGAGGAAAGCAAACGGGGGGTATCTAAGACCGTAAAGATCAGCGCGATCGTCGCCAGGGGGATCACGATAATTCCCTTGGTCATTCCTAACAGGCCACAGGCCAGCCCCACTCCCAGACCCCAGCGCAGATCCCGGCGGGTGCGTAACAGACAAAAGATGAGCAGCAGGAAAAAGCAGAGGACAGCTCCGTCTAACATGGCTAACCGGCCATGACGGGCTACGGGTAGCAGGGTGAGATAGATCAGAGCGGCAAAAATGGCCGGAGTTTTACGGGCAAATAGTTCCCGTCCGATGCCGTAGAGGAGGGGGACGGAGAGAGCAGTCAGGGTTGCCCCCGGCAGGCGAGTAGTCCATTCATTCACCCCGCCAACTCTGTAGCAGAGGGCGATCAGCCAGTGGATCAGGGGTGGTTTATTAAAGTAGGGAACTCCCGCGATCGTCGGATGGAGCCAGGTCAGAGCATCAGATGGCGATCTCCAGATTTCCCGGGCCACCTGGGCTACCGTTGCTTCATCCCAATCTCGCAGTGGGAGTTTCCCCAGATTGATCCAGTACAGCACCAGAGCAGCCAGCAATAACCCAACTGCCCATCCCCGATCGATTGTGGCTGCTTTAGTCATCCTGACTCCGTTGGATGGGAATAAGCCGCTCCAGACGCTTGGCTCCACTTAAAATTACTACCGTTAACAGCGTACCCACTAAACCCACCCGCCATAAACCGCAGGCTGCCAGCATCCCGATCGCCGCTGTGACCCAGACCGATGCGGCGGAGGTCAATCCTCTAACCCTGGCTTCCCCTGTGGTCTGGCGCGACTCATGGATAATTTCTCCGGCTCCCAAAAAGCCGATTCCGGTTGCTACCCCCTGAATGGTTCGACTGGTGGCATCCACCGCCGTTGCTCCCAGGCTGAGCGGAACCATGACAAACAGGGCTGCTCCCAAACTCACCAGCATGTGGGTTCTGAGGCCAGCTGCCTTACCCTTCGCCTGCCGGTTCCAACCGATCGCAGCTCCCAGCAAGCAGGCCAGCAGCAATCGTTCTGCCAGCATTCTCCAATCCTGTGCGTTCATTGCGTATGAGTTCACTGGCCGTCCACTGTTCCACTGATTTAAAGTAACACCGAACCTCGGGTTTCCAGGGCTAGATCTGGTCAGTCAAATCCGCCGTTTCCAGAGAAATTCGCTACCCTCAGGAAAGTTGGTTGTCTCTTGCCTGATTGGCCTGCTCTATGGATGTCCTCAACCCAGTCAACTCCGACTCGCTGTTTCCTGTGGACTACAGCCATCTGGTCGCGGCAGCCCAGAGGTTGCAGGGAGTCGCCCATCGGACTCCTGTGATCACCTCGACCACCGTCGATCGCCAGACCGGTAGCCGGGTATTTTTTAAGTGTGAGAACTTTCAGCGGGTGGGGGCCTTCAAGTTTCGCGGAGCCTACAATGCCCTGGTGCAGCTTGCTCCTGAGCAGCGTCAACGGGGGGTTCTGGCCTATTCCTCGGGTAATCATGCCCAGGCCATTGCTCTGGCCGGACAACTCCTGCAGATTCCCACCACGATCGTCATGCCTCAGGATGCCCCGGCAGTAAAGCTGGCTGCCACCCGGGAGTATGGGGCAGAAGTCGTGGTCTACGATCGGTTAACTGATTCTCGGGAAGCGATCGGTGAGGGGCTGGCAACGGAACGGGGGCTGACCTTAATTCCTCCCTTCAATCACCCGGAAGTGATTGCCGGTCAGGGCACAACCGCTAAGGAATTGCTGGAAGAAGTGGGGGATCTCGATTTTTTGCTGCTGCCCTGTGGTGGGGGTGGATTGCTCTCTGGTTGTGCGATTGCAGCCCGCACCCTGGCCCCTGCCTGTCAGGTGATTGGGGTAGAGCCGAAACGGGCCGATGATGCCACCCGGTCTTTTCACAGCCGCACCCTGCAAACCGTACACCATCCTGCCACGATCGCCGATGGAGCCCGAACGGCCAGCCTCGGAGATCTCACCTTTCCCCTGATGTTGCACTATGTCAATGATATGGTGACGGTTTCGGAAGCTGCCATTCTGCGATCGATGTTTTTTCTCTGGGAACGCTTGAAACTGGTAGTAGAACCCACCGGAGCCCTGGCGGCGGCGGCCTTACTGGAAGGAATTGTGGCCGCTCCGGGGGCCCGGATTGGAGTGGTCTTGAGTGGTGGTAATGTAGACCTGAAGCAGGCCAGCAAACTGTTTGCCAGTCTGAAGAAACAGACAAAACCAGCACCCCGTCAACCCTGGGCTAAGGAGATGAGCTAATGCCGGTGTTTAAGACCCAACTGCGGGTTCGCCATTACGAGATGGATGCCCTGGGCCATGTGAACAATGCTGTTTACCAACACTACTTGGAACAGGCAGCGATCGAGCATTCTGAGTCCCTCGGATTTACCGTCGATCGTTATCGTCAGTTAGGTGGGCTGTTTGTCTTACGTCGGGTGGAATTAAACTACCTGCGCCCTGCCATTGCCGGAGACATTCTGGAAATTACGACCTGGCTGGAAAAAGCCCGGGGTACGAGAGTGACGCGTCACTATCAGATTCGCCACCAGCAGCAGCCCGATTTAATCGTCACAGCGGAAGCTCTATGGGTCTGGGTCAATGTGGCTAGTATGCGCCCTCAGGCGATCCCAACAGAAGTGTTAGAGGCTTTTCACCAGATGATGTCGGATGACTCATCGGTCATGGCAGCGCAGCCATAACCATTACAAAGCGGGTATGTCAAAAGGAGTAAATCTTGCTGGAGGCCGATGGAACCATGATGATATGGCCAGAGCCTCAGATGCTTCACACTGAACCGTTGCCAGTCAGACTGTTGTGGGTATCTGCAGCTACGGGTAATACCAGAGAAGCTGGTTGAAGCGGTGTAAAGCGGGTACCACCGCCCACACGACGACCTGGAACACCTTCTCTATCGGCTAAAGCAGGATTCGCCAATGACACTATTAATGCGACTATCCAAGCGCTGATCGTAATGTAACGCATATTTAAGTGGTAGGACGCCTGATAAGTTAAGCATGACAAAGCCCAAGGGCTTGTGCCAGCGTTAAATCACTTAAGAAGTTGAAATTAATTTACGAGCCCCCAGAAGCCGACAATTATCCCCTGGGTGTTTTCACTGAGGCCAGATGATATTCTGCTAAACCTTGGGGGATATCCCGATTTTTTCTCTTGAAAATTTTTTTGCGGAGCGGTACTCTGTGAAGTCAGGCAATCAAGTGAGTGTCTGGGGTGGGTTCACGGTCAGATCCAGTTCAGTGCCATAAAACGCTAACCAGGGTTGTCCCAGACCCAGGTCTGAGAAGGGGCTGTCCGGGCCGATCTGTACCTTGGCTTTGAGCCAGGCCAGGTGTAATTGGGCCTGAGCTACAAACCAGAGTAAATGCTGAGCCTGTTTGCCGAAGCTGATCGCAGCGATCGGTTGGGACCAGAGGCTAAAGGGTGGTTCGTGGGTCAACTGGCAGAGAGTGGTCTCCCCCTGAGTTACCCGGATCCGAGATGTTTGGTGATTCCAGGTAAATTCTGCCAGTTCTTTGGGGAGCCCCCAGATCTCCCGGCCTCCGGCCAGCGAGTCCATATTATCGACATAAATATGAGAAATCCAGGGGCCGATTTTGCCCCTGCGAGCCACGATCGCTGCAACGACAATTAGCTCGTGGTACTCCAGGCTGGAACCGGCGGTATAGGTGGCCAGATAAACTCCTCCCAGGGTTTTTCCGGGCAGCACAGGCACAATGCCTAACTCTGGCGGCACCTGCGATCGAATGCGGTCAATATCTAACAGATGCAGGGTTTGTACGGCTTGACCCTGGAGTTTCCAGGGCGGGGCTGGATAGGACATAAAAACTCTGGGAATCGCAGGTTCAGGGGTAGTCTTATACCTGATAAATTTTCAACATTTCCGGCCTTTTCGCCTCCCTCCCGGGGGAAGCATTGCTATCCTGAAGGGAGTTGCCTGCCAGAGGGGCTGTGTTTCAGACTCATGACTCAACAATCTGCACGAATTTGCATTTTAGGTGGCGGTTTTGGTGGTCTTTATACGGCGCTTCGCCTGAGTGAATTGCCCTGGCCTGAGGCGGAAAAGCCAGAGATTGTGCTGGTTGACCGCTGCGATCGATTTCTGTTTACGCCGCTGCTCTACGAATTAGTTACCGAAGAACTACAAACCTGGGAAATTGCTCCTCCCTTTGCAGAAATCTTGGCAGGCACGGGGATCCGTTTTTATCAGGCTGCGGTCATGGGAATTGACCTGCAGGCCCAACGGGTACAGCTCCAGGATGGGCCAGAACTACCCTACGATCGTCTGATCCTGGCGCTTGGTGGAGAAACTCCCCTCGACACGGTGCCGGGTGCGGTTGAGTATGCCCTGCCCTTTCGTAACCTGACCGATGCCTACGCCTTGAAAGAACGGTTACGGCGGCTAGAAGCCTCGGAGGCTGACAAAATCCGCGTGGCCATTGTTGGTTCTGGTTATAGTGGGGTAGAAGTGGCCTGCAAACTGGCCGATCGGTTGGGGCCGCGGGGCCGGTTACGTCTGATTGAGCAGACCGATCAGATTTTAAGAACTGCACCTGAGTTTAATCGCACAGCAGCACAGAGAGCCTTGAGCGATCGGGGGGTGTGGCTTGACTTAGAAACAACCGTCGAAGCAATCACTGCAGATTCTATTTCCCTCAACTACAAGGGGACGGTTGATACCATTCCTGTCGAGCTGGTTCTCTGGACCGTTGGCACCAGGATTCCTGAGGCGATCGCGGCCTTACCCGTGAAGAAAAATCACCGGGGCCAACTGACGGTCACGCCAACCTTACAATTGCTCGATCAGACCGATATTTTTGCTCTGGGGGATCTGGCAGACTGCAAAGATGCCGAGGGCCAACAGGTACCCACCACGGCCCAGGTTGCTATGCAGGAAGCCGACTATGTAGCCTGGAATCTCTGGGCTTCTCTGACGGGGCGGGCGTTGTTACCCTTCCGTTATCAGTATTTGGGCGAGATGATGACCCTGGGAGTCGAAAATGCCACCCTTACCGGGTTGGGGCTGAAGTTGGAGGGTTCCCTGGCCCATGTGGTAAGACGATTGGCCTATCTGTATCGCATGCCAACTCTGGAGCATCAGTTACGGGTTGGATTTAATTGGGTGACCCAACCTCTGCAGGATTTGCTGGCAACCGTAAGTAACCAGTAACCGGCTCAACGAAAATTCCTGCCATCGGGAATTGCCCCTGAATCCTGGGAACACTAATGTTCAGGAGCTATATTTCAATCTGTATCGCAGGCCTGTTTGAAGAAATGGCGCTTGTAGCAAGCGATACGGTTTTAGTAAACCTCGGATTAATTTTCCGGGATTGCTGTAGTAAATCCCTACAGTAGGTATGAGCAAACGTAAAATCTATTTATACAAATTATCAGGAGCCAGATCGGGAACAAGCAACCAATTCATATCAGGGGTAAATTACCAACCATTTGAGGGGCAGAGCGATGCGTGCGAGTGAACTCCTGAAGCGCTATGCTGCGGGAGAAAGAGATTTTACTAAAATCAGCCTCTGGGGAGTCAACCTGAGTCGGGCCAACCTGAAGGGCATTTACCTGAATCAGGCAGATTTGCGGGGTGCCAATTTACGCGGAATTGAGTTACGAGAAGCTCATCTGGCAGGGGCGAATCTGGCGGAAGCAGACCTGACGGGTGCCAACCTGTGGGGCTCTGACCTGCTTGGGGCGAATCTGGAGGGGGCCAATTTAACGGAGGCCAATCTGACCGGTGTAGATCTGCGGCAGGCGGTCCTGATCCAGGCGATCTTAAACAAAGCTAACCTGAACTCTGCCAGTCTGAGTGAAGCCGACCTCAATAGTGCCCATCTCTGGGGGGCTAACCTGTGTGGAGCCAAACTGGTGGCGATCGACCTGAGAAGCGCCAACCTGCGGGGAGCTTATCTGTGTCAGGCGGTGTTGAATGGAGATTTGCGGGAAGCTAATTTAAGTGGGGCCAACCTGAGTTGGACAATTTTGACCGGAGCCAACTTGAGCGAGGCAATTTTGTCGGAGGCCGACCTGAATAGTGCCGTTCTGGTAGGGGCCCGTCTCTGTAACGCCAAACTGCGGGGCGCCGACCTGCGGGGGGCCGATCTGACGGAGGCCGACCTGACGGGCGTGAATCTCTGTGAAGCCAACCTGTCGATGGCCAAGTTGGCGGGGGCCATTCTGACGGGAGCCACCTTTAGCGGGGCTGATCTGCGGGGCACCAATTTAAGTGAAACGAATCTGTCGGAAGCAAACTTGCTGGGGGCCAATCTGCGGGGAGTGATTATGCCGGAAAGCCATGCCGGTTAGCCAGTATTGTGACGATCGTTGGACTGCCCTATCTGGCCCTATCTAAACGTTACCTGGCCCCAGTTGTCGCTACACTCAGGGGCAGGAGTTAAGGTGTGATTATGCAGTTAAGGAGCCGACCTCAACCCAGGGTGATTTTTCTGGATGCCGTAGGAACTCTGTTTGGGGTCAAAGAGAGTGTGGGAGCCGTGTATAGTGGCGTTGCTCAGCAGTTTGGTGTGAATGTCTCGCCAGCAGTATTGAATCAAGCTTTTGCAGCCAGTTTTCGGGCAGCGGGATCGCCAGCCTTTACGATGACTGACCCGACGGAAATTCAGGCGAAGGAATTTACCTGGTGGTTGACGATCGCCACCAATACTTTTCGACAGGCCGGGGTTTTACAGCAGTTTTCTGACTTTTCCAGCTTTTTTTCGGTACTCTATGCCCACTTTGCGACGGCGGATCCCTGGGTGGTCTATCCCGATGTCTACCCGGCTTTAAAGCGGTGGCAACGGCAGGGCATTGCGCTGGGAGTTTTATCGAATTTTGATTCCCGGCTTTACTCTGTGTTGCAGGCCTTAGACCTAACGGAATTTTTTACGTCTGTGACGATTTCCACAGAAGCGGGAACGGCCAAACCCGATCGAGAAATTTTTGCCATCGCCCTGCAAAAGCACCAGTGCCCCCCGGCGGCGGCCTGGCATATTGGAGACAGTTGGGAAGAAGATTATCAGGCGGCGCGGCGAGCTGGCCTCTGGGGCATCTGGTTGCACCGAAAGTAACCCTAGAGGCCGTAGGGACGGGGGTAAGGTTTGACCATGGTCTGACACCAGTAGATCTTCATCCGGTCGATCACTTCGCCTCCCCGATAGAGGGGAACTTCGCCCATCAGTTGAATAGCCTGGAAGTAGTCCTGGTACTTGTCGGGGGTGGCATTTGGCACCTGCTGGGATGTCACATAAAGGGCATTCTTGCCCAGCCAGTCCGTTGGTTTTGACCAGAAAACAAATCCCCTCGGGTCTATATCAAAACAGGTATAGGGTTTACGGCTTATTGGGTTAAGGGCCAGGGCAATATGGCCAGTCAGGTAAAATCGATCGCTGAAAACAAAATCAGCCTGCTCCAGCTGATGTGCCAGTTCGGGCTGCTCCCGGAAGCGCTGGCGCAATTGCAAGATATCGACCAGCTGCACCGAAGCATCGTTGGAAATTGGCAGGAAGCCACCAAAGGGAGCATTCTGGCTGGGTTTCTGCAAGGTGCCCAGGGTGACATGGGAGAGGGCCAGCAGCAGTACCAGAACAACCACCAGACCGGAGCCCCAGAGCCAGTTACGTACCCGCCCCGGGAAGGTAATTTGCCAGCCTTCGGCTTGCAGCCCCAGCAGCAGGGTAGCGCTCCAAAATCCTGGCATTTGCCAGGTTGGCAGGACTTGCTGGTAGCCGGAAACCAGGGTGAAGCCGAGAATCAGGGGCATAGCCACCCACAGGATCAGGCGTTGCTTCAGTTGGGTCTGCTGCCGCTGGCGCTGGGCCGATCGCAGGTAAGTCAACTGCTGGCCGATCGCCCTCAGGCTGCTCCACCAGAGGGGAAACCCGATCGTCGGAAACAGGTAAGCGATCCCCACCAGGCTGGTGCCCAGCATCGCCAGCAGGTCAAAGGCCATGCGGGGTACCCCGCGATCGGCCTGGAAGCGGAGAGAAACCCAGTCATGCTGTCCATTCCAGATCACCAGGGGGGCGATCGTCAGGCAAAACAATCCCAGGGCCAGCAGAGTCCAGGGAGACAGCAGGGCTGACCGATGCTGCCGACTGGTCAGGCAAAACCCCACCAGACTGAAGCCCAGGACAAAGCCATGGTACTTACTGAGACAGGTTAGGCCCAGCAACAGGCCGAGGATCGCGATCCGGTAACTGGGCTGGTAAGTCGGTCGGCGAAAAAATTCTTGCACTGCCCAAAATAGAGTAGCGGCCCAGAAAAAAATCAGGGGGGCATCGGGTAGGGTCAGCACCCCAAAACCCATCAGGAAAATCGGGGAGATAGAGGCGATCGCCAGGGCCAGGAAGCCCACCCGGCGAGAAAACAGTTGTGCTCCGATCAGGTAGAGCAACAGCAGGGAGCCGGTATAGAGCACCAGGGCTCCGAGCCGCAGGGTGAGGGGAGTCACCTGCCCCCCGGTCACCCCAATTCCCAGGGCCGTACTCAGGGCCACCATCAGGGGATGGTCAAAGTAGCTGAGCCGGGGATTGAGGGTATAGGTATAGTAGTAGGCTTCATCAAAGCCGATGGGTAGCCAGAAGGCGATCAGACTGCGGAGCATCAGGCCGCCTAGCAGCAAATAAATGGCTGGTTGATTGCGGCGATCGCCCAGCCATTTTTGGATTGTTTCCATGCCCCCTATCCCTGTGCCTTTTGTGCTGATTAACTCTGAGCCTGAGCGTCAGACCCCGGAAAGGAGACGTAAATCTCCGTCAGGGATGGCTCCCTGCCCCTGCTGGCAGCTAAAGTTGTCCTGCTATACTCTACCGAGAAATGGCGACGGCTTCTGGAACTGGCCAGAACGGTTGTAGGGGCTGACCCGGGGCAAGGAGATTGCTGTCTTCAGAACAGAGCTAACTTTCCCAGTGCTAACCTGGATTGGTAGAATTAGAGACTGACAACTTTTCGGAATTTGTCAGGATAGGAGGGGAGCCTGCTTCGCCAAAACTCCCCAGGTTTAGCCGTCGCATTATTTATTCGATCAAAAGCTATGAGCAAGGGCACGCTGTTTGACAAGGTTTGGGATGCACATACCGTAGGCGTTCTGCCCTCCGGGCAAACCCAGCTATTTATCGGGCTGCATCTGATTCACGAAGTCACCAGCCCCCAGGCCTTTGCCATGCTGCGCGATCGCAACCTGAAGGTGCTATTTCCAGAACGCACGATCGCGACCGTAGACCACATTGTGCCCACCGACAACCAGGCCCGTCCCTTTGCCGACAGTCTGGCCGAAGAAATGATGCAGGCCCTGGAACAAAGCTGTCAGGAACACAACATTACCTTCTACAACGTCGGTTCGGGCAGCCAGGGGATTGTCCATGTGATTGCCCCCGAAATGGGCCTGACCCAACCCGGCATGACCATTGCCTGTGGTGATAGCCACACCTCTACCCATGGAGCCTTTGGTGCGATCGCCTTTGGGATTGGTACTAGTCAGGTACGGGATGTTTTAGCCTCCCAGACCCTGGCCCTGTCCAAGCTCAAGGTGCGACGGGTAGAGGTGAATGGCAGCCTCAATCCGGGGGTTTATGCCAAGGATGTGATCCTGCATATCATCCGTAAACTTGGGGTCAAGGGTGGGGTCGGTTACGCCTACGAATTTGCCGGCACGACCTTTGAGCAGATGAGCATGGAAGAACGGATGACCGTCTGCAATATGTCGATCGAAGGGGGAGCCCGCTGTGGCTATGTCAACCCCGACCAGGTGACCTACGACTACCTCAAGGGGCGGGACTATGCCCCCAAAGGGGAAGCCTGGGACAAAGCCGTGGCCTGGTGGAATAGCATCCGCAGCGATGCCGATGCCGTCTACGACGATACGGTGGTTTTCGATGCCGCCGATATTGCCCCCACTGTGACCTGGGGTATCACCCCCGGTCAGGGAATCGCCGTCAACGAACTGGTGCCCGCCCCGGAAGAGATGCCAGAAGCCGAGCGGGCGATCGCAGCGGAAGCCTACGGTTACATGGATCTGGAACCGGGTAAGCCGCTCCAGGGTACCCGGGTGGATGTTTGCTTTATTGGAAGTTGCACCAATGGACGCATTTCCGATCTGCGGGAAGCGGCCAGATTTGCCCGGGGCCGTAAAGTGGCGGAAGGAATCAAAGCCTTTGTGGTGCCCGGTTCAGAACGGGTGAAGCAACAGGCAGAAGCGGAAGGGCTGGACAAAATCTTTGTAGAAGCCGGATTTGAATGGCGGGAACCGGGTTGTTCCATGTGTCTGGCGATGAATCCCGACAAGCTTGAGGGCCGGCAATTGAGTGCTTCCTCCTCTAACCGCAACTTCAAAGGGCGGCAGGGTTCTGCTTCCGGTCGGACATTGTTGATGAGTCCGGCCATGGTCGTGGCAGCAGCGGTGACGGGGGTAGTGACTGATGTCCGGAAACTCCTGTAGGTTCGAGGATTTCTTCACCCATTTCCCGGTTGAGGGCCTGCTAGGGAACGATTTTGACCGGGGAATCGTCCGGATTAGTTGCTGCTGCACCTGAAGCGGATAGCTAGAATTGAAAAAATCTTCAGGCTGATTACACTAGAGATTCAGTTCCACTGCTGGAGCTAGACCAGCCTACTACTATCCCAGGGTGGCTCGACTCCAGACACTCACATAAGGATTTACTCATGATCAAACAGGTTTTGGCCGGTGGCTCACTGCTTTTTCTCGTCACCGTCGGTAGTCTGCCCGCTTCGGCCCAGACTCCTGCCGCTCCGGCCCAGGCTCCTGCCGCTCCGGCGGCACCTGCCACAGCTGTCAGTAACGATGAGTTGAAAAAGTTTGCCGGTGCGGTCAAGCAAATCCTGCTGGTGGCGCAAGATACCGAAGCCCAGATGGTAGAGGCCGTTAAGAAAGAGGGTCTGTCGGAAAATCGGTTTAACGAGATTTACCTGTCTAAAAAAGACCCGGCTAAAAAGCCTGCGACTCAAGTTACTCCCAAGGAAGAGCAAAGCTACAATCAGGCCGTGTCTCGACTGGGAGAAATCCAGAAAGCCGCTCAAACCAGAATGGATGGAATTGTCACAGCTCAGGGATTACAGGTCGATCGATTCAATCAGATCTTTACCTCGATTCAAAAAGACCCCAAACTGCGGCAGCAAGTTCAGCAAATGATCAGTCAGTAAGGCAACTCCCAGTATTCCTCGGGTAACAAAATTGCCTGTTGTCGGGATGCTCCATCGAGCGTCCCGATAGTTTTTTAGGGTATTTGTTCTAGGGAAAGAAGTCAGGCCGAGAGGGCGATTACAGAATTTTCCACGACGACATAGGCGGTGGTTCCGGCCTGGGGAGAGACTTCAAACCCACCGGTAAACTCGCCGAAAGAAGGCAGAATCAGGAGATTTGAGCCTTTTTGCAGATAGAAGCAGGGCAACCGCAGGTTGTCCAGTTTTGAGGTCAACCGCACACAGGGATGGACATGGCCACAGATCGTCCAGCCTGCTCTCTGGGTCAGGGGTTCATGGCTGAAGACGAGGGAATTTACCTGGATTGGCTCCGTTGTGTAGGAGATTGCCAGGTCCTCCAGAGCCGGAAGCAGCCTGCGATCGTGGTTGCCAACAATCAGCAGAACCTGGGTGGAAATGGCGGCGATAAACCGTTGCCAGGGGCCCAGCACTTCCTCGACCAGGGCCACTTTGGAATGGAATAGATCCCCTAAAATGATCAACTGTTTGGGCTGATAGGTTTGACAGAGACGAGTCAGGCGATCGAGGGTTGTCTGATTGACCTGATTGGAAATTGGAATGCCAAAATGCTGAAAGGTTTCTGATTTCCCCAGATGCACATCGGAGACTAAGAGCATTTCTAAATTTTCAATATAGATCGCTTTATCGGGTAAAAGCTGAAGCTGATTGCCTGCCAGATCCAGGGTTTGCATTGTTAAATTAGTGAATTCAAAGGATTGTAGAGCCTGGTTTTGAGAAATTGATTATCCCTATTTGCTTTGCCACTGAGTCTTTAACCGTTCAATTCGGTCTAATAGACTTTCATTGGACAGGCGCGAACTGAGCCGTTCTACCAGTAAGGGAAAGGCAAAGGGAGAAGGCCGTTTTGTTTCCCTCCAGACCAGGGATAACCGGCCCAGACGATCGAGGGTTTTGCTTAATCGTTGCACTTCCAGCTGGTTTTCTAACACTTCCCGTTCGGCTTGGCGCAGCAGTAAATTATCTGGTTCGTATTTGTTTAAAACATCAAAGATCAAAGAAGAACTGACCTGGAGCTGGCTACCAGTTTTTTTGGCCGAGGGATAGCCCTTAAACACCAGTCCGGCAATCTGGGAAATCTCCCGAAATTTGCGCCCGGTTAATTCGGAAATGTTCAGGCTGGCTTTCAACTCTTCTGCTAAGCGATCGAGACAGAAAAAATCCTTTGAAAATAGCTGCTTAAACGGGTAATCTTTGGGGGCCAAAATTTCAAAACCATAGTCATTCACCGAAATGGTAAAGGTTGCCGGTTTCTGGGCGGCAAAGCGATAGGCCCAGAGAAACCCCAACCCTTCATGGACAAACCGCCCTTCAAAGGGAAAGACATAAAGATGCTGACCTTCTCTGGTTTTGCAGGATTCCAGCAAAAAGTCGTCGCAGGTTGGCAGGTAAGAAATCCGTTCCTGGGTTTGCAAAATTGGGGACAGGCAGGCCAATTCTTGATTCTGCGATCGACCCTGCTGGGCAAACTCCATTTCCCGTCTTAAATGCTGACTCAAGGTATCTGAAATCGCCAGATTTCCCCCACCCCAGGTAGGAGTGACCGTCGATTTTTTCTGGGTTGCTTTGACATAGGCCACCATGTCTTTTAACTGGAAAAACTCCAGTTGCTTTCCTGCAAAGAAAAATACATCTCCTTTCTGTAATTTAGAGACAAAGGATTCCTCTACGGTACCAATCTGGCTGCGGTTACTCAGGTAGCGAATCTGGACTGATTGATTGGAGGTAATGGTGCCAATTCCCATGCGATGCAGGCGGGCAATCTGGGCATCTGATACTTGAAACCGGTCGCCTTCTGACCTGACTTTGCGATAGCGGGGATAGGCCTTTAAACATTTGCCGCCCTGGGTAATAAATTCCAGAATCCAGTCAAATTCAGCTTTGCTCAAATCCCTGTAGGCCAGGGTTGTTCTCACCTCCGCCAGGGTTCTGGTTGCTGCGAATCCATCGCCACAGGCCAGGGTCACCAGGTGTTGTATCAGCACATCGTAGGGTTTGGCCAGGGGCCTGCGTACTTCTACTTCCCCCCTGGCCAGACCCTGGCGAAAGGCAGAAATTTCCAGTAATTCCAGGGCGTTGGTGGGTAAAAAGAAAATCTCCGAGGTTCCCGCCGGCACATGAGCCGATCGCCCCGCCCGTTGCAGCAGACGGGCCAGGTTTTTGGCACTGCCGATCTGGACTACCCGCTCTACCGGCTGAAAGTCTACTCCCAGGTCGAGGGAAGAGGTACAGACGACCCACTTGATCCCACCGGTTTTGACTCCCGTTTCGATCGCCTGCCGTTCTTTGACAGCGATCGAGCCGTGGTGCAGCGCTATCCGATCGGTATGCTCCGGTAGGGCAAAGGTCAGAGCCTGGTACCAGCGTTCTGCCTGCGATCGGGTGTTGGTAAAGATCAGGGTAGATTTTTCGATATCCAGGGCGGCGACCAGTTCCTCCAGCATCCGCAGGCCCAGGTGTCCGGCCCAGGGAAAACTGTCCAGGGAGGCGGGCAAAATGCTCTGAATCACCGTCTGTCGTTGCAGGTCAGCGCTGATCAGTACTGGCTCTACCCCCAACCCAACTGCCGTCTGGGCTGCTTCCTGGGGGTTGCCCAGGGTGGCCGACATGGCCCAGGTCTGTAACTGGGGCCGCAACCCCCGCAGGTGGGAGAGACACAGCTCGGTCTGAGTGCCCCGTTTGGAGCTGAGTAGCTCATGCCACTCATCCAGAATCACCCAGCGCAAGGACTGAAATAGGGTGGCCGCTCCCTGGTAGGCCAGCATCAGGGCGAGGGATTCTGGGGTGGTGATCAGAATCGCAGGCATCTGTTTTAACTGGCGGGTTTTTCGCGTAGCGCTGGTGTCTCCCGTACGGGACTCGACCTGTAAGTTCCAGCCCATGTCTTCGATCGGTCGGCGAATTGATTGTTCAATATCCCGCGATAACGCCCGCAGAGGAGTAAGGTAGAGCAGTTGCAGCCCGGGGGCCGGATGTTCCAGCATGGCCGCGATCGCCCCCATCACCGCTGCGTAGGTTTTACCCGAGCCGGTAGGCACCTGAATCATCCCACTTTTGCCAGCCAGCAGAGCGGCCCAGGTTTCTAGCTGAAACGGCAGGGGTTGCCAGCCCTGGCGATCAAACCAGGCCAGTATGGGTTCCAGGGAAGATGGGTCTGTCACTTTATGACACCGGGGTGTTGCCAGATACCTTTATTGTAGGGATGCCTCATCGGCGGTTCCCCCTGGGGCGATTGCCAGAGGGTCGGGCCATAGCCTTTGAATCGGGCCGGGGGGCAGGTTTGCCGATCGCGGCGTTGTAGAGTTTTTCATTGGCCGTTGCCGACTGAAATAGATCGACCACCGGAGCCGGGTAATCAATCCCCAGCTGGACTCCAAACCGCTGTTGTTCCACCGGTAGCAGTCTCCAGGGGGTATGAACCTTTGCGGCGGGCAGATTGGCCAGTTCGGGCAGCCAGTGTTTCACATAGTGGCCGATCGGGTCGTAGTCCTGGGATTGCTTCAGGATATTGAAAAAGCGAAACCCTCGCCCATCGTTACCCACTCCGGCGGTGTAGTTCCAGTTGCCCCAGTTACTGCATACGTCGTAGTCAATCAACAAAGACTCAAACCACTCTGCTCCCATGCGCCAGTCAATTCCCAGATTTTTGGTCAGAAAGCTGGCCACATTCTGCCTGCCCCGGTTCGAGATAAAGCCGGTGGCGGTCAGTTCTCGCATGGTGGCATCGACCAGGGGAAAGCCCGTCATCCCCCGCTTCCACAGGTCGAACCGTGGCCAATCCTGCTTCCAGGGAAGCTCGATCTGTTGCAGTCCGGCCGCCTGAAAGATTTGATTCCCATGCTTGGCGCAGATGAACCGGAAGTAGTCTCGCCAGAGCAGTTCAAAGATCAACCAGTAGGTAGAATCATTTTTGACACGCTGGGCTTCATACTGCTGCACCTGGGCGTAGATATAGCGAGGAGAAAGACAGCCCAGGGCCAGCCAGGGAGAAAACTTGGAAGAGTAATCGGCCCCCAGCATACCGTTGCGTGTTTGTTTATAGGTTTGCAGGTGGTTCTGTTGCCAGAAGTAGTGATCCAGGCGCTTCAGGCCAGCGGTTTCTCCGCCGCTAAAGGGCAATACAGCCCGATCGCAGGGAACTGGTGGTTCCAGGCCCAAATCCCTGAGGTGGGGGAGCTCTCCCGGAGCAAGCTCGGGCAGCGCTGGGAGTTTTTCCGGACTGGGGAACCCTGGACGCACCGGGGCGATCGACTCTACCTGCTTACGAAAATGGGTGAACAGTTCTGGCAGGTGTGGCAGGTCAAACGGCAAATCGTCGGGATGGTAAAGGGTATGGCCCCAGAAGGTTTTCACCTGGATGCCTTGCTGCTGCAAAGCCCGGTTTAATCTGGTTTCAACCACTACTTCTTCGCTGGTGACTTCCCGGTGGTAGTAGATAGCATCAACCTTTAAAACCTGGGCCAGTTCGGGCAAAACCTGCTCTGGTAGACCCGATCGCAGGATCAGGTCACTGCCCCGGCTCCGCAGCGATCGACGCAGATCCGCCAGACTTTCCAGTAGAAATTTGGCGCGAAAACCGCCGGTTTTAGGAAACCCGAAGCTGGTTTGGCCAAACTGTCGTGGGTCAAAGCAGTAGACAGGAATAATCGTGGCCCCCATTGCCAGGGCCCGATGCAGGGGTTCGTGATCATGCAGGCGCAGATCGTTGCGATACCAGAGGAGAAGGCCGGACGCGGTCATGAATGCTGGCGAAATGGTGAGCTATTCTCATATTCGCAAACCTTCTTAATATTTGGCAATGGTAGCTCAGATTCGGCCTCTGGTGTTTGAGGCAACCTTCCAGGGGTAGGATCTGGCATCGCCGGCAAAGAATGCAGCTGGTACTGTCTCCATCCCCCTGGAAGCCTGAGAAATTACTATCTCCTTGTCGCCCCAAAGCCTTAGACTAATAAACGCGAATGTGTTGGAGCTTACTGGTCACCGTGCGAAAGATAGTCATTGCTGGCAACTGGAAAATGTATAAAACCCAGGCAGAAGCGCAGGAGTTTCTCCAGGGCTTTATGCCTCATTTGAACGACACCGCCGACGATCGGGAAGTAGTGCTCTGCGTACCCTTCACCGATCTGGTGAGCCTGTCCCAAGGCCTGCATGGTAGCCGAGTCCGGTTGGGTGCCCAGAATGTTCACTGGGAGAGCAGTGGGGCTTACACAGGAGAGATTTCCCCCGCCATGCTGGTGGAAATCGGTGTGCGTTACGTTGTGGTTGGCCACAGCGAACGGCGGCAATATTTTGGTGAAACCGATGAAACCGTCAATCTCCGCCTCAAGGCCGCTCAGAAAGCCGGCCTGATCCCTATTCTCTGTGTAGGTGAGAGTAAGCAACAGCGGGATGCCGGGGAAACGGAAGCCGTCATTTTCAAGCAACTGGAAATTGACCTGGTAGATGTGGATCAAACCAATCTGGTGATTGCCTACGAACCCATCTGGGCGATCGGCACCGGCGACACCTGCGAAACCAAGGAAGCCAATCGGGTGATTGGTCTGATTCGCAGCCGTTTGACCAATCCGGCGGTGACGATTCAGTATGGTGGTTCTGTTAAGCCTGACAACATCGATGAGATCATGGCGCAGCCCGAAATCGATGGGGCTCTGGTAGGGGGAGCCAGTCTGCAACCCGAAAGCTTTGCCCGGATTGTCAACTACCAGTAATCCTCCAAAAACTCCCCACCCCACTCTTGTTAAGGGACGCAAGCCTGCGTCCCTTTTTTTTCAGGCTTCCCGCCGTAGGGCCCCGGAGACGGGTTGACTGACGGCAATGCGCGGCAGGCGATGCTTAAAGCCACAGAGAATTTCCCAGGAAATAGTGCCCAGGGTGGTGGCCCAATCATCGGCGGCGATCGTGGCATCGCCATCGCTACCCAGCAGGGTGACCACTTCCCCTTCCTGCAGTTCGGGAATTTGACTCACATCCAGCATCAACTGATCCATGGTGACGGCTCCAATCTGGGGCACCCGTTGTCCCCTGACCAGGGCTACCATCTGGTTGGAAAGGTTGCGGGGCACCCCATCGGCGTAGCCAATCCCGACCACGGCCATTTGCAGATCCCGATCGGCGACAAACTGGTGGCCGTAGCTCACCCCCGTTCCCGCCGGGATGGGTTTCACCTGGGTCACCCTGGCCTTGACCTGCAGGGCCGGTTTGAGATCCAGGACGGGTTTCAGGTGGGCTGCCGGGCACAGCCCATAGATACAGAGCCCGACCCGTACCAGGTCATAGTGCAGGGAGGCATCGCTCAGGGTGGCGGCGGAGTTCGCTAAATGGAGCCGGGGAGGATTAATCCCGGCAGCCCTGATCTGGCCGATCGCCGCTTTAAATCGCTGGTGTTGCCGCTGCATGATGCCGGGGTCAGGATCATCCGCCGTGGCCAGGTGGGAATAAATGCTGGCGATTTCCAGGTTGGGCAACCGTTGGGTCAGGCGGGCAAATTCGGCGGCGGTATTCCAGGCGGTACCCAGGCGCGACATGCCGGTATCAAGCTTTAGATGGACGGCCAGGGGGTGGGCCAGGGACAGATTCGCCAGGGTTTCTGAAAAAATTAGGGCCTGCCGGGGAGTGCAGAGGGTTGATTGCAGGTTCCACTGGGCGATCGCCCGGATCTGTTCTGGCTGGTTGGTAGCCCCCAGCAGCAGAATCGGAGCCTCGATCCCTGCTTCCCGTAACTCGATTCCCTCCGGAATGGTGGCCACGCCCAGCCAGCTTGCCCCCGCCTGCAGGGCCGTTCGAGCAATTAAGGTGGCTCCATGACCGTAGGCATCCGCTTTAACGATCGCCATCAGAGCCGTTTGGGGAGCCAGCAAACTTTTGATTTGCCGCACGTTATGGGCGATCGCGGTTAAGTTCACTTCCACCCAGGCTCTTTCTCGCTGCATCAGGGTCAGACTCGGGCTTTGATCCCAACTCAACATAAAAACTCACTCCACCAACACCTGAGTTAAATGAACAAAACCTTAGCAGCTTTTCCGGATTCGGGAAAATCATTTTGGCTGAATTCTACCGGCTCTGACCTCTCCAGTGGAATGCACCTCAGGTAGTTGCCATCGGGGCTGGAAAATTTTGCTGGAGTTCAGCTTTGCTTCCGCCAGATTTTAATTGAGCCATCCCAGCAGCCAGCGACGATCGTCGCCCCATCCCGAGCCACGGCAACGGACCAGATCCAGTTGGCATGGTCGCTCAGGGTATGGAGCAGGTGGCCCGTTGCCAGATCCCAGATTTTCACACTCCCATCCTGGCTACCGCTGATCAAAGCGCTGCCATCGGGGGTAAAAACCACGGAATGGACGGCTCCCCGGTGGTCAGTCAGGGTGTGTTTCAGACGACCGCTGGTTAAGTCCCAGAGCCTGACGGTGGTATCGTCGCTGCCACTGGCCAGCAGGCTGTTATCGGCACTGATGGCCACCGTATTAATCGAACTGGTATGACCCTCCAGGGTTTTCAGGGGCTGGGGTTTAGAGGGATGCCAGAGGTAGAGGGTTTTATCGCGACTACCGCTGACCAGGGTCTGACCGTCGGGGCTGAGACCGATCGCCGTGACCCAGTGGCTATGGCCTTCCAGGGTTTGCAGCAGTTCGCCGGTGGCCACATGCCAGACTTTTACCGTCCGATCCTGGCTACCACTGACGAGCAGTTTGCCGTTGGAACTGAAGGCCAGGGAACGTACCCAATCGCCATGACCCCGAAATGTACCCAGACAGTTGCCCGTCTGCCAGTCCCAGATTTTGATCGTTTTGTCGTTACTACAACTGCCGACCATCCGGCCATCGGGACTGGCAGCGATCGCCCGGACCCAGGCTTCGTGAGCTACTACGGTGCGGAGCAATTCTCCGCCGTCTAACCGCCAGAACTTTAAGGTTTTATCTCCACTGCCACTGGCCAGGGTGTTGCCCTCGGGATGCAGGGCCACGGCTCTCACCCAACTGCTGTGTCCCGTCAAACGATGGAGACATTTCCAGACCTTAGGGGCGGTAGGGGCGATCGGCGAGATGGTGGTTTGGGAACTGGTCGCAGCTTCAAATACCGGTGCAAGGCTCTGGTTGGCAGAGTGATCCACCCCTACGGATTCTCGGGTCAGGGCTTGCACAATCCTGTCTCCCGTCAGATCTTGCAGCACCTCACTGGCGGATTGGTAGCGCCGTTTAATCGGCCCCTGCAATAATTTGTCTAAAAGCTGGCTGAGCGCGCTGCTAACCGGGGCCTGCACATGCTGTTGCCAGACCCAAACCCCCTCGTCCGTATCAAACAGATCGGCGGGTCGAACGCGGGTCATCAGGTAAATACAGGTGACTCCCAGGCTATACAGGTCACTGGCATAGACAGCCTTGCCGATCGCCTGCTCTGGGGCGACAAACTCCGGGCTACCGATACTGGTGCCGGTTCTGGGCAGGTCACTACCGGCGATCGATTTAGCGGCCCCAAAATCAACCAGGACATACTGGCCATTGGGTCGCTGAATCACATTCTGGGGTTTGACATCCCGGTGAATCACCTGATTGTTATGGATAAAGTCGAGTACCGGTAACAGGTCATGCAGCAGATGCCAGACCTGGCGATCGCTGAAAGGGCCGCGTCGGGCCAACCGTTGCAACAGGTTTTCGCCATCGATATATTCCTGCACCAGATACAGGTAGTCTGCCTGTTCAAAGTGGGCCAGCAGTTCTGGAATCTGGGGATGGTCGCCCAACCGCTCCAGTTGAATGGCTTCCCGCTGAAACAGTTCCCGCGCCTGCTCGGGGTGGCTACTCTGGTTTTGTGGAAAGAACTGCTTGATCACACATTTGGGGCGGGATGGCTTATATTCATCAACGGCCAGAAAGGTACGACCAAACCCGCCTCTGCCGAGGGACTCCAGGGCACGATAGCGATCGCCCAATAGCAATTTGAACCCGCAGTAGCAACAAAAATTGGCCGTGTCGGGATTTTGGGGAGTAGAGCAGTAGGGGTTGAGGCAGTGACTCATAGGTATATCCTAGGCTGTTCTCAAGGATTCCCTTACCAGGTCAGGCCTTAATTTTGCTGAAATATTAGCGGATTGACCAAGCGTAGGACGGGGGGCAGGGTGCCAAAGTCCTGTTACCCGCAAAAACGCCCGTCAAACAGCAGAGATGGGTGCAGCCGCTGACTACACCCATCTCTGAGATTGGCCCGTTAGAAGCCCTGAGCGGAATTAACGGCTCAGACTAAACACACTACCCAGAGCCCGCATCATATTCTGCGGTTCCATGGCATCTACCGCTGCGGTTGGCTCATAGCCACAATGCACCATGCAGTCCTGACATTTGGGATTGCCACTGGCCCGCCCATAGTTCTCCCAGGCGGTGTCTTCTAACAGTTCCCGGTAGGTCTGATAGTGACCTTCGTTCAGCAGGTAGCAGGGCTTTTGCCAACCCAGCACACTGTAACTGGGCATACCCCAGGGGGTGCATTCGTAGTCTTTCTCGCCGGTCAGGAAATCTAAAAACAGGGGGTTGTGGTTAAAGTTCCAGTTTTTCTGGCCGGCTTTGTAGGGGGCCAGGATCTCCCGGAACAGGGCGCGGGTTTGCTCCCGCTTGAGGAAATGCTCTTGATCTGGAGCCCATTCGTAGCTGTAGCCCGGCGAAATCATCATACCGTCGGTGCCGAGGGTGCTGACGAAGTCGAAAAATTCTTGCACTTCCTTCGGATCGGTCCCTTCAAACACGGTGGTGTTGGTGGTCACCCGGAAGCCGCGAGCTTTGGCTGCCTTGATCGCCTTGACGGCGGTATCAAATACCCCCTTGCGATCGACACATTTGTCGTGGTGTTCCTGCAGGCCATCCAGGTGAACGCTGAAGGAGAAGTAGGGGGAAGGGGTAAATTTGTCCAGGCTCTTTTCCAGCAGGATGCCGTTGGTACAGAGGTAAACGTACTTTTTCCGGGCGACCAGGCCCCGGACGATTTCGTCAATCTGGGGGTGGAGCAGCGGTTCGCCCCCGGGAATGGCGACGACGGGCGCACCGCATTCTTCCGCTGCGGCAAAACACTGTTCGGGTGTGAGATTTTGCACCAGAATATCGGTGGGATGCTGGATTTTGCCACAACCGGAACAGGCCAAATTGCAGCGGAACAGCGGCTCCAGCATGAGAGTTAGAGCATAGCGCTTACGCCCCATCATGCGCTGGGCCACAATATATTTGCCGATTTCGATCGCCTGCTGTACGTGAACCGCCATTGAGAACTCCTTCTAAAAACACCACTTGAAAAACCCAGGGATGGAGGTTCCAGGATAACGAATTAACCCCGATCCCTGTGGTTACTCTGACCCGATCCTGTCCTGCGTCCGCCCACCGAAGAGGTAGGCTGGGGCTGCAATAGTTTCTTTACATTACATAACCATAGGTTACAAACCAGTCTACGGCATCTTTCAAAGCTGTTGCGATCGGGGTTTGGGGTAATCCCAGTTCCCGGATGGCTTTGGCCGGGTTGTAGTACATGGCCTGGGTAGACATCCGCACACCATCCAGAGGGACGGAGGGCGGTTTGCCCAGGGGAGCCAGCACCATTTCATCCACCCAGGCCACCGCCAGGGGAATCCAGGCCGGGATCGATCGTTGCGGGGCCGGTTGCCCGGTGATGGCGGCCAACTGGTCAAGGATTTGCTTCAAACTGAGATTTTCATGGCCGAGGATGTATCGTTCTCCGGTCTTGCCTTTGATCAGGGCCAGCAGGTGCCCCCAGGCCACATCTTCCACATGGATAAAATTCAGCCCTGTATCGACGTAGGCGGGCATCTGACGGCGCAGAAATCGCAGAATGATATATCCGGTGGGGGTGGGCTTGCCATCCCAGGGGCCGATCGGACTGCTGGGATTGACAATGACTACATCCTGTCCAGCCTGGGCGGCTTTTACAGCTTCCTGTTCGGCCCAGTACTTCGATTGCTTGTAGTGGCCAACCAGCTTTTCAACCGGGCTCTGATAGGTTTCATCGGCTACTCCGCCAGCTTTCACCCCGATCGCGGCTACCGAACTGGTATAGACCGTTCGTTCAATCCCGGCCTTTTGGGCCGCGGCCAGAATGTTGCGGGTGCCTAGAACATTGCTCTCGTAAAGAGCCGCTTTTTCTCGTTGCCAGAGAGAATAATGGGCCGCTACATGAAACAAAAACTGGCAACCTGCCATCTTTTCCGCCAGATCCGGGTCGGTCAGGTCCCCCTGAACCAGGTCGATGTTTAAATTCTTCAGGTTGTCAAGCTTGCTCTGGGGTCGTACCAGAGCCCTGATCGAGTAGCCCTGCTGGCTTAATAGCCGGATCAGATTGGCTCCGACAAAGCCCGTTCCTCCGGTGACAAACACCTGTTGATTGCTCATAGCCTCACCCCTGTCCCACCATTTGTCCCATTCTAAGAAGGTAGGTGTAAAACTGCACCTAGCTACTCAGCTAGCTTCAAAGCTGAAGTGCCATTCTACCGGCAGAGTAGACTCTGGTTGATCGACGGGATTTATCTTAGGATCGGTGCATTCCCTTAGAGTTGTGCATTTGTTTGGTGAGGAAGTGAGCAATGAAAATTGGGTCGGAAGAGCATAAGCTGCTACTGTGTCAGAGTTTCATGGACAGCCACCGCCTCTATGAGCCGGAAACGATGACCTGGCCTCAACTCGATGCCGAAACTTTGAAACGGTTGCAGGGCATTCCTTTCTGGGATGAAGCCCTCTACACCGAGCGGAAGGCTGGCAAGATGCTGGAAGCCTATGCGGCTACGGTTACCGATCCACTGCTGCGAGAAGCGATCGCCCTGCAGGGACGGGAAGAAGCCCGCCATGGTCGGCTGATTGGCTATCTCATCGATCGCTACCAGGTGGAAGTGCCAGAACGGCCGGAGCGCGAACTGCCGCCAGACCTGGAACCGGCCTTTATCAAATTTGGCTATGGCGAGTGTTTCGACTCCTTCTTTGCCTTTGGTCTGTTTGAAATTGCCCGCCAGGGCGACTTAATGCCAGAAGCCTTTTTCACAATCTTTGACCCCATCCTGGATGAAGAAGCCCGCCACATGGTCTTTTTCGTCAACTGGATTGCCTATAAGCAGGTGCAGGAAGGAGCCGGGTGGTTACGTCCCTGGAATTCCCTCTGGCAGTACCGGGGAGCGATTCTGCGGCGTTTAGAAAATATTCAGGGCATGGCCAAACCGGGCAAGAAAAAAGCCACCAGTAAGAAAGGCTTTACCGCCACTGGGGCGAAGTCCTTCATGATGGGGTTGACCTTAGAGAAGTTTTTGGAAACCTGTCTGCAAGAGAACCAGAAGCGGATGAGCCAGTACGACTCCCGGTTGCTACGGCCTGACTTTTTGCCGATCCTGTCTGGTCTTGGGCTCCAGACCTTAAAACTCCTGCCCAAACGCAAATCCAGTCCGATCGCCGATGCGGCTTGAGGGCCTGTGACCAGTTTCATTTCTACTATTCTGGTGCCCCGAGGGGCCGAGTATCAGGCGGTTTGTCGGGGTCTGCGAGGAAAGACTGTTACACCAGAGGTAATGCCAATCCCGGTGGGCAGGGCCGCCCTCACCCGCCACCTGCAGCAACTCCAGCAGCAGCGTCCGTTTCAGGCCCAGTCCATTCTGGTGCTGGGGTTATGTGGTGGGTTAGATCCAGCTCTCAGGGTGGGCGATCGGGTACTGTATCGAGACTGTCTGACCACCGATCGCCCTGCCCTGCCCTGTGATCCCGCCCTGACGGATCACATTGCTACACGACTGGCTCTGCAACCTGTCTCAGCCTGGACCAGCGATCGGGTGATCTGGTCAAGCCAGGAAAAGATTGCCCTGGCTGATCGGGGGACGGTGGTCGATATGGAAGGCTATGGTCTGCTGGAGTTCTTTCGCCAGACGGACTGTACCCTGGCCACCCTGCGGATCGTGAGTGATGACACCGCGGCAGATATTCCTGACCTGTCTACGGCCTTTGATCGGGAGGGCAATCTCCAACCTCTGCCCCTGGCCTGGGGCATGGTGCGCCGACCGGTGGCGGCTCTGCGGTTGGTGCGAGGATCTTTAACCGGTTTAAAGGCTTTAGAGGCCGTGACCAGCCAACTGTTTGCTGTCTCCTGAAATCATCGATCGTCGCTCCGGCCCTACTCTGGCTGGAGGCAAGTAAGTCAGGGCTTCGGACTGGGCGTAGAATGGCTAATGGTCTGCGTCGGAGGCAGGAGCGATCGCAATGGAAGAGCTAAGAGCGGAGGTCCTGGTAGTGGGCGGCGGGACGGGAGGTACCGCCGCCGCGATCCAGGCGGCTCGCCGGGGAGTCCGAACTGTGCTGGTGAGCGAGTTTCCCTGGTTGGGTGGCATGCTGACCAGTGCTGGGGTTTCTGCCCCCGATGGCAACGAACTATTACCCTGGCAGACGGGCCTCTGGGGAGCCTACCTGCGGGAGTTGGAGCGTCGCCAGCCCACAGGTTTAGACCATGGATGGGTCAGCTTTTTTACCTACGATCCGGCAATCGGGGCTCAAATTTTTGCCGATTGGGTGGCCGAGCTGCCTGATTTAAAGTGGATCTCCGGGCAGGTACCCCTGGAAGTCTTGAAGCAGGGCGATCGGGTCATCGGGGTGCGCTTTGCTGAAGTCACCGTGTATGCCCAGATCACCCTGGATGGCACAGAACTGGGAGATCTGCTGGCCCTGGGGGAAGTGCCCTACCGCTGGGGCTGGGAATGGCAGGCAGAATTGGCTGAACCCAGTGCCCCGATCGGCCCGAGTGCCCTGACCCAGCAATATCCGGTACAGGTACCCACCTGGGTTGTGGTGCTACAGGACTATGGTGAGGATGGCCAGGCTCCAGAGATTCCCCCTCCCCCCGGTTATGATCCCGGCAAATTTACTGGGGCCTGGGATAACTATGGCGGGGCGCATTTTCTCGACTATGGGCGGCTTCCCGGCGATCGCTTCATGATTAACTGGCCGATTCGGGGAAATGACTATGGTGAAGGGATACAACGCCTGGTAGAGTCAGCCACCTCCCGCCAGGAATTTTTGCAGGAAGCCCGCTGGCATTCCCAGGGGTTTGCCCATTTCATCCAGGCCCATCTGGGCCGCCGTTACGGGTTAGCAGCTGGCGTTTTTCCCCCTCTCCCGGCGAATGACTTTTCTCCGGCCTACGCACTCCACCCCTACTATCGAGAGAGCCGCCGGCTGCAGGGGATCAAGACTCTGCGAGAACAGGAGCTTTTGCCGATCGCCCGGGGCCAGGTCGCTGCTTTACCGATTACCACCTCCGCCCAGGGGTGCAATCAGGTGGAAAGCCTCTGCGACGCCATCGCGATCGGTAACTATGCCAACGATCATCACTATCCCAGTGGTGACATCCCGTTGCAGCCCAAGTCAATGCGCTGGGGAGGCCGCTGGACGGGTACTCCCTTTACCATTCCCTACCGCTGTCTGATCCCGGCGACAACGGATGGTTTGCTGGCCTGCGAGAAAAATATTTCCGTCTCCCACATAGCTAACGGAGCTACCCGACTTCAACCCCTGGTACTGGCCATCGGACAGGCTGCCGGGATGGCTGCAGCCCTTGCCGTTGAGAGCTATTGCCAACCCCGAGATCTGGATGTCCGCAGTATTCAGGAGTCTCTATTGACTGATGCAGTAGCCCCAGCAGCAGTTATCCCGTTGCTGAACCTGCCACCCCAGCACCCGGCCTGGCTTGATTGGCAGCGCTACTACCTGGCAACCCCCGATGCCTATCCGGCCACAGGAGAGTTTCCCACCCAGGTAACCCCGTCTCCCCCAACGATGACCTACTTGCCTGGTTCCCGAACCGGGGCCGCGCTTAATCCCCCAGAAACTCGGGAAACTGTGACAGGAACCTTTATTACTGAGACGATCGATGACTATCGCATGCTTGCCGAACAACCGGCTTGGCTAAAGGGACAGTCACTTCAGGTCGTTACCCTTGATCCGGAGATTAACCGGTACCTGAAGGAACTGTCCTCCGGAAAGGAAATGACACTGCTGGGGAAAGTAAACCTGGCCGGAAACTGGTTGCGGGTAACAGAAATTAACCAGACCAGGTAGGTTGGCGACTCAATAGAATTAGCCAGGAGATCACTGAAATTGGCCGCTCAGTGTTCGCCCTATCCCCTGGCTAGCCTTTTCCCCCAGTTCATCGGACACGGTCAATTTGGCGGGTTTACAGCGCTTAATCGTAACAACCAGACCCTGGGCAGACTCCTGTTCTAAATCTTCCACATAACCAGCCTTAGAGGCTGCAGCGGATTTTTCATCCAGAAAGGGACCGAAGTAGTAAGTGCAATGGGGGTTTTCTGTCTTAATCTCAACCCACCAGGCTAGACCCAACAGATTTAACAGGTTCGTTAAAATTTCTTGCATTGCTTCTCGCTGATTGAATCAGTGGTCTAAGAGGCGCCTTACTGTGACGCCCTCAAATCAAACGCCATTTGCTTCGTTAAATTTTGTTATACTCTGCCCGACTTCCTTTTTCAACCACATATCGCCTTTAAATTTATCCAGATGCCAGGTATTTGACCAACGCTGGCGATAGATTTCGTAGAGCGCCATCCCCGCTGCGACGGAGGCATTCAGGCTGGGGGTGTTGCCTGCCAGAGGTATAGATACCAGATGATCGCAGGTTTTTTGGGTGGTTAAACTCAGGCCTTCTCCCTCTGCCCCAATCACCAGAGCGATCGCCCCATTAAACGTTACGGTATGTAATGCTTCGCTGGCTTCACCGCTGGTGCCGTAAATCCAGAAACCGGCAGCCTTCAGTTCTTCCAGGGCCCGGTGCAGATTCACAACTCTGGCTACAGGCAGGGTTTCTAAAGCTCCCGCCGCTACCTTGACCACCGTAGAGGTGATCCCCACGGCACGCCGTTGGGGAATAACCAATCCCTGAGCCCCCAGACATTCGGCGGTGCGAATAATAGCTCCCAGATTATGGGGATCGGTGATCCCTTCCGCGACCACCAGCACGGGTTGCTCGGAGGCGGCTTTCGCCTGCGTGATCAAATCACCCAATTCCTGGTACTCGTAGGGAGCGACCTGAGCTGCGATCCCCTGGTGATTGGCCCGATTGGTAATCTGGTCAAGGCGGAAGGGTTCAACCTCGTCGATCACGGTGCCGTTGGCTTTGGCCGTCTGAAGCGCTCCATGGAAGCGGGGATCGTAGCGTAGCCGACTGGTCACCCAGATGCGATTTAACCCCCGATCACTCTCCAGAGCCGTTAAAACCGGGTGTCTACCATAGATCAGATCTACCTCTTCCGAGGTGTGGTTAAGGTCATTCTGCTCACCCTGGGATTCCACTCTGTCCTGGGCCCCGCGAAATTTGCTGCCCCGGTCGTGAAAGCTTTTTGGCCCACGATCGAAGGATTTGCCAGGGGAACGCCGCTCCAAACTCCCGCCATTGTCAGATTCAAACCGTTTCCGGCGAGGAGCGACTTCCGGTTCTTCCCGGTGGTTGTGCTCCGGGTTACTGCGACGTTCTGGGCGATCGGAGCGGTTGAATTTTTCACTGCGCCGATCCGCCCGTTCGGGTCGGTCGGAGGATTCAAACCGTCTGGGCCGATCGGAGCGATTGAATCTTTCTGAGCGGTCAGTCCGTTCGGGTCGGTCGGAGGACTCAAACCGTCTGGGCCGATCGGAGCGGTCAGTCCGTTCTGGGCGATCGGAGCGGTTGAATTTTTCACTGCGCCGATCCGCCCGTTCGGGTCGGTCGGAGGATTCAAATCGTCTGGGCCGATCGGAGCGGTCAGTCCGTTCTGGGCGGTCGGCCCGTTTGGGAGCAAACTTCTTGCGGCCCTCGGAACGCAAAACTGGTTGGTCGGGATGTTCTCGACGATCTCCAGGTTCCTGCTCTCCAGTATCTTTAGCAAACCGCCGGGGTTTGCCGAACCGTTGGGGTTTGCCAACTTGAGACCGTTTCAGGTTGGGGCGATCGTGGGATTGACTGGAGGGATCGAAATTACGTTTTTTGGCAGCCATAGGTGTTTTACCGGAAAGTAAGCAGACTAGAAAAATCCGAAGGGACAAACTTCGGCCAGGAAATTTAGACTTGAGAAAATTCAGAGGTTTGCGGGCAGGGAGCCAGGAAGCTGGGTCAAAAGAGCGACCAGACGTTGGGGATTTGTGATGTAGAGGTAGCCAATCAAAACCTCCAGACTCGTTGCCTGCTGGTAGGTGGCTGGATCAACTCGCTTAGGACGACCTGTCGCTGCATTTCTACCTCGTTTTAGCCAGACTAGCTCTTCTTGGGTGAGTAGGGGCATGAGAGACGCTAAGTGTTCTGCTTGAGCCTCTGCCCGCACCTGGGATACAACCAACTGGTGGTAGGTTTGAATCCGTCTGGGGGGAAAAAGATAGGAACAACGGATATATAGTTCGTAAACAGCATCTCCCAGGTAGGCCAGGGCTGCAGGAGAAAGTTGCTCCAGCTTAACGCCTGATACCAGCGGTTGGGAGAACAGGGTTGCAGAAACCATTGACTTTAGCTGGTTCTCTGCCTGACATAACTCCTGATCGAAATGCTGGTCTGTATTTTGCTCGATATCTATAAGATCGGTATCCGTAGGGGTGCCTCTAAGACAAATCAAACGAATAAAACGAAGTGCCTGCTAAACCGACACGAGAACCCTAATATTAAAAGGCTTCCTTATTGTAACCAGATTCTGGAAGCGAAACCCCATCGATCGGTTAAATTCTCTTTCGTAAGTCGATACCATTTCTATAAAGAAAATAAATATTCCCCTGGGGAGAAGCATTTTTCTGTCTAAATAGGTATTCCTTAAGAACTTGATCCCCATCAAAACAGCTCTTTAGATATTGGTTTAAATCTTTGCCCTAGTTTATCTCTGTTTACGATGAGTACTTTATCTATGTCGCGTCCCTCGAGGCCCGACCGAATTCTGGTCGTTGATGATCTCCCTGATAATTGTTTTTTAATTCAAACGCTGTTGCAGGAAGAAGGCTACCAGATTGATATTGCCAATGGTGGCAGGGAAGCTCTGGATTACATTGAAAAAGCTCCTCCCGATCTGCTGTTGCTGGATGTGATGATGCCGGGAATCGACGGTTATGAGGTGACCCGCCGTATCCGCGAGAATACCAAGTTACCTTTCATGCCAATTCTCTTGATTACGGCCCATGATCAGCCGAGTGTGGTGCGTGGTTTAGATATTGGGGCGGAAGAATTTATTCGTAAGCCAGTCGAGTTTGATGAACTGGTGGCCAGGGTGCGATCGCTATTGCGCTTAAAGCATAGTGTCGATGAGCGGGATCAGATCGCCCGACAACGGGAAGATTTTGTGTCCCGTCTGACCCATGATCTGCGGACTCCTCTGGTTGCCGCCGATCGGATGTTGACCCTGTTTCAGCAGGGGGCCCTGGGAGCCATGACACCTCAAATGCAGGAAGCAGTCGCCATCATGAGCCGGAGCAATCAAAACTTGCTAACGATGGTGAATATGTTGCTGGAGGTTTACCGCTATGAGGCTGGCCGTAAAACCCTCAGCTTTACGCCGTTTAATTTGATTGAACTGATTCAAGAAGTAGTGGCAGAGCTGTCTCCCCTGGCCGGGGAAAAGGGGCTGGTGTTGAAGCTGATCCTGCCTCCAGAACCAGCGCAGCAGGCCGTCACTACGATCGTGGGCGATCGCCTGGAACTGCGACGGGTGATTACAAATTTGTTGGGAAATGCGCTGAAATTTACTGATTCTGGGGCAGTTACAATCCGCTTATTCCCCGCGCCTGATCCCAAGTTGATCAGACTGGAGTTTGAAGATACGGGACCGGGAATTCCTTCCGATGTCCGGTCGCGTCTGTTTGAGAGTTTTAGCTCTGGGAGCGATCGACGGGCTGGCAGCGGTCTGGGGTTACAACTCTCTCGCCGGATTGTGGAGGCCCACCAGGGCACCATTGAGGTGCAGTCGGAAGTGGGACAGGGTAGTCAGTTTATTGTGCAGTTACCGCTGCGGGCCGGTTAGGAGCGTGAATTTAATCAAATCTGGAACTGACTGATCGGCAATTACAGGTATGTGTTGCGGCAGGTAAACATTCCTTAAGCTATCTGCCTCTTACTTAAAAAGAAGTGGTATTTCACAAAAGTACCAGGGAAGCGGCATAGAATAGGTTCGGATGTTTTCGTGAATTTTTAGGAGCCACTATGCCGCTTGCCGTTGGAGTCATTCAGACATCCGGATTTCCCCCGGTGCTGGCTGCCGCAGATGCAATGGTAAAAGCGGGTCGCGTGACGCTGGTTTACTATGGTCTGGCCGAGCGGGCCGAGTTTTTGGTGGCGATCCGCGGTACTACCTCCGAAGTCAGGGCGGCGATGGCAGCCGGGATTGAGGCGGCCGATACGGCCCCGCCTGGAGGCATGTTGGTGTCGCACTATATCGTGCCCAATCCACCGGAAAATGTGGAATCGGTGTTGCCCCTCGAATTTACTTCTAAAGTGCAACGCTTCTGGGTATGATCCAGGTCTGGCGATCTGTAAAGCCCCCCAGAATCAGGTTGTTCTGTCTTTATAGTTTGATTTGTTCAGGAGATTAACCATGCCAAAGGCAGTTGGGTCAATTGAAACGAAGGGTTTTCCTGCTGTACTCGCGGCTGCTGATGCAATGGTCAAGGCGGGGCGGATTACTCTAGTCGGTTATATTCGAGCCGGGAGTGCCCGCTTTACGGTCAATATTCGGGGGGATGTGTCTGAAGTCAAGCGGGCGATGGAAGCCGGTGTGGAAGCAGCGGAAGCCGTCTATGGTGGCACCGTCGAAACCTGGGTGATCATTCCCAACCCCCATGAAAACGTTGAGGCCGTACTGCCGATCAGTTACGGTGATGATGTGGAACGGTTCCGGCAGGCTGTAGAGGGCTTTCCGGCCCTGGGGCCCGCTAACGGACAGGGGTAATTAATTACGTAACGACGTTTTGTCATCTTGGCAGAATCTTCTTCAGGACTGGCCTCAATCACCCAGGGTTGCCTTGATCACTGGGTGATCGAGGCGAAGGCCCGAACCTACGCCGGGCGCTTACCAGACTATATTCCCCTGCTGGCAAAAGCCAATCCTCAGTGGGTGGCGATCGCCATCAAACAGACCAGTGGCCTTGATTGGGAAGCCGGAGACCGGCAGCAGCCCTTTGCTCTGATGAGTGTGATCAAGCCGTTTCTATTACTGTTTCTGCTGGAAAAGCTGGGGTTCCAGGCCGTGTTCAGTCGAGTTGGGATGGAGCCTTCAGACCAGCCGTTTCATTCCCTGGCCCAGTTACGCCAGGATCGGGGGTTTCCCCGCAACCCGATGATTAACAGTGGCGCGTTGGTGTTAGCTTCCCTGCTTCCCGGCGAAGACGGGGCAACCTGTGCCGAATCTCTACGCCAGTGGCTAAACCTTTACGCCGGTAGCAATCTATTTCTGGATCAGGCGATGCTGGCCTCGGTGCGATCCCTGACCAATGAGGCGAACTCAGCCCTGGCCAATTTTTTAGCCAAGACCAGCCATCTGGCCCCGATCGCCCAGACCCTCGACACCTATAATCACATCTGCTGTCTGAGTGGCACCGTGACGGACCTGGCAAAATTGGGCCTGTTGTTAGTAGGACACTCCAGGATTAGCCCTGTCAGTAGTCGCACCGTCAATGCGTTAATGATGACCTGTGGGCTCTATGAGGCTTCCGGGCGGTTTGCCGTCCAGGTCGGGTTGCCAACCAAATCCGGGGTGAGTGGGGCTCTGTTGTCCGTCGTACCGGGGCAGGGGGCGATCGCCTGCTACAGTCCGGCGATTGACCAGACCGGTAACTCGATCGCGGGGTTATTTCTCCTGGAGCAACTGGCCCAAACCCTGAACCTGAGTGTTTTTGCTTAAGATTGTGAATTTTATAGAATCCGGAACTTAATTTTTGGAAGCGGGGCAGAGCCTTGCTTGCAAAAATTAAAAACTTGGGTTTAATTGTGATTCTTAGATTTAAAGAGGTTCTGGCAGGGCAGACCCTGATTCATTCGCGTTCCTAAGGAAATCCTAAAGTCTCAAGGGTTTTCAGGGTTTTCAGCATATCTATATCAGAATTAGAAATCACCTGACTACCTGCAAGGTAGGATTTTCGGTGATCTGACTGTTGAGCTGACGGGACTACATGACGCGATTGTTTGATTTGCCGCTCCAGCGTTCCATTTCTCGGAGAACCCTACTGAAACTGATTGGAATTGGGGCCACAGGAGGAGCGATCGGCTATTCCCGGTTTGCCAAACCCCAACCCTCAGTCTTTCAAAAAGATAATGTAATTTTGCCTTACCGGGCCAGCCAGCCCCGCCGGGTCGTGGTGGTAGGCGGCGGCTTAGCCGGGTTGGCCTGTGCCTACGAACTGAGCCAGCGCGGGATGCAGGTGACTCTGCTCGAGCGGGCAGCCCAACTGGGCGGTAAAATCGCCAGCTGGTCGATCGAGGTGAAGGGCGTGCCTCTGATGATGGAACACGGGTTTCATGGGTTTTTTCCCCAGTACTACAACCTCAAGAGCATCGTTCAGGAGTTGAACGCCACCGACAATTTTCGCTCACTCAACTTTTACTCGGTGGTTTACCGAGAAAAGTATGAGCCAGAGGTATTTCGCCCCAGCCACTCGGCTTTTCCCTGGAATATCGTGGATCTGGCAGTGTCCTCCACCAACCGGCTGCGTTGGGGGCTGAACCTGGTGAGCCAGAAGCACTGGCAGGTATTTCGAGAAATTACCGGGTTTAAGGCGGCTAACAGTTACTCCCGGCTGGATAATCTCTCTGTAGCAGAATGGGTGAATCAGGGATTTCCCCAGGGGTTGTACGACCTCTACTTTTTGCCCTTTGCCAAGTCGAGTTTGAATGCTCCCGATGTCTTGAGTGCGGGGGAGTTAATGCAATTTTTCCACTTTTATTTCTTTGGCAACCCGGAAGGTCTGGCCTTTGAGGGCACCCGGCAGGATATGGGGCGCAGTCTGGTACAGCCGATCGCCCAGTCGATTTTGCAAAATGGCGGACAAATTATCACAGAGGCAGCGGTTCGTAATGTTCACTGGCAGACTGGCCAGATTCAGTCCCTCACCTATCAGCAGGGTAGCGCTACGGACACCACTGCCTTCTGGGTGACGGCCAATACTGCCCTCAATCAAGAAATGGCCAGCGATCGCTTCTATGGCGGTGGAGATGCAGTGTATGCCGTGGCCCAGAACCAGCGGGAAGCCCTTTCCCTCACCTGCACCCATCAGGGCTGTACGGTCAAACCGGCGGAAAATGGGGAGTTTCACTGTCCCTGTCATGGCGCGGTGTTCGATCGGGAAGGGCGGGTGGTGCATGGGCCAGCGCAACGCCCCCTGGAGCGGTTTCAGGTGGTAAAACGGCAGGAGCAAAAACTTCAATTGGTCGCCCGTCCCTCCGCCCAGGTTGCTTCCCCCACTGCCACCCTGGAGGCCGATTATTTTGTCTTTGCCACCGATGTGCCGGGGGTGCAACGCCTGTTTACCAACATGAGTGGAGAGATTCCGCTGGCTCTGCAACGGCAGATCCAGACCCTGGCGATCGCCGATCCCTTTGCGGTCTGTCGCTTCTGGTTCGATCGAGACTTTCCCTGGGAACAGAGCGATTTCACCTCCCTGTCTGGCTACCGTCTGACCGATAGCATTACCCTCTACCACCGAATTCAGGATGATTACATTGCCTGGGCTGCCCAGACTGGAGGCAGCGTTGTAGAACTTCATGCCTACTGCTACAAAGAAGCCGAATTTCCTACCCAGGAAGCGCTGCTGACCACCTTTGAGCAGGAGTTATACGAGATTGTCCCAGACCTGCGTCAGGCTACCCTGTTGCATCGGGAACTGGTGAATCAGAAGAACTTTTCTGGCTATCCCCCCGGGAGTTACCGCGATCGCCCAGAAACGCAAACCCCGGCGGCTAACCTGATGCTGGCCGGAGATTGGGTTAAAATGCCCTTCCCCTGTGGTCTGATGGAACGGGCTGTGAGTAGTGGGTTACTGGCCAGTAATGCCATTTTGCAGTCAGAAGGACTACAACGAAGGCCTCTGTTAACAGTTAACCCGGAAGGGATGCTGTCGGCGATCGCCGCCGGCTCTCTCAAAAAAGTAGAAGAACTGGGTTAATTAATAACCACTCAGGCGGCCTCGCCGTTTGGCTGCCCGTTCTGCCCAGTGAAACAGTATCAGACCCAGGCCAAAGTAGACCAGGCCATTTAAGAGGGCAACCGCAAACTGTCCCAGATCCAGAGGCTTGCCCTGAGCCATCAAAGCTCTCAGCAAAGCGGCTCCCGGGGTCATCGGCAGAATGTTTCCCAGCAGGTTCAGGGGGGCGACCCAGGTTTCGATTGGCACCAGCAGGACAAAAAATAGCATGAACTGAAAAATCCCCAATAATTGCTGCACCCGTTTCAGCAGTAAAGCCAGGGAACCCATAGCCAGGGCCAGACCATAGGCCCCCAACAGCACCGTTCCCAGGGGTAACAGGAGGACTGGCGGAAAATCGAGATAGCGCCCGGTCAAGACCATAATCAGCAGCAAAATGCCCAGATTCAGGGTTAATTGGGTGGTCAGACTGGCTAAGGCCCGGGTGAGAAAGATCCGGGGGGCCCCAAAGGGTGAGAGAAAAAGCTGTTCCAGGGTGCCCGTTTGGGCTTCCTGTTGCAACCCCTGGGCAATGTCGCTAATGATAAACAGCACCAGGGACCAGAGCACATAGCCGACAATCACGGTGTCGATGCGATCGCCAAATTGGGCTCCGCCTCCCGCGACATATTTGAAGCTGAGAAACAGGCCATAGAAGACGATCGTGATACCGATGATGCCACTGATCGCCTCTGCCGCATAACGGCGCAGCATCAACCAGGTCCGTTTGAGTTCGGCGAGAAATAGAGGAGGCATAGGTAGGGAGGGACTTGCTCAGGGATCGGGAGGTAAGGGTTTGATGGCATAGGGGCCACCGGGCATGACTAGCCCTGGGAATTGGAGGAATGATTGCGTACCAGTTTCAGGAAAACATCGGTGAGATTGGCCTGATCTCGCTCCACTCGCAGCAGGGGCAGGGGTTTGAGGATCGCTAGTACCTGGTAAAGCGTCGCCAGTTCGGGGACATGGAGGATCGCTCCCTGGGGTGGGTCAATACCCAGTTGCGCCAGTTTACTAACTCGTTCGGCATCCAGCTCCGTGTCTACTTCGATGCGATAGGCACTCCCGGAAAACTGGCGAATTAAGGCTTCCGTGGGTTCTTCGGCAACGATCGTGCCACTGTTAATAATTGCCACTCGATCGGATAATTCCTCGGCGATCGCCAGTTGGTGAGTCGTTAGCAGAATGGCGCACCCTTCCCCGGCAATCTCTCGCACCAGGCGTTTGACATCCTCCGTCGCTTCCACATCCAGACCCAGGGTCGGTTCATCCAGCAACAGCAACAATGGTTGATGCACCAGGGCCACTGCGATCGCCACCTTCTGCTGCATCCCCCGGGACAGAGTTTGCACTACCGCCTGCCGTTTATGGGAAAGCCGGAACCGTTCCAGCAACTCGGCTCCCCGTCGCCTGGCCTGCTTCTGACTCAGCCCTCGCAGCACCCCAAAGTATTCCAGATTTTCTTCGGGGGTGAGCCGCCAGTACAGATTGCGGTTGCCCTCCAGAACTGCCCCCAAATAGCGAAGAGCCTGAGGTTCTCGGTGGGGATTGCGATCGGCAATTTTGACCCACCCTGCATCTGGATGAACTAAACCGGCAATCATCTTGATGCTGGTGGTTTTCCCTGCCCCATTCGGCCCCAAAAAGGCCAGTACCTCCCCGGCAGCAATCTGCAGGGAGACATCTCGCACAGCAGGAATTGCGGTGCCTTTCTGGCTGTAGGTTTTTTGCAAGTGGTGAGCTTCAAGGATGAGCATGGGCAATCAGGCGAAAGGAACTCAAGGGAAACATCAGGCCTACCACGGGAATTGCGCCGCTGTTCGGGGGATTGATCCCGGAACCATTTCTTGGCAGATGGCAGGGCAAATCGATAGGGAGAGCCATTCAGGTTAGAAAATAGTTATTAAGGATTGTTTCTCCAAGATAACGATGAATTCCACCGCTTATCAAACCCAGGTCGAAGGGACGATCGCCACCCTCTGGCAAGACCTCCCTACCCTCTTCGATCGGGACATCTCCTACGACATCTACAGCCAGGACATTTTTTTCCGTGACCCGGTCAACACCTTCAAGGGCAAATTCAACTACCGGATTATTTTTTGGACCCTCCGCTTCCACGGTCGTCTTTTTTTCACCGATCTCCACTTTGACCTGCATCGGGTGGAGGCTACCGACCCTACTACTATTCGGGCTGACTGGACGGTGCGGGGCACTCTGCGCCTGCCCTGGCGGGCAAAACTGTTTTTCAACGGTTACTCCATCTATAAACTCAATGACGCAGCCTTGATCTATGAGCATATCGATACCTGGGATCGCTCTCCGGGAGAAATTTTGCGGCAGTTCTGGCAGCGCGGGTAGAGCGATAGACCAGGGAGTTTCGGTACACTGGGAGAGACGTAACGATTTGTAAGGGCTCCCCTTGGAATGGCACCATCCCCTGAACCGACTCCATTAAGTACCACTCCAACCGACAACGGTACAAAACTGCGGAATCTTCTACTGGTTCTGGTCGCTACTGTGCTGAGTGTGGCGATCTTTTTGGGCCTAAAGACCGAAACTGGCTCGGCGACTCTGACCACGATCGCCGAAGAGGCGATTCCTTTAGAAGTGGCCCTGAGTAACGGCAAACCGACCTTAATGGAGTTTTATGCCAACTGGTGTACCAGTTGTCAGGCGATGGCTCCCGATATTGCCAGCCTGGAGCAGCAGTATGGAGAAGATATTAACTTCGTCATGCTGAACGTAGATAACAGTAAATGGCTTCCAGAGATTTTGTCCTACCGTGTAGATGGCATTCCCCATTTTGTGTTTCTGGGCAAAGATGGTCAGCCGATCGCCCAGGCAATTGGGGAACAGCCTCGTTCCGTGATGGAATCTAACCTGGTGGCTCTGGCTGCCGGCAACCCCTTACCCTACGCCGAGGCCAACGGTCAGACTTCCGCCTTTGCCGCTCCAGTTGCTCCTGGTAAAAACAGTACAAGCGATCCGCGGAGTCATAGCAGCCAGGTAGTGAATTAAAAGACTGTTAACTTAAGAATCAAGCATTAAGTTCCGGGGTTTATTCCTGGGTTCCCGCAGCACAATTTTGACAGGAGGGCTGTTACTTCCCTTTCAGGAGGCAATAGCCCTTTTTGTTTGAATCCTGCCATTGCCTCGGGAGATCGGTCGATTGTTTTGCACCCAGCATCCTGCAGGTTGAATAGATACTTGAGCCGTCCTACAAGCTGGTAGCGATGTTGTCATCTACCAAAAGGCGTACTAATTCATAAAGAAATCCATTTGTCAATTGGTTTATATTAAGTTTACGTTAACCGTTGGTTAATTAATTGATAATTTTGGGTTAATTCTGTTAAGACTTTTAGCAGCAAGTAGTTGTTACCCATCAGAACAACTGCATTTATCTGCAGCCAAGAGGTTTACCGATGCGCCGAAAGGTTTTAAATATTTTTCAGTCATTTACTCTTAACCAGACTGCAAAAAAAATGCTCTGGTTGTTTTTAGCTGCGGATTGTGCATTTATTTTGATGCATGTTGTCATTGTCATCTATAGCAGAGTTATTGATACCAGCTTTTCCCTGGACACACCCATGTCTTTGGAGTTCGATCATGGTTATTCCGAGATATTTCAATACATCAAAGAGTATTGGATTGCTCTAATTCTGCTATTTGTGGCTGTCCGCACAACGTCGGTTTTATGTCTGAGTTGGGCTGGCTTATTTTTTTATATGTTGTTAGATGATGCCGGGGAAATTCGTGCAAGATTTGCAAATTTTGTCACTCTTCAATACAACCTCCCTACGGTACTGGGGGTGCGATCGGTCGATCTGGTTGAGTTACTGGTGTCTGTCTTTGTAGGTCTATCTTTCCTGGTCTTAATTGCTGCTTCCTACCGATTCAGTAGCGCTTTTGCCCGCAGTCTGTCAAAACAGCTAACCATCCTTCTACTCACCCTTGCGGCGTTTGGGGTTGTTGCCGATACCTTGCATTCGATTCTGATTCATACCTCTCTCAATCAGCTGTTTGTAGTGATTGAGGACGGTGGAGAAATGCTGGTTATGAGCCTGATTACCTGCTATGCGTTTTCACTTTTAGAAAGCTCACAGCTCTATCGAGCTAATCTAAAAAGGGTTGAATCTCGTCTTGAAGCTTCAGCTCAAAAAGCTGTGCTAAGAGAACATTAGGTGCCTTGCTTTTCTGGGGAATGAATCCGGTTGACTATTAGAAAACCTGTCTCTCTATCTTCACTGATTCTCAGAATTAAGCTGGTCTGATTTTAGGGCGTGCCAAAAACTTAAAACATCATGCTGCCAGGTGGGCAAGATTAAAGTCATGGCAATCTCCTCTATTGTGTGAAGCAACCCCACCCCGATCGCCAGCCAGAGGGCAATTCCGGCATAGCCAAAGCCAAACCAGCAAATTACCGCGATCGCCAGGGTAATTCCCCAGAGTTTGGCGGAGTAAGTGTGATAACTGGCGGGTTTGCCATACTTGGCCAGATTGACCATCCACCACAGCCCCTGGGCCGCAACCACCAGTTCCAGGGGTAGGGCAAAGGCTCTGACCAGTTCGGGGTGCAGCCACCAGGCACTCACAAAAATGCACAGATAAAAGCCGGTATCGGCCCAACTGTCGGCCCGCCGCAGGGCCGCCGTACTGACTCCCAGGCGACGGGCCAAAATGCCATCAAAGATATCTGAGAAAAACCCAATCAGGAATCCGACCAGAAACCAGGGGCCTGTATGTCCGGTGAGGGCGGCCAGCAAGAGGATTGGCCCTAGCAGTCCGCGCAGAATCACCAGGGCGATCGGTGTTTGCTGCATCAGGCGGGTCAGGGCATCGGGTTGCATAGCATCTCCTTAAGGTTTAGCTGCCGGGACATACTGACGAACCAGTTGGGCCAACCTTGTGGCACTGTCAGGTACAGCCAGGTGTCTGGTCTGGGCTGCCATCTGCGCTAATTGGTTGCGATCGCTGCCCAATAGTTGCAACACCTCGGCAGTCAGGTTCTCCGGAGTCAGGCTGTGCTGGGGCAGGAGTTTGGCCGCTCCGACATCGGCAAAGGCCCTGGCATTGTAGGTCTGGTGGTCGTTGGCCGCAAACGGATAAGGAATCAAGATTGCCGGGGTACCAAGCACCGCTAACTCGGTCAGGGTGCCTGCCCCCGATCGACCAATCACCAGATCCGCCCGTTGAAACAGGGCCGCGATATGGTTGTAAAACGGCAACGGGAAGTAATGGGGATGCTGGAAACTTTCGACATCCGGGTCGTTTTCTCCGGTCTGATGCACAATCCAGATCCCGGCCTCTAGCCAGGTGGGGGCGCACTGGCGGATCAGGCGATTTACGGCTACTGCTCCCTGACTGCCCCCCACGATCGCCAGCAGCGGAACGTCGGGGGGAATCGGCAGGTCGGGCAGGGTATCTGGTGGTTGCAAGAATTGTTCCCGGACAGGAGTTCCAACGGTAACGGTTTGTTTGGCCCGGGGCAGGCGTTTGGCCGCCACCTCAAACCCGATCGCCACCAGGGTGCACCAGGGGCTGAGAAAACGAGTTACTTTCCCTGGCAGGGCATTTGACTCATGCAAAATCACCGGCAGGCCCAGGGAACGACCGGCAATTACTGCCGGGGCAGCGATATAGCCGCCGGTGGTAAACACCCCCTGAAATCGACCTCGTTGCAACAACTGACGGGTCTGCCAGAGGGAGGCCAGAAACTTGAACAGCACCCGCAGGGTATCCAGGCCCCGCTTCTGAAAGCCTTCTACCCCAACCGTATGGAGGGGATACTTGGCCGGCACCAGTCGGGTTTCCAGGCGATCGGGCACTCCCAGCCACTCAATCTGGTAGTCGGGTAATTGTTCTGCCACGGCCAGAGCCGGAAATAAATGACCTCCTGTGCCACTGGCTGCAATTAATAACCGGGGTTGGGTGGAATTTGTTGCAGTTGTAGAGGGAAATGACAGAGTAGAATCGAGAGAATCGTTCACAGGTCGTCCTTAAAGGTAGAGGCTGACCCCGTTGAACCGGGTGCGATGCTTAGTTTACCGCGGAGAATTACGATCGCCCATCGTAGTTGCAATTTCTGACCTATCAATCCAATCTCTGAACCTATGCAAAAGCCTCTGACTCAACTGCCAACCGTGACTCAACCTGCCCCTGCTCCAATGCCATCGCTCTCCTGGCGGGGCTGGCTGCTGGCAGTGGGAATGGCCGTTTCCCTATGGGGAACCGGGCTGGCCAGCAGTGTCAGGGCTAATTCTCCCGAGCAGGCTCCTGCGCCTCTGAAGGAATGGCTGTCTCAAGTGGATGCCGCTGCTAACAGCCGGGATCTACAAAAGGTGATGCAATACTACAGCCCCAACTTTACCAATACCGATGGTTTGAATCGGCGCAGTCTGGAGCAGGCCCTGACCCAACTCTGGAAACGTTACCCGGATTTGAAATACAAAACCGAACTCAAATCCTGGAAAACGGAAGGCAATAGCATCGTGATTGAAACCGTTACCCAGTTAACGGGCACACAACGGTCAGAGAACCGCCAGTTAAAGCTGGTTTCTTCTTTGCGATCGCAGCAGCGCCTCGACAACCAGCAAATTTCTCGCCAGGAAATTCTGGCCGAACAGAGCCAGATTACCTCAGGCCAAAAACCCCCGACGGTAAAACTGACCATTCCGGAGCAGGTGGCTGTAGGAGAAGAATTCACCTTTGATGCGGTGGTGCAGGAACCCCTGGGGGATGGTCTACTGTTGGGCGCAGCCCTGGAAGAGCCAGTGCGGGCCGATGGCCTGATTAACCCAACCACCACCGACCTGGAGTTGTTGTCTGCCGGGGGCATCTTTAAGGTGGGACGGGCTCCCAAAACCCCAGAAAGCCGCTGGTTGTCAGCCGTGGTGGTGCGCCAGGATGGCATGACCCTGGTGACTCAGCGCCTGCGGGTCGTCAACCGCCAGGGTGGCCGACGATAGCCCTATCCCGTTAGTCGAGGAACTGGAAGATGGGCAGACTCTGGGTCGGGTTAGCTATCTGCCTGGGGCTACTGGTGCCTCCAGCCATTGCCTCTGCGGTTCCTGCCCCATCTCCTCTACGGCTGACCCAGGCTGCCAACCCCCTGGTCGAGGCCTTTCGCCTGGAACGCCAGGGGGACGAGCAACTCGAAACAAAACAGTACGGAGCCGCGATCCAGTCTTTTCGTCAGGCGATCGGCCAATTTCAGGCAGTCAACCAACCGGATCTGGGGTTCAATGCCCGGCGTGGGTTAGCCAGGGCGTTGCTTCTGGCTGGCGATTATCCGCAGGCGATTACAATCTGGCAGGAAGTAGTACGGTCGGCTGGCCCCGGCATCAAGGAACCCGCTCTCAGCAGCCTGGGGTTAGCCTGGTATCGGCTGGGTAACCTGGTGGAGGCAGAAAAGGCATGGCGGCAGGCGATCGCCGGTTGGGAAGGGCGACGAGCCGATGAGTTCAATACGGATCTGGATAAAGTAACCCTGGTCGAACAGCAGGCTTACACCTACCGCCTGCTGCAAAAGCTTCTGGTGACTCAAGGCCAACCCGAAGCGGCCCTGGAAATGGCGGAACGGAGTCGGGCCCGGGCCCTGGTAGAGCTTCTGATAGAGCGAGAAAATCCAGCCTCCCGGCTGACTCCTCCCAGCCTCAGCCAGATTCGCCAGATTGCCCGTCAGCAGAACTCAACCCTGGTGGAGTATTCCATCATTGGGCGAGAGTTGCGCGTACTGGGAAACGAGCCAGAGCAGGAGGCGGAGATTTTTATCTGGGTGGTTCGCCCAGATGGTAACATTCATTTTCGCCAGGTGCCTTTACCTGTGGGAGTTTCTTTAAAGGATCTGGTACTCAAAACCCGAGAACAGGCGATCGGGGTGCGGGGTCGGGGCCTGGGAGTGGTGGCCCGTGCCAGCGGGCGGGATGCCACAACGGCCACCCGGACGGAACTGGCCGATCTGCACCGCCTGTTGATTCAGCCGATCTCCGATCTACTACCTCAGGAGCCTACGGCTCGGGTCACCATCATTCCCCAGAGTGCCCTGTTTCTGGTGCCCTTTGCCGCTCTGACGGATCCTGACGGGCGCTACCTGATCCAGAATCATACGCTGTTAACTGCCTCCTCAATTCAGGTCCTCGACCTGATCCAGCGGCGATCGCAGGCGAAGACGGGATGGCAACCGGCCCTGGTGCTGGGTAATCCAACGATGCCCCGCTTACCTCAGGGAGAAACTCTGGCTCCCCTGCCCGGGGCAGAGCAGGAAGCAAAGGCAATCGCCGACCTGCTGAAGACTCGGGCGCTAACAGGGCCCCAGGCCAGCAAGGCGACCATCTTACAACTCCTGCCTGAAGCTAGACTGATCCATCTGGCCACCCATGGATTGCTTGATCTGGATGCCAACCTGACCGAATTTGGCCTGCCCGTTACCCCTCCGCCCCGGACGGCCCGCGAAAGTGGTGTCCGGGTCACCCCGGGTTCGGTGATTGTCGGTAAAGGGGTCAATGTGGGCGGCCTTGGGGCGAATGTCTCCCTGGCCCAGGAGAAAGTGGTGCGGGTCGAAATGCCGGGAACGATCGCCCTTGCTCCTGCCGGGAGTGACCCTGGCTTTCTGAGTGCCCGGGAAATTGCTAGCCTGCGTCTGCAGGCAAATCTGGCGGTTTTAAGTGCCTGCGATACTGGCCGGGGCCGGATCACCGGAGATGGGGTGGTGGGATTATCTAGGGCTTTTATTGCCGCTGGAGTACCCAGTGTGGTGGTGTCCCTCTGGGCCATTCCCGATGCCCCTACGGCCACCCTGATGCAGGCGTTTTACCAGAACCTGTCGCAAAACCCGGACAAGGCCCAGGCTCTACGACAGGCGATGCTGACTACCCAGAAAAAGCATCCCGCTCCCCAGGAATGGGCAGCTTTTATTCTGGTAGGTTCGGCCGACTAGGGGGTTAGCTGCGCTGTACCGTCGCCAGAATCTCATCCAGAATTTCCTGGGCTCCCTGCTGCCGCAGTTTCTTGGCCAGTTCCGTACCTAAGGCTTCGGCATCGTTCGTAGCTCCGGTAACGCTATCTTTGGCCAGACGCTGGCCGTCCAGGCTGGCCACAATTCCTTTCAGGGTGAGGGTATCGCCTTCAATCTGGGTGTCTACCCCGATCGGTACCTGACAACCCCCTTCTAATTCCCGCAAAAAGGCCCGTTCAGCGTAGCAGCGGTAGGCCGTGGGCTGGTGTTCCAGAGCTTTCAGCAGGGACAATACTTCGGCATCATCGCTGCGGCATTCGATCCCCAAAGCTCCCTGGCCAACGGCATGGAGGGAAACTTCCGCCGGAATCACCTGGTGAATCCGATCGGCCATTCCCAGGCGGTGTAAGCCGGCCACGGCCAGAATCAGAGCATCGTATTCTCCGGCATCCAGCTTGGCCAGACGGGTATTCAGGTTACCCCGCACATCTTTGAAGCTGAGGTGAGGATAGTGATGCCGCAATTGAGCCAGCCGCCGCAAAGAAGAAGTGCCGACTACAGCGCCTTCTGGCAGGGTGTCGAGTTGTTTGTCTTTATGCTGTTCGTGAACTACCAGGGCATCCGCCGGGTTTTCCCGCTCGGTGACACAGCCCAGCATCAGACCTTCCGGCAGCCGGGTGGGCAGATCTTTGAGGGAATGCACGGCAAAATCAATCTCGTTCTGGAGCATGCCCACTTCCAGTTCTTTGGTGAACAGCCCCTTATCCCCGATTTTTGCCAGGGCGACATCCAGGATCTTGTCTCCCTGGGTACTCATGGTATGGACTTCAAAGGTGCGATCGGGAAAGGCTTTCTGGAGTTGTTCCTGCACCCAGTAGGTCTGTACCAGAGCCAGTTGGCTTTTACGGGAACCAATGCGGATCGTGCGGGTCGGTTGGGAGACGGAGGGTGAGGCGATCGATGACATAAATCTGGGATTGAAACGAGCTTCAAAAGTCACTCTTCCCACATTACCGCAGTGTGGAACCCGATTTGGGGGATTGTCCCCCCTACAACGTTACAGATGATTAAGCAAGGGGTTTATTCTCTGCTAGATAACCGCTTGGTTTGAGTGAACCGTTTTTACAGCCGTAACTGGTTTCAGGGTTGGCAGGATGAAGGGTTGGAGCAGACTGAAGAAATTTTTCAGCCTAAAGGGAATACTTGTGAGCGTGTAGGTTCATGAATGATTCAAGTTAAGACGATTGAAAAAGTTTCTAAAACCATTGCTCCCAGAGGTATAAATCCAGGAATTATGAATAGGCAACAGCTGCGAAACTATCGGCTAGGTGTTTTAATTGACGCGGATAATGCCAGTGCCCAGTTAATTGAGCCTATTCTTAATGAGGTGGCTAAGTACGGAGATATTAACGCTAAACGAATTTATGGAGACTGGTCAAGCCCACGCCTGAATAAGTGGAAAGAACAGTTGCACGGTTTGGGGATTCAACCGATTCAGCAATGTAGCTACGTAGCTCACAAAAATGCTACAGATATTGCTTTAGTTATTGACGCAATGGATTTATTGTACGGCGGCAAATTTGATGGGATTTGTATAATCTCCAGTGATAGTGACTATACACGTTTAGCTCTCAGACTACGGGAAGCAGGGCTATTTGTTTATGGATTTGGACGGGCTAACACGCCGATTTCTTTTCAAAAAGCCTGTAGTCTGTTTACTCCAACAGAGCTATTTGAAACTCATCTCAAGCCGGGTCAGTCTGTTGAAACTAACGATACAAAAATAAAATCAGAGGAGCCCTTAGCCAAACAAAAAGATACTAAAGGCAAGGCCTCTGCTCAAAAAGAAGTAGCTTCTAACCAGGAATTGGTTAATTTACTGAAGTCAGCCTATAAGTCAGCACCTAAAAGTGATGGCTGGGTGAGTATTTCTGTATTTGGTTCTCAGATTCGTAAAACGGCTAAGAATTTTGAAGCGAAGACCTACGGGTTTAAGCAATTAGGACAACTGGTGAAATCATTAAAGATTTTTGAGGCTCAAGATATTCCCAGTAAGAAGAACTCTTCTAGTAAGGTATTACATATCAAACTCAAGACTTAAGCGTTTTAATGCTCAACGCCGTTCTGCCTTCCTTTTTAGTGCTTGACCCCCTCCTGCACCAGTGGCTATTGGAGGATATTGGTCGGGGCGATCGCACCACCCTGGCCCTGGATCTGGAGGCCCAGACGGGCCAGGCCCACTGGCTTGTCAAGGAAGCCGGAGTGATTGCCGGATTACCCCTTGCCGAGCGAGTATTTGCGTTGCTAGATTCCCAGACTCGGTTTCTGGCTCAGGTTCAAGACGGGCAATGGTGCGATCGGGGTACGGTAATTGCCAAAATCGAGGGTTCCCTGGCGGCTCTGTTGACCGGCGAGCGAACGGCCCTGAACCTGGCTATGCGCCTGAGTGGAATTGCCACGGCCACCCGTCGTTATGTCGAAAAAATTGCTGACCTGCCCAGCCAGCTGGTTGATACCCGTAAGACGACCCCAGGTCTACGGATCTTAGAGAAGTATGCGGTGCAGGTGGGGGGCGCGATTAACCACCGTATGGGCCTGGACGATGGGGTGATGCTGAAGGATAATCACATTGCAGCGGCGGGTGGAATTGGGCCAGCCATTGCCCAGGTGCGAGGACGCATTCCTTACCCGCTGACGATCGAGGTTGAAACCGAATCCCTTGATCAGGTGACCGCCGCCCTGGAGCATGGAGCAGATATCATCATGCTGGACAATATGCCGCCCGAGTTAATGCGCCAGGCGGTGCAAATAATTCGGGCCAGCAGCGATCGGGTGAAAATTGAAGCTTCCGGCAATGTCACCCTGGAAACGATTCGAACCATCGCTGAAACCGGGGTTGACTACATTTCCAGTAGTGCTCCAGTGACGCGATCAACCTGGTTAGATCTGAGTATGCGACTTACTTCTTAGGAACATAAATTAATTGAAACCAAAGTTTTAATTGTTGAAAGCACGGCTCAGCCGTGCTTTCAACAATTAAGTTCTGGGTTTTATTAGATTCATGATCCTTAGGGCTTACTTCTTAGAGATGAAGTGCACCCAGAAACTACCATCGGGCATACAGATGTTCTTCATCATGGTGTAAGAGTAATTGACATACTCGCCACTCAAGTCTGTGCGGTAGCCAGAGGGAGTCCACAGACCGTAGGGGTCATGGACGATAAAGCCCTTATCATCAAAGCCGGCAATCACCACAATATGACCAAAGGAAGTGAAGTAACCGTGGGTGACGATCGGCTTTCCATCGGATAGCCACTGCTTCACCTGCTCAAAGGTAGCATCGGTGCGGAAGTCATCCCGGCAGCCATAGGCTTCAACAATCACTGCCAGGTCATGGGGATCATGGCGGCTTAAGCCGTTGTCGATGGCGTAGCGGTAGAGTTCATCTTCAAACTGCCCAGAGCTGGTTCTCCGTTTGGCCCCTAAAAATTCCATGCACATGGCCAGGGAGGTGACATTGCAGGAGCCAGTCGGGTTTTCTTGGTTGTCAAGCTGGCTCTTGTAGCGAATGGGCAGCTTAACCGTAGTGGGTTTGGGTTTGGGAAAAACGACCTTGCCATCCTGAATCATTTGGACATGGCTACCAAAGGCGTACCAGGTATTGAATCCTTTAAATGAATCTTTAGCAAAAGCGATCCGCAGGTGATCCCGTTCAATGACAAAGGAGTGAACTTCAAACTCTTTACCAACCTCGATCGTCTGCTTTTCGGCATCGGGTAATTCTGAAGATTGAATTGGTTTCCGTTTCAGATTGGTGGCGTTGAGAACTTTGAGAACGATGGGCATAGTTGCAGCCTGTAATGTTCAATAGTGAGTGAATTCGGAACATGACTTTAACGTTCCCTTGAACCAGGACGGAGTCAACAGCGTGGCCTCGACCAGTTCATCCCGGAAACGGTAAGTTTGACGCACTGGAGCAATCCCTGGAGATCCAGTGTTCAACAAGGAGGTGTTCTTAAGGTATGGGATGAAACAACTCAGGCTCAATCGGAGTTATTAAGAATTTACACAAATAAAATTGTTGGGTTCCCATGATTCCGTCAGGAATCGCTGATTCTGGATGGAGTCTGGCTGTTAGAGTGAGAAAGACAAGCATTAAAGAATATATAAATTGGCAGCAAAAAAATTGCCAATCTCGCCTCTCCTGCTATGAATTCGACGATCGCCTACCTCAAACAACTGTTTTCTGAAGCGCTGGTTGCTGCTTTTGGGGCCGACTATGCCGATGTTGACCCAATGCTGGTGCCAGCCAGTAATCCCAAATTTGGCGATTTTCAATCGAATCTGGCGATGTCCCTGACCAAACGAGTCGGGCAACCCCCCCGGGCGATCGCTGAACAACTGGTGCAGAAGTTGAATCTGGCCGAGATTTGCCAGCCCGCGACTATTGCGGGGCCAGGATTTATCAACCTGAGTCTGAAACCAGAATATCTGGAAGCGCAACTGCAGAAAATTCAGACCGATGCTCGCTTAGGGATCGAACCGGTCGCACAACCGCAACGGGTGATCGTTGACTTTTCCAGCCCTAACATTGCCAAGGAAATGCATGTCGGACATCTCAGATCGACAATTATCGGAGATTGTATCGCCCGGATTCTGGAGTTTCAGGGCCATGATGTGGTGCGGCTGAATCATGTCGGTGACTGGGGTACCCAGTTTGGCATGTTGATCACCTACCTGCGGGAAGCGGCTCCCGATGCTCTGATTACCGCCGATGCGATCGACCTGGGAGATCTGGTGGCTTTTTATAAACGGGCCAAGCAACGGTTTGACGAAGACGAAGCTTTTCAGGAAGCTTCCCGCCAGGAAGTCGTGAAGTTGCAATCTGGGGCAGACGATACCCGCAAGGCCTGGAAACTGCTCTGTGACCAGTCCCGTCGTGAGTTTCAGGTGATTTACGACCTGCTGGATATCTGCATTACTGAGCGGGGTGAGTCCTTTTATAATCCGTTGTTGCCAGCAGTGGTAGAAGATCTGGAGAAAACCGGCCTGCTGGTAGAAGATAACGGGGCTAAGTGTGTCTTTTTAGAAGGGTTCAGCAACAAGGATGGCAACCCTTTGCCCTTGATCGTTCAGAAGTCGGACGGGGGATATAACTACGCCACGACTGATCTGGCCGCAGTTCGTTATCGGATTACTCAGGATGGGGCTAACCAGATTGTCTATGTCACGGATGCCGGTCAGGCCAACCACTTTGCCCAGGTGTTTCAGGTGGCCCGGCGGGCCGGATGGCTGCCGGAGGAAATCAAAATCACCCATGTGCCGTTTGGCCTGGTGCAGGGAGAAGATGGGAAGAAGCTGAAGACCCGATCGGGGGAGACGGTGCGGTTGCGAGACTTGCTGGATGAGGCCATCGATCGCTCTCGCTCTGACTTAGAAACCCGGTTACAGACGGAAGGCCGGGAAGAAACCCCGGCTTTTATTGCCCAGGTGGCCGAAAAAGTGGGGATTGGAGCAGTCAAGTATGCTGACCTGAGCCAGAACCGCACCAGCAATTACATTTTCAGCTACGACAAGATGCTGTCTTTGCAGGGAAACACCGCCCCTTATATGCTCTATGCCTATGTGCGGGTGCAGGGGATCAGCCGCAAGGGGCAGATTGACTTTGGTCATCTGGGAGCAACCGCCGGGGTGATCTTACGGGAAGAGACGGAATTGGCCCTGGCAAAACATATTCTTCAGTTGGACGAAATTGTTGACCAGGTGGGTCAAGACTTTTTACCGAACCGGCTCTGTCAGTACTTGTTTGAGTTAAGCCAGAAGTTTAACCAGTTTTACGATCGCTGCCCTGTGTTGCAGGCTGAAGAACCTCTGCGGACTTCTCGGTTGATTCTCTGCGATATTACGGCCCGGACTTTAAAGTTGGGGTTATCGCTGTTGGGGATTCAGGTTTTGGAACGAATGTAAGGTAAGGGGTAAACCCGGACTTGGGGGTGGCCCCCAAACCCCCAATTAACCTGATTATTTCGATGATTTTCTGGGGCCATTGGCTTTCTAGCAAAACCCAGGCTTGGGGGGGCGGCCCCCCAAACCCCCCGAACTGGGGAACGAAACCGCGTTCCCCAGACCCCTTCCGGTAAGGGGTTACCTGTGAGTGGGAGAAAGCGCTTCGCATTGCTTGGGTGGCAAGGGCATTAACTGTTATGGCTTTTAGCTTCACCGTCGGTGAAGCGATTGGAGGTGTGGGTTAGTGAATAGGAGTAGGAGTAGGAGTAGGAGTAGGAGTAGTTAAACTCTGCGATCGCTCCCGATCGCCCACCGCAGGACGTCTCACAGTTACCCTTTCAACGCAGCCCCCATCCTCCTATTCGGGGGGTTTGGGGGAGTTAGGCCCCCAAAAAGCGGGGGTCTGGGGGGAAGCCCCCCAGTTCCGGGTTCTGCCCACCCAGATAACTACAAACTACCCAGGAGTCTGCAGAAAAACAGTTCCGGGTTCTGCCCACCCAGATAACTACAAACTACCCAGGAGTCTGCAGAGAAACAGTTCCGGGTTCTGCCCACCCAGATAACTACAAACTACCCAGGAGTCTGGAGGGCTCCCCCTGCCCCCTCAAGTCGTATACTCCGCATTAATTTTGACGTAGTCATAACTCAAATCACATCCCCAGGCCCGCCCACTACCAGAACCATTACCAATACTGACCGAAATCAAAACCGTATCTTCCTTCAAGTACGCCCCTGCTGCCGCCTGCTTCAGGTAAGCATTGGCCGCTACCCGATCGAAAACCTGAGGCTGACCATGCTGCATCATCAAAAAGTCGCCCAACTTAATCTCCAGATCATCCTGGTTAAAAGCAACTCCTGCTCTCCCGGCGGCCCCGGCAATTCTACCCCAGTTAGGGTCCCGCCCAAAGATGGCAGACTTGACCAGGGAAGACCCGGCAATCGTCCGGGCCACCTGACGGGCGGCGCTATCATCGCTAGCTCCTGTAACCTGCACTTCCACCAGGCAGGTCGCTCCTTCCCCATCCCGGGCGATCGCCTTAGCCAGATAGGTACAAACTTCTGTCAGCATGGCCTCCAGTTTAGCTGCTTCTGGGCCCATTTCCGTAATAGCTGGGGTGCGGGACTGGCCATTGGCCAGGGCTATCAGAGAATCGTTGGTACTGGTATCGCCATCAACGGTGATTTGATTAAAACTGCGATCGGCGGCCCGACTTAACATCTGCTGCCAGAGGTGGGGTGAGACGGCCGCATCACAGGTGATAAAAGCCAGCATGGTTGCCATATTGGGATGGATCATGCCAGAACCCTTGGCAATTCCCCCCACACGAACCGGGCGATCGGCGATGGTTGTTTCCAGGGCAATAAACTTGGGTACCAGATCGGTGGTGGTGATGGCCTTTGCGGCGCTATCTGACCCCTGCTCTGAAAGATTGCTGACCAGGGCAGGTAGGGCCGCTTTCAAATTATCCAGTTTGATCCGTTGCCCAATTACGCCGGTAGAAGCCAGCAAAATCGACTCCGGTGGAATGGCCAGGGCGGCACTCAGGGCAGTGGCACTTTCTACCGCATCTTCCCAGCCCTGGGTGCCCGTAGCGGCGTTGGCCTGCCCGGCGTTACAAAGAATAGCGCGGGCACTCTGTTTGGCCCCAAGACGATCACGGCAGTAATCGACGCAGGCGGCTCGCACCTGACTGGTGGTAAAAACTCCAGCGGCGATCGCATCTACCTCGGAAACGATCAACGCCAGGTCTGGCAACCCCGAGGGTTTCAGTCCTGCTGCCATCCCCGCTGCCCGGTAGCCCTTAGGAGCAGTAATACCGCCGGGAATTTCTTGCCAGTCTGCCACGATCGTTGCCTCCAGTGATCCAATTGCGAGGCGATTATATCAAGTTCAAGCCGGGAGCAGCGCGATAAAAAAAAGGGAGAGTCGCCAAAGCTCCTCCCCCTATCATCAGGGTGCATCTACTTAACACAGTATGACATCTAAGGGGTGGGGGGTGTCACCCCCTATCTGTATTTTTTTGACAAAGAACCTGTGAAGCTATGCCCAATTCCACTTAGCCATTCAGTTTTTGATTGAGCAGCTGATTGGTTAGCTTCGGATCGGCCCGTCCCCCGGTCTTTTTCATCACCTGGCCGACAAAGAAGCCCAGCATTTTGGTTTTTCCGGCCCGGTATTGCTCCAGTTCCTTAGGATGGGCCTCTAAGACTTCGGCGATCGCGGCTTCCAGCACTGAGCTATCAGAGATCTGGATCAGCCCGGCTTCTTCTACCCGTTGCCTGGGAGAGCCCCCTTCTGTCAGGAGTTTGGGTAACACGGTCTTGGCCCCGGTCGTGCTGATGGTATTGCTTTCAATTAACCCAATCAGTTCGGCCAGGGCTTCTGGTTTGAGGGCCAGATCATTGATGCCCAGGCTATTGTTGGCGTTCAGGTAGGCGCTGATATCGCCCATAATCCAGTTGGCTGCCTGCTTGGCCGGAGCCCCCGCGGCAACGGTGGCCTCAAAGTATTCGGCTTTTGCCCGATCGTCGGTCATCACCCGTGCATCGTAGGCCGACAGGCCCAACTCGCTCTCGTAACGCTGCCGCTTCTGGTAGGGCAATTCGGGTAGTTCTGCCTGCCATGCCTGCAACTGGCTGGGAGAAACTTCGATCGGCCCCAGGTCGGGTTCTGGGAAGTAGCGATAATCGCTGGAACCTTCCTTACTACGCATGCTAATCGTGCGCTGAGAGCCTTCTTCCCAGAGGCGAGTCTCCTGGAAGATCCGCTCCCCGGCTTCGATCGCCGCAATCTGACGCTCAATTTCGTACTCAATGGCCCGTTGAATGGCATTGAAGGAGTTCATATTTTTGATTTCTACCTTCGTGCCAAACTCTTTTTGCCCCACCGGGCGCACCGAAATATTCACATCGCAGCGCAGGGAACCTTCCTGCATATTGCCGTCACTGACTCCCAGATAGCGCATGACCCGCCGCAACTCCTGGGCATACTCGGCGGCCTCCTGACCAGAACGCAGGTCGGGTTCGGAGACAATTTCTACCAGGGGTACCCCGGCCCGGTTGTAATCGACCAGGGAATAGCTGGATCCGGATAGCCGATCGCTGCCGGCATGAACCAGCTTGCCCGCATCTTCTTCCATGTGTAACCGGGTAATGCCAATGCGTTTGCGCCTGGCGGAGCCGGTTTCTTTATCGACCAGTTCGATTTCCAGCCAGCCATGCTCGGCGATCGGCAGATCGTACTGAGAAATCTGATAATTTTTGGGCAGGTCAGGATAGAAATACTGCTTGCGATCGAACTTACTATAGGGGGCGATCTGGCAATTGAGAGCCAGACCGGCCTTGACCGCATACTCTAAAACTTTTTGATTGAGAACCGGCAGCACCCCGGGTAATCCCATACAGACGGGATCGATGTGGGTATTGGGTGGGGCTCCGAATTCGGCGGAACTGTTCGAGAAGATCTTGGTTTCGGTGCTTAACTGGCAGTGAGTTTCCAGACCGATGACCGCTTCATACTGGGTCTTTGCTGGGGCAGCAGTAGTCATAGACTCCCATAACTTGAATAATAATTGCTCTATTTTAGCCTTCTAGCGGGTTCTGCCTCGACTCCAGGTCTGGATTTGGGTCTGGGCTTCCCGATAGGTGCTGGCTCGGGCCGGGATTTTTTGAGCAATGTCAATCGCTCCCAGGGTGTCGAATTCAGCCTGGGAACGAGCCGCCTGAAGCAGTTGACGGCTCCATTCGTTGATCGCATTGCTGGCTTCGGTGTAAGCCGGACTGGAACTGGGAATTTGACTGGCCAGTTGAATCGCTTCCGCCAGATTGCCGGTACTGCCTGCGTTGGCCAGTTCCTGGGCCTGCTGGAGAGCCTGTTGAACCTGGGCCTGCAAGACCGCCGCCGCTTCTCGAGCCCGGGCTGCCTGAATTTGCTTCTTCCAGGTTCTGATATCTGCCTGGGCGTTGTCGTAGAGTGCTCGTCCTGCCCGGATTTGCTGGGCCAGGCCAATGGCCGATGGCAGATCGCCCGCACTGGCGATTTCCCTGGCCTGATCGAGAATCGGTTGATCCTGGGTTTGTTGGATCTGGGCTGACCAGGTGCGAATTTTGCGCCGGGCTTCCTGGGAGAGGGCGCGGCCCTGGCCAATTTGTTCCGCCTGGGCGATCGCCGCCTGCAGGGAGCTAACATCTCCTCCACTGGCCATTTGCTCGGCCTGGTCTAAGATTGGCTGATCTTGAATGGTTTCAATCTGGGCTTTCCAGCGCTGGATCTGCTGCTGTGCCTCTTCCCAACGGGGGTTAGAGCGGGGTACCTGGGCGGCTTCGGCAATTGCGGTGGCCAAATCTTCGATCGTGCCGGGGTTGGCATAGGTTCTGGCCCGTTCCAGTTGGGCGACGGCTTCAACTTCTAGCTGCCAGCGGGCAATCAGCTTCTGGGCTTTGCGGTAGAGGGGGCGCTTTGCGTCTAACCGCTGGGCCTGGGAGATAGCTTCTTCGATCGCCACCACGGTGTTTTGCCAGACCTGGGCCTGGGCATTGGCCAGAACGATAAAGTCCTTCGTGACTTCCTTCAGGTTGGCACTGTCGGGAATCTTGCTGACGATCGCCAGGGCTCCCGATAGATCCCGTCTCTCCAGGCGGTCTTCGGCCAGAACCAGCATGCTTCGGCCAAACTTACGAATTGCGCCCCTGGCCGCTTCATAGACGTAACTATTCTCCGAGATCGACTCCGCCAGCTTGATCGCTTCCAATAAATTGTTCAGGCCGCCCCTGTCGCCTAACCGTTCTGCCCTGGCCAGTTTATTGCCTTCTTCCCGGGCAACGGTGATCCGCTTGATCAGTTCGTCGTACTTGGTGGTTTGCCAGAACTGATTGTCTACCTCCAGTAACTTCACTGCCTGGTTAAAGGCTAAACGCCAGTTGAGGTCCCGCATTTTATCTTCAGCCTGACGGTAAATTGCTTCGGCTTCGGCCCAGACTTTTTGCCAGAGTTTGACCCGATCGTCTACCAGCTTGTAGGCCGATACCTTCGTTGGAATGCGCCGGGCGGCGGCCACTGCTTCCGGCAGTTTACCGGCATGAAACAATTTCTCGGCCAGATCCAGCACTTCTTTAGACCACAGCTCTACCAGGCGATCGGCCTCTTCCCGCATCGGGTGATCGGGCGGGAGAGAATCGACCAGGGAAATCGCTTCTAGCAGGTCATTGGTCGTCTGTTTGCTGGCCGCAATCCGGGCACACTCAAACCGAATCGAGGCAGAAGCCAGGGGCCAGAAAATCGCCGGACAATTGGGTAAACCCGGCAACTGTAGAAGAAATGCCAGAGCGATGGTGCCACTGGCTCCACAACCCAGGGTGGTCATAACCAGCCAGAAGGTCCAGCTTTTGAGAAACCGCCAGCCCCTCCGGGGTGGTTTGGTACTGGTCACGGCAGCATCGGCCGGTGTGTTTGGTACCTGGATTGGCTGCTCCGGAGCTTTCCGGCGAGGTCGTTCGTAGGGCCGGGGCTGACGGGGAGGTGGTTTGACCTGATTGGCCCCGGGCTGCTCCTGAAATGCCGGTGTAGCTGGCCTGAGGGGCGGCGGCGGTGGAAGCTTGCGGTGCTGAATTGCAGGTCTTTGCGCCTGGGGGGTGGCGGTCGCTGGTGGTGAACCTGTGGGACGGTAGGTTGGCACTCCAGCCGTTTTCCCGGCCGATCGCAGGGTCGGCGGATGGCGGGGTGGTTGCGGCTCTGGAGTTCCTGAATCTTTAGTCATAGACAGATTCACACTGCGTTGTCAGTTGACATCCTACTCCCCAAGTCTGAAAAAGCAAAATTTATCAAAAGAAAGAAATTAATGAGTTAAGACTACAGGTACAGAACCGATGATTCTGGCCTGAAGGCCAGGGGAAAACCTGCTAGAGTTCATTCTTGAAATAGCAAGGGTGAGGATGTGCGATTTTCCAAAGGCTGCAAAGCGATTCTGATTTTTTTGCTGGTTCTGGGTATCGGGTTCCGGTTTGTCAACCTGAATCACAAAGTATACTGGCACGATGAAACCTATACGACGTTGCGGGCTGCAGGGTATACCCGCCAGGAAATTGACCAGACCCTCTTTCAAAATCGGCTCTGGGCAGCCAGGGACTTGCAACGGTTTCAGCAGATTAAGCCGGGCAGTCAGGTGGGTGATACAGTCCGCTCTCTGGTTATGGAAGATCCGCAGCATCCGCCCCTTTACTTTGTCATGACCCGCTGGTGGATGCAGGGGTTAGATGGGTTGTTAAGCCAGTGGTTTCGGAGTTCTCTGACTACCAGTCGATCGCTCCCAGCGCTGATCAGTCTGCTGGCCTTACCGCTGATCTATGCCCTGGCCCAGGAATTATTTGCTGCTCCGGCGGTGGCGCTCCTGGCCACAACCCTGCTGGCACTCTCTCCCTTCGATGTGCTGTTTGCCCAGACGGCTCGGCAGTACAGTCTGTTGACGGTAATGGTGATTGCCAGCCAGTGGTTGCTGTTACGAGCTATGGGTCTGAGTTCGGGGTCAGACAGGCTCAAACCGGGCCGCCACCCTACCCTCGATCGCGTGTTGCCCTGGTTATTTTATGGGTTAGCTCTGCTCATCGGCCTATATACCCAACCGCTGTTTGTTCTGGCCATTGCTGCCCAGGTTGTCTACGTGGGGCTGGAATGGTGGCTTGTTCAACCCCGAGGGCAGGCAGGTCGCAGCCTGTTGCAACGGTTTAGTCTGACCCTGGCCGCTGTCTTTGTGGCCTATATTCCCTGGCTCTGGGTGATGCTGACCAACCTGTCACGGGTAAAGGCAACGACTGACTGGTTTCGGGTGTCTCCCGGTTTCGATTATCTGCTCAAACTCTGGACTTTGGGTTTTACGGCGGTGTTTTTCGACCTGGATTGGGGGGGCAATAACCCCTTCACCTATTTGCCCCGCCTGCTACTGCTGGGCCTGATTGGTTATGGTTTATACCGCCTCTGGCTGGATCTGCCCCGCTCCCCGAGCAGTCTGCTACCGGTCGATCGTCGGGTCTGGTTATTTATCCTGACATCGGTGCTGGTGCCTTTTTTACTCCTGGCTCTGCCCGATCTATTCCTGGGAGGTCAACGTTCAGCCGTCAGTCGTTATCTGATTCCCTGCTTCCCCGGGTTGCAATTGACCGTTGCCTATGTGCTTGCAGTCCATCTGGTGAATCGGCGGCAGATCAGAGGGCGGCAGAGCCCTGCCCGTTCCGCCTCTCCCCGAGCCTGGAGCCAGCCTCTCTGGTGGATGGGCAGTACTCTACTGATTCTTGGGTGTCTCGCCTCTTTGACGGTGAGCGCTGCGGCCTTTAGCTGGTGGAATAAGGATCTGAGCTACTTTAACAATCAGATTGCCGATCGTCTGAATGCCCTGCCTCGTCCGGTACTGATCAGTGATGCTGGCACAGACTATACCAATATGGGAGATCTGCTGTCCCTCAGTTACATCCTGCAAGACAAAGTTCAGCTGTTGTTGCTCAGTCCTGACCTGGGCTGGCTGGATTCCCCAGAATTTGCCGCCCTGACTCCATCTAACGACCTGGTTGTGTTTCGCCCCTCCCAGGATTTAGCTCAGAAACTGGAGCAATTGAATTTTTCCTCCCAGGCCCTGTTGGAACCGGCCCGTCTCTGGGCCATCTCGACAAAATAGGTGATTTCGCGAATTGCATTGCCCGCTTATAGCCTGTATATTTACTCATAAAAGAAGGGGAGTAGCTGCTGGCGCTCATTCGTCAGCTCATCTGAATCAACATACTGGCGATGAGCCTGGTTCAGGTGGCAACTGTAGCCTTTAGCCAAGAATCTTCAGATCTGGCGGCAAGTCAGAGGAAAGATCAGCTTTTAGCTCTTTGTAAGCGAGACCTTCACTGAGGCCACATCTGAGGTGGGCTTGGTGAAGCTGTCTCGGTTCTCATCAAGCTCACTCGGATACTGTTACACCTGATCCGGAGGAGCTTGGGGGATATGTTGACAGCCTTTACCGCTGGTCTGCTGCTAATTACAATTTCAGAATTAGGCGATAAAACCTTTTTTATTGCCATGTTGCTGGCCATGCGCCATCCCCGCCGCCTGGTATTGGCCGGTGTGATTCTGGCTCTGGCAGCCATGACATTGATTTCCGTGGGTATGGGGCAAGTGGTGGCGCTGCTGCCCAAGACCTACGTCTATTTCGCAGAAGTTGCCTTGTTTCTTGGGTTTGGGCTGAAGTTACTCTACGATGCCAGTCGTATGTCGGGAGAGTCGCTCTGCGATGAAGTCAAGGAGGCGGAGGCGGCTATTGATGAATCAGCCCAGGCCACCAGAAAGGTGAGCGTCTGGAATATATTGATGCAGGCTTTTAGCCTGACTTTTGTCGCTGAATGGGGCGATCGAACCCAACTGGCTACGGTCACCCTGGCCGCATCCAATAATCCGATTGGGGTAACTGTCGGGGCGATCGTAGGCCATGCTATTTGTGCCCTGATTGCTGTGGTTTGCGGGTGTCTGGTAGCCGGACGGATTTCGGAACGGATGGTAACCGGCCTGGGAGGAGTGTTGTTTCTGGTATTTGGCGTAGTGGCCATGGTGGAAGGGGTATGAATACGGCAAGTCCCTCTCCCGGAGCAGGAGAGGGACTGAAACTGATGGAAATTTAACCGTGACCTGTCAGAGCTATTTGCTTGAGATTTAGGGAGAAGGAGCCGGGGAGGTCGGCGCTCCTCCTGCCGGGGCCGCTGGCGAGGGGGTGGGGGAAAGCGTTGTAGACTCTTCCGACAGCTTCTTGATCTGATCTTTGTATTGGGCCGGGGCCAGGTCAGCAGCACTGGCAAACAGGGGTTTAGCCTCCGCTGTTTTGCCCTGGGCTTTAAAGATAATTGCCTTGGCCAGAACCGGACGGAAATCCTGCTTATTGGCTTTGGATGCTTCGTCGTAAACTGCGATCGCTTCGTCGAAACGTTTCTGGTCGGCGTAAACTCGACCTAAGAGGATTTGAACCGTGACGGGATCAATGGTGCCTGGCTGCACCTGGTTAGCCTGGGGAGCGGTCTTGAGGGTATCCTGGAGCAGGCCGATCGCCGCTTCTGGGCGATTTTCCTGCACCAGCAGGGTGACCAACCCATCCAGGGCATTCGGATCTCCCGGTTTCACCTTCAAAATATCCCGGTAGGTCTGGGCTGCCCCTTCCCGATCACCAGCCTGTTGTTTGGCTTGAGCCAGCAACACGCTGTAGTTGGTGTCGTTGGGGTTGAGCTGGGCTAACTTTTCCAGGGGGGCAATCACATCTTTGACCGAGCCTGAGCCCATGCGAATCAGGTTAAACCGGGCTTCCAGCAAACCCCGCAGAGCCGTTTGATTTTCTGGCTCCCGTTGTAAAACCAGTTCGTAGCCTTTGGCCTGAGCTTCCAGGTCTTCTTTTTTGACGGTGGGTGAAGCTGAAGCAGACTGTACCGGGCTGGGGCTGGCTGCTGTTTGCGGGGGCGGTTGGCGAAACGCCTCAATAAATGGGACGATCGAAAAGCCAGCAAAGGCCAGAAAAGACAGGATAGAAACCGCCAGTACTAACCAGCGACGATTATTTTTTTCAGCCACAAACCACCTCGAGACTCTAATGTCATTATCATGAAAAATTCAGTCCCTTAGGGGAGAATTCGTTGCACATAGAAAGGTTCCTACATGCCTTCACCAGGCCCATAGGATAACCCAAAACGCAAAACCCAAACTGCAAACTTTATGAAACGCCGTCAGTTATTGCAACGAATTCTGCAAACTTCCAGTGGGGCGATCGGGGTAAGTTTGCTGGCTGGCTGTGGTAAGTCCCTCGATCCTCTGTTTCTGCTAGACCTGGCCAATCCCCAGGAACCCTTACCGCAGCACCTGGTTACTCCCGTTGGTGAGTTCTACATTCAATCCTATGCCCTGCCTCCCCGAATTAACCTGGAAACCTGGCAGTTAGAGGTGACGGGAGCGGTCAAACAACCCCTAAAATTATCGTTTCAAGACATTCAGCAGGCTCCCCAGGAAGAGTTTTACCTGACCCTGGAGTGCATTGGTAATCCGACGGGGGGCAATCTGATCGGCAATGCTCGCTGGCAGGGAGTTTCTCTACTGCCGTTTCTGCAACGGGCCGGGGTGCAACCGGACGCAACGGAGTTTATGTTGCATGGAGCCGACTTCTACGAAACCACCCTGCCGGTCGCGACAGTGATGGCTCCCGACGTGCGGTTGGTGCATCGGATGAATGGAGCGGCCCTAACTCAGTCCCATGGCTTTCCGGTGCGGATTATCGTTCCCGGTTATTTTGGCCAGAAACAACCGAAATGGCTGGTCAAACTGGAGGCGATCGCCCAACCTAAACAGGGCTACTGGGAGCGTCAGGGCTGGTCAAATACCGCCGAAATTCCCACCCATGCCCTGATGCGTCAGGTGCAGGAAACCCGAGTCTGGAACCGCAAACACCAGGTCAGGCTGCCGCGTCAGGGGGAAAAGGGCTGGCAGCAGGGGGTGCTACTGGCCGGAGTCGCCCTCGACAAAGATCACCCAATCCGGCAGGTGCTGGTCAGTACCGATGGAGGCTCAACCTGGCAGAGAGCGGAGCAAAACCAACCGGCTTCTCCCCACGAGTGGACGCTCTGGCGCACCCTCTGGCGACCGCAGCAACCCGGCAGCTACACCCTGCTGGCCAGGGCGATTTCCGATCGCCAGATCCAACCCCTGGACGATGCCAGGGAGCGGGATGGAAGTGCCGGAATTTTGCGAGTTCAGGTCACCCTGGAAACTTAGGCTGCGGTTAATAGCACCACGGCGTAGGCGGCAATCCCTTCTTCCCGGCCGGTGGCATCGAGTTTTTCGTTGGTCGTCGCTTTGACACCTACCTGATCGGGTTGCAGGTTTAACACCGTCGCCAGTCGATCGCGCATGGCCGGGATATGGGGCTTGAGTTTGGGTCGTTCGGCCACGATTACCGAGTCAATATTGCCGATTTTCCAGCCTTTATCCTGGATCAAATGGTCCACCTGTTCCAGTAGCTTGAGGCTGTCTGCCCCCTTCCATTGCGGATCGGTGGGAGGAAAGTAGTGGCCAATATCCCCCAGGCTTAAGGCCCCCAGCATGGCATCCATAATTGCATGGGTCAGCACATCGGCATCGCTATGGCCCAGTAACCCTAACTCATGGGCAATGGTCACGCCACCCAGGATTAGAGGTCGTTCCGGCACCAACCGGTGAATATCGTAGCCATTCCCAATCCGAATTGCGCTCATCGCTCGCCATCCCTACTCAGCTTCCCGATTATAGGCTGTCAGGGGTTCCAGACTGCTCAGGCGATCGGCACCATATCACTGTATTCCTTTGCCATGTCTGCTTCCGTCAGGCTATCTGTGGGGGTTTGGGGGCTCCAGAGGATCTCCAGCACCATCAGATAGCGGGGGCCCATGGCCGTAATGTCTTCTAAAACATCTCGCAGCACCGAAGCAGAGTAAATTTCGTTGAATAGAGGTTGATCGTCAGCGGTACCCAGGAGTAGGGTCACTACGATATAGGCGGGTTCCCCCAGGGCGATCGGGGCTGACTGCTGGGTGATCTGGCCATTCACGTTGGCCAGGGTTTCCAGGCTAAATTTACTCCGCTCCTGAAACAATAACTGGTTAAACAACACCTCAGCGGTTTCCCGGGTGCCCACGGTTTGCGAAATCGCTTTCACGTGAGTCCAGTGGGGAGAATTGTCTAGCAGAGCGGTAGCGGTCTGTTGCAACAGTTGAAACAGTCCCTCCGGTGTGGTGGTGTCTGCCTGAAGACCCAGGTCGGTTAACCGGGTTTGTAGCGATCGGGCATGGAATTTCAGCCCAATCTGCAACATACTGACGGTGACAATACTGTTAGTTAATTCGTCCCTACCGGTTTCTAAGCGCTCGGCTTCGGCTAATTCTTGTATATCCTGATCCATACACCCTCTCCCTGACTTATCAGGGTATGACTCCCGATCCTCCCACACCAGACTGTCTCAATTATTGCAGTCCCCTGGTTTTCCCTGTCTCCACCCTGACGCCTAAATTTGCGCCATATCAGTATATTCAGTCAATAATTCATCGTAGGTAAGGCTGTCATTTTCTGTCTGGGGACTCCAGAGCAACTCAAATACTTGCAGCTGTTCCGCTGGCAAAGAGGCGATTTTTTCTAAAACGGTTCGTAGCTCTTCTGCGGTTTTTACCTGATCAAACAGAGGCTTATCGTCGCTCGTGCCCAGGAGTAGGGTCGCCACGATATAAGCGGCTGGGTCTTCATCGCTGGGGGGCTTAAACTCTCGTCGGTTCATCCTGCCCCCAACGTTAGACAGGGCTTCGACACTGAACTTGGCCCGCTCTTCGATCGACAACTGATTAAATAGGGTCGTGGCAGCATCCAGGGTTTTAACGGTTTCAGAACTGGCCAGGGCATGGGACCAGTTTTCGCTGGAACGGAGCAGCAACAGAGCCGATTCCTGTAACAACTGGTATAACCCTTCCTGCGTTCCGGTGTCGATGGTTTCACAGAGGTGGGTCAGTTCCCTTTGAATGACCCGGGCCTGGGCCAGGAGGGCCACCTGCACTCTGCTGACCGTGACTTTAGTATTGTCTCCGGTCGAATTTTCAACTTTGTTAATAAAATACAACACGGCCCAGAAGAAGAGCCCCACGATCGCCAGGATGACAATGGTAGATACGGCCAGAATTACCAGAACCAATACAACATCGTCCGACTCAGAATTCTGATTGGAACTACTAGAAGTCGGGCTGGAAGAATTGCTGTTGGGGCGGTAAGGGTCGTTATAGATCGATGGCCCTACGGGAACCGGCACGACCTGGGGGCGTGTATAGGAGCGGCTGGGACTGGAAGACGAGCTATTGGAACGGGTAGAACTGGAAGACGAGCTATTGGAACGGGTAGAACTGGAGGAACCCGATGATCGGGGGGAAGAGGGGCGAAACGACCCACCCCCGGCTCTGCCGCCGCTGCTCCGGGCGTAGGCTTCAGAATCCTTGAATAGCGTGAGTTGGGCTGGGCCAGAACCCGGTTGAAACTCCAGGCTACCAGCCAGTAGCAGACCGGCACCGATCGCGATTGCCCGTTTGAAATTATGTCGCTGTCTCATAACCCGCTCAATCCTGCTTGCAGTCGAATACCAAAGCGATTTTTGTCCCTCAATTCTAGAGGGCAGTTAGCGGCATTCTGGAAAAACTCCTGATTTCTGTTGCATTGGTAACAGGAAAACCCCCTGGTTCTGGTAGCAAGTCCGGAGGGCTGGCGGGGAATTCTGTAGGTAGATAGCAGACCGATTAACTTAACCCCCTGCGGGAGGATTCTGTGGGACTTTTTGATAAGATTCGCGGCGAGTTTATTGACATCATCGAGTGGTTGGACAACACCAACGACACGATCGCCTACCGATTTGAGCGCCACAACAACGAAATCAAAATGGGCGCCAAGTTAACGGTACGCCCAGGTCAGAAGGCCGTCTTTGTCAACGAAGGCCAGGTAGCCGATACCTTTGAGCCGGGGATGTATGAGCTAACCACCCAGAACCTGCCTCTGTTGAGTACCCTCCAGGGCTGGAAGTATGGGTTTAATTCTCCCTTCAAGGCAGAAGTTTATTTCTTTAATACCCGCATTTTTACCAACCTGAAATGGGGTACCGCCAATCCAATTACCGTGCGTGACCAGGAATTGGGACCGATTCGTCTGCGGGCCTTCGGTAGTTACAACCTGCGGGTAGATGACCCCGCCCACCTGTTGCAAGAACTGGTCAGTACCGATGGCCTCTATCAGGTCGATGAGATCAGTGATCAAATCCGCAACATGATCATGACCTCCTTTGCGACTTTCCTGGGAACTTCCCGGATTCCCCTGCTCGACTTCGCCTCCCGCTATGGCGAATTAGGGGAAACGATCCGGGTCGCCATGCAACCGGAAATCCAGCGCTTTGGTCTGCAACTCACCCAACTGCTGATCGAGAATGTCTCCCTGCCCCCGGAAGTTGAAACCGCCCTCGACAAGCGGGCTTCTATGGGCATTATCGGCAATATGCAGCAGTATGCCCAGTTTCAGGCAGCCAATGCGATCGAAGCCTCGGCCAATAACCCGGCGGGTGGCGGCACTCCGGCTCTAGATTTTGGCGTTGGCATCGCCATGGGCCAGCAGTTGATCTCGGCCATGCAGCAGGCTCCCCAGGTTGCCCCGCAGGCGGTTCCGCCGCCGCCGATGATGCAGTGGTTTATCTCCCGGGATGGTCAGAATCTGGGGCCGTTTGCCCCCAATCAATTACTGGCCAATGGCTTAACCCGCGAAAGTTATGTCTGGCGTAATGGCATGGCCGGCTGGTTGGTGGCCAGTGAAGTCCCAGAACTGGCCGGGATTTTTGCTACTGTACCGCCCCCACCCCCCCCGGCGGCCTGAGATCAGTGCTGGGGTGCTCGACACATTTTTAGAACAGGTTTTCTGCCAATTTTTTATCTTCTTGACCCTGTCCCATGACAACAACTCCCCAGCCCACAATCAAACATTTTCCCTGTCCCGGTTGTGGGGCCAAACTGGAATTTAACCCTCAGGCCAAGCAGTTGAAATGTCCCTACTGCGCCCGCGAGGAGGCAATTCCTCAAACGGCGGAGGAGATTGAAGAAAAATCCTACGAAGACTACCTTAAGGCCCGCAAATCCCAGACCAGTCGGATGTCCGATACGGCTCTGGAAGCTGCCTGCCCCGGTTGTCGGGCCCGGGTGATTTTTGAACCCCCGGATGTGGCGGGTAAGTGCCCGTTTTGTGGCACGGGGATTGTCACCGAGGCCAAATCCACCGACCCGATCATCACCCCCGAGGGCATTCTGCCCTGTACCATTACCCATAAAGAAGCCCGCGATCGAATTCGCAAGTGGTTGTCTAATCGCTGGTTTGCTCCCAATGCCCTGAAAAAAATGGCCCAGCAAGAGGGGATCCAGGGAGTATATCTGCCCTTCTGGACCTACGATTCCTACGCGATCAGCCACTACACCGGTCAGCGGGGCGAATACTACTACACCACCGAAACCTATACCACCACTAACGATGAAGGTAAGACGGAAACGGAAACCAGGGAAGTCCGTCATACCCACTGGTATCCGGTAGCTGGCTCCGTCGAGCGCTTTTTTGACGATGTGCTGATTCCGGCCACAATGCGGGTTTCTAACCAGAACTTAGATCACCTGGAACCCTGGGACTTGAGTAAGTTGGTGCCCTACAACCCAGCTTTTCTGGCGGGATTTAAGGCCCAGCGCTATCAGGTTGCGATTGAAAAGGGGTTTGAAACCGCCAAGACCAAAATGGCGGAAGTGATCGAAGACGATGTGGAATGCGATATTGGCGGCGATACCCAACAGGTCAACTCCATCTCTACGGCCTACAGCGCCATCACCTACAAACATATTCTGCTGCCCGTCTGGCTTTCGGCCTACCGGTTTGAAAATAAGCAGTACCAGGTTATCGTCAATGCCCAGACGGGGCAGGTGCTTGGTTCTCGGCCCTACAGTGTGGTCAAAATTGGTTTGGCGATCGCCGCCGGAATGTTGATTGTGGTTGGTGGTATTTGGGCAATTGGCCAGATACGCAGTAAGTCGTCATCCTCCCTACCGAGTCGAACGGCTCCTACCACCGTGATTCGCCGCTCCACCGGGGTATTCCCCCGAGTTCAGCCCCCCAGGGAAGGCTCCCGAGTATACAAAAGTAATCCCTTCAAAAATACGCCCTACAAGGCTCCCAGCACTTCCAAGAGCAAGAGCCGCAAGTAGGTTCCCGCGAACTCCGATTTGAGGGTTCCCTAGGGCTCCGGTTTCTGCTCCCGTTGCCACTGCTCGTACAGGTCGGGCCGCCGTTCTCTGGTGCGCTGGATTTGCTGTTCCTGTCGCCAGCGGGCGATCGCTGCGTGGTTGCCCGATAGCAAAACTTCCGGCACTGCCCATTCCCGGAAGACGGGCGGACGGGTATATTGCGGATAATCGAGCAAGCCATCCTCAAAGCTTTCTGCCTTCAGGGAGGCCTCTTTGCCAACCGTACCTGGAAGTAATCGAATTGTCCCATTCAGGAGAGCCAGGGCCGGTATTTCACCGCAGGTCAGGACAAAATCTCCCAGGGAGACTTCCCGCGTCACCAGGTTCAGCACCCGTTCATCCACCCCTTCGTAATGTCCACAGATAATGACCAACTGGTCGTAGTTTTCGGCTAATTCCTGAAACATCCCCTGGTGCATGGTTTTGCCCTGGGGTGTCATTAAAAGCACTTCCCGCCTCGGTAAGGTTGGTAGCGACTCTACCGCTGCAAAGATCGGCTCTGGTTTCATTAACATCCCCACACCGCCACCGTAGGGCTCATCATCCACCTTGTGGTGCCGATCGGTGGTGAAGTCTCGCGGGTTTGTCAAACTTACCTGAGCAATCCCCCGGGCCAGGGCTTTACCCAACAAACCGGATTGCAGGGGCGATGTGAAAAAATCCGGGAACAGAGTAATGATGTCAAAGTGCATGCGGGTAAAGGGAATCGATAGAAATACGGAGAGAATTAGCAACTAACCGGGGGTAGTTTCCGCAACTTAGCAGATAAAAATTTACCGCTGTTTAGACTACACTTCCCATGATCTGGCATCATTCCTAATAGTGAGTAAAGCGAAAAGGGACAACTTGGATGCAAAATCTGATCTGTTGCTCAGAAATTTGGCCAGAAGAGTTTGATCTGAATCGTCATCGACCAGATTCCTTATTGTCTGACTCAATCGACTCTCTCATTGCCCGAGAATAAACAGCAACCAGGCAGAGCATGCATGAATAGAAGCAGCGTCCCAATCTCGGTTACCAAACTTCTGGAACGGTTGTTTCACCTCACGCCTGACCATACCCTTGTGCCACAAATCGCGCTTCAATCCTTCGGAGAAAAAATGCCCCAGTCTACAAAAACAGCCATTATGGTGATTGGGGGAGCGGAAGATAAAGTCCACGGACGGGAAATTTTGCATAGCTTTTTTGGCCGATCGGGGGGTACCGATGCCCGGATTGCAATTATCCCTTCTGCTTCCCGTGAACCTGCCATTATCGGCGATCGCTATCGCAGTATTTTTGAAGAAATGGGAGCGAAGGGCATTGAAATTCTCGATATTCGAGATCGGGAGCAATGCGAAGATCCGCTGATGCAGAGTTATGTCGAAAACTGCACCGGTGTATTTATGACCGGGGGGGATCAGTTGCGGCTCTGTGGGTTGCTGGCCGACACTCCCCTGATGAATGTAGTGCGGCAGCGGGCCCAGCGGGGAGAAATCACCCTGGCGGGCACCAGTGCCGGGGCCGCCGTAATGGGCCATCACATGATTGCCGGGGGGGGCAGTGGCGAGTCACCCAACCGTTCCCTGGTGGATATGACGACGGGGCTGGGAATTATTCCCGAAGTTCTGGTAGATCAGCATTTTCACAACCGCAACCGGATGGCTCGTTTAATGAGTGCGATCGCCGCCCACCCCGATCGACTGGGGATCGGGATCGATGAAGATACCTGTGCTTTGTTTGAAGGGGACGGAATTCTTGAGGTGTTGGGTAAGGGAACGGTGACCGTGATCGATGCCGGAGAACTGGTCTACACGAACCATTCCTATGTCGGAGCGACCGACCCACTTTGCATTTGTAATCTCCGGCTACATATTTTGAGCTACGGCAACCGCTACGATTTGCGTAAGCGAACGGTGCTACTACCCGATGCCAGCGTTTCCTGAACTCCAGGGTTGCTCCTGCAATCTTTGGCGATCGATCTAATTTCCCATCAAGGGCACCCAGCCTGGGTCTAAGATGTCACAGCTTAACTCAACTTCCTAATTTCAGTAGAAAAACTGTTCACGGCGAACAGTCTAACTCGATTTCTGGGTTTGAAACTGGTTACTTGGCTGGAAAGCCGAAGTTTTGCCCAGGGTTTCCAGTTCTGCCCTGCCACCTGCCCGTTGCTTCCGCATTCTACTCAATAGCGCTATGAAGATACTGAAAGTCCAGACATTACGCGGTCCTAACTACTGGAGCATTCGACGACAGAAATTAATCGTCATGCGTCTGGATTTGGAAGATCTGGCTGATAAACCTTCCAACCTGATTCCTGGGTTTCACGAAGGGTTGGTTCAGGCTCTCCCCAGTCTGGTCGAGCATTTTTGCTCTCCCGGTTGTCGGGGTGGGTTTTTGAGCCGGGTGCAGGAAGGGACGATGATGGGGCATATCATCGAGCATGTAGCCCTGGAATTGCAGGAACTGGCCGGTATGAAGGTGGGGTTTGGGCGTACCCGCGAAACCGCCAATCCTGGCACCTATCAGGTGGTCTATGAGTATCTGGATGAGCAGGCGGGACGGTATGCCGGGCGGGCGGCGGTACGACTTTGCCAGAGTATTGTCGATACCGGGCGCTATCCCCAGGAGGAACTGGAGCAAGACTTAACCGATCTGCGTAACCTGTGGGCCGATGCGTCCCTTGGCCCCAGTACCGAAACTCTGGTGAAGGAGGCAGAAGCCCGAGGCATTCCCTGGTTTCAGTTGAGTGCCCGGGCGATGATTCAGTTGGGTTATGGGGTACACCAGAAGCGACTGCAGGCTACCCTGAGCGATCGCACCGGTATTCTGGCGGTGGAGTTAGCCTGCGACAAGGAAGGCACCAAGCAAATTCTGCGGGAAGCTGGAGTGCCGGTACCCCGGGGAACGGTGATCAGTTACCTGGATGAACTGGAAGATGCGATTGCCCATGTGGGTGGCTATCCGATCGTAATCAAACCCCTGGATGGCAACCATGGTCGCGGGATTACGATCAATATTTCTACCTGGGAGCAGGCTGAAGAAGCCTACGATGCCGCCAAGGAAGTGTCTCGCCAGGTGATTATTGAACGTTACTACCAGGGGCGGGACCACCGCGTGCTGGTGGTGAACAACAAGGTGGTGGCGGTGGCTGAGCGAGTGCCGGCCCATGTGGTCGGAGATGGCACCCTGACGATTGCCCAGTTGATCGAACAAACCAACCAGGATCCCCGCCGGGGCGAAGGCCATGATAACGTCCTGACCAAGATCGAAGTCGATCGCACCAGCTGGCAACTGTTAGAACGGCAGGGCTATACCCTGGAATCGGTGTTGCCCAAGGGCGAAATTTGCTACCTGAGGGCCACGGCCAACCTGAGTACGGGGGGCATTGCCGTCGATCGTACCGATGATATTCATCCAGACAATATCTGGTTAGCGCAACGGGTGGCCAAAATTATTGGCCTGGATATTGCCGGAATTGATGTGGTGACGGCGGATATTTCTCGACCACTGCGGGAAGTGGATGGAGTGATCGTGGAGGTCAATGCCGCTCCTGGTTTTCGTATGCATGTCTGCCCCAGCGAAGGGATTCCCCGCAACGTGGCAGAACCCGTGATTAATATGCTGTTTCCGTCGGGGGCCCCCAGTCGGGTGCCGATCGTGGCGATTACCGGCACCAACGGAAAAACCACCACGACCCGTCTGATTGCCCATATCTTCAAGCAAACGGGGCAGGTCGTAGGGTATACCACCACCGATGGCACCTACATCGGCGAGCATCTGGTAGAACCCGGAGACAATACTGGCCCTCAGAGCGCCCAACTGATTTTGCAAGACCCCACCGTAGAAGTAGCTGTGCTGGAAAGTGCCAGAGGCGGTATTTTGCGTTCCGGGCTGGCTTTCAGCACCTGTGATGTTGGGGTGGTCTTGAATGTGGCGGCAGATCACCTGGGTCTGGGAGACATCAACACGATCGAGCAAATGGCCCAGGTCAAGAGCGTGGTTGCCGAGGCGGTGATGCCCAACGGGTACGCGGTTCTCAATGCCGATGATCCTCTGGTATCGGCGATGGCCGGTCGGATCTCGGCGCAAATTGCCTATTTTTCCATGAATCCCGATAATCCCCTGCTGCGCTCCCATACCCAAAAAGGTGGGTTAGCTGCAGTCTATGAAAACGGCTATCTCTCAATTCTCAAAGGAGATTGGACGTTACGGATTGAGCAGGCCGTGAATGTACCCCTGACCCTGGCCGGTCGTGCGCCTTTTATGATTGCCAATGCCCTGGCTGCCAGTCTGGCGGCCTTTGCTCAGGGAGTCCGGATTGAAGACATTCGGGCGGCTCTGGCTACCTTCCAGGCTTCTACGGCCCAAACTCCCGGACGAATGAACCTGTTCAACCTGGGTAAATTCCATGCGCTGGTAGACTATGCCCATAACCCCCACAGCTACCAGGCCCTGGCCGGATTTGTCGAGAACTGGCCGGGTGAGCGAATTGGGGTGGTTGGCGGCCCCGGCGATCGACGGGATGAAGACTTTATCACCCTGGGGCGGTTGTCGGCAGCGATGTTCGATCGGATTATCGTCAAGGAAGACGATGACAATCGGGGTAGAACCCGGGGGGATGCGGCCCGTCTGATCTGTGAAGGTATTCAGCAAATTAAGCCCGATGCCCGTTATGAGACGATCCTGGATGAGACAACCGCAATCCAGACGGCCCTCGATACGGCTTCGCTCAATGGCCTGGTGGTAGTGCTACCAGAAAGTGTGAATCGGGCTATCCGTTTGATTGAGGCCCGTCGCCCTCCTGCGTCTAATGAAGAAGCTGCTGTGCCCGTCGCCAGCCCTGTCGCTTCTGAGGTCGAAGCCCCGATCGATCCAACCTCCGTTGAGTATGTCAACTCAACCCTTTAAATAAGAACGGTTCTGAGGGACAGCTACAGCACCTATCTGATTCCAGCGATCTAATTTCAGCGATCGGAGACGATCGTTATAATTGGGGTAATCAGATATGAAATTTTGTATCGTGAACTCATTCAACCTGGAACAAATCTCTACCCAGTTAGAGAGTGAAAGTACCAAAGACCGGATGCTGGCCCTGGCTTCCCTGCGGAATGTACCACCAGAGTCAGCTGTGCCCTTGATTAAGAAAGTTCTCGATGATGAGAGCCTGCAGATTCGTTCCATGGCGGTGTTTGCCCTGGGGTTAAAGCCTACGGAAGAATGCTACCCGATCCTGGTTGACCTGCTGGAGTCAGAGCAGGACTACGGAATCCGGGCTGATGCCGCTGGAGCCCTGGGTTATCTCAAAGACCCGAGAGCCTTTGAGCCGCTGGTGCGGGCCTTCTACGAAGATACGGATTGGCTGGTGCGCTTCAGTGCGGCGGTTTCCCTGGGGAATCTGCAAGATCCCCGGGCCTACGATACGCTGATCCAGGCCTTAGACAGCCAGGAGGTCGTGATTCACCAGGCGGCGATCGCGGCCCTGGGAGAGATCAAGGCGATCGCAGCGGTCGATCACATCCTGCGTTTTGCCCAGTCGGAAGATTGGCTGGTACGACAACGGCTGGCGGAAGCCCTGGGCCATCTACCAACGCCCAAGAGCCTCTCTGCTCTGAAATATTTAGAGAAGGACTCCCATCCCCAGGTGTCCCAGGCGGCTACCCATTCCCTGCAACGATTGGCAGACTAGGCCTGATTCGTCAACGGGCAAGATTTTGCCTGACCCAATCGTTAATTTCCCGCAGCAGCCAGGTTGTTTCCGTGGGGCTGAGGCGGTAGCCGAGATAGCAGGTTTTGTCTAAGATCTCCAGGCCGAGACTGCCCTTGGGGCCGGCAGCTAAAGATCTTAGCTGCTTACTCGGTGCTTCATACCTCTCTGCAAAATAACCGGGCAATTTTGAGCGCAGGCTGAAGTAGTCCCGATCGACCCTCAGTACCTGGCGTTTCCAGGCCAGCAGGGGCGAAGGTTGGCGACGCAGTTCCCGCCGGACGGCTTGCCGCTCCTGGGAAAGGAGATTCATTGACCTGTAGAAGAAAAAACCGCCAACCCCCAGCATTCCTAACAAGATGGCTCCAGTCAGATGGGTTTGCGGCAGACTGAACAAACAGACCAGGCTGGCAAGGGCCAGAATCAGTACCCAGATGACGATCGAGAGAAAGGCGAGGGTGGAACTGAAACTTAAGAGAAGCTTGAGGCCGTAGAGCAAAAAGTCTTTGGTCACCTGCCCCAGGTTGGCATACCGGCCAATCTGAATGACTAACTTCTGGGGAGAACGTTCCAGTTTAATTCGGCTACCCGGCGGTGCCGGAATTAGCTCCAGGGGATAGGACAAAGACTTGCCCACCTCCAGGTCGGCCAGGGCCTGATTCGCGTTTTGATAGCGCTGGGGCAGGTCGGGTTCGGTCAGGGCTGTAATCCAGGCGGTAAAGTTGGAGGGCAGGCTGACCCGATCGCGAAACTGAATTTGCAGATGGCGCTGGGGCAGGTCTGCCGGAGCTACCCCGGTCAGCAGGTGGATCAGGGTGGCCCCCAGAGCATAGAGATCGGAAGCCGGAACAGCCCGGCCCCAAAACTGTTCAAGGGGAGCGTAACCCGTAGTTCCCACCACCGTAAAGGTGACTCCCTCGGTAGCAGCCCGGTTCTGAACTGCCCCAAAATCCACCAGGTAGACCCGATCGGTTTTATCCCATAGCAAATTGCTCGGTTTGATATCCCGGTGCAGCACCGCAGGTTCTAACCCATGCAGGTAGACCAGAATTTCCAGAACCTGGGCTGCAATTTCCCGTACTTGCTCTAGGTGAAACCGGGTGCCCTGATTCAGCAAGGTCTGGAGCGAATCGGCCGGGATATAGTCCTGCACCAGACCAAACCAGCAGATCCCATTCCCTGCTGCTTTCTCGACCGTGAAGTAATCGCGATAGCGTGGGATTTGAGGATGGTTAAGCTGCTGCAAGACCTGGGCTTCTCGCTCAAATAGTTTGAACTCCTGCCAATCCATCTGGGGGCTGAAGGCCAGCAGTTTGACGACAACGGCGGCTCCCGTTTCCCGATCTGTACCCAGCCAGGTCTGGCGACCGGCGTTGTGACCCAAGGGTTGGGTGAGCTGGTAGCGATCGTGGGAAAGAGGGGGCAGCATGGTGATTAATTTAAGGCGATCGTTCCGGCAGGACAGAGGGGCTGGCCGTTCTGGTAGGTGGGGGTGGGGGGGTGCTTTTCTCCCCGCTCGACCATTTGACAGGTGATTGAGACTGTATCGGCAGGGAGGGATTCTGATTTAGAGGGTTTAGACGGTTTGGTGCTGGAATCTGGGGTTGGAGCTTGACTGGTAGTGGTCTGGGATTTTGGCGGGAGGGAACCGGGAATTACAAACACCGCTCCGACATAACTTCTAATGTTGTCCTTACGGGAAATGCCATAGACGAAAGCAGCGTCAGGAGTGGTGACGATCGAGTACCTGTAGTTGTCTGTCTTTGCCTGAATTCCCAGTTCCAGGGCTGGGAGGCTGGCAGCAAAGGTCTGCTTCTCCAGAAAATAACCCTGCTGGACCCGATTGATACTGCCGAGGTAGGTTTTTGCCTCGGCCTCTCTGGCGTTGCCACTGCCGCTTGTCGGATAGAGCAGCAGCAGGGGGGTTAGCCCCAGGGGCAAGCCGATCGCCAGCCCCAGGCAGGATAAAAGGACGAGCCTGCCGTAGCTGACACGGGTTTCGTTCGTAGACTTTGGGGCATGGAAAAGTCCATCCAGAGCCTTGAAGGCTTGCCGGGCACTTTGGAAGCGATCGTCCGGGCTGGGGGCCAGCAGTTGTTCTAACCAGTCGCCAAACCCCTGGCTCAGGTTAACTCGATCACGAAACTGCAGGGTTAAGTGACGCTGGGGCAGGTCGGCGGGGGGAATGCCGGTCAGGAGGTGAACCAGGGTGGCACCCAGAGCGTAGAGGTCAGAGGCGGCTACGGTATTGCCCCAGAGTTGTTCGGGAGCGGCGTAGCCACTGGTGCCAACCACCGTAAAACTGGCTCCCTCGGCCCTGGCCCGATCCTGCACGGCCCCAAAATCCACCAGGTAGTACTGGCCATCCTCGCCCCGGATCAGGTTACTCGGTTTAATATCCCGGTGAAATACAGGGGGACTGATCTCATGCAGGTAAACCAGCAGGGCCAGAATGCTGCCAGCCAGGTCTATGGCCTCGGCTTCGGTAAACAGTTCTCCCCGCTCCAGGCGCTCTTGCAGAGATTCGCCGGGAATATAATCCTGCACCAGAACAAACCAGGGTAGATCGCTCTCGCTGCTGGTGTCGAGCGCAAAGTAATCTCGGTAGCGGGGAATTCTGGGATGGTCTAGATGCTGGAGTATCTGGCTCTCCCGCTCAAACAGCTTGACTTCCTGCCACTGAATCTGTGGGTTAAAGGCCAGCAACTTGAGAATCACCCGTTCCTGGGTTTCCAGGTCTGTGGCCAGCCAGGTCTGACGACCGGCTCCTGTATGTCCTCGCTGTGCTTCCAGACGGTAGCGCGACTGTAAAACCTGTTGCTGCAGCATGGGCTGAGATGATGCTTTTCCCTGAGACAACACCATCCCGGCCCTGGGTTCCTGACGATCCTGCCCCGGAGGGAAGAATTTAACTTAACTTCAAGAACAGACCACCCCGTTGAATCCCCGACTCGGTTCCGTAGCTGCTAACCGTAAGCGATTGCAGGTGGCGGAACAGGGGTTGGGCGGTCAGTTCGATCACCTTCAGCAGGGGGAACTGCTGTTCCAGAATGCCCTGGCCCGTTGTCCAATCTAGGTAGAGGTAGCCATTGTTGGGTGTTTGCAGAGCCTCCGTTGCCTCCTGAAACCGGGGCTGGCTGGCGAGGGACTGATCTACGGCCTGCAGGGCTCGATCCATAGCGGCGATCGAGGTTGTAAAGAGTTCGTAGTTGCCAATAGAGGCATGTACACCCCGGACTTCTGCCTGCAGGCCCAGGGGCAGGCGTTTGCCAAAGGCAGTGGAAAGCTTTGTCCAGGCGTAAACGGTGCGATCGCCCAGAGTGACTGGCCCCACACTCAATCCCTGTTGTTTGGCGATGTCGTCCAGATGGGCGATCGCCTGCTGGGCCGATTCTGTAGCTGGTCGTTCAGCAACAAAGACCCATTCCGTCGGAGTCTGGTTTTTGCTAGAACGAGCCTGGGATTTTTGCGCTTTAGAATTGGGGGTCAGGCTGGTGACATCGGGGGGGAGCAGACCCAGGGCGTATTCTCCGGTAACCCAGCTAAAAATATCAATTGGGAGGTCGATTTTCAGCCGTTTTTGTAGATCGGTCAGGGGTTGGTTCACCAGTTGGGAGACGGTTTCGTAGCCTGCCAGCGTACCAGATAACTGGGCCCAGAGTTGTTCCAGGTTAGCGCCGGAAGCGGCCAGGGGGCTATTGGCCGGGAGGTATTTCAGGGCCGCTACGGGCCGTTTCAGGGTGGGAATTACTCCCGGAGTATCGACACCGCTCAGGGCCGTTTCTGCCAGTAAACCGGCCTGGTTCAGTTCCAGGGCGATCGCGAGAGTCTGGTTGGGGCTGGAAGCCGTTGCCTCGGTGGGGCTGGTGGCACCCAACCATTCGGCTAACCGGGGCAGGTTGACAAAAGACAGGCCAATGCGGGGTTCTGCCAGGGTGGCGATCGCCTGGTTGTAAAAGCTGGCGTTACTCAGGTTCAGATCATCGACCTGAACGTTATTGATCGCATCCCGCAGCACCTTAGGATGGTTGGCAAACAGCACATAGCGATCACTGACGACGGCACTGGCCAGGGCAGAAGTCAGGTCAGTTGAGATAAAGGTTTGAGCCTTCGCCTGGTCGCGCTTTGTCCAGGTGCCCCCCGTTTGGGCTGGGGAGGTAGGGGGCTGAATCGGATTGCCGTAGATCAGCTTGACCCCCTTGTACTGTTCAAAGGTCAGGTCTGCTCCGGCGATCGCCCGTTTTTGCCAGAACAGTTGCAAAAATTCTCGGGAGCGCTCCGGATTCTGGGTGGCGATCGCCAGCAGGTATCCCGGTTGTTTGCCATTGCTGGCATCTCGATCAATATCCAGGGTGGTAATGGCCAGGGTGATTTCCTGCCCCAGCCAGGGTTGGATATCTTGCTCATAACTGAGGCCGGTATTGCTCAGCAGGTTTTGTTTTAGAGCCGTCAGCTCGGCCCGGGCCCGGCGGCGCTCGGCTGGATTTGCCGCCACTAAACGAAAGGATTCCAGTTGTTCGGGGCTGGCCAGGAGAGATACCATGGCGGGAGCCTGCCGGGGAATGAAAATGGCTGCTCCGGGTAGATTGCCCTCACCCCCTTTGAGCAAACCCAGGGGGCTCTGGGAGAACAACCAGTAAGCTCCCAGGGTGGCCGTTAGCAGTAGCACGACTACAACCCCTGCCAGTACCGAAAAAAACGATCGCAGCTTCATGGAATAACCTAATCCCGCCTGCAGGCGATGAGCAAACACAATCCAGCAATCATTATTTCAGGCCAGCGCCCCCTGCACACATTAAGATGACGATAATTGCCGCAGGTTGAGCAAAATTAACACAAATCTAGAGGCAGGTTGGGCGATTCCTGGTAAAGTTCAACTCTTTTTCAAAGAACCTGCTACCTTAAAAGATTCTTCTGGATGCTCGACCTGCCAGAGCAGGGGTTTTGCCCCAATGCCGGGTGTATTGCCGTAACTTAATCGCTGTCCCATGCCTGCCTCTCCCCCCAATCCCCCTGATACCAACTCCGCTGCCGATGGGTTTTCTCCCATGGATATTGACCAGTGGTTAGAAAATTTGCGGCGTGCCGATCGCTCCTTTTATAACCTGATGGCGCTGGAAGTCTGGTCGATTGCCAAAACCATGGATCGGCTACTTCCTGGTTTTTGGAGTCGCTTCATGAGCAATCGGCAGGTCGCCCTAAAACAGTTTGTCCAGCAGAAGCGGGCCAGTAGCGGTGCGGCGGAGGCTACGGCTCCACCCCCGGTTCAGGACAACAGCCAGGTAAATGAGGCAGACTAGAGACAGGCCGCTCACCCCTTGACGCTCTGTCGTTCTGCTCAATGTGATCCCATGAAGTCATCCCTCTCTGCATGGCAACAGTTACGCCAACGGGCCATCACCTGCGAAGAAGCTCTGCAACTTTTAATTGATCAGGATGGCATCGTAACTCTGAGCTTACTGGATCGGGAGGTGAGCGATCGCTTCTGGCGGGAGTTTCCCGATCGCTCCAGCCTGCCTCCCCTGATTCCCCTGCTGCTCTGGCGCAACTGCTTCTACCTGGGTAGCCCGGTGGCGATTGAGGCTGAGATGATTCAGACCCTGGGCGATCGCACCTGTACTGATATCAAGCTGCTACGGATTTCCGATAAGAGTTACCGGGCCTGGTATCGGGCGCAAAATCTGGATGCCCATCGGATCACAGCCCAGCCCTTTGTCAACCCATTGACTGGCGAGTTAGAGCAGGAAGACATCAGTGAAGTGACAACGGAACTGCTGTCGAAGGCCGCAGACCAGATTGGGCGAATTAAAACGATTATTTCTGGGGCCTTGCGGAACCGGGCCAGTGATATTCACCTGGAACCCACCCCCCAGGGATTGCGAGTCCGTTACCGGATTGATGGGATTTTGCGGGATATTACGATGCTCCCCCCGGAGATTAGCCGTCGGGCGATCGTCGCTCTCAAGGTGATGTCGGATATGGACATTGCCGAGAGCCGCCGCCCCCAGGATGCCCGGATTGGAGAAAGTTACACGACCGGCCAGACTTCAGATCTGGGGCTGGATATGCGGGTCAGTACTCTGCCCTGCGTTGGCGGGGAAAAAGCGGTGATCCGGTTGCTCCCCCGGCAAAACCCTTTTTCTACGATCGAAGAACTGGGGTTTTCCAACCATACCCTGGAAATTTACCAGAACTGGCTGCAACAACCCCAGGGCATGGTGATCTTTACCGGCCCCACCGGTTCGGGTAAGACCAGCACCCTGTATACCAGTCTGCAGGCGGTCGCTACGGAGTATGTCAATGTAATTACCGTAGAAGACCCGGTAGAATACATCCTGCCCCGGATTACCCAGACCCAGGTGCATGAACCGGCGGGAATGACCTTTGCCGCAGGGTTACGGGCAATCCTGCGGCAGGACCCTGACATCATTATGCTGGGGGAAATCCGTGATCATGAGACGGCAGAAACTGCAGTTCGCGCCGCTCTTACCGGCCACCTGGTCCTCACGACGCTGCACACCAACGATGCCGTCAGTGCGATTCCTCGCTTAAAAGATATCGGCCCCGACCCCGGCCTGATCAGCGATGCCCTGCTGGGGATTGTGGCCCAACGGCTGGTTCGTAAGGTCTGTCCCCATTGCACCGAGCCTTATAACCCCACGGAGACGGATCTGAGGGTCCTGGGAATCGATCGGGAAGAGGCCCAACCAGACCAGTGGCGGCAGGGGCGGGGATGTCCCCGCTGTTTTAATTCCGGGTTTCTCGGTCGGGAAGCGATTATTGAACTATTGAACGTGGACGACACGATCCGTCAGATCATCTATGAAGGCACCATGACCCAACTGCACCGTTACCTGGGAGAAATTAATTTTGACTCCTTCCGGGTGGCCGCGATCGCCAAGGTCACCAGTGGTGTGACGACGGTGCAGGAGGTTCTGCGGGTGCTGCCCCACAGTGCCATGCGCCGCCGCCTCTGGCAGGAAACCCGCAGCGGTGCGATCAAGTTGCTGAATGCCACCTGAACCCGGGCTGTAGCAAAAATTAAGGTTCAATGCTTAGATCAAGACACATTCCTTCAACTGCATCGCTCTTGTCCTATGTCCAATCAGTTTCCCCCCCTGTCCCAGATCAGTGTGCAGGAACTGGCCGAGTTGCTTCAGGCCGCTTCCGATCAGGTGCAATTTATTGATGTGCGAGAGCCCCAGGAACTGGCCCTGGCCAGCCTACCCGGGTTTCAAAATTTGCCCCTGAGCCAGTATGCCGAGTGGTCTGAGGATATTCAAACTCGCCTGGATGCCACTAAGGAAACCGTTGTGCTGTGCCACCATGGCGTGCGATCGGCCCAGATGTGTCAGTGGCTGATCAGTCAGGGGTTTACTCAGGTGAAAAATGTCGTCGGTGGAATTGACGCTTATTCGGTCAGGGTGGATCATTCAATTCCCCAGTACTAAATCCCAGCTTTTGGGTCGGCGATCGTCATCGCTGCTACTGCGCTCTGGCAAATCTGAAGGGAAAATTAAGCATCTGCTATCTTAGTCCCATAGACTTGGGGGTTTGCTCGGTCATCCTCCCTGCTTCATAAATCAAACCGTTTCATAACCTCCGTTTAAAAATGTCCCCCCAGGTTAATCTTACAAATCGCCAGCAGCAGGTTCTGTGGGCCACGGTGCGCCATTATATTGCGACGGCAGAACCCGTCGGCTCAGAGGCTCTGGTAAAAGAATATAATCTTAGTGTCAGCTCGGCCACGATCCGCAACGCGATGGCCATGTTAGAAAAAACTGGGTTACTCTACCAGCCCCATACTTCCGCCGGACGGGTTCCTTCCGATTCCGGCTATCGCATCTATGTAGACCGGTTGCTCACCCCAGCCAGTGACTTGACCTTTCAGGTAGAGCAACTGCTCAGCGATCGCCTGAATCGAGAAGACTGGAGCCTGGAAGCCCTGCTGCGGGGAGCCGCTCAAATTCTGGCCACGGTCAGCGGATATATTTCTCTGGTGACCCTGCCCCAACTGGCTACCACTCACCTGCGCCATGTTCAACTGGTGCAGATCGATCCGGGGCGGGTGATGCTGATTTTTGTCACTGACAACTATGAAACCCAGTCTGCCCTGATCGAACTGCCCAAATCTTCCATTCCTGAGGAAGACCTGGAGCCAGACCTGCTGGAACGGGAACTGCAAATTCTCTCCAATTTTTTGAATGATCATTTGCGGGGCAAGGCGATTGCCGAACTGGCATCCCTCGATTGGAGCGAACTCGATCGGGAGTTTGAACGGTACGCTGAGTTGCTCCGGACGGTAGTGGTTGAGCTGACTCGCCGTTCCCAACCTCCGGCACCCACCCAGATTATGATCAGTGGTCTATCGGAGGTATTGCGCCAGCCCGAGTTCTCCGAACTGCAACAGGTACAAACCCTGATTCACCTGCTGGAAGATGAGCAGGATCAGCTTTTACCACTGATTTTCGATCGCCCTGAGGTCGAGCAACCGGGTCGCCGGGTGTCGGTGCGGATCGGCTCGGAAAACCCCCTGGAACCGATTCGGACCTGTACCTTGATCTCTTCGGTTTACTGTCGTGGCTCCGTGCCCGTAGGCAGTGTCGGAGTGTTAGGCCCTACCCGGATGGTCTATGAGAATGCGATCGCCCTGGTAGAAGCCGCGGCAGACTATCTCTCCGACGCTTTGAAGTAATCTGAAGCGCGGGAGTTGGAGTTGCGTTGAGGGATCAGGCTCAATAGCTGGAACGGGTCATGGTATTGATCAAATTAAAGTTACTATCCAGCCAGCCGATCCGATCAAACACACTGGCTACGGTTCTGGGCGGGTCTGAGATCAGGGTATCCAGGGCAATCAGTCGGTTAAAATCAATCTGTACTGGGCTGCTCCGCAGGGTCACCCCATCCTGGTGATAAAAATTCACCCCCGCCAATTCCATAATCTTGATAATTTCCTGGGCCAGAATACCGTAGCCGATCGTCGTGGGATGAATACCATCCAGGGAAAACAGACCGCCCTGAATCCGACCCTGGGCGTTAGAGAGATAAAACCGGGAGTCGGGAACCGGGTCGAGGGCCTGCAGAGGAGCCGGCAGGGGATAGGCCCCGCCAACCTCCTGCCACCAGCTGGGACAGGCCGCCGGATCTTTCAGATAGCGACGGGCTGCCAGCCGATCGAGTAACCCGGCAGTTTCCAGCAAATACCAGTCTTTTCCGGCCAGTCGCGCCTGCCGCACGGCTTCCGTAATCCCATCGTTGTACTGATCGATCGCACTGTCGATCGCCCGGGCCTCTCCCTCAGTAATATGGGGATGCTTTTTGGGGTTAAAGTCCTGGTCGCTGATCCAGGGCAGGGTGTAGTAAGGGAAATAGCGGGAACCGGGTTGAACTTTGGTGGCCACTCCCCGGGCAAAGGGAGCGATGGTGACATGGGGAACGGTACCGAAAATCACATGGCGGACCGGTATCTGCCGAATTGCTGCCACAATCCGATCCAGTTCCGCCTGAAAATGGATCGGCCGCCAGACCGTATAGCGATCGTTTTGCGCCATGTCATCGTAGTCTGCCCCAGTCCACTCAACCTTGAACTGGAGAATGCTGCCCAGGGCATTATTGGCTCCAATCAACACAATCAGAGTTTCAATCCCATCGCCGGTGCTGGTTTCTAGAGTGCCTGCGGCTCCCAGAGCAGCGGCGGCTTCCAGGGGAGATAGGGCCTTTCCGCTGCTATCCCTGGCGGTGTTCAGTACCCGCAGGGCCGCCCGTTCGTTATGAAACTCAACCACCTGACGAAGAAAATCATCCTTGGCCGGGTTGGCCTGCAACACCTGTTGACAGTGGTCGGCGTTGCGAGACAGGGTGTTGCGTAAATCCCAGCCGTAGACCGCCAGGTTATGGTTAATCCCTAAACCGGTGGGGAGTGTCGCCCCTGCCTCACGTTCCCAGTAATCTTCAATTTCATCCAGAAACCCCCGCAGGAAGGTCAGGGTGGGCAATAGATCCCAGGCATCGATCGTGGCTCCAAAGCGGCGATCGATTTCCCTGGCCAACCGTTCCAGGTTAAGGGGCAGACCATCCCCGGGCCCGCCATAGGTGGGAAAGCGAAACTGCTGGCTCCAGCCCAGGGCATGGGCCACCAGAACCGGGTAAGCCAGGTGGGTGTTGAAAATTGCCCCACTCTGAAAACCATGGGTCAAAGAGTCGCCGATCGCCACCAGTCGATGCCGGGGGGACCCTACCCGCTGTACGGTTACCGGAATACCCAGGGTCGGGTCAGTGATCGGGCGACGGGCCTCAGGACGAACCACCACATCCTCAGGGATGGGGCTGGTGGGGGCAGAACCAGTCATAGAACCTCCTGGGGTTGGACTTGGGCGATCAGGATACTGAGATTTAGCCGCCGACCGGCTGCTTCGCTTTGACTGTGGCTACCTGCATGGCCCTGGCCAGTTCGGCCAGGGCGTACTCTAGCTGGGTTCCGGCATCCAGGGCAACCCAACCCTCGGGGGTGAGCTGACGAAACTCAAAGTGCAGGTGGGGGCCAGTAGACAGGCCGGTACTGCCGACCCGCCCAATTACCGTACCCTGGTTAACCCATTCACCAGGTTTGACAAAAATCTCGGACAGGTGAGCGTAGAGGGTTTGCTGTGTCCCTTTGTTATGTTCCACGGTCACAGTTAGACCGTAGCCCCCCAGAAAGTCGGCGATCGCCACTCGTCCGGCATAGGCTGCCAGGACGGGAGTGCCCAGGGGCGCGGCCAGGTCAGTGCCGGAATGGAACCGCTGGCTACCGGTCACCGGATGGATACGCCAACCAAAGGCGGAGGAGATGGCTGCCGGAATTGAGAGGGGAAAAATCAACCGGATATTGCCGTTACCCAGGCGAGCCGGGGGCCGGACTGTGCGGTAGTAGTAATCTTTCAGAGAAGTTGTGCTATACCCGGTAGAACTGCTGCCCAGGGAGGTGACTCCGATCGCTGTCAGGTTACCCCGGGGAGAAGTCAGTTCTGGCTTGGGGGCACAAATCCCGCCCGGAACCGCCTGGCCGGTAGAAATAACGGCCTGACAGCCAGTAGACCGTTCCGTCAGGACGATCGTGGTGGGGGCCGTATAACTGTTCTGGCTGGTGGCAGGATTGGACTCAGGTACAGGAACCTGAATCGGCTGAGAAAATTCAGGGGCAAAGGGTTCCGGTGCCATCTCCTGAATAACTTCTGCTGGGGGAGCAGCAATAGATGGGGCGGTTTCTACCGCTGCCGGGGAGGGGGGACTGGTTAGCACGGGGGTCTGGGCCAGAACTACCCCACTGCTCAGGACGCTGAGGCTGCCCAACCAGCCAACACTCAGAAATAGCCGATTTACCGGGCTTTGAGCCTGTCTTAGAGCTTGAGGGTTGGCTCTGGAATTCATTTGCACTCCTCAATAATCAATTCGTTACCGCACTAGATTAACTGGCGAATGCCCAATCTGCAAACCCAGGTTTCAGTCTTTAGTCGGTTCTGAAACCCATTAAGTTCCGCAACTCTCATAACCCAGGTTGATGGCTCCCGGTGGCAGTAAAATTTCTACCTCCGGCGCAGCTGCATCCGTGATGGTATCTGGTTGCACCCGTACCCGTAACTCTCCCCGGGGAGAGATTCCGATCAGGGTGGCCCTGCCCGTGGCCAGGGGAATCGGGCGATCGCGGTGGGCCAGCAAATTGAAATAGTCGGTTAAAAGGAGGTTCAGATCGGTCTGTTGCCAGCGCTGATACCCTGCCAGTAATCCTGCGATCGCAATAGCTGCCAGCATTTCCAGGGACTCAATTAAGGGCACTGGCTGGGTTTCCAGGAACGATCGCAGGGTGATCCCGGTGGCTGGGACGGGGTTTTTCCAGTTAATTCCAACTCCGATTACTGCCTGTTTGATGCGTCCCTGGTGCAGACGGGTTTCGGTCAAAATGCCCCCCAGCTTGCGTCCAGACAGCACCAGATCATTCAGCCATTTAAGCTGGACGGGAACTCCCTGCTCTACGCCGCTTAATCGGGCTGGTACCTGGCGCAGAGCGGTAGCAATACCCCAGGCGCTACAGAGTGTTAACTGGGCGGCAGCGGCCACCGGCAGGTCAGGCTCCAGTCCGATCGAGAAATATAAGCCTCCTGCCGCCGATACCCAGGGTCGGCCCCATTGCCCCCGGCCCGCTTCCTGGCGCAGAGCCAGAACTACCGTACCTGCAGGGGCTCCCTGTTCCAGCAGTTCCCAGGCCGTTTGATTACTGGAACTCAGGGTTTCAAATACTTGCAGGTTAACGACGGGGTCAGCCTCCAGGGACAACACTCCACAGGCTCGCACCGCCTGGAACGCTGCATTAAACCGATCGTGACTAAACTTCACCCGTTTTCAATCAACCCAACTGGTCTGAACAAAATAAGCCGGTCGTCCCCAGTAGTCTTTGGTCAAAGCAATATTGACGACTCTGAGATTAAACGGAATAGCCGTTGTGACATACTGTTGTGCCATGCTACCCAGATCTGGTGCCAGATGAGCCGCCGCCGTCGCTGCTAAACCCAACCCTACCATCTGCTCGATCGGGCCACGGGGGAAAAAAACCGAGGTTCCCAGGGCGAGGCCGGCGGTAAGTAACATACTGACCGAGAGATTGGTCCCACAGCGGGGATGGACGGCCAGGTTCCACTCTCCCCCTGTAATCCGTCGCAGGGCCCGCTGTACAGCTCGTTGTAATTCTTCCGGGGACACCTGCCCATAGAGATAAAACCCGCGATCGGTAGACATGCCACTCAGGGTTTCGTTATCTGGACTGGCCAGGGGATTGGCACCGGGTAGAGACTCGCTCAGTACCCAAACGGTGGCATGTTCTAGAGCATGAACCTGCCGCAGCATCAGCAGTTCCTTCAGTCCAGGGAGGAGGCCAAACTGCTGGAGCAATTTGGTGTCCTGGGCTGGATGGGGTGTTTGCTGCTGCAAGGGCGAAAGCAAAACATCCAATAGCTCAGATTCCCAAAATCCGGAATTTGGGTGATTAGCAGCATCCGTCATTGCCAGCTCCGCAGCAAATTCGATAAAAAGTGTCTATCTACTGTAGCGCCTGGGGCCTGGGATGATTTCTGGTTGTTGCAAATATTCGCCAGAATCAGGCGGTTTTTTGCGGAGGAGCAACTTTTTCTCCCACTGGACGGGAAACTTCTACCCCATTCTCTTCAAGAATCACGACGGGTTCGGCACCAGTCAGGTCAATCCGTTTGACCAGGATTTGCCCGCCCGATAGGCGCTGACCCTCTCGCACGTAGCGACTGGTTTCTTCGTTGGGGGCTTTGACGATCGCCTGTCTAATCCCCCCTACATTGACTACTCCGGTTACTTCTACTGTATTCGCCAGGGTCGCCGTGGGCAGGGGTGGCAGCTTAGAAATAGAGGGGGTGTTGGGACTTAAACTGGTTGAGCCCGGTCGGTTGCCCCGATTTGGCAGGGGGCTGCTCGGATTAGGGGGCAGGGGACGGCTGGCCACCGGACTTGAGGTGCCAACTCCGATGGCTCCGCCTTCCCTACTGCCGCCGACATTGGGAACCCCCGGTAGCGACGGTACCCCGCCTCCGGTAGGGCCACCCCCGGCAGTGGTGGTAGCAGTATTGGGTTGCCTGGGTTTAAGGTTCAGTACTGGCAGAGCGACGAAGGGGTCTTTGTTGGGTTTTAGCCCACGATTGATGCTGGCCTGTACCTGCTTGGCCCGTTCTGCGGCGTTAGTGGATTGAATCAATCCCGGAACGGTAGAGCCAGGGGTATTCAGGGCTGCTGTCTTTTGGGCCACTAATGGTTTGCCAAAGGCTGGACTACCAGCCGGTTTGGGAGCCGCTGGTGACGCTACCGGAGCGGGTGTAGCGGCTGGATCTGAGGCTGTTTCTTCAGAGGCGCAACCGCCGACTGCGATCGCGATAGCGCTGGCAATCGCAACGAATGTAAGTTGACGCATGACCATTTCTCCCCAAGATCTGTATTTCCACAATAGCCGGAATTTATCAGAATGGAGCCGAAATTTTCAGAATTTTCAGGATAAATAGACCCGGATAAAGTTGTCTGGTTTTAGCAGCAGCAGAACCAGCTGATTAAATCTATCGCGGCCACTGTATTACAGGGTTAAGGTTCCGATGGAGACTGGTTTTGGTTAATAGGTGCCAGTCCAGTTTCTGTCATGTCGAATCGGGTTTGTAGGCTGGTTTTTGTTATGCATAAACCCCTGTCAGAAACATTCTTATTCCCCCTTTAGGCCGGATGGTAGGGGATGTCTCCCTGCTCGTAACGGCGACGATAGTGTAACTCCATCTGGCCACCGTATTCCTGAATCAGGGCAATTTGCCGGAGGTAGAGCCCTCGAAAGCTGTTGGCAAACAACAGGGTGAAAATCGCTACCACCAGACCGCTGGCCGTAGAGATCAGGGCCTCGCTGATACCGGCACTCACGCTCACGGTGCTGCTACCCCCTACATCTCCAATCCGAAGGGAGGCAAAGGAAGTGATCAGGCCCAAAATTGTACCCAGCAAGCCCAGCAGGGGAGAGAGGCTAATAATGGTTTCAAATACGGTGTTAAACCGTTTCAACAGCGGCATCTCAGCCTGAGCTGCCGTCTCTAAGGCCAGACGAAACTCTTCCGGGGTGGGCCGATCGAGGCAGAGGGCAGCCAAAAATATCCGGGCGATGGGCAACTCGGTATGTTGCTCCAGTTTGAGTAACGCGGCCCGTGGGCTACGGGGGTACAAATTCAACACTTCTCGCACAATCTTGTCCTGCTGACGGGCTACCCGTAGCCAGAAGCGAGTTCGTTCTAAAATCAAAGCCCCGGCCAGGATTGAAAACCCCAGTAACGGGTACATTACGACTCCTCCCGCCGTAAAAAAGTCTGTTATAGACATGGATGTTGTGAAGAATCCAGTAGAGGCAAATCAATCCTCCCATAGCTTATAGCAGTTCTCATGGCAGTGAGATACAGGGGGGGTGGGGGTGGAACCCCTGCACCCCATTTCCCGTACCTGATTCCCATGGAAAAGGCTATACCAGCTTGGGTTTGGGTCAAAGAGCAAGAGCAATACCACGATCGTCGTTAAAATCTAACGGGATACACAGGCCGCTATTAAACCATCAATTCCACTCACGGGAACGATTTTTACCTGGAGTTGGGTCGCTACTTCGGCCAGGGTCATGTCATCTAAAAAGCGGGTGTCGTTGTGTTTCAGCATCAGGGACGGTAACAAAACTGCGTCTCCTAGAGGTTGACCCTGTAAGGCGGCCAAAATATCTTGACCGGTCAATAGCCCTGTAACCGTAATGGTCTGGCCCCAGTACTGGCTGGCCAGGGCCACCATCCGAACGGATAACCCTCTGACCTGGTTTAACCGCTGCAGAATGGGTTGAAAGGCTAACTCAACCGCATTCCCGACTACCCAGGTGACCTCCCGGGAGGGCGTGATTTGTTCGGGTAGGCTACGGGCTTCTGTCTCAAACTGTTTGAGAAACTGCCGAATCGAACCAACCCCATTGCCAATCTGGGGATAGTCCTCGTAGTGAGATTCGGGGGGTAAGGGTTGTCCTGCAATCAAAAACCATTCATCTGCCAACCAGACAACGGTCGCTCCCAGTTGTTGGCGAAACTTCTGCTGCAGTTCCTGCACCTGACTGATCACTTCCCGGGCTTTTGCGGGAGTGACTGGCACCAGCTCATCCTCGCCTGGGCGAAAGCGGGTCAGCCCGACGGGCACAACGGCGATCGAGGCGACGGTGGGCACCTCTCCCCGGTGAAATTGAGCCAGATCAACCAGGGTCTGGGTCAGGTGGGCTCCATCGTTAATCCCGGGACAGAGAACGACCTGGGCATGGATCTGCAACCGCCGTTCCTGGAACCAGCGCAGTTGATCTAAGATCTGTCCGGCGCGGGAATTTTTTAGCAGGCGGCTGCGGACTTCCGGTTCCGTGGCATGCACTGAAACATAGAGCGGGGAGAGACGCATCTGCTCAATCCGCTGCCACTCCCGGGGGCTGAGATTGGTCAGGGTGAGGTAACTGCCGTAGAGAAAGCTGAGCCGGTAATCATCATCCTTTAAGTAAAGGGTGTCCCGCAGGCCCGGTGGTTGCTGGTCAATGAAGCAAAAAGGGCAGCGGTTATTGCACTGGATCAGGCCATCGAACAGGGCCGACTCAAACTCTAAACCCAGGTCATCGTCGTAGTCTTTTTCGATTTCAATCTGGTGGGTTTTGCCTTTCGCGTCTAAAACTTCCAGTTCCAGCACCTCATCGGCACAGAGAAACTGGTAATCGATCAGGTCGCGGGGCCGTTGACCATTAATAGAAACCAGTCGATCGCCCGCTTCAAACCCAATTTCGGCAGCGATCGAATCGGGCAGAACCGCCGTAATCAACGCCGGACGAATTGCTGCATCACTCATACCGAAATCCTTTTAGACCTGCCTTGATCATGCCCTAAAACTGGGGGAATGGGGGTTAGCTCAGGGCTCCCCGGGTGACAGCCACCAGGAGGGCCACACCAAAAGCCAGACGATACCAGACAAAGACCCAGGTATTATGCCGTTGCAGATAGCGCAACAACAGGGCGATCGCCAGATAGGAAAAGATGAAGGTTGAGACAATACCGGCCAGCAGGGGGAGCAGACTGTCAATATTGCCCAGGGCTTTGCGGGCCTGGTAAAGAGTGGCGATGGTCAGGGTGGGAATTCCTAATAAAAAGGAGAATCGGGCGGCTGTCTGGCGCTCTAGACCCAGGAACAAAGCGGCGGTCAGGGTCGAACCAGAACGGGAGGCCCCCGGCAAGAGGGCGATCATCTGCCCCAACCCGACCAGAATGCCATCCCGAATCTGTAAACTCTCAAAGCCCCGTTTGCGGCTGCCGATCTGTTCTGCCAGCGCCAGCAATAGAGACATCACGATCGACATCCCGGCAATCACCAGGGCACTTTCTGGAAGCACATCCTTTAATAGAAACCCGACAATCAGGGCCGGTAAAGTCCCGACGGTGATTCCCACCAGCAGTTTCCAGTCTTCGGATTGCCAGTCCCGGCTTTGCCAGGCCCTCAAACTCCCCGTCAAGATCTGCTTAATATCAGTCCAGAAATACAGCACAACGGCAATCACACTGCCAAACTGGATCGCATCCACAAAATATTTCTGACCCACATCGGCCCATCCCAATACCCGGGTAAAAACCAGCAGGTGAGCCGTACTACTGATGGGCAAAAACTCGGTGATCCCCTGCACTAAACCCAGAACGATCGCGGCAAAGATGCTGGGTAGTAATCCGGCCTTGGAGACTCCGTCGGCTTGCTCTGCGACAACTGCCAGAAATGTATCCCCTCCCCCCGGATAAATTGTCCAACCATAAGCGTCCCACAGGCTAGCTGGATTAATTCCTGACCAATTCATCGATTTTTTCCTTCTGTGTTGCTTGGCAATGAGCTGGATACACCACCGAGACCTATCTAACGATCAATTGAAGCCAATTGATCAAAGTAGCCAGCCCAATTCTACAAAGGGAAGCTCTGGGTCAGGAGACAATATCAACTAGATTGGCCAAATTCAGGAAAAACTGTCGGTTCTCACAAAAAACGTTAAGCTAAAGTGAAAACTATGCCCCAGGGGGGGATATTGCAATATCCTTGTATGTTAACTAAAGTAAAGTAAATAAGAGCGATAGCAAATACTTTGATTTCTTCTACGCCCCGCACTGATTCTGCCCTTATTCCCGACCCAGAGAATTACAACAGTCTGTTTGTTCAGCCTGTTGAGATTAATTCTTCTCAGGAAGTTAGTAATTATTTTCACTGGACAGTTTTTGCCGCTGCCATCTTTCTGGTATCTGTTCCGGTTTTTATCCAGGCTCCTCTGGTACGCTTTCTTCCCTGGCTGAGTCTGGCCCTTACTCCCGCTCTGGCCCTGGCTGGCTGGCGGTTAATGGCTCGCCCCGCTACGAGTCTCTGGGGAGATCTGTTGCTTGGGTTTACCTGGACCTGGCTTTCCGGTTCGTTGTACTGGGGGTGGTTGCGCTGGGAGCCATTGTTGCATCTACCCGTTGAAGCGATCGGTTTGCCCTTCGCCCTCTGGGGTATCAGTCGGGGTTGGGGACGGGTTGGTAATCTTTTTTACCTGGGTTCCCTGTTTGGTACGGCTATTACCGATTTATATTTTTACATCGTAGATTTGATCCCCCACTGGCGCAGTCTGATGCAGGTCGATGAATCAGCGATTCATGATATTTTTCAGAGTGCCATCCTGCAGATTCAAACGCCCTGGGGAACTGGTTGGGCTTTCTTCCTGACGCTGGTTTTGCTGGTGGTTGGCATTCTCCCGTTACGCGATCGCCAGCCCCTCTGGTGGTCCTTTGGCGGAGCGGTGGTGAGTACAATTTTGGTGGATGGTTTATTCTGGATTGCGGCGTTAGTTTCCTGATCGCTGCCAGCAACTTAGGTTAATGTAGCCATAGGGTCGGCTTGCAGGGCGACTGTCTGCAAGTCTTCTGACATAGACAGGATGGGAGGCCTCGGCATAGATAAACAAAGGCCAACTCTCTGGGGAAGTTTGATTCAGAATTATTGAACGAATTTTCCTCCAGTGTTTACACTGGCATAGAGAGATATGTCAGGATGCATGATAGGGAAAATTATCGCTTTCTCGAGCCTGTGGTAACTTTGCAACCCACTCCTCATTTATTGCTGCGGACCGAATCCGGTAGTCGGCGCTTACCCCTGACTGGGAGCAACTGTTGGACGATTGGCCGGAGCGAAGATAACAACTTCGTTTTACCGGATCGATGGATTTCTCGAAATCACGCCATGCTGCAGAGTATGGAAACCGGTGAGTTTTATTTGATCGACCTGGGCAGCCGGAATGGTTCTTTTGTGAATGGGCGACGGGTAAGTATTCCGGTGACTTTACATAACGGCGATCGTCTCACCTTTGGCCAGACAGAACTGGAGTTTTACAGTCCCCCGATCAACCATCCCACCGACTCCTCTTCTGGTATGGATTCTAAGGAGTTTACGGCTACCGCTACCCTGCATGTTCGTCGGATGATCTCGGTGCTGGTAATTGATATTCGAGACTTCACCGTACTCACCCGCCAGTTGGACGAAAAGATTCTGTCAGAGGTGATTGGTACCTGGTTTCGCCATGCCGGAGACATTATTCGCGAGTATGGCAGTTGGGTTGATAAGTATATTGGGGATGCGGTCATGGCCATCTGGATTCATGGTACCCAGGGGGTGAATTCCGATGAGATGCTGCGGATTTTCCGGGCCCTCAGTGCCATGCATAAAATGACCAGCGATCTCTACAATCTCTATCCTTTACCCTTTCCCCTGCGGATTGGAGCCGGGATCAATACGGGGTTTGCCATGGTGGGAAATACCGGTAGTGGCGATCGCCCCGACTATACCGCCCTGGGGGATACGGTAAATGCTGCCTTTCGCTTAGAGACTTCCACCAAGCAGATCGGCCAGGATGTGGCGATCGGTGAAACTACTTACCAGCATCTGGTAGATCTGGACAGCAACTCGATGAATTTATTCAAGCATTACACCGTCGCTCTCAAAGGCTACGATGTGCCGACCAAAACCCATGCCTGTAATTTCGCAGAACTGGACACCTTCCTGCAGATGAAGAGTCGGGGATAAACCCTGGCAGCGCAGGGTTTTTAGAACCTCCCGGCCTTGAGTGGTGGAGCTTTACATTTCGACATCTTTTGCCAGGGTTTGAGAGTGAGAGATGGTAGCCAGGAAATGATAGGCTCTAATAAATGCTGTGTATGGCTTCCATGCATCAGAACTGGAGGAATAAATTCATGAAACGGTTGGTCTGCCTATTGACTCTGTTGGTAGGCTGTCTTGGTTGGTTAGGTTTATCTCAAACCGCATTTGCAGCGGGTTTTAATATTACAACAGGGCAGAATGCCATCCCTCAACAAGCTCTGGTGGCTTCGATTCCGTCTGCTCCAATGCTATTGGCCGCAGCGGAGGGAGAAATTCGCAACAAGATGTACGACAAGTTGCAAACCGAGTTTGGTAAAAAAGTTGACTTAAATAATACAAACGTGCGGGCATTCAGGCAGTATCAGGGAATGTACCCAACGCTGGCAGGTCTGGTCGTTAAAAACGCTCCCTACGAGAAAGTTGAAGATGTCCTGAAAATTCCTGGGTTGAGTGAAACGCAGAAAGAGATTCTGCAAGCTAACCTGGGCAGCTTCACCGTGACCGACGTGGAAGAAGCTCTGGTTGAAGGAGACGATCGGATTAATAACGGGATCTACCGCTAGGAGCGGGAATTTAATAAAACCCGGAACTTAACTTTTGAAAGCGTGGCGGAGCTGCGCTTTCAAAAGTTAAACAATTGGTTTGAATTAATCTGTGATCCTCTGTGTCGATCGACTCCCTCGGGCTCCTGGGAAAGAGTTATTTTCTGATACCAGGTTTGTTGAATAGGGTATTTGATTACAATATTCGGATTCTTTTAGCTCTATGCCACTGCCTGGACGTAGAGCTTTTTTATTACACCATGGTAAATCCTTGATCACATCTTCTGGTTCGGCTCCAGGGTTAGACATCCCTCCTGCCTTTGATGTTCTGATTGTGGGGGCGGGGGCCGCTGGGCTCTACACTGCTCTATGCCTCCCGGCGCATTTGCAAGTAGGGCTGATTAGCAAAGATTCCCTCTCTCTTTCTGCCAGTGATTGGGCCCAGGGGGGGATTGCCGCCGTAATTGCCCCCGATGATTCTCCGGCCTTTCACCTGGAAGATACCCTGCGGGCCGGAGCCGGCCTGTGTGATTATGGGGCGGTTAAGTTCCTGGTGGAACGGGCAGCGGACTGTATTCATCGCCTGGTAGATCTGGGGGTTGGCTTCGATCGCCACCAGGGAGAACTGGCCCTCACCCTGGAAGCGGCCCATTCCCATCGTCGGGTGTTGCATGCGGCGGATACGACCGGGCGGGCGGTGGTCAGTACCCTGGCGACGGCGGTCTTGAAACGCAAAAATATTCGAGTGATCGAAGCCTTTACCCTGGATCTCTGGCTACATCCTACCCGGGGGCATTGCCAGGGGATCGGTCTGATCTATCAGGGCCGGTTGCACTGGCTCCAGGCTCCGGTGGTGATTCTGGCGACGGGTGGGGGTGGACAGGTCTTTGCCCAGACGACGAATCCCACCCTGAGTACAGGAGATGGGGTGGCGATCGCCTACCGGCAGGGGAGTATTTTGCGGGATCTGGAATTTGTCCAGTTCCATCCGACGGCTCTGACCAAACCGGGGGCCCCCCGCTTTTTGATCAGTGAAGCGGTGCGGGGAGAAGGGGCGCACCTGGTAGATGACGCTGGTCGGCGGTTTGCCTTCGATTACCACCCGGCGGGGGAACTGGCCCCCCGGGATGTGGTGAGTCGGGCAATCTTCAGCTATCTCCAAAAGACCAGCCCTGATCCGGCTACGGCCCATGTCTGGTTAGATCTGCGATCGATTCCGGCAGAGCAGATTCGTCATCGCTTTCCCAATATTATTCAGGTCTGTCAGCGCTGGGGGATTGATGTGTTTCAGGAGCCGATTCCGGTGGCTCCGGCGGCCCATTACTGGATGGGGGGAATTGCCACCGACCTGATGAATCAGACCTCCATTCCGGGGCTATATGCCGTGGGAGAAGTGGCCAGTACGGGAGTGCATGGAGCGAACCGGTTGGCCAGCAACTCACTGCTGGAATGTCTCGTGTTTGGCACCCAGTTTGCCCACCTGGCTCCCGTGGCCCGGGAGATCACTGCAATTCCGGCAGTGGGGGCTCTGAAGCTGACCTTTTCTGCCGGAGAGTTGGAGTCGATTGCCGACCTGCGTCAGGAACTGGCCCGACGGGTCTGGCAGAGTGCCGGAATCTGCCGGGAGGGCGAGGCGATGGCGGCGGCGATCGCCCAGATCAAAACCTGGCAGACAGAGTTTGCTAACTTACCCTGTAGTCAGGTTTTACTGGAACTGCAACCAGGACAGGAGCTGACACTGCTGGAGCCCGAGGGAGAAAGCCAGGTACGACTCTGGGGCGAAACCCGCAACTTGCTGGACATTGGCCTGCTGATTTTGACCAGTGCCCACTTTCGTCAGGAAAGCCGGGGAGGGCACTATCGCCTGGACTACCCGGAAACCCTGCCGGATTGGCGGGTGCATACCCTGGTGCAGGGCGATCGCTGGTGGCAGGCGGCGGTGGTAGGGGAGCCTTAAAACCGGTTAAAGCAGGTCAAAAAAGCCGTCGTCCAGTTCGTAGCCCAGCATCTGAGTCATGGATTTAAGGCGAGACTTGCCTTCAATCCCCTGGTGTTTGAACCAGGTGGCCAGCACAAAAACCTTATGCATGACGAAAATTTCTAGCGCCTCCGGGTTGTACTGAATCCCGTCCTTGGGATGGAACTGATGGGGAACGAGCATGGCGGCGTAGCGGGACAGTTCCCCCGCCTTCCAGTCGAGCAGGTAAGGCAGCCAGGGATAGAGGGCATCAAGCCGGACAAACCAGAGGCGAACTTCTGGAATTTCTGACAGCTCCCGGGGGTCCTGGGGGTCTTGAGGATAGTCAAACTGAAATTGCAGTTGTTGTTCCTGGGAGGGCAGGGTTCCCTGGCGCAAAAGCGGCTCCAGAACCGTTTGCACCGGGGAGATATCGAGGCTGTTCAGGTGATCCTGGGTGATCGTGAGGGCGATCGTCATCGCAGTCTGGGCTTCAAAAATTTACCTTTTCTATCTTCGGTGAATTCGGCCCCTTTGATGACGGCCCGGTTATCAAGGTTTGGAACTGGTTCGTTAGGATGGGAATCTATGGGTTCAGGGGTTTGTTATGGCGCATCTTGCTCAGCGGCGAGCGGAAAACATCGTTGGGGATTTTTATGTAGACTCCAGCTGTATTGACTGCGATACCTGTCGCTGGATGGCTCCGGAGGTGTTTGCCGAGGTGGGAGAACAGTCGGCAGTTTATCGCCAACCGGCCAGCCCCGAGGAGCGGTTGCGGGCGATGCAGGCCTTACTTTCCTGTCCGACGGCTTCCATTGGCACCCTGGCTAAACCCACGGATATCCGGCAGGCCCAGGGTAGTTTGCCGCTGCTTTTGACCGAGTCGGTCTACCACTGTGGCTACCATGCCGAGAGTTCCTATGGAGCGGCCAGTTACCTGATTCAGCGGCCCGAGGGCAATGTGCTGGTAGACTCGCCCCGGTTTGCGCCGCCCCTGGTCAAACGCCTGGAAGAACTGGGAGGAGTGCGTTACCTCTATCTGACCCACCGGGATGATGTCGCCGACCATGAAAAATTTCGCCAGCACTTTGGCTGCGATCGCATTCTGCATCGCCTGGAAATCACCCAGGGCACCCACCAGGTAGAGATTCAGCTGCCCGATCAAGAACCCCTGGCCCTGGCCCCCGACCTGTTGATTATTCCGGTGCCGGGTCACACGAAAGGGCATACTGTGTTGCTCTACGACAATCGGGTTTTGTTTTCGGGAGATCACCTGGCCTGGTCGGATGAACACCAGCACCTGATAGCTTTCCGCACCGCCTGCTGGTACTCCTGGTCAGAACAAGGGCGATCGATGCAGCGATTGCTCGACTACTCGTTTGAATGGGTGCTGCCTGGCCATGGCCGCCGCCACCATGCCGATCGGGCAACCATGCAGCGGCAGTTACAGCAGTGTATCGATTGGATGGCTCAATTTAAGTGATCCTAAACCACAAAACTGGTGGTTTCTCCCTGGGAAGCCTGCCAGCTGCGGGCATCAAAATACAGGTCTTCCAGGGAAATGCTATAGAGTGCTTCTTTTAACTTCTGGTGCAGTCGATTCCACAGGGTAAAGGTCACCCAATCCTCGGCCTGGGAATCATCGGGCTGATGGCGGGGCAGGGGATCAACACTTTCCCCCACTGCTTCTAAAATCTGACCCAGGGAAATTTGAGCCGGAGGACGGGCCAGTTGGTAGCCCCCCTGCACCCCCCGCAGGGAATGAACCAGGCCAGCCCGACGCATTTCGATCAGGAGTTTTTCCAGGTAGGGCGCAGGGAGTTCCTGGCGCTGGGCGATCGCCTTGACTGAAGCCGGCCCATACCCCGGTTGCAGGGCCAGGTCAAGCAGGGCTTTTACACTGTAATGGCCGCGAGTAGTCAGCTTCATCCATTTTCCTAAAGAACGATCGCGCCCCGTTGCTTGTAATCATCTAAAGCCTGGGCAATGTACCATTCCAGCTTAGAGATAAACCCGGCTTCCGCAAACTCCCTGGCCCGTTCAATGCAGGCCTGGGAAGAGAATCGCAGCCCTTCAAATTTGATGATGGCCTGTTCCAGGGCGGCGACGGACTGCTCTTTAAACAAGACACCGGTCCGGTAGTCGAGGACGATTTCCCGGATGCCACTTAACCCAGAGGCAATCACCGGCACTCCCCGGCCCATGGCTTCCACGGGAGCAAAGCCAAAGTCGGCTTCGGCCCAGGGAAAGATCAGGGCTCGGGCACCGGCATAAAGCTGGTTGATCTCTGGAGTCGGTAGGGAGCCCAGAAACTTTACGGTTTTGCCAGCCAGTCCTTTGAGATGGGCTTCTGCGCTACCAGTGCCGACCACATAGAGGGGCCGATCGAGGTTGGTACAGGCCCGCACCGCCAGCTCGACCTGCTGTTGTCTGGTCAGATCGCCAATGTAGAGATAGTAGTCAGCTCCGGCTTCTCCCCGGCCATGCACCTGGACGGGGGGTGGAATGACCTCCGCACTGCGCCGGTAAAACTTGCGGATGCGCCGGGCCACGGTTTCTGAGTTGGTGATAAACCGATCGACCCGTTGGGCGGTCTGAAAGTCGTACTGCCGCAGGCGGGTATTTAACTGAGCGCTATAACGCCACCAGGGGGAGGGGTTAGACTCCTGCCAGAGTGGCCGGGGTGGAGTGTGGCAGTAGGTGATATGGAGGGTTTCGGAGCGGGTCAGGACGGCTTTACTGCAATAGTCGCCCGAAGAAGAGATCACCAGATCGTACTCCGACAGGTCGAGGGATTCCCAGAAGTAAGGCAGGAAAGCCCGAAACTTCTGATAGTATTGGCCGATGCCCGGCAGGCTTTGGGCCGGAGTGGTACGCAGATCCCATCCGGCAAACTGGTCGATCGCCGTTCCCAGGCTGGCCCGATCAACAAAGGCCGTATAAACCGGAGCCTGGGGATACATCTGGTGCAGCACCGTTAACAGCCGTTCGGCTTCCCCATACTGGCGCAGGTAGTCGTGGACTAACGCTACTCTCATACTGGTTGTCTCTTAACCCTGAGTTGAGGGTTCCCCCTTTCCCCTCAGGATAGGTCAGATAATCAGGGCCGGGTGGGTGACTGGCCATCTACATACATGGTGCCGATCGCGCTCAACTTGCCATCGCGGCCGATCTCCCAGACCTCGTAGGTGCCAATTACATCTCCCCACTGATTGAAGTCGGTATTGCCACTGGCCCCCTGGTAGTTCACTTTCGTTCCAGCCCGAATCAGGGTCAGAGCCTGACAGACATCACTAACGGCAGTGCCGGGTGGGTTAGCCACCTGAGGAATGGCGGCTTTAATGGCGTTACCATTGGGGCTGCGGGCCAGCTCCGCTGCCAGCACCAGCAGGGCGGCCGCATCCCAGGTATTGGGGTCGTAAATTTTGGGTAGTCGCCTGTACTGAGCCTGATACTTTGCCTGGAATTGCTTCAGGGCCGGGCCCCGGGCACTGGCCGCCGTACCGCGTAGGCCAGCGGCAATATAGTCACCCTGTCGGGTCTTGCCCACCAGGTCAGCAATTTTGGCCTCCTTCATGCCATCGGTGACCAAAATTTTGCTTTTACCCAGCAATCCCTGCTGGTAGGCTGCCTTCAGGACCAGACTTCCTGTTTCCGGGTAGGCCACCAGCAGCACCGCATCGGGGTTACCCCTGAAAGCAGCCCCAACTTCCGACTCAAAACTGGCGGCATCGGGCCGGTAAAGGGTCGGGTTGGCTTTGTTTAAGACTTTCCCACCCATGGTTTCAAAGGCCGGAATAAAGGAAGCCAGCAGGCCATTGCCATAGTCATTGTTCACCGCCAGAACGGAAACCGTTTGCAGGTTTTGGGCTTTAGCCAGCCCAGCCAGGGCTTTTCCCTGATAGGTATCGGGAGGAGCAGTACGCCACCAGAAGCCCTGAAAATCTCCCTTCTGGGCCCGTTCCGTAAACACCGGACTGGTACTGGAGGGAGAAATGAGGACGACCTGATTCCGCACCGCAATATCGATGGCCGCACTGGAAACGGCGCTGGAAGCAGCTCCTACCACCCCAGACACCCGATCGACCTCGGCCAATTTGGTCATGGCAGAGGCTCCGGCGGCGGGTTCGGTCTGGTCATCTTCAGCGATCAGTTCTACGGGTTGGCCCAGTACTCCGCCACAGGCATTGACGGTATTGACCAGCAGGCGGGTGCTATCCTGCATGGAGGAACCATACTGGGACAGGTCGCCGGTCACGGGAAGCAGGGTGCCAATTTTCAGGCGAGGTGGCTGGTTGGTCTGACAGGCTGAGAGTAACCCGCTCAGAACGATCGCCCCCAGACCAGACCAAAGCTTCTTACCCCTCTTGCCCATAACTGCCTCCTACCTCCTACTCCTGGGATTCTGGTATTACCGGCTGAAATACCGGACAGAACCCCTCCGGGGTCACCTTAAACTCGAACAGGGGAGAGGCTTCATTCCAGCAGCGTTGCCCCCGGTAGTGGCGACAGTTGCCACAGCAGTTGCGTAGCGGGGAGTTGGCGTCCATCCAGTCCAGCAGGCGATCGCCCCCCTGGCGCAGCAGTTCTCGCTGGGGCAGACCGCGCAATACCAGTTCTTCTCCCTGCCAGCGGGCTTCGATCAGGCCGGTATCTGCCAGGGCCTGCCAGCGGGGGTCGGCGGTAATGGCATCGGGCAGGGTGATGGTGACCAGAGTTTCCAGTTCGGTCAATTCCCCTTCGTAGCTGGCCTCGGGTGCTTCGGGCTGAATGAAGGTATCGCCTACGGGCAGTTCTACCAGGGTGCCAGCAGCAGGGGTATGCAGGTGGTAGCGATTGTGCAGTTCATCCAGTCCGGTCAGATCCGACAGGTAGGGAGTAGGCCCATGGACAAACAACACATGCTGGGGCCGCAGGTTATGAATCAGTTGCGTTGTTCCAGGGCCATCGCAGTGCTGGGCCAGCAGATAGGTTTCGATCGCTGGCTGTGGTTGCTTCCAGCTAGCGGATCTGGGTTTATTGCCTGGGGGAGATTCTTCAGCAACGGGTGGGGTGCGATGGGGTTCCTGGGGTTGCAGGATCAGCCAGGCATCTGGATCGGAGCGGTAATAGGGCTGGAGGGGGGTGGTTTCATCCACCAGAATGATGCAGGGGGACTGGATTAGCTTGAAGCCCTGGCCGGGATCGAGGCGACGTACCCGGGGGCGAATGCGATCGTCCCAGAACAACGCCTGGTGTCGGGCGAAGTTTTGTACGGCAGGGGGCAGGTGGGGCAAAATTCCCAGGTAGGCATCGCAACCGGCGGCTACCTTGCTATCTACCCAGATATCCATATCCCGCCCGGTGAAATGGTGATGACTGCGTAAGAGCATCAATAACTCCTGGCCCAGACCGAGGGCCGGAGTTGGCAGGAGAATCGATTGTTTTGCTTCTAAGGCGTGGTAAATTCGCTCAGCCAGAAGGTTTTCCTGCTGACGACGATGGGGATGGCGGGAGGTGCCATAGCTACCTTCTACGATCAGCACGTCCGGCGACAGCCCCCGCAGGTCTTCCAAGGGCAATCCCTCTACCAGACGGGAGTTAGACAGGAAAAAGTCGCCCGTATAGAGCACCGAGTAAGAGCGAGGTTGGTCTTCGCCGGTGATCGGAGTGTAGGTCAGCAGGATCGCCGCTGCCCCTGGCAGGTGGCCAGCCGGGAAAAGAACGGCGGTCAGGCCATCAAAAAACTCGATCGGGGTGCGCCAGGGTAACGCCTGACACAGGTGCTCTGTCTCAGAAGGATTGGCCTGCGGCCAATGCAGGGGTAAAAGCTGGGTGGTGACTTCGCTGGCATAAATGGGTAGCTGGGGAAACCGCTGTTGCAGGGCCAGTAATCCCTGGGCATGGTCGGCATGGGCATGGCTACACAGCACAATATCGGCAGGGGGGGTGGCATCTTGCGTTGCTAAAACAGAGGGATCTCGCAGTCCGCAATCTAACAAAATCCGGTAAGGCCCCATCCGTAACAGCAAGCAAACCCCTTCGTCTGCCTGCCCCACTTCGTATGCCAGACATTCCAGTTCACTCACGTTGACGCTGCTGCTCCGTGGTCGCGATCGCTCCATCTAAAAATTGAAACCAGCAATTACCCATGGGCAGATAGCTCATGAGTAATGCTTCGGTGATGGATCAAAATGACGTATCAGATATTGATGATTGATGGCGTTAGTGAGCGGAACCGTTGCCGTGATAATTGTCAGTATCGTAAAAGCCGTTGCGGGTACCGAAGAACAGGCAAGCTACCGTAAAAACAGCCGTTAACACTACCAGAACCAGTTTGACATCCATTTTCTTATCGCTCGCTATGAGAAGAGAATTTGTAGGTGAAATTAATTAACTTACTCAAACCCGGCGATTCCCATCGCCTAACTTTAATTCCCTGGAACCCAGGAAGAATTACGAATAACTAGTGGTTAGCTTACCGTAACTCCGAAAATTGTAAAACAGGCTTTTCCTAATCCTACTAATTCACAGATTTTCGCAATATCTATCCTGCAACTGAATTTTGTCTGGTTCTGTCCCTATGCCCCCTGCGATCGCCCCTGAGTGGTTCGCCCGCCCCTCTCCCGTTGTTGCTCCTGATCTGCTGGGCTGTACCCTGGTGCGGCAGTTGCCCGATGGCTCCACCTGGCGGGGGGTGATTGTAGAAACGGAAGCTTATGCCCCCGATGACCCAGCCTGCCATGCCTACCGGCGGCGGACTGCCCGGAATGCCGTGATGTTTGGGCCAGCGGGCTGGAGCTATGTGTATTTGATCTACGGAATGTTATGTCAGTAACAACGTCTAAAACGCTTATTGAGAAGGGGTTTTATTGTTGTAGACATTTTCTACAACAATAAAACCCACTTCATGTTCAAACGATTTGGCTAAACATTTCTTTACTTCCTAATGAAAAAGATGCTGGTACGAGATAAGCCTCACGATACAGGTCCTTATCGACGTACCCCATTGGGGACAGTAGTTGGAAGAAAGACTAAGTATTGCCTTGGCACTAGGCTAGCAAGTTGGCTACGCTAGTAGATTATTCATTAGATGACTGCTACTAATTCTATGAGTTCTGCTTTGCTCCTCTACTCTCACGATCTATTCCAAACACGTGAAGCAATTAGTAATGCTGTTGAATTACTTGGCTCTCAATCTAGCCAAATCAAGATAACTCGCTGCAGCCAGTATGAAACGCCTGGAGATTTTTTAAGCAATGACAGTCTTAGCAAGATTAATGAAGCAGAGCATATCATCCTAGATATAACACGGCTAAATTTTAATATCATCTTTGAATTTGGTTACTCAATTGGAAAAGGCAAAAAACTCTTACTAATTTCAGACAAATCTGTAAAGACAGATTTAAGAGAAATATCAGAGATAGGTTTATTTGAAGCTATTAATCACAAAGAATACGAAAATTCAAAGGAGCTAGCGTCAATATTCGAAACTCTCCCAGGCATGAAATCTATTAGGCAAACAGTAGAGAGGATTGACAGATCGGTTCCAATCTATGTACTGGACACTCTGCACAAAACGGATGTATCGATTCGAATTATATCAAGAATCAAAAAATCTAGAATTCGGTTCAGAAGCTTTGATCCAACAGAGCAATCTCGTTTGTCTGCCTATGAAGCACTTGACGAAGTCCAAAAATCAGTAGCAGTTGTTGTTACACTTCTATCCCAAAAGTCGGCTGACAGTACAAGAAATAATTATCGGGCAGCTTTCTTAGCAGGTCTGGCAAATGGACTAGATAGGATACTCTTAATGCTACAGGAAGGCGAGGAGCCAATTCCCCCCGAATATAGAGATTTAGTTAGAGTTTATAACACGGCAAGGGATGTTGACAAATATATTAATTCTCTTGCCCCTCAAGTAATGGATGCTCTTCAAAGTTTTGCAAGTAAACAAGTTCTGAAACGACCTCAACAGCTACTTGAAAAATTGGAACTTGGATCTCCAGCCGCAGAAAATGAAATGGATACACTCAAGCAGTACTATGTCGATACAGATGAGTCAAATCAAACCTTACTTGGACATGCTCGCCTTGTAGTAGGGAGAAAGGGATCAGGTAAAACAGCTTTATTTATTCACCTAAGAGATCAATTAAGAAGGAACAGAAAAAATATAATTCTGGATCTTAAGCCTGAAGGCCATCAACTTAAGAGGTTGAAACATCTGGTTCTCGATTTACTTCAAGATGCAGTGAAGGAGCATGTGGCGACGTCATTTTGGGAGTATCTTCTCCTTCTAGAATGTTGTCACAAGCTACTTTTAAGTGACAAAATTCCTCATACTCGCGATCAGAAGCTGTATAGCCTTTACCGCCAACTTGCTGAGGCATACGGAGAGGAAAGCGTTGATGAAGAGGTGGATTTTTCGGAACGGATGTATCAGCTCGTTCAGAAGATTAGCGATCAGTTTATTGCTCAGTATGGCGAAGACAAAGTTCAATACCTAAGAACCAATGAAGTTACTCAATTGATTTATAAGCATGATATTCCAAGGTTGAGATTAGCTTTACTGGAGTATTTGAAGCAGAAAAATCAATTATGGATTTTATTTGACAACATAGACAAAGGCTGGCCTACTAGAGGAGTCACTCTCACTGATATTACTATTTTGCGAGCTTTGCTTGAAGCTACAAGAAAGCTAGAACGTTTTTTTAATAGGCAGGAGTTCGATTTTCATGCTGTGGTTTTTGTAAGAAATGATGTTTTCGAGCTTCTTGTAGAAGAATCGTCTGATCGAGGTAAAGAATCTAAGGTTTCTCTTGATTGGACTGATCGCGAATTATTACAGGAGTTTTTAAGAAGAAGAATTATCAACAATGACACCTTCTCAGAAGATACTTCATTTGAAGATGCTTGGAGTCAAATTTGCGTTACCCATATCAACGGAGAGTCTACAGCCGAGCTTCTGATTGAAAGATCATTATTGCGCCCCCGTAACTTATTGTCCATCATGAGTTTTGCAAGAAGTTATGCTGTCAATCTTAGGAAAGCACGAATTGAAGAAGAAGATTTATCAAAAGCCTTAGAGACCTATTCCGCTGACATTGGCAGTGAAATAGGCTATGAGATCCGTGACGTTTATCCAGATGCTGATGAAATTCTCTATTATTTTATGGCTACCAAAAAGGAACTTTCTATTAATGAGCTAAAAAATATAATAAACTCATCAAACGCGACCATAGAGGACGAAAGAATCATTGAAATATTATTCTGGTTCGCCTTCCTTGGAGTAATTAAGGAACAGGAGAATGAGAAAAAAATCATATACATATACGATGTTTTCTACGATATGAGAAAGCTTAAGCATCTCGCTAAAGGACTGAAGAATGACACAACATTAGTCTCAATCAATCCAGCATTCTGGCCCTTTTTGGAAATATAGCTCTATTTAGGTAGAAATGTAAACTTACTTTCCTCCCTATTTGTAATAGAGCGAGCAACTCGAAAACCTATACCATCGCCTCTCTGTTCTAATCCACCTCTCATCCGATAGCCAGATCGACAAAAATTTGGAGAGGAATTCCAGGACCCGCCGCGCATTACACGAAAGTTCCGCTCGCCGTTTGTGGTCCATACGGTTCCATCAATTGGGGCTTTTGCATAATTATTATGCCAGGGATCAGCACACCACTCCCATACATTTCCATGCATATCATATAAACCAAAAGAATTAGGGAACTTAAAGTAGTCAATCGGTGTTGTTTGCTGCCGAAAAGTTCCTTCTCCTTCATAGGCATAAATTTTTCCTCCATTAAAGTTGGCTAATTCAGAAGTAATGGTCTCTCCGAAGTGAAAAGGGGTTTCCGTCAATGCACGGCAAGCATATTCCCACTCTGCCTCGCTTGGAAGTCTATATATATTGCCTGTCACTGCCGTCAATCGGGCACAAAACTCCATTGCGTCTTTCCAAGAAACTGTTTCTACAGGACGCTTTGCTTCTTTGAAATGAGACGGGTTATGTTCAAGTTCCCGTTCTATCCTAGGCAAACGAGAAACGAATTCCCATTGGGACTGAGTAACTGGGAATTTTCCTATCAGGAATGAATTAATATTTACGTAACGTCGAGGAAGTTCATCTTCGTTCCGAGCTTCTTCACTTTCTGATGCTCCCATTAGAAATATTCCGCTGGGAATTAACATCATTTCAACTACTAATTCATCATCAAGTTCTTCAACGAAGACCTGGTTTATCCTCCTGTCCAAATCTACTTGTTGCCCGATAGAATCAATTCTGATTACATTAAATTCAACAGCGCTTTCAGGAAAAGGTTGTTTAGAGACCCCAGGTCTAGCGAGTTCTAATTCATTTGAATTAGATGGAAGGAGTAAGTCTACATCTTGAGTGTTAGAACTAGGCTTATTCTCTCTAAAAGAGGATGAAGGATATTCAAAGGAACTTAACGGTTTAAGTTCAATGTTTGTATCCTCGTTATTTGCCCGTTTGAGCAGGATTGGTGCGAGGTAGTCAGAAAAACCTTCCACGTGTATAGCAGTGCAACCTAGCCTGTAGGCGAACTCAAAATCTCGCCCTGCTCCTAAAGCATCATAAAAGCTGACAGCAAATAATTTCGCTATATTGTAACGAATATCTTGGTTCATACCGATGACGAAAGAGATGTGTTGTACAATGGCCTTAGCCTGTATCTCTGAGTAGCAACCGTTAAGTACAACACACTTGATTCGATCGGCAAAGAGTTCAAATAAACTAGCTAGCGCTTCACCACTTACTAATTTTGTGTTTCCAATCTCATCCTCAAAAATAAGCCCTTGCTCAGCAAGGCTATGCCCGGAAAAATGAACTATTTGTGGATTTATATCTAATATGGCGCGTTGAATATCAAGGGGACGTACTGCTAATCGCTGTTCCAATTTGAATAGGTCTCGCTTCTGGGCTCGTTCTAATCCTGCTCTAATGTCCCGTAATTCTTGATCAGCTTGAAGACGACTTGTATCTCCGGGGTTAGCCGCGAGAAACAAAATGGTTTGCGGGTCTGTGCTGGAAGGGGTCATAGCACCTTGGGAAAAGGCGAATATTGGGTTGATTCAGATATTTATAGAGCCCTATAGATATAGAAGTTTACACACTTAGTGAAGTAGATCTTTTGGAATGGTTTACTTCTTTGCCAAAGAATCTACTGCCCGACGAATACCTTGTACCACATTCAGCAACGCTTCATCCCGATCACCCCAAGAGGTGACGGGTTTGGCATCCTTGGGTAAGACCTGAAGTTTGCTGAAGGGGGTATCCTGCCAATCACAGGGTTTCATAATAATGGGGATCACTCGTGCCGTTCCTGCTGTATGGCGTTCCATTGCCCGTTGCGTCTCTTTGTCAAAGCAGTACTCAGAGGCGATAAAGCGGGGAGTAATCAGCAGTAGAATCACACCTGCCGATTCCAATCGCGCTTTGATTTCTGCATCCCATTCCGTACCTGCCTCGATCGCCCGGTCTTGCCAAGGCTTAATCTTGTTTTGTCGGGTCAGGTTTGCCAGGTGAACGTAGAGTTCGTCTTTTAAGTCTTCATCTTTGTGGGAGTAGGAGATAAAGACTTCGATCGGCTCATTGGCAACGGGTGCAGGTGGAGCCGGAGGGGTGGGCGGGATAGACTCATAGGGTTTAGGCTGAACGGTTGCATTGCCCTTGGGTTCTTGCTTCAGCAGAACTGGGGTCAGGTTTTCGGCAATGCCCTCCAGGCGAATCGCTGCACAGCCCAGCTTGTAAGCGAATTCAATCGGGCGACCCGCTCCTAACGCATCGTAGAACCCAACAGCAAAAGCGATCGCCGCTTTATCTCCTATCGCTTGGTTCATGCCGATGACATAGGGAATGTGTTGGGCGATCGCCTTTGCTTGCACTTCTGAGTAGCAGCCATTTAATACGACACACTGAATCTGGTCGGCAAACAATTCAAACAGTCCTGCCAAAGCAGTTCCATCGACCAGTTTGGTGTTACCGATCTCATCCTCAAAAACAAGCCCTGCCTGTCCAGTTCCATGACCAGAGAAATGAACAATTTGTGGTGCCACATCGAGCATGGCACGTTGAATATCACGGGGACGTACTGCCAACCGTTGCTCTAAGTTAAACTGGTCACGCTTTTGGGCGCGTTGCAATCCTTCACCGATATCGCGCAGTTCCTGGTCAAGCCGCAGACGACTAGTGTCTTTAGGGTTGGCAGCTAGAAATAAAATGACTTGTGGAGTTAAGGAAACCATAGCTTGATAGGTAAAGATAAGCAAAAATTCGGGTCTTTTATCGCAGAACAGAGGAACACCCGTACGGCTATTTCAATACTCCATCCTTCTGCCCCTCCAATTTCAAAAAGTGTATTTGCCCGCCGAGTCCACCAGCAACAATATTGAGTCCATCAGGTGAAAAAGCACAGCAATGTAATTCTCCATTGCCCGTAAAACTTGCAACCTGACGACCTGAGAATAATTCCCACAGTCTTAAAGTACTGTCACTACTCGCTGAAGCAATTATTCGACCATTAGGACTAACTGCTACTCCTCGAACTGAGGAAGTATGTCCTTGGAGGGTATGCAGAATTTTTCCTGTTTTTAGTTCCCATACCTTCGCTGTTTTGTCACCAGATGCAGAAACAACAAAACGTCCATCAGAACTAACTGCTACTCTATAGATACTTCCAGAATGCCCCCTAAGAATACGTATATTCTTCCCTGTTTTTAGTTCCCATATCTTGATTGTTTCGTCTCCAGATGAGGAAATGACAAAATATCCATCTGGGCTAACTGCTACCCCATAAACGCTGTCGGAATGACCCTTAAGAGTACGTATATGTTTTCCTGTGCTAGACTCCCATATTTCTACAGTATTGTATAAGGAACTTGCAGTGATAATGTAGCGACCATTTGGGCTTACTGCTATATCTTCAATGCTTATTCCCTGTCGTAAGTTCTTTGTCAAATCTATATCTTTCAGTCCTATTGAAGATAGAATCTCAGATTCTATAAACGTCATAAGCTTATATGTAAGATCTTTTACGTTTACAAAGAATGTCCTGTGATTGATGCTGTATTGTTCTTTACCTAATGCCAATTCCCAAACCCTCACTGTTTCGTCATCAGATCCAGAAATAACTAGACGACTATTTGGACTGACTGATACTCCATTAATTGTCGCTGTATGTCCAACAAGGGTTTTTAGTTCTTCACCAGTGGTCAGTTCCCATATCTTTAGTGTCTTGTCACGAGATGCAGAAACAACAAATTTGCTGTCTGGACTGACTGTTATCCCATGAATAATGTCCGAATGTCCTTTAGAAGAGGTACTAAAAATAAAACGGTTTTCACTTAAGTCAAATTTCCACACTTTCACCGTATTATCTCTGGAGCTAGAGATGATAAAGCGTCCATCTGGGCTAACTGCTACCGCATTAACTGAAGATGTATGACTTTCAAAAGTACGTATCTCTTTCCCCGTAGATACTTCCCACACTTTCACTGTGTTGTCACTAGACCCAGAAATGATAAAGCGTCCGTCCGGACTAATTGCTACCCCACTAGAAGATGTATACCCTTTCAGGGTACGTATCTCTTGTCCCGTAACCGTCTCCCATACCTTTATCGTTCCGTCATAAGACCCACAGGAGACGATAAAGTGTCCATCCGGGCTGACTGCTACCCCCTTAACTGAACTGCCATGACCTTTGAGGGTATGAATTTCTTTCCCCGTAGATGTTTCCCATACCTGTATCGTTCCGTCATAAGACCCACAGGAGACGATAAAGTGTCCATCCGGGCTGACT
>ERZ1066137.55-NODE-55-length-115166-cov-31.786146_pt1 | contig 115166 bp, 101 predicted proteins | sample MGYA00382784_ERZ1066137 | MGnify/ENA primary metagenome ERZ1066137 (study PRJEB33369, sample SAMEA5778367) | biofilm metagenome | biome: Industrial cooling water; feature: Water cooling tower basin; material: Biofilm | place: United Arab Emirates | collected... | reverse complement strand
TCGGAGCCCACCAGGACCTTCGGGGCCTCGCGTCCCCGGATCGGAGCCCACCAGGCCGTTCGTGCCCGCACCGCCCCCGATCGGAGCCCACCAGGCCGTTCGTGCCCGCACCGCCCCCGATCGGAGCCCACCTTCCACACCCCGGCTCGAAGCCCATCGCGTCGAGAACCGAGCAGACACACGTGCGCCGCGAGCCCGGACCGACGGCCGGCTCGCGGCGCGGTCTCGTGCCGCACCGCATCGCGCGGCTCCGCGCGAGCGCGACGTCCCCGGAATCGACACAACCGAGGATCCCGTCCATTGTGCAATCGATCGCCGCGGCCCCTTGACAGCGCCTCCGAGGTCTCGTAGTGTACGAGGCACGAATCGTCATGTCGCGCCTCAATCCCAATCGTAGCGCCGCTCGCTTCCGTTCCCGCGAGGAACGTGAGCTCGAGCGGAGCCTGCGCGGGATCTGAGGTGAGACCCCGCGCAGGACCAGTGTCCTTCCCACGCGCGGGCGTCGTCCAATCGGTCAGGATCCAGGAACCTCACTCCTGAGACGCAGGGTTCGATCCCCTCCGCCCGCGCACATCGAGCTCCGGTCGTCTAGCGGTCGAGGACGGCAGCCTTTCACGCTGCATGTCGCGGGTTCGAATCCCGTCCGGAGTATTCGGGGGTCAGCAGCTCGACTGGTCGAGCACTCGGCTGTTAACCGAGAGGGTGGGAGTTCGAGCCTCCCCTGACCCGTTCATTCGTCGCGCGCGCAGATCCGCTCGCGCGTCGCATTCGTCACACCGACCGGATCTCTGTACCCTCGGCGACCACGATGACCACCCGCAAGCTGCCCGGCTTCAACCTCCCGCTGCTCGACGGCCCCGACGGCCCGCTCCTCGGCACCGACGGCGTGCCCGACTGGCCGCTCTGCGTGCTCGTCAACGCCGCGGCGCGCGGGCAGGTCGACGACCTCGTCGAGCGGCTGCGCGGCGGCGAGACCCTCGTCGTCGACGGCCTCGCGGTCGAGCGGCCCGCGGCGACCCTCGATCTCGGCGAGGAGCGGGAGAGGTTCCGCGCGCAGTCCGGGCACGACGACGAGACGATCGACGAGTTCGGCGGATTCGTCGTGATGGACGGCGAGCCGTACCCGATCGTGATGATCGCCGACGTGTACTGGGCGCTCGCCGAGGTGCGGGCGGCGTGGCAGCTCGAGCAGCGCCGGCGCAGCCGCGCGAGCGAGGCGTGGCGGCGGTTCCGGTCGGCCGAGCGGGATCACGCCTGGCGCTCGTCGCCCGAGCTGCTCGCGGACCTCGAGCGTCAGGCCGCCCTCGTCGACGAGCTCGCGGCGCAGCTCGAGACCTCGAAGGACCCGGACGCCCTCGCCACGCTGTCGGTCAAGCGGCGGTTCTTGCTCGTCGAGCTGACCGCGGCCGGGCTGCTCGACGGAGGCGACGACGTCGACGACAAGCTCGCCGCGCTCGCGCGGCACCCCGCGCCGACGCTCGCCGGCTACCTGCGGGCCGCCCGCGAGTTCGCGGAATACATGGCGAGCCCGCAGCGGGCCGAGTTCGCGCCGGGGCTGCCGGTCTATCCGCCGACCGGCGCGCCGACGCTGTCGCTCGACTGGTTCCGCAAGCCGCAGCCGATCCCGAAGAGCGTCGTCGTCGGCCCGCTCGAGTGGGCCGGCTGGTGCGAACGCGAGGCCGAGCGCAACTTCTTCGAGGAGCGCAACCTCGGCTCCGGCTGGTGGTACTGGCACAGCGGCAGCGTCTCGCACGTGTTCCACTACCGCTTCGAGGACGGCACGACGCCGGCGCTCTACCGCGTCACGTGAGCGGCGGCGAGCGGGCGCCTCACCAGCCGCGCTCGTGGGACCACCCGTTCATCACCAGCGGGGTGCAATCGTCGCTGTCGCCGCCGCCGATCACGCCGTCGATCCACCGGACCTTGTGCTGCAGACGGACCGCGCGCGGCTTGCCCCCGGCGGTCGCGCACATGTCCCAGGGCGCGGCGATCTCGACCGAGGTCGCCAGCCCGGCGACCACGCGCGTCACGCCGTCGGGGAGGATCCCGATCACCGGGCCGCCGGAGTCGCCCTTGCACGCGCGGCTGGTCTGCGCATTCGTCGCCGACGTCGCGGCGCGCAGGAGCCCCACAGGTGCGCGCGCTCGCGCGCCCGCGCGCGGGGCCGCGCGAGCACGCGGCGCCGCGGCGTGGAGGGAGCGGCTGATAGACTGCGGGCCTCGGAGGTGGGGATGCCGTTGTCGGTGCTGATCACCCAGTGCTTGCAGCACGACTTCGTCGGGCCGCGCGGGCCGCACGAGCCGCTGCCCAACAAGCTGCACGTCGGGTCGGTCGAGGCCCGTCGGCTGCTCGGCGAGGATCCGGCGCGCGGGCCGGTGGCGCAGCTGCTGGCGTGGGCGCGGGGCTGCGCGCCGGAGGAGCTGGCGATCGTCCACGTGCGCGACTGGCACGACGACCGCGACGAGCGCCAGCGCGACCACCTCGAGCGATTCGGGGCGCACTGCGTCCGCGGCACGCCGGGGGCGGAGTTCGTGTTCGCTATGCCGGGCCGCGGCGACGAGGTCGTGCTCGACGCGCTCGACCTCAACGACTTCGAGGAGACGCCGCTCGGCGGCGTGCTCGCCCAGCTGCGCGCGCGCAGCCCGGACGGCCGGCTGCGGGTCGCCGTCGTCGGCGTGTGGACCGAGGCCAAGGTGACGTTCTTGCTGTACGACCTGCGCACGCGCGGGCGGGTCGAGGAGCTGGCGACGTCGAGCGCGCTGTGTGCCAGCGCCTCGCGGGCGCAGCACTTCAACGCGCTGTCGCAGCTCGAGCGGATCCTCGGGGTCGAGGTGTGCGACGGCGTCGGCGACCTGGCGCAGTGGCTGCGCCCCGACGCGGCGCTGCCGGCGGCGCCGCCGGCGAGGATCGGCTTCGGGCCGACGATCACCGGCGCGACGCTGTCGCCCGAGGAGGCCGACGTGCTCGGCGATCTGTACCGCGACGCGGTGCGCGTCGAGCTCGCGCCGCTCGGCGGCGGCTTCTCCGGGGCGCGGGTGTTCCGCGTCCGCAGCTTCGACAGCGTCGGCCACGAGCACGCGCCGTCGGTCGCCAAGATCGGCGACCGCAAGCCGGTCGCGCAGGAGCGCGTCGCCTTCGAGCGCGTCGAGGGCGTGCTCGGCAACCGGGCGCCGCGCGTCCAGCACTACGTCGACCTCGGGGTCAAGGCCGGGATCCGCTACGGCTACGCGGCGATGGGCCGCGGCGAGGTGCGGACGTTCCGCTCGCTGTACCTCGGCGGCGCCCCGCCCGAGGTCGTCGAGCGCGTGCTGCGGGACGTGTTCGAGGACGTGCTCGCGCCGTTCTTCGCCGCGGCCCGCTACGAGCGCCTGCCGCTGCTCGAGCACTACGGCTTCCACGCCCGCTTCGCGGCGTCGGTCCGGCGCAACGTCGTCGCCGTCGCCGGCGAGGACGGGCCGGCGCACTACCCCGCGCTGGTCGACTTCTACGCGCGCTTCCTCGCGGGCTTCGTGCCGCCGCCGGAGCACCGCTACGTCGCGGTGGTCCACGGCGACCTCAACGGCGCCAACATCCTGGTCGATGCGCGCGACAACGTGTGGGTGATCGACTGGTTCCACGCGGCGCCGTCGCACGCGCTCAAGGACCTGATCAAGCTCGAGAACGACCTGCTGTTCCTGTTCACGCCGATCGCCGGCGACGACGAGCTGGCGGAGGCGACGCGGCTGTCCGACGCGCTGCTGGCGATCCAGGACCTGCGCGCGCCGCTGCCGGCGCCGCCGGCCGAGGTCCGCGCGCCGGCGCTGCGACGGGCGTGGGACACGCTCCGGGTGCTGCGCAGCCTGGTGGCCCAGCAGTGCCGCGACGACCGCGACCCGCTGCAGCACCACATCGGGGCGCTGCGCTACGCGGCGCACACGCTGTCGTTCGACGAGGCGTCGCCGCGACAGAAGCGATGGGCGCTGTACACGGCGGACCGGCTGGCGGCGCGGGTGCAGGCGAAGCTCGAGCGCGACCGGCGGCTGCGCGCCGACGCGATCCCGCAGGACCTCCCGGGCACGCTCGCGCTGACGATGTGCCCCGGCCGACGCGATCGCAGCCGCGAGCTCGCGCGCGACCTGGCGGACCTGCGCGCGGCCGGGTTCGACGCGCTGGTCTGCCTGGTGCCGGACGACGAGCTGCAGTGGCTCGGGGTGCCCGACCTGCCGGCGCAGGCGGCGGCGCAGGGCTTCGCGGTGCGGCAGGTGCCGGTGCTCGATCAGCAGGCGCCCGGATGGTCCGAGGCGTGCGCGCTGGTCCAGTGGATCGGCGCGCGCCTGGCCGTGGGCGAGAAGGTGGTGGTGCACTGCCGCGGCGGCCTCGGCCGGGCGGGGACGATCGCCGCGTGCGTGCTGGTCGACCAGGGCCGCACGGCGGAGGCGGCGGTCGCGGGGGTCCGGGCGGCGCGCGACGTGCGGGCGATCGAGACCGCGGAGCAGTTCGAGTTCGTGCAGCGCTACGCGGCCCACCGCGCGGGCGCGCCGGTGCGCTGAGCCCTCGTCGCGCGCGTCGCAATGCAGGGCTCCCCGCCCCTCGCGTCGGCCCTGCCCGTCAGCGCCCCGCCGCGCCGTGGTAGAGCAGCCGGGCCGCGCGCGCCACCTGCTCGACCACCACCTCCGGCCCGTGCAGCTCCGTCGTCCAGCCGACCAGCCGCGAGAACCACACGTCCTGCAGCACCCCGAGCATCTCGATCTCGCCCGGCCCGATCGGCTCCGCCTCGCGCCCGCGCATCGCCTCGACGATCAGCTCGGTCAACGCCGTGTGGAAGCGCTGCAGCCGCTCGGCCAGCGCGTTCTCGCCGGTCGCGGCCGAGCGGATCACCGCGCGGCCGAGGTGCGGCCGGCCGCACAGCGTCTCGGTCAGCGCCGCGAAGCACGCGACCAGCCGATCGAGGCGGGTCGCCCCGGGCGGCGGGCTGGTCGCGAAGCGCTCGCGCAGCGCCGCGAGCTCGAGCGACAGCACCCCGACCAGCAGGTCCTCCTTGCTGCGGAAGCGCTTGTACACGGTCCCGAGGGCGACGCCGGACGCCTGGGCGACGTCGCGCAGGCGCACCGCCGAGAAGCCGCCGGTCTCGGCCAGGCGGACGGCGGCGTCGAGGATCCGGCGGGCGCGGTCGTCGACGAGCGTGAGCTCGCCCGGGAGCGGGGCGACGGTCATGCCGGAGGGTGTAGGCGGACGCGCGGCGGGCGTCAACGCCTCGCCTCGACGCGGGTGAGGACGCCGTGGCGCGGGCGCATCGTGATCTGGAACTCCGGCGCGATCCGGGCCCGCGGGCTCAGCGAGAAGCGGAACCGCTGGGCGATCATCGCCAGCACCAGCGTGCCCTCGAGCAGCGAGAAGTGGTTGCCGATGCACATCCGCGGGCCGGCGCTGAACGGCATGTAGGCCAGCTTGTGCCGCTCCTGCGCCCTCCCGGGCAAGAACCGCTCGGGGTCGAAGCGCTCGGGGTCGTCCCAGAACCGCGGGTCGCGGTGCATCAGGTACGGCACGTAGACGACGCTGTCGCCGGCGCGGACGCGGTGGCCGGCGAGCTCGGTGTCGGCGACGATGTCGCGGGCGCCGCTCCACGCCGGCGGGTACAGCCGCAGCGCCTCCTGGAAGACCGCCCGCGTGTACGGCAGCCCCGCCTGCGCGTCCTCGGCGGTCGGCACGCGGCCGCCGAGGCCGTCGACCTCGGCGAGCAGGCGCTCGGTCGCCGCGGGGTCCTTGCCGAGCAGGTAGAACGTCCACGCCAGCGCGATCGCGGTGGTCTCGTGGCCGGCGAGGAAGAAGGTCGTCACCTCGTCGCGGATCAGCCGCGGATCGATCGGCGCGCCGCGCTCGTCGCGGGCGTTGAGGTAGGCCGCCAGCAGGTCGTCGCCGTGGGCGCCGTCGTTCCGCCGCCGGCCGATGATGTCGAACACCACGTCGTCGAGCGTCTTGAGCGCCGCGCGCAGCCGCCGGTTGCCGGGCGTCGGCCAGTGCAGCGGCAGCTGCAGCATCTTGTTGCCGCGGACCGAGAGCTGCTCGAGCGCGACCGTGAAGGCGTGCGCCGAGGCGTCGACCTTGCCGTGCAGGTCGAGGCTGAACAGCGTCTCGCCGATAATCTCCATCGCCAGCGCCAGCAGCTCGGGGTAGATGTCGAACTCGTCGCCGACCCGCAGCCGCCGCGACCAGCCGTCGAGCATCCGCGCGGTCGGCCCGGTCATCTTGGCGGCCAGCGCCGCGACGCTGGCGCGGTTGAACGACGGCTGGGCGATCCGCCGCTCGCGCCGCCACAGCTCGCCCTCGCTGGTCAAGATCCCGTCGCCGACGAGCACCCGCACGTTGTCGTAGGACCCGCGCTTGCCGTACGAGTCCTTGTCGCTCAGGAGGATCTGCTCGACCGCGTCCGGGTGCAGCGCGACGAACAGCGCGCGCTTGCCGAAGCACAGCCGGAAGAAGTCGCCGTGCCGGCGCCGCGCCTCCTCGATCACCGGCAAGAGGCCGTGCACGGTGACCATCGGCAGGTGGCCGAGCACCGGCCAGCGCGGCGGGGTCGGGATCGAGTCGATCGGCGGCGAGACGTGGTCCAGAAAAGCGTGCAGCACGGGCGCGGGTCCTCGGGTGAAACGTGTTCCACCGAGATAGAACACGTTTCACTCCGGCGCAAGCGCGAGGCCCGCGCGAGGCCGCGCCTTCGCGCACAGGACCGCGAATCGAGCCGATCGGCGGCGGTTCCCGGGCCGCGGCGAGCGCGCGCAGATCCGCGCGGACGGGCGACCCGGCCGGCCCGCGCGGGCCCGCACCTGGCTCTCGGGCCAGATCGCCCGCGCGCCGTCACTGCGGGACGACGCAGAAGTCCTGCGGCCGGGCCCAGTCGACCATGTTCACCCAGAACGCCTGCACGTCGGCGAAGCCCTGCCAGTCGCTGTCGAAGGTGATCCACTCGTCGCCCCACACGATCACCCGGCCCCCCGTCGCGGTCTCGTGGGCGAGGCCCGCGTTCTTCAGGTCGAAGGTGGCGAACACCGTCGACGTGCCCTGCTTGCCGTTGTCGCGCGGCTCGATGCCGCCGGCGAAGTTGACGTCGACGATGCCCTGCGAGACCGGGTGGTTCGGGACGAAGGTGGGGATCACCGCGTTCCCGAAGTACCCGCCCTCGTAGGCGAGCCCGAAGGGCGTCAGCGCGGAGTTGGCCCGCTCGCGCTCGGGGGCCGGGTTGTTGTTGTCGAAGTTGTAGCCGATGAGGGTGATCAGCCCGCCGCCCTCGTCCTTGACGAAGGCCGCGAGCGCCGCGGCCTCCATCGGGCTGAGCGACCGCTCGATCCGGTCGAGCAGCACGAGGTCGAAGCCGGCGAGGAACGCGGGCGTGACGACCTCGGGGTCGTTGAGCAGCGAGGTGCGGGTGACCGACGAGCCCTGCGCCTCGAGCCAGCTCTCGAAGTTGGAGTTCGGCGCGAAGCCCGGGCTGCCGAGGATGCCGATGTTCAGGCAGTCGCAGATCCCGTCCCCGCCGACGTCGATGTTGTCGACGTCGCCGTCGCAGTCGTTGTCGATGTCGTCGCACGTGACCTCGTCGACCTCCGTCGGCACGCAGCCCATCGTGTCGCCGCTCGAGCTCGAGGCGTCGCCGGTGCCGGTGCTCGTGCTGGTGCCGTCGCTGGTGCTGGTGCCGACGCCGGTGCTGCCGGTCGAGGGATCGACGCTCTGCGTCTCGCTCTCGGCGGTCGTCGTCGCGTCGCCGGTGGTCGGCGCGACGCCGGTGGTCGAGCCCTGGCCGCCGGAGTCGGTGTCGCCGCTCGTCGGCCCCGAGGTCGTCGGCGTCGCCGTGGTCGAGTCCGTCGCCGCGCCGGTCGAGCCGGACGCCGCCGAGGTCTCGCCGCCGCCGGCGTTGCACGCGGCCACCGCCGCGCCGAGAACCACCACCCGTCCGAAGACACGAACCTTGCCGGCGACCATGGATCGCACGCTACCAGGCCCGGACGCGGGTGTGGGCGTCCGGGCGGTCGCGCGAGCTCGCGCGGGACCTCGGACCCGACGCCGCCGCACACGGGCCGCGGCCGCGCGCGCGACGGGCCCGGCCGGTTCGTGCTATGCGTCGACGCGCGTGCCGACCCTGTTCGACGTCTGCGGGACCGACGCGCTGTGGCGCGTCGAGTCGGTGCTGCGCGAGCACGGCTATCGACCGACCGACGGGCGGCCGCGCGAGCCCGGGGAGTACCGCGCCGATCGCTCGGACGCGGCGCCCGGGTGGTCCGACTGGATGTACGAGGTCGAGGTCGTCGAGCTGCCGGAGCCGCCGCTCGCGGCGCTGCTCGCCCGCATCGTGGAGACCAGGCCGTGAGCGGCGGCTCCGGCCTCGATCGCGCCGTCGCGGCGCCGACCGCCCGGGATTGCGATGCCGCGCCGCAGTGATCCCGCGCATTCGCGGCTCGTCGCGCTGGCCCGGGCGCAGGCGTGCCCGGATCCCGACCTCGCGGCGTGCTGGGACCTCGTCGTCCAGGGCCTCGAGGGTCGGTTCTTCGGCGCCGCCCAGCTCGAGCCGATCGCCCGCGTGCTCGAGCTCGGCAGCGGGATCGGCTTCGACGAGGTCGGCTTCGACGCCGAGGGCGACGAGGCGGCGGTGTGGTTCGTCCGCGAGCAGCGGCGGTGCTCCCGCGATCGGTTGATCGCGGCCCTGCGCGCGCTGCTGCGGCGCGCCGCGGCGAGCCCGTGATCGAGGAGAGCGAGCGATGCACGACGACAAGAAGCGGCCGCAGGTGGTCCGGATGCCGAACGTCGGGGAGAGCGTCTCCGAGGTCGTCGTCGTCCGCTTCTTCAAGCGGCCCGGCGAGCCGGTCAAGCGCGACGAGCCGCTGGTCGAGCTCGAGACGGACAAGGCGACGATCGAGCTGACGGCCGCGGCCCACGGCGTGCTCGCGTCGATCGCGGCGGAGGGGCAGACGATCAAGATCGGCGACCCGCTGTACGCGCTGCACGTGCACGGCGACGGGGCGCCGCTCGCCGACCCCGCCGCGGAGCGCGGGCCCGGCCTGCGCGAGTGGCAGCTGGCGTGCGACCTGCAGCCGCTGCAGCGGCGGGCCGCCCAGCTGGCGGTGTCGCCGACGGAGCTGGCGCCGACCTCGGCCTCGCTGCTGGCGGCGGCGCTGGTGCGCGCGCTGGCGGCGGCGCCCGGGCTGCGCTCGCGGGTGACGCACGACCCGCAGGCCGAGGTGACGATCGAGCACTGCGACGTCGAGGCCTCCGGGGCGCGCTGGTATCACATGTCCTTGCGGCCAGACGCGTCGATCCACGCGGCGCTGGTCGCCCGGCGCCCCGGGCGGTGGCTCGACGCGGGCGTGCGGGTGATCCGGCTCGCCTCGCCGGTGCTGCGCGCGGCCTCGCCGTCGTCGCCGACGCGCGGGATGACGCTCGCGCTCGGGCCGGCGAGCGCCGAGGCGGCGGGGCGGGCGACGCTGACGATCGCGGTCGCCCAGGAGCTGCCGGCGGAGCAGGCGGTCGCGTTCGCGGAGGCGCTGGCGGCTCAGCTCCAGGCGGTGTGAGCCGGCGCGGCCGGGCCCGTGGTCGCGTCCGCAGGGGCCGCGACGGATCCGCGGCCGCGGCGTGAGCCTGCGCCGCTCGCCGCCCCGGGCGCGCAAGGCCGGCGCGGCGGCCCCACGAGCGCGTGCAAACGATGCCGCGAGGGCTCGCCCGGAGATGCGCTGCAATTCGGCGCACTGCGACGGCTCGATCGGCGGTGACACCTCGAGCCCGCGCCGGTGTTCTGAACCAGCGGAAGACCCTTACCATGCTGCCTTCTCGAATTCGCGCCCTGCCCCTCCTGCTGACCACCCTCGCCCCGATCGCCTGCACCATCGACTTCGGCGACCTCGGGGCGTGCCGGGGCGACGGCCCGCGAAGCGAGCGCCACGAGCTCGCGGCGCCGGTGACCGCCGTGATCGTCGACGTCGGCGCCGCCGACGTCGTGGTCCGCACCCACGACCAGGACGGCGCGCAGGTCGACGCCACCTGGTATCAGGACCGACCCGGCCCGCGCGTCGAGGTGACCGACGGGGTGCTGCGCGTCACCTACGCGTGCACCACCGGCTGCTGCGCGACCGACCTCGCGCTCACCGTCCCGGCCGCGGCCTCGCTCACGGTCGACGTCGGCACCGGCGACGTCGCGGTCGCCGATCTCGCCGGCGCGGTCGACCTCGACCTCGGCACCGGAGACATGACGCTCGAGCGGCTCGCGGGGGCCATGGTCCTGAACAGCGGCACCGGCACGATCCAGGGCTGGGACCTGCGCAGCGCCGAGGCCAGGGTCGACCTCGGCACCGGCGACGTCATGCTCGGCTACGCCCCGGCGGCCGCGCCCGACCGCGTCACCGTCGAGATCGGCACCGGCGACGTCGGCCTGCGCCTGCCCGACGCGGGCTACGACCTGCAGCTCTCGACCGGCCGCGGCGACATCACCGTGTCCGGCGTGCGCGACGACGCCGGACAGGCCCGGCTCGTCGCCGTCGACGTCGGCACCGGCGACATCGACGTCCGCGGCCTGTGACGCCGCGGCGCGCTCACTCGCCGCGGGCCCACCGGGCCAGCAGCGAGTGGGCGATCGCGTAGGGCGGCGGCGCGAGGAACGGGGCGCCCGGCGCGTTCGTCAGCGCCGCGCGGACCCCCTCGCGGTCGACCCACATCGCGTCGTCGAGCTCCTCGCGGTCGATCGTCAAGGCGTCCGACTCGACCGCGGCGACGCACGCGAGCATCAATTGCGAGCCGGGGAGCGGCCACGGCTGGCTGGCGACGTAGCGGACCGCGGTCGCGCGCACACCTGCCTCTTCGAACAGCTCCCGCGCGACCGCCTCCTCGACCGACTCGCCGACCTCGACGAAGCCCGCGAGCGCCGAGTAGCGCCCGGGCGGGAACCGCGGCTGACGGCCGACGAGCGCCCGCCCGCCGTGCTCGGCCAGCATGATCACCACCGGGTCGGTCCGCGGGAAGTGCTCGGCCCCGCAGGCCGGGCACCTGCGCGACCAGCCCGCCCGCGCCGACTCGCTCGCCGCGCCGCACCGGCTGCAGAAGCGGTGGCGCGCGTGCCAGTCGACCAGGCTGCGCGCCGCGCCCCACAGCGCCGCCGCGGGCCCGGGCAGACCGACGAGCTGGCGCATCAACGCGAACCCCGGCTTGCCGCGGGCGTCCGGCGTCAGCGCGACGAAGGCCGGCCAGCCGTCGACGAGCCCGAGCAGCGCCAGCTCGGCCGCCGGGTCGCGCTCGGCGAGCGGCGCCCACGCCAGCTCGCCCGCCTCGTCGACCACGGGGTCGAGCCCGTCGAGCCGCAGCAGCCGCGCGCGCGGGTCGGCGAGGTGGCGGGCGAGCGCCGCGGCGTCGGGTCGTTCGCGATCGAGGCGCTGCAGGGGCGAGCCGGTGAAGCCGATGGTCACCGCCCGGGGATGGCACGGACGCCGCCCGCCTGGCAATGCGTCCGGCGGTGCGCGGCCGCTCGTCGCCAGGGAACGCTCGCGCGCCACCGCGCCCGCAGGGCCGCCGTTGTGCCCGCGAGGGCGCGCCGCTACCCTGTGCGGCCATGCGCGCCCTTCGACCGCTCGCGTTGCTCGCCTCCCTCTGTCTCGCGTCGTGCGACGGCGCCGAAAGGCCGGCGGGCAACGACAAGCCGGCCGAGCCGGCCAAGCCCGAGCCCGCCAAGCCCGCCAGGGCCGAGCCCGCCGACCCCGCCGGCGACCCCGAGGCCCGGCGCCTCGCGGAGCAGCTCGCCGCCGCCAAAGCGCAGCAGGACGACCGCGACGTGATCCTCCAGGCCTACCGCGACGGCACGCTCGGCGATCGGCTGGTCGCCGACAAGCGGCTGCTCGTCGATCCGAAGCTCCAGGACGTCAAGACCGTCGCGTACTACCTCTTCAAGGGCACCCTCGCCGATCCGCCGCGCGACCAGGGCGCGCTGGCCAGGGCGAAGGGATCGACCGGTGAGGAGCCGCGCGGGCTGCTGTACGGCGGCGTCGACGCGAGCGAGCCGGCGCTGTTCGACGACATCGAGCCGGGGCCGTACACCCTCTGCGTGTTCGTCGGACCGCCCGTCGACCCCGAGGAGGAGCGGGTCGTCGACGCGGTCGTCGCCGAGTTCGAGGCCAGACCCGGCTTCGCGATCACCCCCGAGTCGCTCGCCGCGATCGCGGCCGAGGTCGAGAAGCGGCTCGGTCGCAAGCCGAAGCACGCCGGCTGGACCGGCAAGGACCCGCGCTGCCAGGCGCTGACGATCGGCCCCGACCCCGCGAGCCGGATCGTCGCCCTCTCGCCCGCGCCCGCACCGACCCCTCCGCCCGCCCCGTCGACGGCCCCCTCGGTCGTCGGCGTCGGCGGCTGGCGGGTCAAGAGCGCGAAGTCGAGCGACGGCGCCGCGGTCGCGCTGCCCGAGTCGGTGGTCCGCGCCGTCACGCCCTGCCTGCGGACCGTCAAGACCCCGCAGGCCGAGGTCCAGATCGCGGTCGCCGGCGGCGTCGTCAAGAAGGTCGACGTCCACAAGAACAACCTCAAGTGCGTCGAGGAGCTGCCCGGCACCCGGGCGCCCGGCCTCGCCGACGGCGAGCTGACCGTGATCTTCGCCCGCTGAGCCGCCGCCGCGACGGCGCGCGCCTCACGTCACGATCACGAGCTTCCCGCGCACGTGCCCGCCCTCGAGCGCAGCCAGGGCGCGCGCCGTCTCGCCGAGCGGGTAGGTCCGCGCGACGAGCGGCCGCAGCGTCCCGGCCTCGACCATCGCCTTCAGCACCTCGAGATCGGCGCGGTTCGGCGTCGACAGGAACCGCCGCAGATCGTGCCGCACGAACGGCGACAGCAGGAGCGGCTGGACGAGGCGGATCATCATGGCGAGCCCGCGCGCCCCGGTGCCGCTGTTGAGCACCAGCGTCCCGCGCGGCGCGAGCGCGCGCCGGCACGCCGCGAGCGGCCGGTTCTCGACGTTGTCGAGGATCAGGTCGTAGCGCGGACCGCCGCGCGTGAAGTCCTCCTGCGTGTAGTCGATCACGTGGTGCGCCCCGAGCGAGCGCACCGCCTCGACGTTCGCCGTGCTGCACACGCCGGTCACCTCCGCCCCGAGCGCGCGGGCGATCTGCACGGCGAAGCTGCCCACCCCGCCCGCGGCGCCGTTGATCAGCACCTTCTGGCCGGCGCGCAGCTTCCCGGCGTCGCGCAGCCCGTGGAGCGCCGCGAGGCCCGAGGTCGGCAGCGCCGCCGCCTCGACGAACGTCAGCCCGCCCGGCAGCGGCGCGAGCACGTCCTGCCCGGCGCACACGTAGTCCGCGCACGCGCCCGCGCACGCGCCGAACACCGCGTCGCCCGGCGCGAAGCGGGCGACGCCGCGGCCGACCGCGACGACCCGCCCGGCGACGTCGAACCCCGGGATCCCGACCCGCGGCCGCAGCAGCCCGGTCGCCAGGCGCATGGCGAGCGGCCGCCCCCGGACCGCGTAGCAGTCGCCGACGTGCAGCCCGGCCGCGTGGACCCGGACGAGCACCTGCCCGTCCCCCGGCGCCGGCACCTCGACCTCCCGCAGCGCCAGCCCCTCCGGCGGGCCGTAGTGGTCCTGGAGCATCGCTCGCATCGTCCGCGGGGTGGGCTCCTCCGGAGCCGTGGTGGTCGCGCGCAGGGTCGCTGGTTGCATCGTCGTTCCTCCCGTACTTACACCGTAAGCTTACTCCGTAAGGTATACTCGCGCAACCCGATGTCGAGCCCCTCCAAGCGCCGACCGAGGCGCGAACCGTTGACCCGCGACCGGGTCCTGCAGGCCGCCGTCCACCTCGCCGACACGCTCGGCCTCGAGGCGCTGTCGATGCGCCGGCTCGGGGAGGAGCTCGGGGTCGAGGCGATGTCGCTCTACAACCACGTGGCGAACAAGGACGCGATCCTCGACGGCATCGTCGACCTCGTCGTCGGCGAGATCTCGCCGCCGGATCCGCGCGAGCCGTGGAAGCCGGCGATGCGGCGGCGCGCGATCTCGGCGCACGCGGTCCTGATGCGCCACCCGTGGGCGACGATGCTCCTCGTCTCGCGGGCCAACGTCGGCCCGCGGATGCTGCGCTACGTCGACGCGACGATCGGCTGCCTGCGCGCCGCCGGCTTCTCGTTCGCGCTCGCCGACCACGCCTGGAACGCGATCGACAGCCACGTCTACGGCTTCACCCTGCAGAAGCTGAGCTTCCCGTTCAAGCCCGAGGAGTACGCCACGCAGGCCGCGGCCTTCCTCCCGCAGCTCCCGGCCGACCGGTTCCCGCACCTGCGCGGCATGTCCGAGGAGGTCGTCGCCGGCCGCCACGACGGCCTGCACGACCTCGAATTCGGCCTCGACCTGCTCCTCGACGGCCTCGAGCGCCTGCTCCGCTGACCGGCCGCCACCCGTTCCGCGGAGTTCTTCACCTCCCACGCGCGCCCGTGCTACCCCGGGCCATGGTCGATCGAGCCCTGCTTCAACCCGTCGTCGCCCTCGCGGCGTGGACCTTCGTCATGTGGGCGTGGATGTACGCGACCCGCCTGCCGGCGATGCGCGCCGCGCGGATGAAGCCCGACCCGATGGCCCCGCGCGGCCAGCAGATGGCGACGCTCCCGCCGCGGGTCCGCTGGAAGGCCGACAACTACAACCACCTGTTCGAGCAGCCGACCCTCTTCTACGCCGTCGCCATCGTCCTCGCGCTCTCCGGCAACAGCGGCGAGACCGACGTCACGCTCGCCTGGGCCTACGTGCTCGTGCGGGTCGTGCACAGCCTACAGCAGGCGCTCGACAACACGATCGAGGTCCGCTTCGTGCTGTTCGCCCTGTCCTCGCTGGTCCTGCTCGCCCTGACCGTCCGTGCCGGGCTGGCCGTGCAGTAGCCGGCGGTCACGCGGCGAGCCGACCGCCGCAATGCATGCAGTACGCCGCCTCGTCGGGGAGCCCCTCCGCCGCGCAGTGCGGGCACACGCGGCCGTGGGACGCGCGCGGGGCGAGCACCAGCTCCGCGCTGACGATCCCGGTCGGCACCGCGATGATCGCGTAGCCCGAGATCATCAACAGCGCCGCGAGGAGCTGCCCGAGCGGCGTCTTCGGGGCGATGTCGCCGTAGCCGACCGTCGTCATCGTCACGACCGCCCAGTACATCGACCGCGGGATGCTGGTGAACCCGCTGTCGGCGTCGTGCTCGACCAGGTGCATCAGCGTGCCGCTTATCACGATCAGCGTCGACACCGCGAGCAAGAACACCAGGATCTTCGACCGGCTCGCCCGCAGCGCCGCCAGCAGCACCTGCGCCTCGCGCGTGAACTGGACCAGCTTGAGGATCCGGAACATCCGCAGCAGCCGCAGCGCCCGGATCACCAGCAGCGAGCGCGCCCCGGGGAACACGACCCCGAGGTAGCTCGGCAGAATGGACAGCAGGTCGACGACCCCGAAGAACGACCGCGCGTAGCGCAGCGGCCGGTCGAGGCACACCAGCCGCAGCACGTACTCGACGGTGAACAGGCCCGTCAGCAGCCACTCGCACGCGGCCAGCGTGTCGCCGACCTCCGCGTCGATCGCCGGCACGCTCTCGAGCGACACGACGATCACGCTGAGCACGATCGCCCACAGCAACGCGACGTCGAACGCCCGGCCGCCCGGCGTCTCGGACTCGAAGATGATCGTGTACAGGCGGCGCCGCCAGTCCGCGGAGGCCGCCGCGGGTCTCGCGGGTTCCATGGCGAGCACGAGCATCGCCCAGGCCGCGAGCCCGCGGCCAGAAACCCGCGCGAACGGCCCCGCACGCCGCCCGCGCGCCCGTCCCCCCGGTCCGCCCCGCCGGCCGCGCCGCGGGCGCGGAGCCCCGCCGGTCGCGGGCGAGCCGCACGTGCGGCCGGTCCGCCCCGCTCAATCGACGGACGGCAATGGCGGGACCGGCACGAGCCGGGACGACCGACACCCCATCGAATGGCCGCGCCCCCGCCGCGCCCGCCGGCCCGCCGAGCGCTGCCGCGCGCGGGCCCGCTCTGCTACCCTCGCCCCGTGTCCGCCGCCCCGCTCGCGCCCCGGCTCGCGCCGCTCCTCCTCCTGGCCCTCGGGTCCTGTCCTGGCGACCAGGCGCGCGACGTCCCGCCCCCGGCCGCGGCCGACCTCCCGCTGCCGGCCCCCGCCCCGGCCGACCTCCCGCTGCCGGCTCCGGCCCCGCCGAAATCCGTCCAGGGCTCGCAGGTGCTCACCGAGGTCACCTCGCCGCTGTCGAAGATCCGCGTCCGCCAGCAACGGACCCGCCGCAGCCTCGCCTTCGTGCGCAAGCGCGGCGATGAATTGGTGCAGAGCCTCGTCGACCTCGAGGATCCCGACACCCCGACGCTCGCCTACACGCGGGCGATGGCGGCCGCCGCCCTGCTCCTCGTCGACGACCCGCGGCAGCTCCTCCTCGTCGGCCTCGGCGGCGGCACCCTCGTCCGCTTCGCCCACGCCCGCCTCCCGCGGGCCGAGCTCGACGTCGTCGAGCTCGACCCCGAGGTCGTCCGCCTCGCCGCCGCGTGGTTCGGCGTCGTCCCCGGCCCGCGGCTGCGCATTCACACCGGCGACGGCGCGCGCTACCTCGAGACCACCGACCGCACCTACGACATCATCTGGCTCGACGCCTTCCTCGAGCCCGGCCCCACGACCGACAACGCCGGCGTCCCGGCCGAACTGCGCCAGCAAGAACTGCTGCGCACGCTCCGCGCCCGCCTGCGCCCCGGCGGCGTCGCGGCCTTCAACATCCACTTTCTCAGCGGCTACCGCGAACACGTCGACGCGATCGCGGCCGCCTTCCCGCGCGTCTACATGCTGACCTCGCGCGACTCCAACGAGCGGATCGTCCTCGCCCTCGAGCGCGACCAGCCCCTCGACCTCGACGCCCTGCCCGCCCGCGCGGCCGCCCTCGACGCCGCCGGCACCTGGGGCATCCCCTTCGCCGCGATCCTCGACGGCCTCACCCCCTGGCAGGCCCCATCACCGTGATCGCCGGCGAACCGGAGTCCAGGCGCTATCGTGGAAGCCGCCGTGTCGCGCTAGACTGCCGACCCAGGTCATGACCCACCCGAGCTTCTCGTTATGGCTCGAGTTCGAGCTGTGGGATCCAGCCGAAATCCGAGATCCGGCGGACGACTTCTTCAACATGCAGATCCGGCTCGCCGATGGCCGACGCTACGCGCTCAACGTGTGGACGTATGACTATCTCCGCCGGGCAGTACAGGAGTGCCGCGAGGACAGGAGTCACCTTCAAGGCGCGTACCTGATACCCCCCGATCTGCTCGTGGAGCGGCTGGATCGCGGACGGATGGAGGCGATCGTCGCCGAGATGTTGGCCAACGACGAACTCAGGGCCGAATGGCTCTGTCCCGATCAGGACGACCCCTGAGCGAACGCGCACCCGGCGAGGCGCCGGCCCGCATGGGCGCAAACAAGACAAACAGCGGGCAGCCGGACATCAGGGTCATCGATGGCGCACCCAAGGACGTTCTTCAGAGCATCGCAACGACGTGAAACATCCGCCGCTCCCAACGGCGGGCGGCCGGCATCAACGCGTTGACCGGGCGGTAGATTGATAATCGACCGGCACGGCGACGGCGCTTGTGTCGATGGGCAGGCGCGCCCGCAGGAGAATGAGCCCGGTCAGAACCAAGATGATGAGCTGACACAGTGTGAAGACACGAAAGAATCGCCGGGCCTCGCCCTCGGAGCGGTCCGAGATCGTCCGCGCGGTCACAAAGCCCAGTAGTCCACAGGAGCCGATCGTTGATACGACCGCGACAACCCCGAAGAGCGCCACTAGATCCCCCGCAGCCACGGACGCGAAGATCTCGGCCACGGAGCGCTGACCGAACAATAAATTCGAGAGAAGAGCGCTGAAACCGACGCACAGCCACATCGGCAGCATATGGCGGACGTTGGGGACAGAGACGGCGGGGTGATCAAGCGCCTCTTCCGTCACGCGAGTGGACGCTGTCCGCCGCGGTCGGCTCTCTGACGCTGCGACCGGGGGTACCGCGACGGCACATTCCGGCGTTCGGGCGTCGATGAGATGCTCCATCGACATGCTGTCGGCCGTCAATGTGCACCCTCCTCCCGCGCGACGGACTCGCCTTGCGCCGCCTCGGCCTGCGGCCTTCCGAGATCGTCCGGCACCTCTTCGAGATCCGGTGGGCGCAGGCTTCTCCGCAGGCTCCTCGCCATCAAGAACGAGAGCCGATCACTTGCGGCGAGCCCGAACATGTACGAGCTGACCGAGGCACAGGTGAAAAATACAGTGCCCGAGATCTGTGCCGCGGTCAGCAAGGCCACGCAGATGATGACTGTTCCTCCTCCGATCAAGGAGAGCGAGATCACCATCTTGCGCGTGTCGCGGCTGGAACTGGAGACGTTGCCGCGCGCTGGCAAGCTAGGCGGCGGCACGCAGAGGAACTGCTCGCGCACATTGTCGATCTCGCGGATCCGCCGCGGACGATAGCGCTGAAGCTCGAGGAAGAAGTGGCGATCGATACAACCGTGGCGCACAAGCTCGTCGACGCCGCTGCGGACGATGTCACGGGGCGAGCTGGACTGCGGCAGGAACGAGGGTTCGACGAACTTCCTGACGATGCGTTCGAACTCAGTTGTATGGAACGCGTCGTAAAGAAAGTCCTCTAGAAGAGCTAATGCCTCCGGTGAGAATTTGACGAGCACCATCGAAGCCCAGATCCCAGATCTACATATCGAACGAACCCCGGCCATGCAAGACCCACCGGAGCCGCGGCCGGTGGTTCGCACGGAACGCTTGTTTACGCTGCAACGATGCGCCTTCTGTACATAAAGACAGTTCCACATCTGGCCGCTCTCGCATGTGCGGCGTCGTCGCCCCGGGCACGACGCTCATCGCCGCGCACCGCGGTTCGCTGTTTCACCTGACCGCCGTGGGTGTAGACGTAAGGGTCGATTTCGACCGGTCCAGCGCGCGATTCCAGCGAATCACGCATGCGCGACGATTTGGCGGTCCCTGATCGCCAGTGCGTTCATCGCCCGCTCGTAGCGCACGAGGGCCAAGTTGCCGGACTGAGGCGACGTCAGAGCGATTCTGCGCACTCTTGAGGCTGGCCTCCCAAGCCCGAAAATGACCAAGGACCGCACGTCTCGTGGCGGCTCCGCTGTTATGCTCGCGAGCGAACCGATCATGCCGCGAGCGACCGACGCATGTCTGGCCACGATGCTTGCGAGCTGTATCCCTGACGGCGTCGCTGCCACCGAGACCCGAGGCGACGGCGCCGTGAGCACGCCCGAGCCGCCCCTCGTTCCGACGACCGGCGCCGGCGAGGACGGGCCGAAGCTCGACCTCGGCGTCCTCGACCTCGGCGGCCCCGACTGTGGCCTGAACAACGGAGATCTCGGCCTCTCGTACATCTGGATCGCCAACAGCACCGAGGGCACGATCTCCAAGATCGACACGCTGGCCCTGCAGGAGCGGGGGCGCTACATCGTCCGGCCGGACGCGGCGGGCAACCCCTCGCGGACCTCGGTCAACCTCGCCGGAGACGTCGCGGTCGCCAACCGCAACGGCGGCATCACCAAGATCCACGCGCTCGCCGAGCGCTGCGCCGAGAGCAACGGGACGCCCGGGATCCAGACCGCCGAGGGCCCCGAATTTCTGCCCTGGGGCGTCGAGGAGTGCGTCGCCTGGCACACCCCGATGGACTACGCGAGCCAGCGCCCCGTCGCGTGGACCCAGGGCACCTTCGCTCCGGAGACCTGCAGCTTCCGCGGCCAGAAGCTGTGGACGGCCGGCCTGAACACCCCGGGCACGATCGACATCCTCCGCCTCGACGGCGACACCGGCGCGGTCGAGGCGATCGTCACGGTCTCCGGCGTTCACCTCGACAAGTACGGGATCTACGGCGCCGCCGTCGACGCTCACGGCAATTTCTGGGGCGCGCAGGTCGGCCAGGCCCAGCTCCACTTCGTCGACTTCGAGACGCTCGAGCACCGCAGCTGGGACCTCGAGGTCGGCGCCTACGGCATCACCGTCGACTCGAAGGGGTATGTGTGGACCTGCTCCGGCAACGCATCGCGCTTCGATCCGGCGACCGAGACGTGGCAACGCGTCCTGGCCGGCGAGTACGGCGGCTGCATGGAGGACGGCGCCGGCACGCTCTACAAGGCGACCCCGGGCGGGATCGTCGCGCTCGACACGACGACCCTCGAGATCAAGGCGACCTACGCGCTGCCGCAGCACGTGCACGGCATCAGCGTCGACTTTCACGGCTACATCTGGGGCGTGACGCAGGGGACCGACGCATACCGCCTCGATCCCAAGGACGGCAGCTTTCAGACCCTCACCGGCCTCGTCGGCGCCTACACCTACAGCGACATGACCGGCTTCGCGCTGAGCACCGTCGGCGTCCCGTGAGCCACGTTCACACGCGTGCGGTGAACGGCTCGCGCCACCTGCCCGCGCTCGCGGCGGCCGAATCGCGGGCCCGCGTCACTGGGCCGCGCGTGACCGCCCGTACACGCCACGCCGAGGCCCGCGAGCGCCGCGGACACCGTCAACGGCACCGCGCTGGCTCTCGCCATTCGTCTCCGCCATGGAGATCGGCTCCATCGGACCCTCGGCCCGCCGGGATCGTGCGGGAGCGAGCCGCGCTCGGACAGACGCCGTGAGTCCGTCAGAACCCGGCGCCCGTGACCTTGAGGCGGATCCGGTACACGTTCGGGCGCGCGGTGATGTACAGGGTCCGGCCGTCGGCGTCGCCGAACTTGCAGTTGGTCACGGCCTCGGGGACCTCGATCGTGCCGAGCAGTTCGCCTGCGGGGGTGACGACGCGGACGCCGCCGCCGCCGCTGACGAACAGATCGCCGAATACGTCGACCGCCATGCCGTCGGGGTCGCCGGGGAGGTCGCTGGCGAGGTCGATGAACACGGCGCCGCCGACCGGGCTGCCGTCGGGCTGGACGTCGAACACGCGGACGTGCTCCTGCGCGGTGTCGGCGACGTACAGCTTCGTCTCGTCGGGCGACAGCGCGATCCCGTTCGGGCGATCGAAGTCGTCGGCGACGAGCGAGATCTGGCCCTGCGGATCGACGCGGAACACGCCCTGGAACGGCTGCTCCTGCTGGTTCGGCATGATCCCGTAGGGCGGGTCGGTGAAGTAGATCGTGCCGTCGGAGCGCAGCGCCATGTCGTTGGGGCTGTTCAGCTTCTTGCCCTCGAACTGGTCGACGATCGTCTCGGCCTCCTGGCCGATCACGCGGCGCGACAGCCGGCGGTTGCCGTGCTCGGCCGCCAGCAGGCGGCCCATCGCGTCGAACGCGAGGCCGTTCGAATTGCCGCTCGGCGTGATGAACGGCGTCGCCCCCTCGCCCTCGGTCCATTGGAAGATCGTGTTCGCCGGGATGTCGCTGTACAGCAGGAAGCCCTCGGGGCTCCAGATCGGGCCCTCGGTGAACATGTGGCCCTCGGCGATCAGCTCGAGCGCGCCGTCGACGACGTCGTCGAGGCTCGCCGGCGGGTCGATCGCGCCGGTCGTGCCGCCGGTCGTCGGGTCCGTCGTCGTGCTCGTCGGCTCCACGTCGGTCGTGCCGCCGGTGGGCGCGTCCGTCGTCGTCCCGTCGCCGGTGGTCGTCGGCGCCTCGCCGGTGCTGGTCGCCGCGGGCGCGCCGGTGGTCCCGCCGGTCGCGTCGGTGTCGGTGCCGGTCGGAGTCGAGGGTGCGCCGCCGCAGGCGAGCAGCAGCGAGACGAGAGGAGCCAGGGAGGTGAAGCCACGCATGCGCCGCGTCTATCACGACCGCGGCGTTTGTCCAGCGGGCGGCGCCGCGCGCTCGCGAGGGCCCGCCCTGCGAGCGTCGCCGCGAGGCCCGCGTCCGGGTCGTCCCCCGGGCCGGCCGCCCCCGGTCCGTGGTATCGTCGGGCATGGTCGTGATCGTGGCAGGGGCCGTCGCGTGGACCGACGCCGCGGCGATCGAGCGCGAGCTCCTCAAGTTGCCGGCCGGCAGCACCGTGATCCACGGCGACAGCCCGGGCGCCGACGCCCTCGCCGGCACGGTCGCCGCCCGGCTCGGCCTCGCGGTCCTGCCGATGGCGAAGAACCGCGACGACGCCCGCCGATACCGCCGCGGCGCCTGGAAGGGCCTCAACGAGCGCATGCTCGCCTGCGGCGCCGAGCGGGTGCTCGTGTTCCACCCCGACCTCGACGCCAGCCGCGGCTCGAAGCACCTCGCCGGGCTCGCCCGCGCCGCCGGCGTCGAGGTCCACGTGTTCCGCGCCTGAGATGCCGCCGCGCCCCGACACCTCCGCCGCCGCCTGGCTGGCGATCCTCGGCGAGCGCCACGCGCTGCACGACGGCTGCCGGATCCTGTTCCAGCCGACCTTCCACGCCGTCGCCGCGGTGGTCGTCGAGCGGATCGCCGGCCTCGCGGTCGTCCGCGCGCGCACGATCCCGCGCGCCGCAGCCGACCTGTTCTTCTGGTCAGGCGGTCGCCTGCTCTCCCCCGGCCCCGACGACGTGCGACCCCTGCCGCACGCCCGGTTCGAGGCGCTGCTGCCCGACGACTGCGAGTTCTTCGCGTTCGCGGCGGCGCTCGACCCGAGCGGCGCCGACGAGGACGCGTGCGTGCGCGACGGCATGCCGACGACGACGACGCTGTACCGCGACGGCCTGCCGGTCCTCACGCGCGCCGAGAACCCGCCGCGCCGCGCCCACCGCGAGCTCTGCGAGCGCGCGCTCGCGGTCGCCGCGGCCCACCTGCCCGGCGCCCGCGCATGCCTCGCCGCGGTGCGCAGCTACCTCGATTGACGGCCGTCGCGGGCGAGCTCACTCGCACCCGTGATCGCGCACACCCTCGTCCTCGATCGAATTCGTCAGCGCATTGTACGAGAACCGCAAGCTCCCGCCGGTCGACAGCTCGACGCAATACTCCGACTGCAGGATGTCGAACTCCGGCGTCGCCGCCTGCACCCACTCGCCCGGCGCGTAGCCGCCTTCGGCCGTCGCGTCGGCGAATTGACCCTGCGCGTTCGCCGAGACCACCGACGCGCGGACCCTCGCGCAGTCGCCCTCGTTGACGCGGATCATCGCGTAGGCGCCGCCGTAGTTGCCGTGCTGGAACGAGAACGAGCACGACCCGTCGCGGTAGGAGAAGCGCACGTCGGTCTCCTGGTGGTGCTGCACGGTCACCGGCGGCTTCGACAGCCCCCCGCACGCGGTCGGGCTAGTCCGCTGCAGCAGCTCGAACGGGTCGATGTCGTTGCTGTAATCGCCGTTGTACGACACGTTGAAGTGCAGGTGGACCGACGCCGCCCCGGTCGCGCCCATGAAGCCGATCGTCTGCCCCGCGACCACGCGATCGCCGGCGCGGACGATCGCCTCGTCGAGGTGCCCGTAGTAGTACTCCCAGCCGCACGCGTCGCGCAGGCGCACGCGCAGGCCCGAGGTCGGGCTGACGTCGCCGACCGCCTCGATCACCCCGTCGGCGACCGCCAGCAGCGGCGCCCGATGGCGCGCGAACACGTCGATCCCGTGGTGGTCGCCGCCCCAGTCCGAGTTGGCCCGCGCGTCCGGGCAGGACACCGCGCACTGCCCCGAGCTGCACGACGGGTCGTAGCCGATGTTGTGCGCCTCGCCGACCGGGAAGAACGACATCAGCGGCGCGCACTCGCGGGCCTCCTGGTCGTCGAGCTCGAGGCCGTCGTCGGCCCCCTCGTAGCAGGCGCTCGCCAGCGCGAAGATGATCGTCGAGAGCGAAAGGAACAGGGACGGGTGCTTGGTCATGTCGGGTGCCTCCACCCCTTCACTTCCCGGGTCCGGCGGGGCCCGTCACTGCGTCATCACTTTTTTTGAAAATGTTCCCCGGGCCCTCCGCGCCCAAAAAGGACCGCCATCGCCGGGAGATTTGTCGGTGGACAGTCGGGAGCGCGTTCGCTAGCGTGCGACCGGGGATCCACCACGAACGTCGGGGTCTCGATGCTGCTCGCACTCGGTCTATTGAGCCTCGCCAGCCCACCTGCGGACATCGTCACCCGCTGGGACGCGCCGCGGCGGTGCCCCGCGCGCGCCGCCGTCGAGCAGCGGCTGCGGCGCGAGCAGCAGGGCCGAGACGACGCCGGGTTCGCGGTCGCCGCGACGATCTCGCGCGACGCCGGCGGCTTCCGGCTGCGCGGCGAGGTGACGCTCGACGGCCGGGCCCAGCCGATCCGCCTCAGCCACGGCAAGAGCTGCGACGCGCTCGTCGACAAGCTGATCCTCTATCTCGTCCCGCTGCTGCCCGACCCGCCGGCGCCCCCGCCCGTCGCCGCGCCGCCGGCCCCGCCGCGCCCGCGCGGCTACCTGCGCGGCGCCTTCGAGGGCGACCTCGGCGGGCTCCGGAGCTGCCGCGACGGCGCCTGCGGCGAGCTCATGCCCACCGCCGGCGGACTGCTCGCCGGGGGGTGGATCCGCGGGCGGCTGCGCGTCGAGCTCGGCGTCCCGCTGCACACCCGCGCCGCGGCCGTCCCCGCGACCGGCCCGTTCGGCGAGCTCGCGGTCCGCTGGCTCCGCACCGGGCTGCAGCTGCGGATCTGCGGCGCGCGGGAGCGCGCGCGCTTCGAGCTGTTGCTGTGCGGCGAGCTCGGCCTGCAGCTGCTGCTCGGCGCCCCGCGCTCGGACGATCCCGGCTTCGAGCCCGCGACCGCGGTCCTGCCGTGGGCCTCGCTGCGCCTCGGCCTCGCCGGCGTCTGGTGGTTCCACCCGCGGCTCGGGCTCCGGCTCGACGCGGCCCCGGGCCTGAACCTCCGGCCGCGCGAGTACCGGGTCTTCGATCGCCTCGAGGACGACCCGCAGGTCCACCGTCCGCTCGCCGAGGTCGGCCTGCCGCACGCCGTCGTCGCGCTCGGCCTCGATGTCCGCCTGGGCCCGCGCCCGCAGAGGAGGTAATCCATGGAGCGCACCCGGCACCCCACATTCGACGCGCTGTACCGGGCCCACCACCGGGTCGTCGAGCGCTGCGTCGCCAGCTTCGGGCTGCCGCGCGACATCTGGCCCGACATCCTGCAGGACGTGTGGATGTCCGCGAGCCGGCGGCTCGACGAGGTGCTCGCGCACCCGAAGCCGTCGGCGTGGCTGTGCACCGCCGCCCGCAACCACGCGATGCACCACGTCCGCGGCCACCTGCGACGCAAACGCAAGCTCGAGGCCGCCGCGGTCGAGCCGGCGCGCGACGCCGACGACCCGATCCGCGAGCGCGACGCCTGGGACACCCTGAGCCGCCTGCTCGACGATTGCCCGCTCGAGCAGCGCGAGGTCTATTTGAAGATCGAGCTCCACGGCATGACCGCCGGCGAGGTCGCCGACGAGCTCGGGGTGTCCGTCAACACCGTGCATTCGCGGCTCCGGCTGACCCGCCAGCGCCTGCGCGAGTCGAGCGCCGCGCTCGCGGCCCTGCTGCTGACCCTGCGGGCCCGCCTGGCCGAGGAGGGCCTCGGCGCCTCGCTCGCCGCGTCCGACGTCCTCGCGCGCGCGTCCGCGCCCGCCGCCCTGCAGCGCCCGCATACGCCCGGGACCGTCGGCCAGGTCGCCCTGTTCGCGCTGTTGATCGCCCCCGGCGGATCGCCCCCGGACCTCGAGCTCCGGCTCGAGCAGCCCGAGGTCGCCGCGCTCGCCGAATCGCCGGACTCCCTCGACAGCGTGCACACGCGCGCGATCCAGCGGCCATGGGCATCTCCGCCCGCCCCTCCTTCAATCAATGTGGAAGACCGCAGGGAGCCGGCGCCCGCCCCACGGCGAGCACCGGCGAGGCCGCGGGCGACCGCGAAGCCGACCGCCGCGAAGCCCGGCCCGGGCCCGCGGCTCGCCCCGGTCGACGACGGCGAGGCCCTGCTGTCGGCCGCGCAGAAGGCCTACCGCGAGGGCCGCTTCGAGCGGGCGCTGCAGCACGCCGAGCAGCACCGGCGCCTGCACCCTGCGAGCGAGCTGCGCGACGCGCGGGAGGCCCTGATCGTCGAGAGCCTGTGCCAGCTCGGCCGCGACGACGACGCCCGCGCGCACGTGCGCACGTTCGCGCGCGAATCTCCCGACGAGCGGGCCTTCCGCGCCCGCCTCGCCAAGCTGCGTGAAGGATGCCGATGACACTCGAACACCGACGCATGGATCGATCACCCGCACTCGCACGAACAGGCGGCTCCGTTCGCCGCCGCCCCGCGCGCGGATCCCTCGACACGCCCGGACTCGCCGCGCGCCCCGCCCTGCTCTCGCTGCTGCTCGCGGCGGGCTGTCCGGTCGCCGGCGAGTGGCCGACCGCGGACACCGCCGGACCGCCCGGCGCCGGCTCCGGCAGCACGCTCGCCGAGCCCGCGACCGGCAGCGGCGGCGAAGGAGCGAGCTCGTCGGTGGGCGGCGGATCGACCGCGAGCGCGACCGGCGGAGACCCGACGACGACGACGACCGGCACCACGACGAATGAGGGCACCACCGTTCCCGCGACCGCGAGCAGCGATGTCACCACCGATCCGCCGCCGCCCTGCCCGACCGTCGACCCGCCCGACCCGAACCAGTGGACCCTGCCGCTGACGGACCAGCTCGAGAGCTGGGCCGGCTGGTACCCGCTCGCGCGCGGCCAAATGCGCGGCGCCCGCTGGTCGAACCCGTGGGGCCACCCGGCGATCGACGGCCAGTACATCTGGCGCTATGCCGACTTCGGCGACGGCACCAACCGGCCCAACGCGTCGATGCCCGCGCAGTACGGCGGGAGCCAGGTCGAATACTTCATGCACATCCTCAGCACCGCGCCGGGCGCCCACAACGATCCGGACCAGCACCACGAGGTCCTCTCGATGAGCGGCAGCGGGCACTCCCTCCATTTGTGGGGCGCCGGCGGCAAACAGGCGTTCGACGTCAACCTCGACGATCAGGCGCTCCCCGGCGGGTGCACGCTCGCCAACGCCGAGCAGATGATGAGCGTGATCACCGACAAGCCGGCGGTCGGCGCCCCGTACCGTGAGCCGCTCGCCTTCGACCTGCCCGCGACCCCGGACACGGCCGCCGCCAGCCCGGTCGTGTGCACGGCGCGGCTCGCCGATTACGCGACCCCGACGGCCGCGTTCCTCCGGTTCGCCGTCACCGAGAACCGCGTCGAGGCGCCGGACCAATACGGCTGGGACATCCTCGACGCCCGCCACATCGAATACGTCGACCGCGCCGCCGCCGGCTCGCTGTGCGCCGGCGACCCCTCGACCGACGTGACGCGCGTCGTCCCCGTCCCCGCGGGCTGCCCGCAGCTCGTCACGTTCTGCGTGCGGAGCTACGTCGTGTTCGCCACCCGCGAGGTCCCGCCCGATCAGCCCGCGTGGAACGGCCTCGGCGACCTCAAGCGCAGCGTCGACCCGGGCTGCGTCACCGTCACGCAGTGCGCGAACCCGAACCTGAGCGGGGTCAACCTCAACTGGAGCGCCGCGAACCCCGCCGGCGCGGCCTTCTACGAGACCTGCCAGTACACCGGCAAAGACGGCGACGACTTCTTCAATTGCATCAAGCCGTGATCGCCGCGCGCGTCACGGCCCGCTGGCGATCGCCACCCGATCGATCGTCGTGTTGCCGATCGCGGCCGGCGGCGACCACACGCCGCCGACGCGCCGGGTGTGGCGCAGCGTCTTCGTCGCGTCGTCCACGTAGACGAGCTCGAGCTCGGCGCCCCCGATCCCGCGGGTGATCGCCGGCGGCCCGGAGATCGTCGGGTTGGGGTTGAGCAGCGGCGCGGGGGCCTGCCACGCGTTGCCCTGCAGCGTCGTCACGTAGGGCCGGCCGTCGGTCCCGCGGAACGCGAGCACCAATTGCTGCGCGCCGAACGGGGCGAGCTGCGGCGGGGCCGACGTCAGCGCGTTGGGGATGTTCGCCGCCGGGCTCCACGCCCCGCCCGCGCGGGCGCTCCAGCGCAATTGCCCGCCGGCGTTGAGCGCATGGACGGCGACGGCCTCGTCGCCGGTGCGCGTGGCGATCGCGGCCTGGCGATCGAACGCGTTGCTCGTCGCGTCGACGATCTGCTGTGGCTGCCAGTTGCCGCCGCTGCGCAGGCGGCTGAACAGGTGGTTGCTCTGCGCGCCGTCGTGGAACACGAACAGCGGGCCGGCGGGGATCGTCGTCACCGCGCCCGGGCCGGGGCCGAAGCTGAGGAAGTTCTCGGCGACCGGGTTCCACGCCGCGCCGTCGAAGCCAGCGTAGAAGAACTGGAAGTTCTGCCCGTGGAACACCAGGTGCGCGCCCTTGCCGGCGGCGCTGAGCGTCGGCGCGGCGCGGGTCGTGTTCATGCCGATCGTCGCCGGGGCCGACCACGCGCCGGCCTTCCAGGTGACGAACTGCAGGCGGTTGTCGTTGGGATCGCCGATCTTGGTGTAGCGGAACACGCCGACGCCGACGCCGTCGCTGGTGACGACGAGGTCGAGGCCGTCGACCGTCGGCGCGGGGATGTCGGCGACCGTCCACATCGCGCCGTCCCAGCTCGCGCCGATCATCTTGCTCGCGTTGCCGGCGATCAGCAGCACGACCGGGCAGGCGCCGCAGGTCGGGCCGCCGCAGTCGACCCCGGTCTCGCCGCCGTTCTTCTCGCCGTCGCTGCAGGTCGGCAGCGTGCAGTCGTTGCCGCACGCGTCGGCGTCGTTCTGGTTGCCGTCGTCGCACGCCTCGACCATCGCCCACACCAGGCCGTCGCCGCAGGCCGCCTCGGCGCACGCGGAGGTGCAGGCCGCGTTGTCGCTGTTGTCGGGGCCGTCGTCGCAGGCCTCGCCGTCGCCCACCTGGACGATGCCGTCGCCGCAGGCCGGCAATTGGCAATTGTTGGTACACGCGTCGTCGTCGATCTGGTTGCCGTCGTCGCACGCCTCGCCGGGGCCGACGATCGCGTCGCCGCACTCGTGCGGCGTGCACGTGTTCGGGCACGCGTCGGCGTCGATCTGGTTGCCGTCGTCGCAGGACTCGCCGGGGTCGACGATCCCGTCGCCGCACGTCGGCGCGGTGCAGTCGTTGCGACAGCCGTCGTCGTCGATCTGGTTGCCGTCGTCGCACGCCTCGCCCGGGTCGACGACGCCGTCGCCGCACGCGCCGGCCGCGGTGGTGCTGCCGGTGCTGCCGCCGGTCGTGCCCGCGTCCGTCGTGCTCGCGTCCGTCGTGCTCGCGTCCGTCGTGCTCGCGTCCGTCGTACTCGTCGTCGTCGCGTCCGTCGTGCTCGTCCCCGTGGTCGTCGGCGCGTCGGTCGTCGCCACGCCGGTGGTCGGGTCGTCGGTCGTCGCGCTGCCGGTCGGCATGGTCGTCGTATCCGGGAAGCTCGCGGCCGTGGTCGCCGAGCCCGACGTCTCGCTCGCCGCGGTCGCGGTCGCGGTCGGATCGTCCGGGCCGCCGCAGGCGGCGAGCGCGAAGAGCAGAGAGAGACCGTGGCGCGTCCTCATGGCGCGAGGATAACTGCTCCCAGCGCAGCGCGGGATCGAACATGGATCTCGCCCCGCCCCTCCCCCAAACCGCCCCAAACTCGCCGAAAGGCCGCTATCCCGGCAAATTCGGGCGTTTTGGAGGAGGGGCACGTGCCCCGGTTCGGACCAATTTTTGGCAACTTTTTGGCAACGCGCACGATGCGCCCTCCAGGATGGCCTATCTCCGAGGACCCCCGCGGAGGCTGACATGCAGCGCCTCTTCAGCCTCACGCCTCCTCGGTGAGCGAGGGCGCAGCTTGGCACGGTGGGCCACGGAAATGGCCCGCCCATCCTGTGCGACGAAGGGCCAATCCTGAAACCTCGGTGCTGAAGCGAGCTCGGGCCTCACGCGCGGTCGATGTGCACGCGCGTGAACCCTGACATCGGATGGCAGGGTTTGACCGGATAGTTCCGGTCATGAATACTCATCACGCCATCGAATTCTCGCACGGCTCGCTCGCTGCGGGCGTCTCGCAGGATCGGCTCGTCGAGGCCGCCCTGGTCTTCGAGGAGCAGGTGCTCGCTCCGCGCCCGGGCTTCTTGTTCCACGCGCTGCTCCACAACGGCGGCGGGCGCCACGCTCACCTCGTCGTCGCGGACGCCCGCGAGCGCTTCTCCGAAGTCGAGGCGGACGCGCGCAAGACTCCGGCGGTCGCCGGGCTGTTCGCGTGCCTCGACATGGGGAGCATGCGCGTGTTCCATCATCGCGTGCTCGGCCCGCCGGTGGCGCTCCCGGACGGCTTCGGCGTGCTCGAGCACGGGACGTTCACGCCGAAGGCCGGCTCCGATTTTTCGGAGGCCGCGCTCGAGTCCGCGGCGCGGAGCGTCCGGGACGACTACCTCCGTCACGAGCCCGGCTGGCTGTGCCAGTTCGTCGCGCACGTCGGCGGCGATCGCTACGCCGAGGTCGTCCTCGGCGCTTCCCCTGCGCACACGCGCCGGACCTGCGCGGGCTACGTGGAAGAGCCGGTGTGCGCGCCGCTGTTGGCGCTGTGCGAGCCCACCAGCGTGGAGCTCGAGTTCTGGCTCCCGCTGCTGGTGCGTCGCTTCACGCGGGCCTCATGAGGTCGCTCGATCGTCCGGATGGGCGTGCGGATCGACGAGCGTGGCGATGAGCTGGGCCGGCCTCGGGACGAACTCGACGTTCGGCAGGATCGTCACACGACTCATGCGATCGAGCCGGAACATCTTCGGTGCGTCCTTGGCCAGGTCGTGCGCGAGCACATACCAGGCCGGCGCCTGCACGAGCAGCCCGTGCAGCTCGGCGCGACGCTCGCTGGCCGCGCCGTTGCGGTCGAGGTAGCGGAACGCGACGGCGCGCCGCCTGCTGAACGCCTCCTCGAAGCGCGCCAGGAGCTCGGGGTCCGGCGTGGTGACGCTCGCGGCGACCGTCGCGCTGGCAGGGCGCCCGATGATGATCCGACGCAGGAACTGCCGCAGCTCCTTCGCGCGCTGCGGTGGGACCGCGCAGACGAGCTTGTCGACGGCCGCCACGGCGGAGCGTGCGTAGGGCAGGCCCCTGGTCTGGCGCATCACCGCGACCGACAGATAGAGGCCGACGATCTCGTCGACCTCCATGCGCACCGTCGTCGGCGCGGGGCTCACCAGCTGCAAGCCGCCCCCGCGCCCGGGCTCGCCGCGTACGTCCACGCCCCGCGCGCGTAGCGCGACGAGATCGCGGTACAGGGTCCGGTCGCTGATCTCGAAGTGCTCGGCGACCGCGGCGACGGTCGCGGAAGAACGGCGCGCGAGCCATCCGACGATGCGGTCCTGTCGGTCGCGTGCGGACACCCGCCGGAGTCTACGGGAAACCGGACCGCGCGACGCGGCCTGCTGCGCGAGGGCGCGGTGTCGCACGTGAATCCGGATCGCCCCCTCCCCCCAACCGCCCCCGCCGCCGGTCGATGCCTGTGAACGCTCGGAGACGGACGCACCGACCCGCGGACGCGCCGGACGGTGCAGACCTCACCGCGCCCGGCCGCGCGCATCGTCCGGCGCCCTCGATCGCTTGCCGTCGATCGACTCGCCTCGCTAGAGTGAGGGCATGAAGCGCGTGTGTGGTCCGTCGCCCCGGGTTCTGCTCGTCCTGTGGTCCGTCTCGCCACAGGTCGCCTGTCAGGGAGCCCCCGACACGACCGGCGCCGACACGACGGGCGACGCGGGGGAGAGCTCGGGCTCCGTCATCACCGGGGAAGACACGACGCAGGGCGCCTCGCCCTTCGACGGCGAGCCCTTGCCCGCCGGCGAGCCCGGCGAGTGGCTCTGGGTCGATTTCCCGGAGGCCCGCTGCCGCGACGGCAGCCCGACCGGCATCGGCGTGCGCCGGGGCACCACGGACAAGCTGGCGATCGTCTTCGAGGGCGGCGGAGCCTGCTTCAATGCGCTCAGTTGCATGATCAACCTCGCCACCTACGGCGCGGGCGACTTCGACGGCTGGAAGGACGCCGGCGGCCGGACCGGGATCTTCGCCGCGGACGCCCCGGACAACCCGGTCGGCGCGTGGCACGTCGTCTATATCCCCTATTGCACCGGCGACATCCACGCCGGCGACCGCCCGGACGCGCAGGTCCCGGGCCTCGACGGGGCGCAGCAATTCGTCGGCTACCGCAACGTCGAGCGATACCTCGAGCGGATCTATCCGACCTTCAAGGACGTGCAGGAGGTCGTCGTCGCCGGCCGGGGCTTCGGCGCGACCTTCAACTATGCCCGGATCGCCGACACCTTCGCCGGGCGCGTCACGCTCCTCGAGGACTCGGGCCCGCTGATGGCCGACATGGTCCTCGCGCCCTGCCTTCAGGAGAAGGTGAGCGAGCTCTGGAACCTGCCCGCCACTCTCCCCGCGGACTGCCCCGAGTGTGTCCCGGGCACCCCCGGCGGCAGCCTCGTCAACCTGCCGGTGTTCTTCGGCGCGCGCTACCCGTCCGAGCTCCACGGCCTGATCTCGAGCGAGGAAGACAGCATCATCCGCTCCTTCTTCGGCTTCGGCGCGAACGACTGCGCGGCGGCCCTCCCGGCGATGAGCGGCGCCGAGTACAAGGCCGGGCTCTACGATCTGCGCGACAACTACCTCAAGAACAGCGGCACCTGGGGCTCCTTCATCCAGACCGGCGACGCCCACACGTGGATCGGGGTCGACGCGTTCTACACCGCCGAGGTCGGCGGCGTGCGGCTCGTCGACTGGATCGCCGACCTCCTCGCCGGCGCGCCGAGCCACGTCAGCCCGTGAGGGTGATCCGGGCGCTCGGCGCTCTCGACGCTCTGCTCGCGGGTCGGTTGCGATAGAGTGGGAGATGATGCTGCGATCCTCGAGCCCCTTCCCGTTCCTCGTGCTGGCGACGCTCGTGGTCGGTACCGCGGCGTGCACGAGCAAGAGCCCGCCGACGGCCGAGGACGCGCCCACGCCGAAGACCGCGGTCGTCGAGGTCGCCGAGGCCCACGAATGGGACGTCGTCGGCGACGTTGCAGAAGCCCTGCGGGACCTGGAGCTCGACCCATGGGATCGACCAGAGGTCGTCGGGGCGGGTCGCCGGCAGCGGCTTGCAGGGATCCTCGTCGTCGTCGGCGAAGAGCCCGCACCCGCTGGCGCACACGATGGCCGTCATCAGGAAGAGCTCCGACGAAGTGGCTCGTGCCATGGCGCGATTGCAGCACGGCCCGGGAACACCGTGCAAGGCGCGGATGAGCGCAACCGGAGCGGCGCGGCGATCCGCGCGAAGCTGCCGCCGTTCGCGGAGCTCTTGGGGGTGCTCGAGGCGGTGGATCCGTCGTGGGCGAAGACGCTCGCCCTCCACGCCCCCTTGCGCCGCTCTCCTCGCGGCCCCCGGGCCCGCCGCCGCGGCGGTGAGCTCCGGGGTTCTTCTTGCACGCCGCAGCGGGAGACGCGTACCCTCCTCATGGGTGCATGCCGTTCCCGGCGAAGCCGGGGCGAAGATGAGTTTCCGGTGCGAAACGCGGGTGCAAACCGACGGGTCGCGCTTCCCGGATGACCCGCGATGAGCCAACACCAACAGGAGAACGAAGGCCATGCCCGAGGTCCTGCAGAATGTGACGTTCGATGTTTCTTCAGGAAGGCTGGAACAGATCGCGGGTGGCGATGCAGACATCTGTACGAAGGATGGCCGCAAGACGCGCGTATTCCTCGCGGTCAAGAACATCCAGATGAGTTCGGTCGCCGGTGACCCCCGTCGACCCGCCGTCAAGCTCTACGTCGAATACAAGGTCACGGAGCTCGTGACCAACAATACGTGCCTTCGATGGAGCGCATGGCACTCGGAGGAGGTGCCCTACCACATTGTCAGGACCGCGGTGTCCCTCTCCCCCGTCGTATCTCCCTACGAGCGGACGTGGGAGGTCTCCGGCAGGCAGCATGGGGACATGGCCATCCCTGCAATTGCCGGGACCGTGGTCGCGAGCGGGACGTATCGCATCGACGGCGATGGCGACGACCACACGAACGCACGCGTTCAAATGCAGCTCGCCGTACCGTTCCTTTGCAGGATCTGAGCTCGGTGAGTCTGACTGCACGCAGCGGTGAGCGCCGGGTCCAGGTCGAGGTCGTCGTCCTCGGCGGTCGCGTGCGAGCGGACCTGACCGAACGACCAGCCGATGCGGCGTTCAGGGGTCCGGCGGCGCGTCGGGCAGGAACACGCGGAAGCAGGAGCCGCGGCCGACCGCGCTCTCGACCGTGATCTCGCCGCCGAGCAGCTCGCACAGGCGCCGCGTCAGCGCGAGGCCGAGTCCGGTGCCGCCGAGGCGGCGGGCGAGCACCTCGTCGACCTGCACGTACGGGCTGAACAGCCGGGCGACCTGCTCGGGCGACATGCCGACGCCGGAGTCCTCGATCTCGAAGCGCAGGCCGGCGCCGGCGCCCCGCGCCTCGGGGCGCACGCGCAGCGCGATCTGCCCGCGCTGGGTGAACTTCGCGGCGTTGCCGAGCAGGTTGACGAGGATCTGGCGCAGGCGCAGCTCGTCGGTCCGCAGGCGGTGCGCGCCCGGGTCGAGCGCGAGCGTGAGCGCGTTGCCGTGGGCCCGCAGCGCCGGGCCGACGGCGTCGGAGACCTCGCGGACCACGGCCGCGACGTCGACCGGCGTGATCGTCAGGACCAGCTTGCCGGCCTCGATCTTCTGCAGGTCGAGCAGGTCGTCGACGAGCGCGTGCAGGTGCTGCGCGGCCTGGACGATCCGCGCGGCCATGTCGCCGAGCTCGCCGTCGCCGCGATCGTCGAGCTCCTCGATCAGCAGCTGGGCGTAGCCGAGGATCGCGTTCAGCGGGGTCCGCAGCTCGTGGCTGACGTTGCTGAGGAACATCGACTTGGTGCGGCTGGCGGCCAGCGCGAGCTCGGTGGTCTCGCGCAGCTCGGCGGTCCGCGCCTCGACCTGCTCCTGCAGCGTCGAGGTCAGCTGCTGCAGCGCGCGGTTGGCCTCGTAGAGCTCGCGGGTCTTCGACTCGGCGAAGCCCTCGGCGGTCTTGCGCGCCTGCCGCTCGCGATCGAGCCGTCGTCGCAGAATCTCGAGCTCGTCCATGGGGGTTCACGCCGCGGCGCGGCCGGTCCGGCGCAGGTGGAACTTCACGTGCGTCTTCGCGCCGTCCGACAGGTCCTCGGGGGTGATCGTCACCGCCTCGCCGTAGTGCTCGGCGCACGCCTCGATCAGGCCGTGGGCGAGGTCGGCGAAGCCACGGCTCGAGCGGTAGACCATCTCGAACTCGTCCGGGCCGGGCCGCCGGCACTCGAAGCTCGGCAGCTCGGCGTCGGGGTAGAGCTTGCGCACCTCGATGTGCACGTAGTCCTCGACGCGCTCGAGGAAGTCGAAGGTGTCGGACGCGACGGTGAAGAAGCCCGGGTGGCCGACGGTGAAGCGCTGGAGCAGGTGACGGCCGAACGCGTGGACCAGCGCCGGCGTCGGGGCGCCTGTCTTCTCGGACAGGGCGACGACGAGGGCGACGAGCTCGCGGTGGTCGTAGGTGCCGATCGCCGTGTACGCCCCGCCGGACGCCAGCGGGCAGGCGTCGATCAGCGACTCGACCATCTCGGCGGAGAACCGCGCCTCGACCATCTCCAGGAACTCGGTGAACACGACGCCCTTCATTCCGAACATCGTACCTGGGGGCGTCCGGCCCCGTAAACCGGCGTTCGGGGCGGACGTCCTCGTGCGCAGCCCCAGCGGCCGCGGTCCGCCGACGTCCCCAGGGCGGGGACCGACGCCGCGATCAGGGCGCACAGTACGTCGCCTGCGGCGCGCCGCGGAAGCACTCGTCGAGCCGCGCCCGCGCCGGTCGCCTGGCCGTGGAGCGCGCGGAAGGCATTCCGAGAGTTCGGCGATCGATATCGCTCCCGCAGCGAGGCACACCTCCTCATGGCGTAACAGGTCCACGTAGGCAGCAGCGGTCCCGTGGACAGCGTCCCGCGCGCGGGGCGGTGGCGGTCGTGCTCCCGCCCGACCTCGGTCGCGGCATCGCTTGACCGACCGCTGCCTTTCGCCGGTCAACGGCCCGCCGTCGCCGACCCACGCGCGGGGTGACGTCCCCGTCGCCCCGTCGCCCCGGGCCGCGGTGCTCGGGCGGACTGCGACGAATGGCCGCGTGGTGGCGAGGGCGGTGAGGTGAGACAATTACGGCATGGCGGCGTTGTTCGATCCGACGGCAGTGCGGGAGCTCGTGCTCGGGTGGGGGTCGCTGTTCGCGGGGTCGACGGCGGCGTTCGTGGCGATCGGGCTCGCGTGGGAGCGCAGCGCGGCGGGGCGTCGGCGGCGGATCTTCGCGCTGCCTGTGCCGGAGGGGCAGCTCCGGCGCGAGGCGGTCGCCAACGTCGGGTTCGTGGCGCTGGCGACTCTCGCTTTCACGGCGGCGGTGATGAGCGGGCTGGTGCGGGCGACGGGGAGCGGGGCGCTCGCGGCGGTGGTGACGTTCGCGGGCTGCCTGGTGGGGTTCGAGGCGTACTACTACGCGCTGCACCGGGCGCTGCACACGCGCGCGCTGGTGCGGTTCCACCGCTGGCACCACGCGTCGCGGATCACGACGCCGCTGAGCGGGCAGTCGCTGGGGATCGTCGAGGCGGCGGGGTGGATCTGCGGGCTCTTGCTGGTGCCGGCGACGCTCACGGAGGCGGGGCTGCTGCACGGCGGGGCGCTGGTGGCGTACCTGGTGCTCAGCGCAGCGGGGAACATCATCGGGCACGCGAACGCGGAACCGCACCCGCGGCAGTCGGGGGAGCGGGCCCGGTCGTGGGCGACGCACCCGTTCACGTACCACGCACTGCACCACGCGCGCTGGACGGGGCACTACGGGCTCGGGACGACGGTGCTGGACCGGGTGCTGGGGACCGAATGGGCGGACTGGCCGGCGCTGCACGCCCGGGTGGTCGCGGGGGAGCCGCTGCGGTCGTTCAAGGAGCGCGGGGACTGACGCGGAGCGCGCTGTTCGGGGGACGAGGCCGGCACGCGTCACGACCACGCCGTCGGAGGTACATCCACACGCCGGAGGCCGAGAGCCAGGCGACGAGCACACCGAACGCGGCCACCACGTGCTCGTACGGCGATCCAAACGTCCGGACCGTCGCGAGGTGCAGGCTGAAGAGCCACTGCGTGAGACGATCACCGGTCGTTTCGGTCGGCGAGCGGAAGCCGAGCGGGCGACCGTCCTGGGCGTCGATCCAGATGCTCGTCGCTCCGAATCGTCCGGAGACATCGAGCGACGACCGCACTTGTAGGCGATACGCACGAAGGCTCGCATCGTAGCTCAGACGTCGCTCGGCCTCGATTCGGAAGCCCCTCTCTCCGGCCTCGCGGTGGATCGCCACACGACCCCGCTCGAGCGCCTCGCTCCACGACAGGCGCGCCGACGGCGACTCGACGAGCGACCAGGTCTGCCGCGTCGCCGCCGTGAGTTCGACACTCGCAGGGACGACGGGCGTCGCACCCACCGCGCGCATGGCGGGCTCGAACACTCCGGGTAGATTGAAGCCCACCGCCGACCACGCGAACACGAAGCAGAGCGCCCACGCCCACAATCCGAGCGCGCGGTGACTCGTGTGAATCAATGCGGCGGCGGGGCGCCGTTGGATCCGCCAGGCGCGTCGCCACACGGAGAGCCATCGCGTCCAGGAGCGACGCTTCGCGTGGGGCGCCCCCCGCGGCAGCGTCAACACGACGGCCACGAAGCAGTCGATCGTCCACGCGAGGGCCGCGATCCCGAGGAGCACGCCTCCCGCCTCGCCGAGCGCGAGCGAGTAGTGCAGGCGGTAGATGAACGGCATCAGGTTGCGCCGCCCCTCGGTGAGGTCGCCCCATCGCCGAGCGCCGACCACGGATCCATCCCGCGGGTCGACGAACCACTCGTCCGCGAGCTCGCTCTCCCTGGGGAGGTCGACGTAGATGCGAATCGAGCGCCCGGCTGGCGTGTCGAGCGGAACAGTCGAGATGGTCGCTCCGTCCGGGAGCGCGGCTGCGAAGACGTCGGCCGCCTGCGCCGCGAGCAACGCACGATCTCGTTCGGGCGGGGCATCGTCGTCCGCGACCCGCCAGAGCTCGTGGGCGAAGTAGGCGTCGAGTTCCTCGTTGTACGCCAGCGCGGCGCCGGTGAGGCCCGCGACGACGAGGAAGGCTGCGATCGTCAGTCCCACCCAACGGTGGAGGACGAGACACACGCCGCGCACATCCCGAGCGCCCTGCCGTCGGGCCAGCGACTGGCTTCGCCTCGAATGCGCGCTCATCGCCTGAACCTCACGCGGATCTTCGGCGAGCTCGCCTCGTAGGCTGTCCCGTCGCTGTCGCGCGCAGGCTCGAACTTCGCCTGCTTCGCGCAGTTCAGTGCGGCGTCCCCGAAACCGTACCCGGGCTCTTCGAGGATCTCGACCGTGCTCGCCTTCCCCGTCGCGCCGACGACGGCTCGCAGCAGGACCGTCTGCTCGTCGAGATCGAGGCCCTGCGCCTGACTCGGCCACGGGCACGACCACGCGCGCGCGGGGAGGGACACGGGTCGAGCGCGGGTGCCGGAGGTGGCACGACCAGGCGACGGACCGCTCCCCGTCGCCACGCCATCACCTCGCCCTCCGCGTCCCCCGCCCTCGCGGCCTGCGACGGACGTCGCGCCACCCGCGAACTGGGATGCCGACCCGGTCGCGATGTCGAAGCTGTCGAAGTCGACGGGCGCATCGTCACTCGACGTCGCTACGGCGGCTGCCGCAGCGGGCGGCGGCTGCGATACGGGGGTGTCGTTCTTCCGCGGCGCAGCCGCCCGTGGCGACGGCCTTGGCGACGCAGCGGCCACCGGTGGCGACGGAGCGTCCGGTGGCGGTGGCGGTTCCGCCACGCGCGGCGGCTCGGGCCGAGGTCGTGCTGGTTCCGGTGGGGCGGCCACGGGTTCCAGCACGAGCTCGACGACATGGGTCGACTCCGGGGAGCGCTGTCTCGGCGTCGGAAGCACGGGAACGAGCATCGAGAGGCCCCCAGCCACGACGCCGACGGCGAGCGACCAACGACGCGCGATCGTTCCGACGGACTCGCGCAGCATGAGCAACCCACCCATTCCCATCGAGACTTCCGACGCCGCGCGGTCCCCCGCGACGCGAGGCCGGCCCGAACCCCGCAGCGCCTTGCGCGGGTCGAGCGACCACACGCCGATGGGCCCCACGGGTTCGAGGACATGCCGCCTGCCTTCGCGCGCTGCGGGACGCGACGCACGCGGCGCGGATGAGGTGGGGAGAGGACTGTTCACCAACGGTTCGGTCCTTCGGTCGATGAGGCTCACGGGCGGAATCAGCCGCCCTCGTCACGGCACCGTCGAAGCCAGCGTCTCGGGTCTGGCGGTCGCGGATTCGCCGCGCGACGTCGCGAAGGCGACCCTGGAGATCCCCGCGAGTCGGAGGTCGTCGAGCACGGACATCACTCGTCGGTGAGGAACGTCGCCGTCCGCCTGGATCACGGCGCGCAGCTCGGCATCGGCGGCCAACGCACGCTCCGCCGCCGCCCGCAGCTGTGAGGCCGAGATCGGTGCGCCGTCGAGCGTGAGTGCGCCATCGGGGGCGATGGTCACGGCGAAGACCGTCTGCGTCGCCTCTCCAGTCGCCGCCTTGGGAAGATCGACGGAGACCGCCGGCGCGACCACGACCTTCGCCGTCACCATGAAGATGACGAGCAGGACGAGGGTGATGTCCACCAACGGCGTCACGTTGATGCCGTCGATGATCCCACCCGGCCGTTGTGATGGCGCGCCCATGTCAGCTCCCGTGCCCCCCCGCGTCCGTCCCCGCGGGAGCGGAAGGTTCGCTGCCGACGTACGCCACCACCAGGTTGGAGAGGGCCTCTGCGTCGGCCATGAGCGCCGAGATCCAGCGCTGGAACGCGTTGTACATCGCCACCGCGGGGAGCGCGACCGCGATGCCGACGGCGGTCGCCACAAGAGACTCGGCGATCGCCGCCATGAGCGCGTCGGAGGCGATCTGACCCGCGCTCGTGCCCACGACCTGGCCGGCGCGGCCGAGCTCGTCGAAGGCCAGGATGACGCCGATCACCGTCCCGAAGAGGCCGACGAAGGGCGCGTTGTTGCCGAGCGTCCCCAGGAACGCGAGGCGCACCTCCAGCCGCTTGCGCTCGAAGGCCATCGCGCTCGCCATGGCCTTCTCGGCAGCCGTCGCGCCGCGTGGCGCGAGACGAAGCCCCGCCGCCGCGACGGCGGCCCCCAACGAGCGCTGGCGCGAGAGTTCACGCAGCGCCGCGTCGACGTCTCCTGCGCCCAGGTGAGCATCGAGGGTGGAGACGAGGCCGTGCACGTCGTCCGACCGCCCGAGGAAGTAGACGAGACGCTCGATCGCCACCACGAAGGCTGCGGCGAGCAGCGCGAACAGGAGCCACATCACCCAGCCCGCGCCGGCGCGGACGAAGAACTGCTGCAGGCTGTCGACGATGTCCATGAACGAGGTCTCCGACGTGAATTCGTGCGAGGCGATCCGAGGGTTCACCACAGCCGCTCGAGGGCGAGGATGTCACCACCGATGACGGAGAAGGCCGTCACCGGACCGTCCGCCTCCAGGCGAGTCAGGTCGATCTTCGTGACGAGCCCGTCGGCGTCGTAGCTGTAGACCTGATAGTAGCTCTCACCGTCGAGCACGATCTTCCGGCTGTTCATCGGCTGCGTGTCGGGGAGGCCCGGGTACGGCTCCGCCGCCCCCGTCTTCAGATCGATCCGTGTCGGCTCGATGGGCAGGCTGTACCAGTCCCAGAGGTTCTCCTCGGGCGGCGCATCGGCGATCGTGATCAGGCTCGCGAGCGCGTACTGGTCGTCGATCGGCCACATCGCGCGCAACGACTCGCCCTGCGGAAGGTACTGCACGTAGGCGTCGTCATAGGTCGTCTGCCCCGCGTTCACGCGCAGGATACAGTCAGGCGGCAGCGCGGGCGTCGGCGAGTACGTCGACCAGAAGCCGCCGTCTTCGGGGAGCTGGTAGAAGTTGCCCGCGGAGTCGACCATGCCACCGAGGGTGCTCTGACAACGCTCGTCGTAGTCGAAGCTCAACGTCTTGGTCGAGACGTCGAACGTCGCCAGGATCGAGCGAGGCTCGACCTCCAAGGTGTCCCAGTTGATCGCGGTGAGCGGGAAGTAGACGAGAGTGCCTGCGATCTTCGGCTCGAAGAACTGGATGTAGTAGGCGTCCTGATCGATGTCCGGCAGCGGCACGTCGAACGCATCGACGATCACCATCGTCGTCGGATTGTACTCGACAACTCGTCCGCCGGTCTCGTTGAAGATGAACGCTTGCTCGTCGGACATGCACAGGTGCGCGCCCGTCCAGCCCGAGATGCCCTCCTGCAGGACGTCGATGCTCGTGCTGCGCACGAGGCTGAGATCGTCGCGAACGTCGTACTTCGTGATCGTCCCGGCGTCGGGGTTGTAGAAGAACCCGGCGCCGGCACACGCGAAGACGTCGCCCTCCGGCCCGAGCTCGACCATCGAGGAGATGTCGACCGAGCCGGTCGGCAACGCCGGGTATGCGCCCATGTAGGCGGCTCGCCCGTCCGGCGTGTTGAAGCGCTCCGCGATCAGGATCGCGCCCTCCGGGCGCGGTCCGCCGCCGCCGTCCCCGGAGCCGTCGTCACCTCCGTCGCACGCCGGGAGGAGGGAGAGGCTGCTCCCGACCGTGAGCACGATCGTGAGCGCGAGGGGTCGGCGAGACGTCGACGTTCGAATGGTCAGAGAGGGCTTTGTGTTCAGCATGTCGTCTTGCTCCTTTCGTGTGGCGTGAGTTCGTCTCGCGCGCGGCGCGACGCTCGTGTGTTCGTGAGGCTCGGACGCCAGCGGTCAGAACTCGGCCGTGGTCTTGAAGAAGACCGCGCGGCCGGGGCGCTGGACGCCGAAGTAGTCGAAGGCCGGGGCGTCGGTGAGATTGGTGACCTCGCCCGAGAAGGACAGCGCTCGGGACGCTCGTCGAACGCGATACGCGAGGCCCACCGTGTGGATGAGCTGGGAAGGGATGGTGCGCTTGGAGTCGGACGTGCCGGCGCTCTCCCAGAATTCGAAGAACTCGTGGACGAAGCGCGTGTTCCACAGCAGCGCGAGCCAGCCGCGATTCGAGACGAGGGGCGGCGTCTGGAGCTGGGCGAAGGCGTTGGTGAACAAGAAGGGGCGATTCGGAACGCGGTCGCCGTCGAACTGCGCGAACGGGCCGCGATCCCCGAGGTTCCGCAGGTCGAACCAGGTGACGTTTCCATCGAGCGAGAGGTAGTCACCCCGCGACGTCCATCCGGCGCTCGCCTCGACGCCGAGCGAGCGCGCTTCGAAGAGGTTCTCGTTACGGAAGCGCTCGCCGAACGCCGGGAGTCTGACGATGAGGTTCTGCGCCTGGCGCAGGAACAGGTTCACCTCGCCGCGGAAGGCCCCGGCGCGCGTGTCGGGGAGGTCGAGCGTCAGCCCGAGGTTCGCGTTGTGACTGACCTCAGGCTTCAGATCGAGGTTCTCGTTCGTGAGGATGGCGTCCCCGAAGACCTCGTCGGCGTTGGGCAGGCGTGTGGCGTATTCGTAGGAACCCTTGAGGTCGAGGCCGTCGCGGACGCGGAACCGCAGCGAGTCCCCGGCGCCGAAGCGAGCGACGCTCCGGTCGAGCGTGCGCTCGACGCCTTCGATCACAGGCTCGTTCGAGCGGGCGCCCTGCACGTAGCTCTTGGCGAAGAGGAAGTTCTGCAGGCGATCGGAGACGATGTCGAGCTGGTACTCGATCCCGTGAACGGCCGAGAGGAGGCGACGGTTCGCCGTCAGCGGGCCGAACGACAGGATCCTGTCTTCACCGTCGCGAAAGACGAACGTGGGGGCTGACGTCGCGCGCAGCACGTGCCCCGGCGCGATCCGCCAGCCCACGGTGGCGCGCAAGTAGCCCGCCTGCTCGTGCAGGGTGTCGTCGCGCGGATTGCCCTCGTCGATCTCCCCCGGAGCCTGCCGCTGCCGGATGCAACGACCGAACCAGTCGTACACGCACGTGCCGACGTCGAGGAAGTCCGTGCGGGTGTAGGCATGGCCCGCGACGACGTCGATCTCGACGCGATCGCGGACGACATGCTGGTAGCGAACGTTCACGCCGGCGCCGAGCTCGCCGAACCTGACGTCGCCGTAGGGGATCTCCATCGTCGGGTTGTTCTGGAGCTCTCTCCCGTACTCGTTGGCGAAGCCGCGGACCACGAAGCGCTTCGCCCAACGCGTGTCGGCGAAGCCGACCTCGACGTTCGCGCCACCCGCGACGTATCCGTCGTGGAAGCGATACGCCCTCGCGTCGACGAGCTGGCCGCGGAACTCGGGGCGAGGATCGGGGACCTGCACGTTCACGCGATAGTCGTTGTCCGCGTGATCGAAGAAGGCGGCCGACCGGACGAAGAAGCCGGAGCGTGCGTGACGGTGCCTCGCGGTGAGGGTCAAGCGGTGCGTGCCGAAGGAGCCGGCCTGCCACGACGCAGCTCCGTGAGTTCCGGAGAGATCGTCGCTGGAGACGAGGTGCACTGCGCCGCCGAGGGCGTCCGCGCCGAAGCGGATCGGCACGACGCCGCGGTAGATCTCGACCCTGTCCACGAGGTTCAGCGGGACGTTCGCTACTCCGAACGGATAGCCGAGCAGCTCGAGCGGGACGCCGTCGAGGAAGAAGCGGATCTGATCGTCGGTGAGGCCATTGAGGGAGAAGCGTGTCCCGGACCCGAGACCTCCGCTGCGGCGCACCCCGACGCCTTGCTCGCGCGCGAGCACCTCGCCGAGATCCGCGCTCCGAGTCTTCGCGGGCTCGAGCTCGACGACGTGAACCGCGCGTGCCGACTTCCGAAGCGTCTCTGCTTCGGAAGGTGCGGAGACGATCACCTCGACCTCGTCGTCCTCGGACGGCTGTCGTCGCGGCGGCGGTACCCTCGCTGCAGTATCGTCGGTGGCCGCGCCTGCGGTGGGACCAACGCCCTCGGCGGTCTGTTCGGCCGCGTCCGCCGTCCTTGGCTGGAACGTGACGGGGACCTTGACCCGCGCGCGGATCGGCGCGCCGTCTCGCCGTGCCGGTGTGAACCGCCATGCAAGGACCGCGGCGAGCGCTGCGGCGTCCCTGAGTTCGTCGATGCCCTGCAGCACCTCAGCCCCAACGACGGTCCCATCGCTCCCGATCGTCGCCTGGACGAGCACGACATCGTCAGGTCCGAGCGGCCCGTCGCCTCCGGGATCCACGGGATCGTTCGACTCGATCAGCGTGGGTGGCTGGAGACCGGCGCCGTCGGCCGGCGCCGATGCAGTGGACGTCGGATCGTCGTCGCGTGCAGGGTCGCCCGCGGGCGCCGCCTCGGTGTCCTGGTCGGCTCGGGGGGCATCACTGGGCGGTGCGACTGCACCCTCGACGACGGTCGCCCGGCCCCACACCGTCGTGAACAGCGACGCCCACAGCAGCCCCCGCGAACGATGGCCACGTCGTCGCGACGAGTCCCCCGTCGCCGTCGGCGCGACTCGCCGGCGACACACGACGTGCGCGGCCCGCTCCTCGCGTCGGGCGGAGTCGGTTGAAGAAGGTGGGGCGTGGGGAACCACGGTGAGGGGCACGGCCGAACGGGCGCGCCGGGAAGCATGTACCGATAATGAGAATTATATTCAAATTCTTTTTTTGGCCCTGGCAGCCCTCCAGGGCGCGATTTGCCGGCTCGGGCCGATTCCAGGCGCCGTTCTGGCAACGCGCGCAATGCGCACCCACCAGGGCGAACCCTCCTCCTTCGAGGACCTATGGGAGGCTCACCGTTACCAGTGCTCCCTGGCAACGGGCGGATAATGCCGCGATCGCCACGCAATCCAGCGGGGACGGTCACTTCTGGTGGCAGCCCGAGCAGGCCACGGACGAGGTGATCGTCCTATCCCCGCCCGACGACGTTCGCAGCGCCGAGGGCGGCGCTGCGGCTCGATCAGGGGGCTCTCGATGCGCCGAGCCGGCGCGCCGAGCCCATCGTGGCCGAGCTCCTGGCGCGGAGCGCAGCCAGCGTCCTGGCCTCGCTGCCGGTGGTCTCCTCCGTGCGTGGACGGGTCCACGAGGCGGTCCTCATGCGCATGCCGCAAGGCTTGCCCCAGATGGCGGAGGTGGCACGCGCGCTCGACACCACCACGCGCACGCTCCGTCGCTGGCTGGCCGCGGAGGAGCTCACCTTCGAGAGCGTGCGCGACGAGGCGCTGCTGGCCATCGCCCGGGATCGGCTCGCCGATCCGAGGAGCTCGATGGCCGAGATCGCCTACCTGCTCGGGTTCTCCGATCTGCGCGCCTTTCATCGCGCGTTCAAGCGTTGGACGGGGGTCACGCCCGGCCAGTATCGTCGGACCCTCGGGGGCTGACGGCGCTCGGTGGATTCGGCCATGACAGGCCTTCCTCGCGCCACAGGCGAAATCAACGATGGGAGGTTCACTCCAGGCACTCTGACAGGACATGAATACGCAGGAGTTCGCGCCTCGCTCGCGCCTGCCCCCCCCGCGCGGACCTCCCCGACCGCGGCGCCGTCCCGGTCGCGCCGGCCCGATCCGGCGGCCCGGCGGCCGCGCACGCAATTCGCCGGCCCGCGCGCGCGAGCGCGCCGGCGCCCCTTCCCCTTCGAGGTGAGCTGTGGGCAAGATACCCCAACTTGGGGGGTATCGAGGATGAGGCGACAACTGTGGGGCTTGTTCCTGTGCGCGGCGCTGCCCGCCGCCGGCTGCGGCGATGATGGCAATACGACGACGTCGATCAGCGCCTCGGGCGGGTCGACGACGAACGCGTCGGCGACGACGGTGCCCGACGCGACGAGCACCGGCGAGCCGGGGACGACGACCGAATCGCCGACCGGCGGCAGCGGGTCGGACTCGGACGCGACGACCGACGTGACGACCGCGACCACCACCACCACCGCGACGACGACCTCCGACGCGACCACGGGCCCGGCGTCGAGCACCGATCCAGCGCCGTTCTGCGGCGACGGCGTGCTCGACGCGCCAGAGGAGTGCGACGACGGGGGCGCCAACGCGGACGACGCCGCGTGCACCTCGGCGTGCAAGGCGGCGGTCTGCGGCGACGGCCTCGTGCACGCCGGGGTCGAGGAGTGCGACGACGGCAATGTCGCATACATGGTCGATTTTGGCCGATACGGCTCGAATTCGAGAGATCGTGTCTCTTAGGACAGGGCGATTTTTGGCCTTGTGCGGGTTCGATTTTGGATCGATCTGTAGGGTGTCTGGAGGATAGCCATGCTCACGAACACGCAAGCCCGCGAGGCCAAGCCGCGCGATGTCAAGTACGAGATCACCTGCGACTCCCTGCCCGGTTTTGTTCTACGGGTGCTTCCGAGTGGCAAGAAGGTGTTTTTCGCTAGATACAGGGACGCCGCCAACAAGGATCACCGGAAGAGGCTTGGACTCATGACTCCGGAGTTCGGGGCCGACGAGGCGCGCAAGACCGCGATGGTCGTGCTCGCTCAGCAGGGCGCTGCGGCGAGCGTCGGCGCCCCGAAGGCCGCCGTGTCGGCGCCCGAGACCGCGCCGCCGAGCCGCTCGAATGCGCCCACGATCCGCGAGTTCGCCAGGCGCTTCGAACAGAAACATATCGACATGTACCTCAAGCCACGTACGGCCGAGAAGTACCGCACGATGCTCCGCCTGTACATCCTCCCCAAGCTCGGCGACAGGCGGATGGACGAGGTCATGCCGGACGACGTCCAGGAGGTCCACAACGGCCTCAAGTCGATGCCGTGCGCCGCCAACTACATGCGCTGCGTGCTCAGCGTCATGTACTCGAAGTGGGCGCTGTGGGACCGGACGACGTACCGCAACCCGGCGACGGCGGTGCAGCGGTTCGAGGAGAAGGAGGTCGAGCGGTTCCTCGACCCCGAGGAGCGGCACGCGCTCGAGCGCGTGCTGTCGGCGGCCGAGAAGATCCGCTCCGGCAAGCCGGGGCACATCGGCCGCGAGGCGATCCGGGGCATCCGGCTGCTGATGCTGACGGGCATGCGGCGCGACGAGATCCGCGACCTCCGCTGGGAGCACGTCGCCTGGCGGCAGAAGATGCTGCGCCTGCCCGACTCGAAGGGCGGCAAGCGCGACGTCGTCGTCGCCGACGAGGTCATGGCGCTGCTCGGCGAGATCGCGGCGGCGAAGGGGAACCCCAAGCGCGGCCTGGTCGTCTGCTCGAAGAACGGCAAGAAGCTGTACAGCCTGGACCGGAGCTGGGCCCACGCGCGCAAGCTGGCGGGCATCACCGACGTGCGCCTGCACGACCTCCGCCACTCGGTCGCCAGCGACGCGATCATGAACGGCGTGCCGCTCGAGGTCGTCGGCAAGATGCTCGGCCACAAGAACTACCGCACGACCCAGCGCTACGCGCACATCGCCGACTACGTGCTGCGCGACGCGGTCAACCTGACGAGCAAGGTGATCGTCCGCGCCGGCCGCTCCGGCGCGAAAGCGAAGCCGCCGAAGTCGTCGCCGACCCGCTCGCGCCGCGGGTAGCGGCGCGAGCGGCCTGCTCCGCGGCATGGGCCTCGGCCGCGTCTAGGCCCCGTGTGACCCGTCCTGCGAGGGCGCGGCCGCGGGAGGCCAGGCGCCCTCGCCGCTGCTTGGTCGGCACCATACGGCCGGGAGCGACTACACTCGCTCCCGATGTTTGCCCCACGTCTACGCCTGGCGTCCGCCTCCTTCATCGTCGTGTTCGCGTGCGCCGATCGGCCGACCGGACGGCCTCTGCCACCGCTGCTACCGCCGGCCCGACCGGCCTCGACGGTGGAGTGTGCGGTCGATGTCGATTGCGTCGCCGACGCTTGCTGCCATGCGGCGGGCTGCACTCCGCAAGACCATCCTCCCGATTGTCGTCTCGCCCGATGCAATGATGATTGCGTGCCCGGGACGCTCGATTGCGGCGGTCGATGTGAATGTCGAGACGGGCGATGCCGCGCTGTCTTGGCACCTCGGCCGAGCCGGGGCGGACCGAGCGCGGGGTCGGGCGGCACTCGAGCGCGACTGTGAGCGCTGCTGCTGCGAGGTCGCCCCGTGCCGGCCGGGACTCGCGGTGGAGTGACCGCGGAGTGGGTCTCCGGCGGGGACGCCAGGGCACGCCCGCGCCCGCGCAAGTCGAGCGGTAGCCCAGATCTAGCTAGCCGCTCTCCAACTATCGCGCTCGCTACGCGTTCGACGTGCGGTCTGCGCGATCGGTCTGCACGTGGCCCCGTGTCTCGGAGGAGAGCGCCGGCGGGCGCGAGGGAGACGGCGCGCTCACACCATTCCTTCGGGGCGCACGCCAGGACCGCTCCTCGCCGTCAAAGACGTGCAGCTCGGCGGTCGCGTCGGCAAGCACGACTGCGAGCGAGGCCGCGAATCGCACTGTGTTGATTCGACCACTCCAGCGCGTGATCGGGTTCTCATGAAGCACCGCGCGCCCGCGAAGGTCCGTCCGCAGGACGTACATCCCGATCCCGTTCTTCGTCGCGTACTGGCGCGCCCCGGACTGGAACCCGACGAGCGACACGATCAGCGCCGCCGGGCGCTGCGGCATGTGGTCAATCTTGCCGAAGAACGCGCGGACCTCCTCGAGGCTGACAGGCCGCGACCTCCGGCGGACCTCGACCGCGACGTGATGCTCGACGACGCCGACCCGGTACCGATACCAGAGGTCGAATTCGTGGCGGACCCCCAGGCTGTCCTTCCGCCGCGCTCGCTTCTGGACCTTGATGTCGACGACGACGCGGCGGAATCTCGGGAGGAGGGCCTTGTGAACGCGGGCCTCGAAGGCTTCAGGAGACAGAGCGAGGAGCGTCGGATCGGCAGCACGCGAGGCCACGCGCATCTGTACCACCGCGCGCGAGTCGGGGGTCAGCCGGTCAGCCCGGCGCCTTGACGCCGAGTTGCGCGATGACGCCGTCGCACAGACGAGCGAGCTCGTGCGGGCCGGCGCCCTGGTACGGTACCTCCCAGACGGAGGATCTGGCGTCCTCGGCGCGGGCGAAGGAATTGCACTGCGGGATCGCGTGCTCCCACACTTGCACCTTCGGGGAACGACCTACCGAGTCTCGCAAGACCGGCACGAACGTCTCGCTGTTCCACCCCGCCCAGGCGATCGGCCAGATCGGGGCGCCGGTGGTCTTGAGCTCGCGGAGGACGACGCTGAGGACCTCGAGCCCGCGGCGACCGCCAGGCGTCGGGACGAGCCAGAGATCCGGCTTGATGTCAGCCACGAGTTCGACGGTCGGAGGACAGTCGTACACGACGAGCGAGGCATCCGGCAGGTGCGGGACCTTGCCCGGGCTGAACATGACGGTCAGCCGCTCGCTGTGCTCGAAGGCGTCCGCGTCGCCGGTCGGGCGCCGGCCCCGGCTCAGCCAGTCGAACAGGTCGCCCTGCCGGGCGAGGTCGACCGCATGCGTGTGGACGCCCTGAGCTTCGGCGCGAAAAGCAAGATGCACGGCGAGAGTCGTTCGACCGACTCCGCCCACGGTGTTGAAAATGGCCACAGACTTCATGGCGCTCCAACATGGCGCTGGCGCCGCCGTTGACCAGAGGCCGCCGAGAATTTTTTTCCGCGCGCGCCTCTTCACGTCGCGGACTCGCGCTCCCGGGTTACGAGGTCGCGCGGATGCGCGTACCGGGTGCGCTGGAGCATGTCAGAGAGCGCGCGCACGCACGTGCAGCTCGCCGTTCAGAGTGTGAACTCGAGCCGGTCGTCGGGGCCGAGCGCGGCGGTCGCAGCGAAGTTGGCGACGCACTGGCCGAACTGGCCTTCGACCGCGCGGCCGTTAAAGCGCACCGAGGTCGCGCCGCCCGGTGGCCGCTCGATGAGCACCACGGTGCTGATCAGCGACGCGCTCGGGTTGCAGTCGATGATGCTCCTCCGGGCGTTGGAGATCAGACGCTGCTCGGCGCTGACGGGCGGGCGCGAGCGCTTGACGGCGACCTTGCTCTCCACCCTCACGGGGGCGGCCGCGGCCGCCCCCGTGCGCCTGACAGCGACCTTGCTCTCCATGATCGCGGGGGTGGTGGCGGCCGCCTTCGCGGCGGTGGGCTCCTGCGCCTCGGCGAGCGGCGCCGCCTGGAGCTCGGGAACCGGGGCCGCGCAGTAGAGGTCAGTCGCCTCGGCGGCTGCCTCGTGCGCCGGCTCGGGTCGGTCGGGTTCGGGCACGAGGGCAACGGGCGGTGCGGGCCGATCGAGTTCGAGCGCGCGGGGGGCCGGCTCGGCGGTGTTCATGGCGGCGAGCGTCGGCATCGCGGGCTGGACTGCCATGAACACCACAGCGGCGACTAGGGCGCCGACCGTCGCGCACGCGACCCCCATGCTTGCGATCGGCGCGGGCCGCAAGAGGTTGCGCCAGGCGATCGGCGCGACGTCGGCGTCGTCCTCGGCGAGCGCGGCGCGGATCGCCGCCGCCATCTCGTCGGTGCTGGCGAAGCGCGCGGTCACGTCGCTGAGGGCGCGCAGCACGATCGCGTCGATCGCCTCGGGGATGTCGAGGCCGGGCGCGAGGACGCGGAGCGGTGGGACCGCGAGCTTGCCGAAGTTGCGGCCGTAGTCGATCATCTCCATGCCGGTCAGCAGCTCGAACATCAGCACGCCGACGGCGTAGAGGTCCATCCGCGGATCGGGCGGACAGCCGGCGCGGGCCTCGGGCGCGACGTAGGCGAACATGCCGTAGACCGTGCGGGTCGGCTCCGGCGCCAGGGTGATCCGGCGCGGGGGTATCACGGCGGCGACGCCGACGTCGATGACGACCGCGAAGTCGTCGCGCGACTCGTCGACGAGGATGTTCCCTGAGTGCAGGTCCCGGTGGACGATGCCGGCCTTATGCAAAACTGTGAGCGCCTCGAGCACCTGCAAGACGATCTTGCAGAGCCGTCGCCACGGCAGCGGCGTCGACGACACCGCGCCGTCGAAGCCGGTGAGCCAGCGCAGCGGCTTGCCGCGGACGTAGCTGAAGACCGTGTAGACGACGCCGCGCGTCTCGCCGAAGTCGGTCGCCTGGACGAGATGCGGGCAGTCGTGACGAGCGGCGATCCGCCCCTCCTGACCGAAGAAGCCGCGCAGCGGCGCGTGGAGTGCCGGGTGGAGGATCTTGACCGCCACCTGCGCGCCAGTGGTCGTGTCCTTGGCCTCGTAGACGCTGGCCGTCGCGCCGGAGCCGATCCGCCGGATCAGCTTGTAGCGCCGGCCCAGGATCTTGCCGCTGCGATTTTGGTCTTCGCCGAGCTCGGTCGTGAAGACGTCGAGATCGGGATCGGGGGCTTGCTGCGGTGGGTACCAGACGGCCTTGGTCTTCATGACGGCCTCAGAATCGGATCGTGATCTGGCCGCCGCCCGGCCACATGGCGGGGGCGAGCGAGAGTCGCTGCGCGCGGCGGCGGTGGCCGTCGACGGCGAAAAGGACGACACTGGTGACGATGGCGGCGCCGGCCCCGATCGCGCTGCCGATCGCGAGCCGGTTGGCGCGGGTGCCGAGGAGGTCGAGCCGTTCGGCGGCGGCGTAGCCCTCGGGGCCGACGTCAAGGTGCTCCGTCACGCCGGTCAACCTGTCGCGCTCCGCCTCGATGCGGGCGCCAGAGACGAGCGCCCCGGCGGCGAGCAGACCGAGACCGAGCCCCGCGCCGAGGGTCACGCCGCCGGCGATCCGCAGGCCGCGTCGCGGCCTGGGCGTGGGTGCCGGGGGCGGAGGTCGGGCGACGATCGGAAGCAGGTCGTCGTCCGTGTGCTCCGGCTCGCCGCACGGCCGCTCGCCGCGGCTCGCCGCGAGCTGGGCCCCGAGCCGCTGCGCGGCCTCGTAGTCGATGTGCCGGAGCTCGGACAACTGGCGGGCGTCGAGGTACGCCGCGAAGTCACGCATCAGCTCCTCGCCGCCGCACAGGAACGTGGGATCGCCGGTCGCCTCGTAGCCCTCGCGGTACGTGTGGAAGATGTCGAACACGATCAGCGAGCGGGCGTTGAGCGTCGGCTCGCCGGTGTCGTCGGGCAGCGTGTCGTAGGCGGCGCGGCAGTGCGGCACGGCCTCGGCGAACTTGCCCGCGTCGCGCAGCTCGGCGCAGATCTTCTGCTCGCGGCTGGACGGGGTCTCCTCGTCCGCGTGGGCTGGACGCGCCAAGCCAGCCGCCACCGCGATGCACGACGCGATGAGGCGAAGTCGCCGGCGAGGGGGTCGCGGGACGGCCACGAAGTCACGGTATCTCGACCTCCGCTGCCTGACAACCACGGCCGGGTCTGCTATCTTCGGGCCCTCATGACGATGCGCCCCGCCTGGTTTCTTGGGTTCGTCGTGCTCGCGCAGGTCTTGCCCGGCTGCTACCAGCGGAGCCCGTGGGGAAGTGCGCGTTCGGCGGGTGTTTGGACGATTCCAGCGGCAGCGACGGAGACGTCGAGACGTCGGGGACAAGCGCCCCCAGCATCATGACGATGACGTGGGACGAGCCGACGGCGGGCGAGCAGACCGGCATCGCCACGGGTCGGACACCGAGGCGACCACAGACCCGGCCGACCTCGGGCCCCGGTGATCGCCGACATGACGCTGAGCCCGAACCCCCTCAAGTCAGCGGGGCTCGTGACGGTCGAGGTCGAGATCGAGGACGAGGGCGCCGAGGCGGTGACGATCGCCGTCGACGGCGGTGAGCCGGCCGAGCTGATGCCGGTCGGGGACGGCGGGACGCTGTTCACCGGCGAGATCGTGGTGTACGGCGAGTCGTGGAACGGCGATCACGAGGTCGTGGCGGTCGCCGCCCGCGGCGAGAAGGTGAGCGAGCCGCGGTCGGAGTGGTTCACGGTCGAGGCGCGGCGGCCGGCGGCGAGGTGTGGCTCGTCGTCGTCGATTGGGCCCTCGCCGAAGAACGCCCCCTCGCCCGGTGGCTCGCCTACCACGTCGTAATCCGCGTGCAGGAGGAGCGGCCCGGTTTGCTGGGCGCGGTGAAGATCTGGACTGGGACCAGGGACATCGCCTGAGGGGGGCGCCTACCGAGCGAGCAGTCCGCGCGGCGGCGGCCCCGGCGCTGGGCCGTGCCGGGTCACTCCACCCGCATCAGGGTCATCATGCCCGAGTCGTGGTGTTCCTGGATGTGACAATGCATCGACCACAGCCCCGCGTCGCGCGGTACGAGCCCGATGTCGACGGTCTCGTGGGGCCCGACCAGGACGGTATCCCGCCAGTGGCCTTCATTCGCGGGGACTCCGTCGCGGGCGAGCACGCGGAAGAACTGGCCGTGGATGTGCATCGGGTGAAGGCGGGTGCTCTCGTTGATGAATCGGAGCTTGGTGAAGCGACCGTCCTTGAGGGTGTAGCGGGGCTCATGCTGGACCGAGGAGTGCTCCTGGTGGGCATGACGCATCACCTCCTCGTTCAGCGTCCATTCGACGCCGAACGGCCCGCCTCGCCTCGCCTGGAGCCTGAAGACTTCGTTCGGCGGGAGGCGGACCGCTTCGGACCAGTCCGGGTCGGGCAGCGTCGCCGCCGGGGTCGAAGTCGTCGCATTCTCGGCCGGGCCGCGGATCTCGATCGTGGCGAACGGGAGGCGCCGACGCGTGAACGTGTCCTCGACCACCACCTGCCCGTCCTCCATGGTCGCCGGCGCCGAGAGCTCGACGTCGGCGCGATTGCCGGGGGCGAGCTCGAGCATATCGACCGGCAGCGGCCGCGAGGTCGGGCGGCCGTCAAAGGCGACGACCGCGGCGGTCAGCGCGCCGAAGCGCGGCCGAAAGACGCGGCCGTTCGCCACGTTGAGCAGTCGCAGCCGCACGCGCTCACCTGGCCGCAGGGACAGCATGGCGTCGGTGACGCCGTTGACGGTGACCACCTGGCCCCACCGCCCGTCGTGGGCGAGGTCGTGGCGGGTGATGAATTGCGGATCGATCTGCCCGTCCTCGGCGAGCCGCCAGTCGTCCAGCACCCAGATCTCCTCCCTGAGCGTGGATGACGCGCTGTCCGCGACGACGAGCGCGGCGTGCAGGCCACGCTCGACTTGCTCGCTGCCGCGGATGTGCGGGTGAAACCAGAAGGTGCCCGCGTCCTTGAGCACGAACTCGTACGTGAATGAGTCACCGGGATCGATGGGCGGCTGCGTGACGCCCGGGACACCGTCCATCCTGTTGTCGAGGCGCAGGCCGTGCCAGTGGATCGACGTCGCCTGCGAGAGCCGATTGACGAGCCGAACGCGGAGCCGGTCGCCGACGTTCGCCCGCAGCGTGGGCCCCGGAACCTGCTCGTTGTACGCCCATACGTCGAGCGTCCGACCGTCGAGGAGATGCAGCCGCGATGGAGCCGCGACGAGCTCATACTCGCGCGTGACGCCCGTCTCGGGTACCACCTCCCATGTCGCCCCGGGGACCGCGGCCAGCCGCTGTTGCAGCTCCGCCTCCCGGTCGGTGGTCGCGGGGGCCGCCTGGTCCTGACGAGGTTCCTGGGCGCAGGTGACGAGCGTGAGCACGCCGAGTAAGAGCGCACGGCGCAGCCTTGAGAAGGATCGCGAGCTGAGGTTCATCATGGTTTACGGGGTCGACTGCCGGCGGCCTGAGAGTGGGAATCGCGCGTGGGCGCTGCTCGTCAGGTGCCACGCCGGAGGCCATACTTCTCCATTCGATACGCGAGTACATGACGCGGGACCGCGAGGTACGCGGCGGCGTGGGTGACGTTGCCCTTTTTCATGGCGAGCACACGTTCGATCACCCGCTTCTCGAGGTCGACCAGAGACAGCCCGGCCTCGGGCAGCGCAGGGAGCCAGCCGGAACCAGTGGCCGGCTCGGCGGCTCGCGACTGCACCTCGACGGAGACCCGCGGCGGCAGGTCCTCGAGACGCAGCGCGGTGCCGGAGCAGAGGATCACCGCCCGCTCGCAGGCGTTCTCGAGCTCGCGGACGTTTCCCGTCCACGGCCGGGAACACAGGTCCTGGAGAACTTCATCAGGGACCTCAAGCTCGCGGCCGCCTGCAAACCGGGCGACGAAGTGGTGGACAAGGGCGGGGATGTCCTCGGTGCGCTCACGTAGCGGAGGGATAGCGATCTCGACGACGCGCAGGCGATACAGGAGGTCGCTGCGCAGCTCGGCTGGGTCGCGATTGGTCGCGGTGATCACGCGGACGTCGACGGGCACAGGGGTGTCGCTGCCGACGACATCGACGACCCGCTCCTGGAGGACGCGCAGCAGCTTGGCCTGGAGGGCCGGCGGGAGCTCGGCGATCTCGTCGAGGAAGAGGGTGCCGCCGTCGGCCTGACGGAAGCGGCCGAGGCGCTCGCGGACAGCCCCGCTGAAGGCGCCGCGGGTGTGCCCGAACAGCTCGGACTCGAGCAGTTCGCCGGGAATGGCGGCACAGCTGAGGGCGACGAACGGCCCGGCGGCGCGGGGGCTGCGGGCGTGGATCCGGCGGGCGACGAGCTCCTTGCCGGTGCCGCTCTCGCCGGTGACGAGCACCGGCGCGGCGGCGCGAGCGACCCGATCGGCAGTCTCGATCGTACGTGCCATCGCTGGCGAGCGGTGGACGATCGGGCGCTCGACGCCAGCGAGCTGGCACCGCAGTTGCGATACCTCCTCGCGCAGACGCTCGCGCTCGAGCGCCTTGTCGACGGTCAGGAGCAGGTGTTCGCGGTGGAACGGTTTGCCGATGAAGTCGAAGGCACCGGCCTTCATCGCGGCGACCGCGAGGTCGACCTCGGCGTAGGCCGTGATCACGAGGACGGGCGTGTCCGGCGCGCGCGCCTTGATCTCGCGCAGGACCTCGAGGCCGCTGACCCCGGGCATCCGGACGTCGGTGATCACGAGGACGTGACGCTCCGGGTCGAATAGCCGCAGACCCTCGGCACCATCGCGGGCGCTGTCGACGGTATGGCCGGCGCGGCGCAAGTTGAACATCCCGAGCTCGCGGCCGGAATCGTCATCTTCGATGAAAAGGAGGGCCTTGTCTGACATGTGCTTTTTACCTCATGTCTCCCGACGCTCGCGCGTCTACCCGCCCTCCACCCACGCGTCGCGCGAGCTTGCTGATTTCGATCACGGTCACCGGCACCAGCCCGACGATCAGACTCAGCAGGCAGTCTGCCAGGGAGATGTCCGTGATCTGGAAGAGTCGCTGCGCGAACGGAGTGTGGTGGATCGCGAGCTGGAGGGCGACTGTCGCAAGTACGACACCCAGCAGCCGGATGTTGGTCAACGCACCGACCTCCCAGAACAAGCGGTCGGGGCTGCGCGCCGCGAAGGCCCGCAGCAGCTCGCCGAACACGAGCGTCGTGAACGCGAGGTTGCGGGCCTCGATCAGCCCTCGGCTCTCGATGGCCCATATGTACACCGAGAGGACGACGACGATCTGCAGCGCGCCGGCGACGATCACCGTGCGCCACTCCGGCCTGCCGAGCATCGGCTCGTCGATCCGCCGCGGCGGCCGCTTGAGGGCGTTCGGATCGACCGGATCGACGACCAGGGCCAGCGCCGGCAATCCGTCCGTGACGAGGTTGATCCAGAGCAGGTGCAGGGGCAGCAGCGGCAGCGGCAACCCGAGCAGCGCAGCGGCCAGCATCAGCCCGAGCTCGGCGGTGTTGCCGGCGAGCAGGTAGACGAGGGTCTTGCGGATGTTATCGAAGATCCCGCGCCCCTCGCGCACCGCTGCGACGATCGTCGCGAAGTTGTCGTCCGCGAGCACGATGTCGGCCGCCTCGCGGGTGACCTCGGTCCCTGTCTTGCCCATGGCGACGCCGATGTGCGCCTCGCGGAGCGCCGGCGCATCGTTGACCCCGTCGCCGGTCATCGCCACAACGGCGCCCCGGGCCTTCCACGTGCGGATGATCCGCAGCTTGTCTTCGGGCGTCGCCCGCGCGTGGACGACCTCGTCCTCGGCCTCGCCTTCGTACAGGAGCCCCAGCTCACGCGCGATCGCCTTGGCGGTGACCGGGTGATCGCCGGTGATCATGACGGTGCGGATCCCGGCCTCGCGCGCCTGCGCGATCGCCTCGATCGCCTCGGGCCGCGGGGGATCGGCGATCCCGACGAGCCCTAGCAGCTTCAGGTCATGTTCTTCGGGACCTGCCCCGATCGCCACAGCTAGCACACGAAGCCCACGGGCCGCCATGTCGGCCGCCGCTTCGGCCGCGCCGGATAGCGCCTCCGCGCAGCGGGCGATCACGACCTCGACGGCGCCCTTGAGGTACAGGAGGCCGTCGGCGCGGAGGATCGACATCCGCTTGCGCTCGGAGTCGAAGGGCAGTACGGCGGTGCGCGGGTTGTCCTGCTCAATGCTCGCCCGGGTGATGCCCCGCTCGGCCGCGGCGGCGAGCAGGGCCAGCTCCGTAGGGTCGCCGACGCTGGCGCGCCCGTCGGCCGCGAGCTCCGCGTCGCAGCAGGCCGCAGCAGCCGCGAGCAGGCGCTTGTCGTCAGGGCCCCAGACCTCGCGGACAGTCATGACGCCGGTCGTCAGCGTCCCGGTCTTGTCGGTGCAGATAACGGTCGCGCAGCCGAGCGTCTCCACCGCCGGCAGGCGACGCACCAGAGCGTGGCGGGCGGCCATCCGCTGCACGCCGACGGCGAGGGCGATCGTCACGACCGCGGGCAGACCCTCCGGCACCGCCGCGACCGCGAGCGAGACCGCGGACATGAACACCTCGAGCGCGGGCGCGCCGTGGGCGAGGCCGGCACCGGCGACCGCGACGACGATTCCGGCGCACGCGTAGATCAGCAACCGGCTGACCCGGGCGAGCTGCATCTGTAGCGGGGTGGCCTCGTCCACCACCGAGGCGAGCATGTGGGCGATCTTCCCCAGCTCGGTGTGCATGCCGGTGGCGACGACGCGCGCGGTCCCCGTCCCGCGGACCACACTCGTACCCATGAAGACCATGTCTCGACGCTCGGCCAGCGCAGTGCCCAGGGGCAGCGCTCCGGGCCGCTTCTCGACAGGTGCGCTCTCGCCGGTCAGAGGCGCCTCGCCCGTCGCCAGCGCGTGCGCCTCGAGCACCTCCGCATCGGCGGCGACGATATCACCTGCCTCGAAGACCAGTATATCACCCGGCACGACCTCCGCCGCCGGGACAACGGCGCCCGCGCCGTCGCGGATCACGCGGGCCCGCGGCGCCGTCATCGCTCGCAGCGCGAGGATCGCCCGCTCGGCTCGGTGCTCCTGCATGAAGCCGACGACGGCGTTGACGACGACGATCGCGCCGATCGCCACTGCGTCGGCGATCTCGCCGAGCGCCGCCGAGACCGCGCACGCCGCCAGCAGCAGGCCGACGACGGGGCTCTTGAACTGTTCCGCGAACAGGCGCCACGCCGGCGTCCCGGCCTTCCTCCGGAGTTCGTTCGGCCCATGTTCTCCCAGCCGGCGCGCGGCCTCCTCGGTCGAAAGTCCCGTCACAGCGTTCATGGACCTGCCTCCTCTCCGATCGCGCGGCGCAGGCGGGCCCAGGCGATTGCGAGCTGCATCTGCGCGGTGATCATCTCGGCCTGCACCGACCAGAGCGCCCGCGCGGCCTCCACAACGCTGACGAGCGGGATCTGCCCGGCCGCATAGCCCGCCAGCGTCGGTGCGACGGTCCGCTCCGCCCGCGGGACGACATCGTCACGGAGCGCCGCGACGCGGGCGCTCGCCGCAAGCACGAGCGCCTGAGCGCTCGCAGCCTCGCCCTCGACCATGCGCTGCATGGCTGCGAGATCCGAGCGCGCCATCGCCGTCATCGCCTCGGCCTCGCGGACCTGCGCCCCGACGCGATTGCGGCGCGGCAGGGTGATCCCGAACATCAGCATCACCCCCGGCCCGCCGACCATCGTGTACGCGGCCCCGGTGCGGAGCATCGCCATCGGTGCGTACATCGATCGCATGGCCCGGATGTCGGCCTCGGCGGCGCGGATCTCGGCCTGCCCGGCGGCGAGCTCCGGTCGACGCTCCTTTGCCGTGGTGATCGCCGCCGTCGCTGAAGGGGGAGCCGCCGGGGCGGTCCAGGGGGCGAGCGCGGGGACGGCTGTCTCCGGCGGGCAGCCGAGCGTCGCCCGCAACATCGCCTCGGCGGCGGCGATCTCCGAGTCGAGGACCCGCCGCTGCATCTCGAGGCGCGACACCTCGATCTCGGCGCGCAGCACGTCCGATTGCGTACCGGTGGCTCCCTCATATCGAGCGCTCGCGGCCACGACGAGCTCGCGCGACAGCGCGAGCTGCTCATCGACGATCCGCGCCATCTCGCGCCGCTCCCACAGCATGAAGAATGCGGCGGCCGCGTCGAGCTCGATGTCGAGGCCCGTCCGCGCGATCACGGTGCGGGCCCGGTCGCGCTCCGCCGTGGCTGCCTCGCGTCGGTATCGTCGAAGCCGCGACAAGGGAAGTCGCTGTTCGACGGCCACGCTCGCGTTGATGCCGTCCAGCCGAACGGGGAGGTGATCGACGGAGGGTAGCAGCGCCGGATCCTCGAGCGGGTAGACGATCGCCGGCCCCTGCTCGGCCGCCCGGGCCCCGGCGCGGGCGGCCGCGACCTCGGCGCGGCGGTCCCGCGCGACCTGTAGCGCCATCTCCAGAGACAACGGCGAGGGGAGTGGTGCGGCCTCTTGGGCGCGCGCTTCTACGGCGAGCAGCAGCGACGTGAGCACCCACGTGATCCAGCCGAGGCGCGCCCTTCGACGGGAGACGGAGGCAAGAAGTCGCAAGCCATCGGACCGCACGCCCGTCATCTTCCACCTCGGGGTTCAGCCTCCGGCTCGGCATCTGCGAGTCCGGTCAAGTGTCCCCTGCGCACCTGCACGCGGCGCCAGATCGCATACGCAGCGGGCAGAACGAACAGGGTCAGCACGAAGCACGAGCCGAGGCCGCCGATCACGGGCGCCGCGATCCTCGCCGAGACATCGGCGCCGGGACCGACCTCCCACATCAGCGGCAGGAGGCCAAGGACCGTGCTCGCCACGGACATCACGAGCGGACGCAGTCGGCTGGCCGCACCCTCGACGACCGCTTCGTCAACGTCTTCAACCGTGAGATCCGGGCGCTCGCGCTGGCGGCGTGCCAGCGATTCATCCAAGAACTCGACCATCAACACGCCGGTCTCGACCGCCGTGCCAAGGACGGCGATGAGACCGACCCACACCGCGGTCGACACGTTGTACGATTGACCCCACAGTAGCCACACGCTGCCGATCGCCGCGAAGGGCAGGCTCGTCAAGACCATGCCGGTCTGGGTCCATCCGCGCATCGCGAAGCGAAGCAGGACGATCACGAGCAGAAGCACCAGCGGCAGCACCCACGCCATCCGCGCCTGCATCTCGGCCATGAACTCGTACTGCCCCGTCCATGCCAGGCGATAGCCGGATGGCAGGGAGATGTTCTCGGCGACGACCTGCTTCGCGTCGTTCACCCAGCCGCCGAGGTCGCGGGTAGCGAGGTCGATGTCGGCGTACACGTACCCGACGAGCGTCCCGTTCTCGTCCTTGATCATCGGCGGACCGGTGACGACCCGGACGTCGGCGAGCACGCCGAGCGGCACAGTCGCGCCTGGCTGGCGGTAGCGAGTCGACAGCTCGACGAGGTCGGAGGACTCAGTCATTCCGGCGGGCCCCGCCGCGCTGGTCTGCATCGGCCTTGTAGGCGCGGTGGCTCCGCCGCCCATCTCCGACATGCCGCCGCCTGCCATGCCGGGGCGACCAGGCGCTGCGGCCGGGCTGGCCCCTGCGCCGCTTCCCCCGACGGTGACCTCCGCGAGCGGCTCCGTCGCGGCGACGGGGACGAGGATGCTCCGCAGCGCCTCGGGGTCGGCGCGGAAGTCGGCCGCGTACCGGAGGTTGATCGAGAAGCGTGATCGCCCCGAGATCACGGTCGACACCGGCATCCCCCCGACCGCGGCCTCGACGACGTCGTGCACGTCGCGGACCGTCAGCCCGTAGCGGGCGATCGCCTCGCGGTCGGGCGTGACGTCGATGTACTCGCGGCCGGTCTGGCGCTCGGCGAAGGTGCTCCGCGTACCGGGGACAGTGCGCAAGATCCCCTCGAGCTCCACGCTGATACGCTCGATCTCTGCCAGTTCCTCGCCGAACACCTTGATCCCGACCGGCGTCCGCACCCCCGTCGTCAGCATGTCGATGCGCGTCCGGATCGGCGGGGCGATAGCCATCTGATAGCCGGGCATCCGCAGCGCGGCTTGCATGTCGCTGGCCAGCTCTTCGAGCGTCCGCGCCTGTCTGTCCGGCCAGATGCCCCGCAGCCCGGCCGCGAGCCAGTCGGGCGCGAACGACGAGTACCAGCGCGGTGTCTCGCGCGTCGGCCACTCCTCGCGCGGCCGCAGCGTCACGACGCTCTCGATCATGTCGAGCTGCGCCGGATCGGTCGCGGTCTCCGCTCGCCCCGATTTCCCGTGCACCGACTCGACCTCCGGAAAACTCATTATCGTCCGGTGCTGGTGCGCGAGCGCTTGGCGGGACTCCTCGATCGAGATGCCCGGGAAGGTCGTCGGCATGACCAGCAGCGAGCCCTCGTCGAGCGGCGGCATGAACTCGGAGCCGAGTCGCAGCGCGACCGGCACCGTACCCGCGAACAGCGCGAGCGCGAGTCCGACGACCCACACGCGCCAGCGCACGGCGAGCCTCACGAAGGGGCGGTATACGCGGGTCAGGAGCCGGCTGATCGGGTTCTGCGCCTCGGTGCGGAACCGCCCGCGGAGGACCACGAGCATCAGCGCCGGCACCAGCGTGATCGACAGCAGTGCCGCGGCGAAGGTCGCGAACGTGTGGGTGAGCGCCATCGGCCGGAACAGCCGCCCGGCCTGGCCCGCCAGGGTCAGGATCGGCAAGAAGCTGACGGTGACGAGAAGCAGCGAATAGAAGGTCGGACGTCCGACCTCTTTGACGGCGTCGAGGATCGCGCGCTGGCGGTCCTCGCCCGGTTGTAGCGCGGACAGCTTGCGCGAGCCGTTCTCGACGAACGTCGTCGACGCGTCCTCGAGCTCGCCGACGGCGATGGCGATCCCGGCGAGCGACATGATGTTCAGCGTCATCCCGAAGTAGTACGTCGGGATGAAGGTCAGCAGCACGGCGAGCGGGATCGTCACGATCGCGACCACGGCCGAGCGCAGGTTGAACAGGAACAGCAGGCAGATCAGCGCGACGATTACCCCCTCCTGGATCAGCGTGTCCGTCAGGGTCTCGATCGACCCGAGGATCAGCCCCGAGCGATCGTAGGTCGGGATCAGACGCACGCCAGACGGGAGCGGCAGGCGGTCGATCTCCTGCTTGACTGCGTCGATGACCTCGAGCGCGTTGGATCCGATCCGCATGACGACGATCCCGCCGGTGGCCTCACCGCGGGCGTCGTAGTCGGCGGCTCCGCGGCGGATCTCCGGGCCGAACTGGACACGGGCGACGTCGCGGAGGCGGATCGGCGTGCCGCCGGCGCCGGTGGCCACGACGCTCGCCTCGAGATCCCCGAGCTCGTGGACGTAGCCGCGTCCGCGGAGCACGTACTCGCGGCCGGCGAGCTCGAGCACCCGCGCGCCGACCTCGGAGTTCGCGTCGCGCACGGCGCGCGTCACGTCGGTCAGTGTGAGGCCGTAGGCCGCGAGGCGCACGGGGTCGAGGACGATCTGGTACTGGCGCTGGAAACCGCCGAGCGAGGCGACCTCGGCGACTCCGGCGACCGACTGGAGCGCCGGGCGGATCGTGAAGTCCTGCAATTCCCGTAGCTGCGCCAGGTCGAGCGTCCCGGATGTGTCCTCCAGGACATATTGAAAAATCCATCCGACGCCGGTCGCGTCGGGGCCGAGGATCGGCGACACGTCCGGCGGCAGGAGCTGCTGCACGCGTCCGAGCTGCTCGAGGACCCGCGTGCGCGCCCAGTAGATGTCGGTGCCGTCGGCAAAGACGACGTAGACGAAGCTCATCCCGAACATCGAGTACCCGCGGACGACCTTCACGCGGGGCGTGCTCTGCAGGGCGCGGACGAGCGGGTAGGTGACCTGATCCTCGACGAGATCGGGGCCGCGGCCCATCCACTCGGTGAAGACGATCACCTGTGGATCGGAAAGGTCCGGGATCGCGTCGAGCGGCGTCCGGCGCATCGCTACCAGTGCCCAGACGACGAGGAGCAGGACGGTGCCGAAGACCAGCCCGCGGTGACGGGCCGAAGCCTCAATGATCCGCTCGATCACGGCGAACCTCCGTGAGAGTGCTTCTGCTCGGCAGGTGCCGGAGGGCTCGTCTCGTGTCCGGCGTGCGCTTCGGGCCCGGCTTCCCCGGGCGCGGACCCCTGCGCGCCGTGTGCGTGGCCGGTTCCTCCCGACGCGCGCAGGCGGCTCTCCGAGTCGATGAGAAATACGCCGGATGCGACGACCGATTCTCCCGCCGACAGGCCGTCGACGACCTCGACCCGGTCGGCGAACCGCGTCCCGAGCTTGACGACCCGCGGCGCGAAGCGTCCGTCGCCCAGCTCCACGAACACGTGCTGTGCCTCCCCCGTATCGACCACGGCGTCGCGCGAAACCGTCAGCGCCTCGCGGGGACGGACGCGAAAGTCGGCGGTGCCATAGAGGCCCGGGCGGAGCGCGCCGGTCGGATTGTCCACCGCGAAGCGGACGCGCAGCGTGCGTGTCCGTTCGGACAGGGTCGGATAGAGAAAGTCGACCGGTCGCTCGAGCGGCGGCAAACCTGATGCGGGGAAATCGAGCTCTGCCGGGAGGCCCACCTGCACGCTCGGAATGTCGGCCTCGGGGACCTCTGCGAGCACCCACACGCGCGAGAGGTCGGCGATCGTCAGCAGTTCGGTCGACGGATCGACGGCCGTGCCGACCGCGATTCCGCGATGGAGGACGACGCCGCTGCGCGGGGCCGACACCGTCACGAGGCGGCGAGCCGTGCCCGACTTTTCCAGCGCCTGGATCTCCGCGTCGGTCATCCCGAGGACCTTCAGGCGTCCCCGCGCCCCTTGGACGACGACCGACGCCGGACCCTGGCCGGCGCTGCGCCGCGCCGCGAGGAATTCGTTCTGCGAGGACAGCAGCTCCTGCGAGAAGATCCCCGCCAGCGGCTGGCCCGCGCGGACTCTTTGGCCCGTCGTGTTGATGTGGAGTTTCTCGATCCACCCGGCGACCCGCGTGTGTACGTGCGAGACCCGCGACTCGTCAGGCACGATGGTCGCCACCGTGCGGATCGGCCGGGACAGCTCCTCGCGGCGCACGGGCTCGGTGCGGATCCCGATCGCCTCGAGCCGGGACGGCTCGATCTCCACCGGCGCCCGCGGGTGCGAGATCGGTGCACTCTCGCTCCGTGCAGCGTTCCCCGCATACGTGGTCGACGCCTCCTTCGGGTTCGCTCCGATCCCATGGTGCAGCGAGAAGGGCCAACCGTGGCGCAAGTGTTGAACGATCAGGCCCCCGGCGACGAGGGTGAGCACGATGGCGACGATCGCGAAGTCTCGCCGGCCGCGCTTCGGACTCATCGCATCACTCTCCTGTCCTGCGGGGCCCCGCGCCCCCGGTCGCAAGGACGCGCCCTCCACAAACAGTCATTCTGCTCGCGTGCGCTGGATCTTCGATTCACTAAGGCATGCATAGCCAGCGGACTCCGTCGGGTACGCTGCCAAGGTTGCGGCGCCGAGTCGTAGCGGCCGCAACTTTTGCCGCCCACGGCCTCTCGAACGGCGCGCTCATCCCGGTCGCTCACCGTGGTAGAGCGAAAGTGTGCCGTAGACGGTTCGCAGACGATCGGCCTCGCGGACATCGGTGAAGCCGGCACCGCGGAGCATTGCGGGGAGGCGGCCCTGCACATTGTCGTCCGTGGTAGCGAAACCGTCGAGGAGTTGGACGACAAGGAACGCGGCGCGCATCACGACGTCCTGCGCCCGCCCCCAGTCCGCGATGTGGACTTGACCGCCCGGCCGCAGAACGCGGAAGATCTCCGACAAGGTCCGCCGCTTCGTGTCCGAGGTCAGGTGGTGTAGCAAGAGGCTCGTGACCACGCGGTCGAAGCTCGCGTCCGCGTAGGGAAGTTGATCGGCGAGGCCGTGATCGAGGGCGATGTCGACGGCGGCGGCGGCGACCTTGTCGGCCGCGCGTCGCAGTATGTCCGGATCACCGTCGAGCCCGACGACCTCGGCGTCCGGGTGAGAGCGCTTGATGCGGATGGTCAGGGTCGCGGTGCCGCACCCGAGATCGAGGACGCGATGGCCCGGGCGGATGTCGGCCTGCGCGACGAGCCGCGACTTGAAGGTCCCCTCGCGAAGCGTGAAGCGAAGCACCGGGTCATAGAGGCCCGTCAGCCAGGCGTGGCCGAGGGCAGGAATGTAGCGTTCAGCCATGGAGTCCTCTCATTCAGGAGGGCGATACTTCGCCGGTGCCGGGGGCGCTCTCCCCGTTCGCCGGGAGCTTGTCGAGCGCCAGCATGCTGACCTTGCGGCGCGTCGCGAGCTCCGCGCGGGCAGCGACTCGGAGGGACGAGGTGCGGCGGTAGAGCGCGTGCAGCCATCCGTATGGATGAAGCAGCACCAGACGTCCACCCGGCGCGAGGACCCGGACGACCTGATCGCGGAGTTCGCGACCGTATCGAGTCATCGGCAGGGGTGCGAGATAGTAGAGCATCTCGGAGATCACGATCGCATCACAGTAGCTCTCCGGTAGCTCGCGCAGGAGGGACAGCGCGTCACCAACGTGATCGTCGCCCGGGACCTGGAGTCGCTGGCGTGCCCGGGCGACCGCCACGGCCGAGAGGTCCGCCAGGCTGATCCGCGCCGCGCGATCCTCGACGAACTTGGCGACGACCCCCTCACCGGATCCCAGGTCGAGCAGGTGCTCGAAGCGCCTCCCCCCGAGACCGTAGCGGACCAGCGCCCGCTTGAGCTCGTCGTAGGGGCTGTTCTCGTAGCCCCAGGGATCGACCGCCGCGTACTTGGCGTCGAAGAAGGTCCGTCCGAATCCGTCCCCGCGCCACAATTGGCGCGCGTACTCCCCGAGGTCTCGTAGATCTCCCAGGTAGAATCCCAAAAACGTCTTCCGTGGCGGTCGTTGGAGCTTGGAGGTCATGTGCGAACTCAGGGCGTGGGATGCAGAGAGTGCACGCGCACGGCGCCGTTCGCCGTCAGCCGTGCCGTCAATCGCACGGGCGAGGTCCCGGCGTTCTTCCACAGGTAGGAGAAAAGCCCGGCGCGCGCGGCTGCGAAGCGCACCTTGCCCTCGGCGGCCGCGCCCTCGGAGTGGATGACGACGTTGTCTCCGTCGTGACTATGAACGTTCCATTCGAGAGCGCCCGTGGCGTGGAATTCGACCTCGGTCGACGACCCCTCCGGCATCTCGAGGTTGATCTCGGCGAACTTGCCGGGCTCGATGATCACATCGTCGAAAAGAGCGTCCGATGCGTCGGGCGCGGGCCCTCCCGGGGCTGTGGCCCCGCACGTGCCATCGCCCGGCTTGTGCCCGCCGCAGCGGCCGAGCTCGTGCCGGCAGGAAGCGTCGCCCTGGCGACGCGGGCCCGTGGGCACCTCGGTGGCGTCGGGAACGGCCCTTGGAGCACAGGCGAGCCCGCCACCGGCGAGCGCGCTCAGGACAATTAGGATATCGGACGTGCGCATGAGCTCAGTGATCTCCGTGCTGGGTGTGGACTTGCGAGGCGACTCGTCCGCAGGGGCCGTGGGCGCCGGCTGTGCCATGTCACTTCGCCGGGTCGGGGCCACGTGCGCCACCCAGCCGCTCGGCACGGGCGCGGATCTCGCGAGCAGTCGCGTCGTCGGACGACGAGATCGACACCGCGAACCCGTCCCCGGTCGAACGTACGGTCGCCGCGGCGCCCTTCGGCACGAGGGGGCAGTTCGGCATCTCGGGCACGACGTGCCCGCGGGCGGCGTTGCGGGCGAGGTGGCAGTCGACCAGCCGCTGCAGCCACTCGGCCGTCAGGCCGGGTACCGCACGGAAGGTGACCACGGCGCCCGCCGTCCGCATGTGCACCGATCCTTTCGGTCCTCCACTCACGGCCTCCTCGAGGGGCTCCACCGCGACAATGTCCTCGAGGTGTTCGAAGGGGCTCATGTCACGGTCATGCTCGGCGATGCCGACACACGCGCGCGTCTCGGCATCGCGCAGGGCGGCCGAAGCCGCACGATGCCGGGCCGCCTCCGTGCGGTGGACCTCCGCCGCCTGTCGGTGTTCGGCGGTCGGGTTCGCCACCGACGACCAGCAGACCCCCGCCGCCTCGGTGGCCAGCGGGGGAGCGCAGGTGGAACGAGCGGCGAGCGCCTGCGCCTCGCCCTGTTCCGCGTGAGCCTCGGCGACCTGCGCGTGTCTCGCAGCCTCCCGGTCGTGCTGTTCGGCGCTCATGTCATGAGGCGCAGTTCCGGTGGGTCTGGTAGTGCACGTGATGGCGGCCAGGCTGAGCCCGAAGAGCCAGGATGCAGGATGGGGCTGTGAGCCGCGTGGCGAGCGTGGCGCGTTCGATCGACCCACGGGGGGTTGCGGAGCCATACCTGGTTTCCGTTGCATGACCCGTGCCAGGGACCCGACAGCACAAATACGGCGTTCTCGCCGCTGCACGCATGCCGGCAGGCGGCGACCTGGGAATATTCTTTAGAAGGTTGAGAATATTGTGATCGATGCCGGCAGGTATTCGGGCGGCCTCCGGTGTCGAACGGAACCGGCAAGCGGCGGGTCTTGCGCGGCGCGTCAGTAAGTACGAAAGGCAGCCTCATCTACTCCAACGTCCACGTCGACCCGTCATCCGGGACCACCGCGCGCCATCCGAACGCATCGCGCAGGCGCCGGCGAAACGCGTCCGCAGTGGCCGGCTCACCGTGGGTCACGAACACCCCGTCGCCATTCCGCTGGCCGAGATCACGATCATCGGACCACTCTGTTGATCGATAGCCTTCGAGTCCTCCGGTGTATGAGGATACGTGGAGAGCCAGTCGATGACCCGCGCAGCCAGCGCGGCGCTACCGGCAGCACGGTCGGCCCGCCGGCTGACATCGTGTGGACCGTCGTCGAGGCCCGGCTCCGCTCGGGCGGCTCAGCGTTAGTCGTCCTCGCTGTCAGGCTCGGGCTGGTCGCAGCGGTCGCGGAACACGTACTGCGACAGGCGCTTGCGGTGCGCGCTGCTCCAGTCGATGTTCGGGCGCTGCTTCTCTTTGGGCAAGTAGCCGAGGCGGTACATCGCCATCAGCTCGAGCTCGGGCGGCACGCGCAGCAGCGCCGCCAGCTCGGCCCACGCCTGCGGGAACTCCATCGGCGTCGAGATGAACTGGATCCCCATTCCGAGGTCGACCGTCGTCAGCCAGATGTTCTCGATCGCCATGCCGAGGCCGAGCAGGCTGTACATCGCGCTGAGCTCGCCGGGGAGGTATTCCTCGCGGGTCAGCAGCGCCGCGAGCATCAGCGGGCTGTCGGCGACCAGCTTCTCGTTGTCGCGGCCGAGCGTCTTCGGCACCCCGAGCGTGTTGACCACTTTCTGGCCGGTCGGCGAGAACACGTGGCGCACGAACGGGCGCAGCGGCGCCGGCAGGTGATCGATGAAGATCCCGTCGCGGCGCTCCTGCATCTCCTTCTCCGAGAAGCGGAAGTAGCGGCGGTAGCGGGTGAAGAAGCGCCCGCCGGACATCAGCTCCTCCATCGTCTTGCCGGCGATCTTCGCCACCGCCGCGCGCACGTCGGCGTCGGTGATCAGCACGAAGCGCCACGGCTGCGAGTTGAAGTGGCTCGGCGCGCGGGCGGCCGCCTCCATCAGCCGGCGCTGGTGCTCCGGGCTGACGGGGTCGGGCAGGAAGAAACCGTTGGTGGTCGAGCGCCGGAGGATCGCGTCGCGCAATTCCATGGATCACCACAATCGCGCGCCGAGGTAACCGAGCAGCCCGAGCACCGCGAGGCCCGGGTGGTAGGGCGTGTGCGGCCGCGCGCGCGGGAAGGCGGCCAGCACCGCGAGCGTCAACAGCAGCGCGGGGTGAAACTCGAGGATCGCCGCGGCGAGCGTCACCGCGACCAGCAGCGCGTACAGGCGGTGGTGCCACACGCCGAAGTGAACGCGCCCGACCATCGCCGTCAGCCCGACGCCGCAGGTCACGAGGTAGAGCGCCAGTCCGAGCCGCGTCACCGCCTCAACCATGCGACGGCTCGGACGATCTGCCGGCCGCGGCCCGTCGTCCCCGCTCGCGCGAGCCCCGCCTGGTGCAATAAAGTGCGCATTGAACGGAGGGCGGAGGTCGCGCAGGAGCGTGGCGCGAAGCGAGCCCTTGCGGGCGGCGCCCGCCGCAAGGGAGGGGGCGGCGCGAGCGTCGGTGCGCCCGCCGCTCCTGTGTATCGATGCTCGTATGTCCCGAGCCAGCCCCGTGATCGCCGCGGTGGCGACGGCCTCGCCGCCGCACCGCGTGTCGCAGCAGCAGCTCAAGGCGTTCGCCCGCCGGGTGTTCGCGCGCGACTTCTCCGACCTCAACGACCGGCTCGCGGTGTTCGACCACGCAGGGGTCGAGGAGCGGCAATTCGCCTGCCCGCTGGGGTGGTATGAGGAGCCGCACTCGTTCCCCGAGAAGAACGAGGTATACCGGCGGGTCGCGCGCCAACTGGCCGCCACGGCTGCCGGCGAGGCGCTGCGGCGGGCCGGGCTTTCGCCGGGCGGCATCACGGCGCTGGTGTTCGTGTCGACGACCGGGATCTCGACGCCGAGCCTCGACTGCGCCCTGATCGCCGCGCTCGACCTGCCGCGCGACATCGCCCGCGTTCCATTGTGGGGCCTCGGCTGCGCCGGCGGGGCGGCAGGCCTCGCGCGGGCCGCCGAGCTCGCGCGTGGGCGCGGCGGCCCGGTGTTGCTGATCGCGGTCGAGCTGTGCAGCGTCACGTTCACGCGCAGCGACCGCAGCAAGTCGAACTTCGTGGCGACCGCCCTGTTCGGCGACGGCGCCGCGGCGGCGGTGATCGCCTGCGACGGCGACGGCCCGCGGGTGCTCGCCTCCCACAGCCACCTCGTCGACGACAGCCGCGACATCATGGGCTGGACGCTCGTCGACGACGGCCTGCAGGTGATCTTCGCGCCCAGCATCCCGGCGATCGTCCGCGAGGTTCTTCCCAAACTGGTCCGCGACGCGGCCGCGGCGGCGAGGGTCGACCCCGACTCGCTCGAACACATGGTGCTGCACCCCGGTGGCGCCAAGGTGCTGGCGAGCTGCGAGGAGTGCCTGGACTTGCCGCGCGAGCGCCTGCAGTGCGCGCACGAGGTCCTTCGCAACCACGGCAACATGTCGAGCCCGACGATCCTGTTCGTGCTCGAGCGGTTCTTGAAATGCACGCCGATGCGCGGCGCGCTCGGCATGGCGGCCGCGTTCGGGCCGGGCTTCTCGGCCGAAGGGGTCGTGTTCGCGTGGTGAACGCCGGGACATGCCTGTTCGCGCTGGTGGCGTTCGTCGCCGGCCAGCGCACTGGAGAGCTGGTGCTGGCGAGCCGCAACGCCGCGTGGGCCCGCGCCCGCGGGGCGCTCGAGTTCGGGGCAGGGCACTACCCGGCGATCGTCGCGTTGCACGTGGCATGGTTTGTTGCGTGGCCGCTCGAGGCGTGGCTGCGTGGCCCGCAATTGTCGGGCGCCGCGCCGATCCTGCTGCTGCTGTTCGCCGCGGCGCAAGTGCTGCGATACGCCGCGATCGCGTCGCTCGGGCGGCGCTGGAACACGCGGATCCTCGTGTTACCCGGAGCGCCACCGATCCGGCGCGGGCCGTACCGATTCCTGCGCCACCCGAATTACGTCGCGGTCGTGCTCGAGCTCGCTGCGCTGCCGCTGATGTTCGGGGCGACGTACACCGCGGCGATCACCGGCGTCCTCAACCTCGTCGTGCTGCTATTCGTGCGGATCCCCGCCGAGAGCCGTGCGCTGCACCTCGTGTAGGTCGATGGTCGCCAGCAGCGGCGCCGGGGCGGGCGGCCCGCCAGGTGCCACCGTGGCTCACGATGAGCCCGAAATTATTGCACCCGGCGGGCATGGGCGCCGGTCCGGCCCACACCGCGCAGTCACTGACTGTGAGCCATCTTGCGGCACTCGTCGGCGCAGGCCTTGCACGCCTGCGCACATGCCTGGCAGTGGTCCATCTTGTGCTTCGCGCACTCGGCCCCGCAGGCATCGCAGATGTCGGCGCACAGCTTGCAGATCGCCTGCGCGTACTGACTGCCGCGCGACATCAACTGCGCGGCGTCGAGGCAGATGGTCGCGCAGTCCTGATTCAGGCGGATGCAGGTCGTCAGCTCGGCGACGTTCGGCTCGCCGAGGCACGCGACGGAGCACATCTCGCAAGCCTGAGCACATGACAGGCAGGCGGAGATGCAAGATTGGTACTGTTGCGATTGATTCATGAATCATGCTCCTTCGTCCGCTCGCTATCCGGTCTCACACCCCACAGCGACGAACGTCCGGAACCATGGGCCCGGCGCGCGGATGGACAAGCTCGAGCGCGTAGTCGGGCCCATTACGGCGGTGGGCGGCGAAATGCGGTCCGATCGACGATCCGGGCGGGGGCGACGCGACACGGGCCCGTCGCGCGAAAAGAATAGTCGCGAGTGCTCGCGAATATTCGCGAACGAGCGAGCGAGGAGCCCTCTGCAGGCGCAGTGCGTTGGCGAGATGCATGGTCTGCGCCATCGCTTGAACGGCCAAGTCGGTCCCGAGCGCGCCGTCCGCCGCGGCGACTTGCGCGTGCGAGCCGGGCCGCGAGGGCCGGCCCGAAGGGTCCCGGGGGAACGGTCTTCCGGTGGAGCCGAGTGCAGTCGCGGGTCGCGGACGATGCGGCTGCAACCCTGTCGGCGCCGGCTTCACCGGCGCTGTCCTGTGTCCCCCGGACGGTGTTCGCCCCCGCCCGCTCGCTCGTCCGATCACTATTCCGTTCAATTTCGAGAGGCGGTAGCCGGGCTCGGCGCATGAACTGCGCCGGATCCTCTCCTCCCCGACAAGATAATTGCGGCCGCACCTCGGCGAGGCTGCTTCATAGTTGGGAACATGCGCACCTCAACACTCATGCTCCTCATCAGCCTGCTGGCCCCGGCGTGTGCCACGACCCCGGAGGGGACGTTGCCCCACGACATGAGCGCGCGGCAGCACGATCTCGAGGCCGCACGACACACAGAAGCCGCCCGGGCCCATGCGGAGCGGTACGGCCCGAACGCAGCCGTCGCTCGCTCCGCATGCGCCCCACCACTCGCCACGGAGGCGGCGGGGATCTGCTGGACCTCCGTGCAGAACCCGACGGCCGAACACCTCCGAGCCGCGGAGGCCCATCGCGCCGAGGCCGCAAGCCACCGGGCGGCCTCGGCCGCATTGCGGGCGGCCGAGGCGCGTGCGTGCGTTGGCATCTCCGAACAGGACCGGGACATGAGCCCGATCGAGCGCGTCGAAGACATCGCCTCGATTCAGCCCCTCATCGAGAGCGTAACGACCGACGCCCAAGAGCCCATTGTCACACGGACGGCCGGCGTTGTCGTCACCTTTCGAGCTGTCCCGGGCTTGACGGCCGAGTGGCTGCAACGGCTCATCAACTGTCACCTGGCCCGCAACGCGGCTCGGGGGCACCTCGTTGAAGAGATGCCCAATTGTCCCCTGGTGCCGAAAGGAGTGACCGCCCGCGTGAGCTCGACGGGGGACGGATTCACCGTCACGATCCGCGCAGCCGATGACGCGACCGCCGCCGAGATCCTCGCCCGGGCCGAGCGCCTGCGCGGAGCATCCTCCCAATCGGCGGAGTGAGACGCGCGGCGACGGCTCGGCACCCGAACCCACCCCCGGACGTACCGCGTTCTGCGGCGGCGCAGCGCCACCAAGCGCGGCCTAGCCGCGACCCGGCGCGAGCCCATCGATCCCTGCGCCCACTACCTGCGGCGACTGAAAGACTGCGCCTCGCGTGCATCAGTACGTACGAAAGGCGGCCTCATCTACTCCAACGTCCACGTCGATCCGTCATCTGGGACCACCGCTTGCCATCCGAACGCATCGCGCAGACGCCGGCGAAACGCGTCCGCGGCGGCCGGCTCCCCGTGGGTCACGAACACCGTCTTGGGTGCCAGCTTGGCGGGTCCGAGCCACTCAATCAATTCGGCGTAGTCGGCGTGCGCCGACAACCCCTCGACCTGGACCACGCGGGCTTTCACCTTGACGTATTGTCCATGGATCTTGAGCTCGTCCGTGCCCTCGACGAGCGCGCGCCCGCGGGTGCCGGCCGCCTGGTAACCGACGAACAACACGATGTTCCGATCGTCGGCGAGGAACCTGCGGAGGTGGTGGAGGATCCGCCCCCCCGTCGCCATTCCGCTCGCCGAGATCACGATCATCGGGCCGCTCTGCCGATCGATCGCCTTCGAGTCTTCAGGCGTTTGAGAGTATGTGGCGGCCCGGCACATCGCGCGGCACTCGTCGTCGGAGATCCGATGGTCCTCCTTGTTGTGGCAGAACAGCCCGGTCGCGTCGATCGACATCGGGCTGTCGAGGTACACGGGCAGCTCGGGTAGATCCGGGATGCGTCGCTGAGCGCGGAGCTGGGCCAGAATGTGCAGCAGGTGCTGGGCGCGGCCGACCGCGAAGGACGGCACGAGGATCACGCTGCGCTTCTGTACCGCCTCGTTGACGATCCGCGCGAGGACCTCGGTCACCTCCTCCGCGGGATGACGCCGATCTCCGTAGGTGGACTCGATCACGAGGTAGTCCGTCGCGGCGAGCGGCGCGGGAGGCTTCATGATCGGATCGTTCGGACGTCCGACGTCGCCTGAGAACGTCACGGTCGTGCCGCCGATACGGAGCGCGAGGCAGGCCGATCCGATGATGTGCCCGGCGCGCGTGAACGTCGCCGTCACTCCGCCGACCGGCTCGAAGGTCTCGTTGAACGGCCGCGGGGTGAGGCGAGAGAGACAGTGTTCGGCGTCCCGCTGCGTGTAGAGCGGCTCCGCCGGCTGGTGACGAGTGTAGCCGTATCTGTTCGCGCGTCTGGCGTCCTCCTCCTGGAGGTAGCCCGAGTCCGGCAGGAGGATCTTCAACAGGTCGCTCGTACCGCGCGTGCAGTGGACCCGGCCCCTGAAACCCAGCTTGCAGAGCCTGGGCAGATAGCCGGAGTGGTCGATGTGGCCGTGCGTCAGCAGCACCGCGTCGAGCGAGGCCGGGTCGAACGGCGGGCTCGCCCAGTTCCGCTCCCGCAGCTTCTTGTAGCCCTGAAACAGCCCGCAATCCACGAGCAGCCGGGCCCCGTCTGTCTCAACCAGATAGCGCGAGCCGGTCACGGTGTCCGTGGCGCCGAGAAATTGGATTCGTGTCGTCATGGCTTCTTACCTGCTGCGATGGAAGGACTGCGAAGTTCGGGAGCGCTGCGCTCGCGGGGGACCTCGTGGACGCGGCAGCACGGCGGAAGTCGGGCGCGCAGGAGTTCGATGGCGCGCTGGGCCTTGTCCATGAAGTCGACGGAACTCTCGACGAAGAATCGCTGGGGGTGTGCGCTCCACGCCTCCGCGATACGCTCGTCGATCGCGGCGGCCTCGAGGGCCGACTCGATCCGCACAGGATTGCTGTGGTTGTACGACGATACCTCCGGGGTTCGGAGGTGAATGACCGCGTCGTAACGGGCGAGCTCGGCCTCCAGGGTCGTCCCCACGGCGGACCAGAGGCTGCCGGGCCCGGGCCAGTACGCGGCGCCGTCGATCGTTCCGCGGTCACACAGCGTGATCGCCGGCTGCTCGTTGGCGTCAGTGGCCGCCTCGAGCTCGCGCTGGACCCAGAAGATCGCCCGCTGGGCCGCAGCGCGCTGACCGAGGTGTTCTCCCCGGGGAAACCCGCCCGAAAACAGGATACTCGCCGCTTCTGGCAGCACGTGCACGTGGCGGCAGAAGTATTGGCGGACGAGCTCGAGCACGGCCGTCTTACCGGCACCTGGACCGCCGGTGAGGACGATTCGCGTCCGCGCGTGGGGGTGCTCGCATGTACAGGACTGCATCGCTCGCTCCGGACTGCAAGCGTTAACTACCAGAAGATGACGGAACGCGCCGCCGCAGCCTGTGCACGATCCCGAGCGGCCTGGCGCAGCCTTTGCCGCCGCTACCTGCGCGGTGCGCGCCGTCCAGGAGGGAGGGTGTGCCCTGGTACAATTCGGTCGCCATGACGACCGCGTTGCAGCCGTTGATCGACCGCTGGCGAGGCGACCCCGGCGGTACCTACCAGACATGGTTTCTCTGGGAGGAGCGGCTCAAGAACTTCCGATCGATCCGCCGCGGGTTGCAGGCGGTCGTCCAGGAGGTCGAGGACGGGACCTTCGGCAACCAGTACCGTGGCTCGTCGCTCGAGACCGTCGTCGCCTCGATCGCGGAGCAGCGGCAGATCTTCAAGGGAGCCGACCACGCGTTCCTGTGGAAGCCCAAGCTGCGGATCCCCGACATCTACGAGAACGCAGAGAACCAGCGCGCGTTCGCCCGGTTCCTCGGGACATGCGCGTGCTGCGACCGCGACGAGGGCCTGCTGGCCGCCATCCGCGAGCTCGACGGCCGCAAGATCAAGGGGCTCGGACCCGCGGCGGCCAACCTCCTGTACTTCCTGCATCCGACCATCATACCGCCGTTCAACACCGCGATCGTGAACGGGTACAACGCGCTGACCGGCGCGCGCGTGCGGCTCGGGCGCTGGGACGACTTCCTGGCGATGCGCGAGGGCATCATCCGCCTCAACCGCGAGCACCGCAGCACGCTGTCGAACGACCTCGGCGCTCTCGGCGGCCTGTTGTTCGACGTCGGCAGCGGGCGCTACCCGCCGCCTCCGCGTGCGGGAGACGCCGCGGCGCAGAGCGCCTGGGAGCGCGACTTGGCGCGCGTGCGCGAGGACGCGGAGAAGCAGCGAAAGCAGCGCGAATCCGACGCCGCGGCTGACGTGACGCACACGCGCGTGCAAGGTTGGCTCCGCGACCTCGGCCACGCGCTGGGGTTCGATGTGTGGATCGCCGCCAACGATCGCGGGCGTACCTACCTCGAGGGCAAGCTCGGCGATCGCTGCCTGCCGCAGCTCCCGGCCGAACTGTCCGCGGCGCCGGGGGCCGACGCGGTCCGTCTGATCGACGTCTTGTGGCTGGTCCGTGGCGGTGGAGAGGTGGCGGCGGCGTTCGAGGTCGAGCACACGACGTCGATCTACTCGGGCATCGTCCGCCTGCTCGACCTGGCGCTCGGGGCGACCTCGTCGATCCACGGGCTCTTCCTCGTCGCCCCCGACGATCGAGAGTCCGAGGTGCGGGCCCAGCTCGCACGGCCGGCGTTTCAAGGCGCGAAGAGCTTGCGCCTGCGCTACCTGCCCTACAGCGAGCTCGAGCGGCACCGGGAAGCGATGGGCCGCTTCGGGGCGGGCCTTCGTCCGATCGAGGCGATCGCGCGCGAGATCACGTGATCCGCTGTGGCTGGTGCGCCCGGCGGGCCATCCGCCCTCGGCAGCGCTGGGACCGGGCGCAACGGCTGCGCGAGGTCGCAGCCTCGACGTGCAAGAGCAGCGCTGCTGGGCTCGCCTGACCGGTCGTAGGTTGATCCCCGAAGCGGGGACGTGATGAGACATGGTTTCGCGGTGTGGCCGGCGCTGCTCGCGGCTGGCTGCATGAACAACATGCACGATGGCTACCGGGTTCCGCAGGTCATGGAGATGCCGGCGAACTCCGCAGCTCCGCAGGTGGCGTCAGTCGAGGACGAGGATCCCGCCGACGATGTCGTCGAGGTGTCGCTCGTGGCTGCGCCGATGATGAAGGAGTGGATCCCCGGTCGGCCGACGCCCGCGTGGGGCTACAACGGCAGTATCCCCGGACCGCTCATTGAGGCCCATGTCGGAGATCGCGTGATCGTGCATTTCCGCAACGACCTCGACGAACCGACTTCGATCCACTGGCACGGCGTGCGGGTGCCCGCCGCCATGGACGGAGGACCGGATGGTCCCGTGATCGCACCGGGCGAGCAGTACGACTACGAATTCGTCGTTCCTGACGCCGGACTGTTCTGGTACCACCCCCACGAGCGCTCGAGTCGGCAGGTCGAGATGGGCCTGCACGGGCCGATCATCGTGCGCGGGGACGACGAGCCGGCGGCCGACGTCGAGCGCGTGCTCGTGCTCGATGATGTGCTCGTCGACCAGGAGGGTCGCGTCGCCCCGTTCTCCGCCGACAGCGCCGTGCTCGGGCGGCAGGGTAATCTGATCGTGGTCGGCGGTGTCGCGCACCCGACCATCTCCCCCCGCGCGGGCACCATCGAGCGCTGGCGAATCGTCAACGTCGCCAACGCCCGGTACTTCGAACTCGACGTTCCCGGGCATGCCCTCCGCCTGGCCGGCACCGACGGCGGTCTGCTCGCCGAGTCCGCCCAGATCGACCGCCCCGTGCTCGCGCCGGGCGAGCGGATCGATCTGCTCGTGCGCGCGGACGGGGCGCCCGGCGAGGAGCTCGAGGTCATGAGCCTCCCCTACGATCGCGGCAGCGGCATGGGCCACATGAACACGGACTGGGGCGATCCGGCGGCGGTGCTCCGCCTGTCGTATGCGCCGGGGCCCGCTGCTCCGAGCCCGCCCTGGCCCGCCGTGCTCGGCACCGTCGAGGTACTGCCGGAACCGATGGCGCAGGACGAGCTGGTGCTGAGCGAGGAGCACTGCACGCGCGAGGGGAGCGGTTGCGGCGTCTCGTTCACGATCAACGGGGAGCGCTGGCCCGATGTCACCCCGCTGCGCGCGCGGGTCGGTCAGACGCGCCGGTGGGTGCTCGTCAACGACGGCGGGATGGATCACCCTTTCCATCTGCACGGCTTCCGCTTTCAGGTCGTGCGCCACGCGGGCCAGCCGCCGAGCTTCCGGGCCTGGAAGGACACCGTCAACGTCCCCGCCGGCGACGAGATCGAGGTGCTCGTGTCATTCGACGGCAGCGCGGGATCCTGGGCACACCACTGCCACATCCTCGAGCACGCGGAGAACGGAATGATGGGCCTGGTCGAAGTCGTCCCGTGAGCGCTCGTCGCACGCGCGCCCCAGGCGACCGCGCCCGTTTTCTTCAAGGAATGTTCGCCATGAAACTCCGGACCTTGAACTCGAATACTGCGCTCCTGACTTGTACCGTACTCCTGTGCCTCGGGCCTGTCGCCTGCGAGCAGGACTGCGACTCCTGCGGGGACGAGCCCGCCGCCCCTCACGACCTTGCCGCCGAAGTCTTCAAGAGCGGCATTCACCTCACGTGGGAGGATGCCTCCGACAACGAGGACTACTTCGTCATCGAACGTGGGGCGAGGAGCGCGGCCAGGTTGCGGTCTGTGGATGGGCCGGCCGACCTGTCCGCAGCGAGCGAGGTGCAGGCTTTTGGGCACCACTACTTCGAGTTGGTGAGGCTGCCCGCGAACACCGAAGACTACCTTGATACCGACATTGACGCGGGCCTGACGTATTTCTATCGGGTCAAGGCAGTGAATGAGGCGGGCTCGGCTACCTCGGATGAGATACACGTCACTATCCGGTGATACGGCGAGGGGTCATCCGCCGCGCATCCAGGGCCTGAGTGGGCGCAGCACTTGCTGGCCGCGGAGCGCTCGACGCGCAAGGCTTGCAGTCGACTCGATCGTTTCCATGCAGCAACATCATGGCGGTCGCCCATCTGACGTGGGAAGGAAACTCCATGCCACTTCAACATCGTCTCCCGTCTACCCTGCGTCGGCTGGGTCTACTCGTATGTTTCGCGTTCGTTGCCGCCGGGGTACTGCTGTGGCTCGGTGGTGACCGTCGGCACACGCTCGGCGCGGTGCCTCTGGTGCTGCTGCTCGTGTGTCCCCTCCTCCACTCGGCGCTTCGCGCACGACGTCACGCACCCGGCCGTGCCCCGTGACCGTGCAAACCGTGGTCATCACGGGCGCCTCGAGCGGAATAGGCGCCGCATTCGCCCGGCTGTTGGCTGCGGAGCGCTGCGCACTCGTCCTCGTGTCCCGCCGCGCTGACCGATTGACCACACTCGCCGACGAACTCCGTGCGCAGGGAGCGGCAGGTGTCACGCCGCTCGCGGCCGATCTGAGCCGTGCACATGATGTGGAGCTCGTCGCCGCTCGCATCGAGGAGCTCGGCATGCTGGATCTGCTGATCAACAGCGCCGGGTTCGGCGTACCCGGCCGACTGTGGGAGGCGAGCTGGAACCGGCAGAGCGCGCTCGCCCGCCTGCACGCCGAGGCCGTACCGCGGTTGTGCCGCGCCGCGATTCCCGGGCTGCTGCGCGCCGGTGGCCGCGGCATCATCAACGTCGCGTCGATCGGCGCGTGGATCCCGCGACCCGGCGACGCGGTCTACTGCGCAAGCAAGGCCTTTGTCGTCACCCTCTCGATCGCCCTCGCCGATGAGCTCGATAGGACAGGACTCAAAGTGCAGGCTCTGTGCCCGGGCTTCACCCGGACCGAGTTCTATGCCTCCCCGCTCTACGCCGGGATCGACGTCGCACTTCCAGCGTGGCTCTGGCACTCCGCGGAGGCCGTCGCCCGGTCGTCGCTTCGCGCGCTGGCCGCTGGCCCCGTCGTCCACGTTCCTGGCATTATGAATCGGCTGCTGCTCCTCGCGGCCCGCTTCGGCGGTCGTGGAGCGATCCTGCGCGCCCTCGATCGGTTCGTGAAGGCGCGCCCGGATGGCAGGAGATGACCGGTATCAAGCCTTGCGTGCGATGACCAGCGGCCGCTTACCACCGACTCCGGCCGGGATGTCGTCCACGGTCTCGACGTCGATCACAATCTCGGCTACGCCTGCATCTCGCAGTGCCCGGGTCAGCGTCGCGCGGATCTGTTCGAGCGACAGTTCCGTGCGCGGACGAGCGATGAGGACGCGGAGTCCTCGCTCCTGCTGGAGCACCTGCCAGCCGGCGATGGCGAGGCCGTCGAGTGCGTGTTCGAACACGAGCGGGTGGATGGACATCGTGGTCCCCCGGGTGCCCGGCAGCCGCAGGACATCGTCGGTGCGTCCCTCGACGGCCTCGACAAGGCGGAAGGTGCGGCCGCACGGACAGGTGCGGCGCGCGGAGATCCGTACCCGGTCGGTGATCTCGTAGCGGATCAGCGGCAGCGTCCGGCTGAAAAGCGGAGTTACGAGCAGCTTGTCGCCGGTCGTCCCGTCGGGGACCGGCTGGCCGTCGAGATCGACAGACTCGGCGATCACGAGGTCCTCGAAGAGGTGCATTCCATTGTGCGCGCTGCACTCGGCGGCGATCCCTCCGGTCTCGGTCGCGGCGTAGACCTCGAAGGGCGGCTGCCCCCACGCTCGCGTCGCCAGGGCGCGGGCCTCGCCGGTCAGGACCTCCGAGGAGCAATTGACCCCGCGCGGGGCGATCCGCAGGCGCCCGCCGAGCTGCTCCTCGGCGAGGATCCGGATCATCGACGCGTAAGCGATCAGCACGGCGGGGCGGATTTCGTTCAGCGCGGCAACCAGCTCGCCGAGCGGTTGCCCGGCATCGAATCGGTGCGAGACGACGAACGCGCTGCGCACGGTCATGGCGACGCGGGCCGAGCCGTGGGCCGGGTTAATCGAGCTGACGACCGCCATCGTCACTCGCCGAACCAGGCTTGTGCGGATCCCCGCCCACTCGTTGGCCCGCGCGTACCCTGCTATGATGGTCGCCCACTCGTGGACATCGCTCGGGATGATCGACTTGCGCCCGGAGCTGCCCGAGGTCGTCGAGACCCAGTACCGTCCGGCGAAGCGCTCGTTGCCGACGAGCCGCTGCAGGTAGCGTTCGACGTCGGCAAGGCGGAGCGCGGGGTCGACGACAGCCTCGTCGAACGCGCCCATTATCATCGCCTTGGTCACGATCGGCAGCTCGGTCAGGGGGGCGCGCTCCAGGCCCCTGTGCAGGCGCTGATAGAAGCGCGACCGCCGCAGGGCGTGCTGTCGCAACTCGGCCAGCGCGCGTGCTTGGTGGGCGAGAAGGCGTTCATGGGGCCACCGCTCGCGACCGCGCAGCCGGCGGCGAAGCGCCAGTACGCGGAGGATCATGGGAAGATTGGTCATGACGGTCCGCTTTGTTTCACCCACCTTATCGCGGCAGGCGGCCACCGACCGCGAGCTCGAGCTCGCTGCGGGCGATCCAGTAGTCGCGCAGGGCCTCGACGTACTGACGATGCGCCTCGATCTGGTCTGAGCGCGTCTCGAGGAGCTGGTAGGTACCGACGAGCATCGCGTTGTACTGCAGCAGGGTCAGATCGGTGATCGACTCGGCGCGCGGCAACACCGTCTTCTGGTAGTACTCGACCTTGCGCCGCGCAGCGATGAGCTCGGCTCGGTGCTCGCGGATCTCGGAACGCGCGTGGATCGCCGCATCCTGCAGGCGGTGTTGAGCTTGCCGCAGATACGCCTGGATCCGGGCGATATCGGCGTGCCCGGGGTCGAAGATCGGCAACGTCAGCGAGAGCGAGCCGCCGAGCACGGGCTCGTGACCCTCATCGTTTCCGACCTCGTTTCGCATCACAAAACCTGCCTCGACGTCCGTCACGATGCCGCGCCGCCGGAGCCCCAGGGCGTGATTGATCGACTTCACTTCCACGCGGGCCGCGGAGAGGTCGAGCCGATTGGCGACGCCCTCCTGCTCGAGGCGACCGAGCTCGACCTCGGGCGGCAAGGTGTCCGCAAGGGGGGCCGCGAGCTTCCAGGCGACGTCCTCGCCCCAGAGCCCGAGCAAGCGCGTCATCTCCTCGCGCGTGACCAACGAGGCGAGCTCCGCGTCGGCCAGCTCGACCCTCGCCTTGTCCAGGGCGGCGGCAAACAACTGCTGATCGAGCGGATAAATGTTGCCGGCGTCGAGCTGCCGCTGCGCCAGCTCGTGAGCGACCTCGGCCGCCTGCGCACGGCCGCGGTAGAGCTCGAGCGTTTGCTCGGCCGCCTGCGCATGGAAGTAGGCCACCTTCACATCGCGCGCGAGCGTGAGCGCCGCCTGGCCGACTGTGACGATCGCATAGTTCAGCCGTTCCCGAGCGAGGCGCCGTTTCGCCGGGATCAAGAACGCGCTGAGCAGGCTCTGAGTCAGCGAGAGGCCGCCGCCGAGCCCGTTGCCGCGCGTCGAGTTGACGAGATCGCCGGCGATCACCGGGTTCTCCAGCAGCCCCGCCTGCACCAGCTCGGCCTGCGCGACGCCGAGCTCTTCGAGCACGGCGCGCAGCTCCCGATTGTTGAGCATGGCGACCTGCAGCGCTCGCTCCAACGTCAAGGGCTCGGCGATCATCTCGGAGACGCGAGCACGCACACGGGCGCGGCTGTCCGCGTCCTGCTTCTCGGGGATGACGTCCGGCAGCCCGACGCGCTGTTCGACGATCTCGCCGACCTCTCGCCGCGCCTTCGTCGGCTGCACCGACCCGCACCCGAGAAGCCCCGCCGATGCACAAATCACGATCTTGCGGAGGTTCATCGCGGTGTCCTCTCCTGCTTCGGCGGGTTCGCCGGCGCCGCTTCGGGGTTCGAGGCCGTGCTCCCATGACCCGGGTGCTCGGACTTCGCCGGGGGAGCGGGGGCCGGCTTCATCTGCCCGTGGCCGGCATGGTCATTGCCCGCCGCGTTCGCTCCGTGACCCATGTTCCCGTGCCCGGAGTGCTCGTCGCCCGCCGGCGCTTCGCCCATGTTCCCGTGACCGGAGTGCTCGTCGTTCGCTGGTGCCGGGGCGCCGTGCCCCATGTGCCCATGTCCCGCGTGCTCGCTCGGCGCAGCGGTCGGGGTGGCTGCGAAGGCCGAGGTCTCGTACGGGTTCGCCTGCACCTGGAACGCCGGAGCAGCAGCGTTCGGATCCGCCGGATCGGCTCCGGGAGGCTCGGGTGGGAGACCCGCGCGGCACGCCGACAGCACACCGACCAGCATTGCGAGAGCGAGCCGCGCAGGGTGGCGCTCCGCGACAGCACGACGCGGCGAACCATCAAACTTGGATGCCGTCACGATCCATGTCCTCCTTCCTTGCGAGATCGGCGACGGTGTCGGGCGGGTGCTTGTACCAGCCGGGATCCTTGTTCTCGGCGCCGACGTCCTCGTCGCGCACCTTGACGATGGTGAACATGCCGCCCATGCCGATATGCTCGAAGGGGCCCTTGGCGCCGACCATGGGAATGCTGTTCTTCGGGACAGGCATGGACATTTGAGCCATTTCCTCCATCCCGCGCTCGCCCATCGGCATGTACCCGGGGACGACACGTCCGCCGAGGGCGGCGACCTTCTTCGTATCGACGCCGATCATGTTGGGGATGTCGTGCCCCATCTGGTTCATGACGTGGTGCGTCATGTGGCAGTGCATCGCCCAGTCGCCGGGCGCGTCCGCGATGAACTCGACGTCGCGCGTGGAGCCGACGGGCACGAGCACGGTCGTCTCCGGCCACTGCGCCGACGGCGGAATCGGGCCGCCGTCCGTCGCCACGATCTTCCAATAGTACCCGTGGATGTGGATCGGATGATGATCCATGGCGCTGAGGTTCCCGAAGCGGATCCGCACCCGCTCGCCCGTGCGGCAGACCAGCGGCGCGGTGCCGGGGAACGCCTTGGCGTTCATGGTGAGGACGTTGAAGTCCGTCATCTCGAGCGGATCGGGCCGCTTCGCGCCCGGCACGATCTTCCACTCGCTGAGGAGGATCACGAAGTCACGGTCGACGCGGTAGCCCGCCGGCGCAGGGCGCGGGTGAACGACGATCATGCCCAGCATGCCCAGCGCCATCTGTACCATCTCGTCATGATGGGAATGGTACATGAAGGTGCCGGATTGCTTGAAGGTCCACTCGTAGCGAAACGTCTTGCCCGGCGGGATCGGCTTCTGGTTGAGCCCGGAGACGCCGTCCATGCCGTTCGGAAGGAAGATGCCGTGCCAGTGGACCGACGTTGGCGAAGGGAGCTTGTTGGTGACGTAGATCCGCACGCGGTCGCCCTCGACGGCCTCGATCGTCGGACCGTGGACCCGTCCGTTGTACCCCCAGCAGAGGGCGCGAAGGCCGGGGGCAAACTCGTGATCGACCTCCTGGGCGACGAGGTGATAGACCTTCACGCCGTCGATGATCTTCCACGGGAGGGTCGCGCCGCCGGGCGTGACGGTCGGCTTGTAGTCGCGCCCCGGCTGTCCGGGTGCACGCGGGGCGGGATTGGATCCTCCGCTGTAACTCGACTCCCACTTGCGGGCAGGCCCCGCGGCATGAACCTCTCGACTCGTCAGAGCCGCCGCGGCGCCTCCCACGGCCGCGCTGGCCAGGATGGCCTGGCGCCGAGTGAGCTTCCCGTCTGTCATGATTGTCCTCCTCGTCCTGTCCGTCGGTCAGTGATCATGGCCGTCGTTGTGCTCCCCGTGTTGCGTATCCGTGCTGGTGTGGGCCCTACCTGCGTGAGCCGCGTCGAAGGCGTCCGCCCACTCCTTGATCAGCGCCAAGTCGGCACCCGCCACGGAACCGGGCTTGTTCTTCGGCATGGTTGCCTTGCCGCCGTCGATGCCAAGGGACTTGCGGACGCTCGCACCCACGGTGTCCGCGTGATGACCGCCGAACGGGTAGCTGGTGACGTCGAGGTGCGCCAGGGTGCTCTGCCGAGCACCGGGACGCCCCTGCGCATGGCAGTTCGCGCAGAATTTGTCGAAGACCGGCTTGGCATTCGCATAGGCGGCCATCTCGGCAGCGTGATGGTCGGTCGCTGCCTGCGCCGGAACTGGCTCGGTCGGCGGCAAGGCGGGCGGCGCTGGGTGGACCTCGGTCCCGGCGCTGGATGCGATGTCGACCGGCGGTCGCCCGTCCGGCGAGGTTGGCGGAGGCCGGGAGCCGCAGGCCGTGAAGGCGAGGATGGTGAGGACAGTGAGCGATCGGGTCATGCTGCCGTTCCTTCGCGGGCGAACGCGGCTGGACTGCAGCATCAACCGTGCCGCAGGTAAATCTTCGTAATTACTTGAGCTAGATATGCGCCACGGAAGCGTCCTGCGAAAATTGTTAATGGGACTGAGAGAAGTCTCAGGCGCTGGCAAGAGCTACCTCGGCGCCGCGCTCGCCCAGGCCGCGTGCCGCCATGGGTACGCGGAGGTCGCCCGCGACGCCCACGCCAAGGACAAGCGCTGAGCCAAGACCCGAGAACAGGATGGCGGCGTTCGAGGAATCTCGCAAGGCCGTCAGCAAGCGCGAGGAGCAGAGCTTCGACGGCCACCCTCCTCGCGCCTGGGGCCTACTACCAGGCGCTCCGGCGGCGCTCGTCGTGGCGACGCGCTCGGACATCGTCGAGCCCGACGGAGTCCTCCGCCTCCCCCCGAATGAAATCCCCTGTCAGACTACCGCTCGTCGTAGTCGCAGCGCGTTGCCGATCACCGACACCGAGCTCAGCGACATCGCCGCAGCCGCGAACATCGGATTGAGCAGGAGCCCAGACGCCGGGTAGAGGACGCCCGCGGCGATCGGCACGCCGGCGGCGTTGTAGACGAACGCGAAGAACAGGTTCTGCTTGATGTTGGCGATGGTCGCGCGGCTGAGCCGGCGCGCACGTACGATCCCGCGGAGGTCGCCCTTGACGAGGGTGACGCCGGCGCTCTCCATCGCTACGTCGGTGCCGGTGCCCATGGCGATGCCCACCTGGGCGCGCGCCAACGCCGGGGCGTCGTTGATCCCGTCGCCCGCCATCGCTACGACCCGGCCCTGGTCCTGCATCTTCGCCACCACCTCGGCCTTTTGATCCGGCAGCACCTCCGCGACGACCTCGTCGATGCCGAGCCTGCGCGCAACCGCCTCGGCGGTGGTGCGGCTGTCGCCGGTCAACATGACAAGCCGCAGGCCCTCAGCGTGCAGCGCGGCGATCGCCTCGGGCGTGCTGGCCTTGATCGGGTCGGCGACGCTGACGACGCCGGCGGCCGCGCCGTCGACGGCGACGAACATTGCAGTGTGGCCCTCGGCGCGCAGTTCCTCGGCGCGCTGGGTGAGCGGCCCGGGCTCGACCCCCTCGTCCCGCATGAGCGCGAGGTTGCCGAGCGCGACGCGACGGCCTCCGACGACTCCGGTGACGCCCTTTCCAGTGACCGAGGCGAAGTTCTCCGCGGCGGCCAGCGCGATCCCGCGCGATTCGGTGCCCTGCACGATCGCGGCTGCCAGCGGGTGCTCGCTGCCGCGCTCGAGGCTCGCCGCCAGCCGCAGCAGCTCCGCCTCCGGAAAGTCCGGCGCGGGGACGACGGACGCAAGCGCCGGCCGACCTTCGGTCAGCGTGCCGGTCTTGTCGACGACCAGCGTGTCGACCGTGCGCAGCGCCTCGATCGCCTCGGCATTCTTGAAGAGCACGCCCATGGTCGCGCCCTTGCCGGCCGCGACCATGATCGACATCGGCGTCGCCAGGCCGAGCGCGCACGGGCAGGCGATGATCAGCACCGCGACCGCGTTGATCAGCGCGTGGGCCATCGCCGGTTCGGGGCCGACCAGCGCCCACACGATGAACGTCAGCGCCGCGACGGCGATCACGACCGGCACGAAGATCGCGGACACGCGGTCGGCGAGCCGCTGGATCGGCGCGCGCGTGCGCTGGGCCTCGGCGACCATCGCCACGATCCGCGAAAGCAGGGTGTCGGCGCCGATCTTCTCGGCGCGGATGACGAGCGCGCCGATGCCGTTGAGCGTCGAGCCGACGATGCGGTCGCCCGGCTGCTTCTCGACCGGGATCGGCTCGCCAGTGACCATCGACTCGTCGACGAAGCTGTGGCCTTCGAGCACGACGCCGTCTACCGGGACCTTCTCGCCCGGGCGCACACGCAGACGGTCGCCGACGCGGACGGCCGCGAGCGGGATGTCCTCCTCCCGGTTATCGTCGGCGATCCGACGGGCCGACTTCGCCGCCAGGCCGAGCAGCTTCTTGATCGCAGCGCCGGTCCGGCTGCGCGCGCGCAGCTCGAGCACCTGGCCGAGCAGGATCAACGTGACGATCACCGACGCAGCCTCGAAGTAGACGCCGACCTCCCCGCCCATCGTGCGGAACGACGCCGGGAAGATGTCGGGCGCGAGCGCGGCGACGACGCTGTAGCCGTAGGCGACGCCCACGCCGAGGCCGATGAGCGTGAACATGTTGAGGCTGCGGTGCCTGATCGACTGCGTCGCGCGGCCGAAGAACGGCCAGGCCGCCCACAGGCACACCGGCGTCGCCAGCGCGAGCTGCACGAGCACCTGCGTGCGCATCGACGTGAAGCCGCCGTGGCCGGGGAGCAGGTCGCTCATGGCGAGCACGAACACCGGCAGCGTCAAGACCACGGAGACCCAGAAGCGGCGCGTCATGTCGCGCAGCTCGGCGTTGTCTTCCTCCCCCTCGGGGAGGGCATTGCGAGGCTCGAGCGCCATGCCGCAGATCGGGCAACTGCCCGGCGCGTCGCGGACGATCTCCGGGTGCATCGGACAGGTCCACTCGACCTTCGCCGCCGGCGGGCCGGCTGGCTCGAGGGCCATGCCACACTTCGGACAGGTGCCGGGCCCCGACTGGCGGACCTCGGGGTGCATCGGGCAGGTGTGCTCACGTCCGGCCGGTACGGCGGCCGCGCGCGTCCCTGCGTCGCCGAGGTGGCTGCCGGGCTCCGCCGTGAACTTCTCGCGGCAACGGGCGCTGCAGAAGCGGTGGGTCACCCCGTCCAGCTCGGTGCGGTGCGGGCTGTCCTCGCGGACCGACATCCCGCACACCGGATCGCGGTGCTCGGTCGCGGAGGGCGTCGACGTGTGGTGAACGTGTTGCACGCCTTTGGAGTGGTCGTGGTGGCGACTCATGGCAAGCATCCTGCGAGCGAAGACGCTGCGGTCCTCGGGGCGTTACACGACGTCGAGATACACGGTCGACTGCACCAAAACCGACCTACGCGGGCCGTGTCTGGTGCGCAGTGCGCGCTTGTGTCGACTCGACGGGCGCCGAACTCGATGCCTCGCCGAGTAGCGACTTTCCCGCGACAATCGCTAATGTTGCTCATTCTTGAAGGCATGGACCTGATCGACGAGCGCCCAGATCTCGGCGTCGGACAGCTGCTTCTTCAGGCCACGCATCGCCGAAAAATAGGGGAAGAAGGCGCCGCCTTCTGCGATTCGGAAGAACAGATACGCGTCGTTGATAGCGTTGTGATCGAGGCGCGTGAGGTCGGACGGCGGCGGGTGCATTCCGTCCGCGAGCGGTCCATCCCCAGTTCCGTGTTCGCCGTGGCACTCCGCACAATGGGACGCGTAAAGGACTGCGCCCTTTTCCTCCGAGCTCGCCGGCTTGTGCATGGCCTGATAGCGATCCGGAGTGTAGACCGGGTCGCAGCCGCCCTCGCCGTCAACATGGCCGAGCGTGAGCGCGAGATTACCAACGAAGGTCCAGAGGTCGCGGATGTCGCGTCCGCCGGTCTGATAGCGTTCTTCCGCGAGGATATTCACTTGCGCGAGCTCGGCCGGGACGACGACAGCGTCGCCGTCCGCGTCCGCTGCAGCGATCAGATCGAAGGCGATCACGCCGTTGGGTCCGAGATCATCCAACAGAAGGTGATCGGCGTGGATCGTGAGCTGTGTGCCGCCTCGCTCATCCCCGTCGACGCGGGCCGAGGTCTTGCACTTGTGCCCGAGGGAGATCGGGAACGTCCAGTCGAGAGCGACGCGGACATCGCCCTTGGTCGCCGCACCGACGACGTGGAGGGCAGCGTCGCTCTCGATGAGGTAGGCGATCTGCTCCGGCGTGGCGTTGCCGCCGACGACTTCGCCGGGCTCTGCAAAGCGATACCGAAGGAGGTCGTAGTCGCCGAAGGGCGCCGCGACGGAGTCGAGCAGGTGACCCTGCCCTTGTGAGGCACGCGCGAGGTCGAAGACATACCATCCGGGAAAGTCGCGGCGTTCGGGTCCTTCGACGGAGACCTCGCCGATCGAGATCACGAACTCGGAGAACCGGATCACCCAGCCGTCCGAGACCTCCTCGGCGGGAATTCCTTCCTCGACGAAGGCTTCGCCGTAGGCGCGAAGTTCGTAGCTGCCCTGGCAGGCGAGCAAGGGAAGACACGTGCCGAAGAGAACGCGGACGCTCGCCATGGTGCAGCTCATGGTACGCGGCCTCAGGGGACCTGGATCACCACCTCGTTGGAGGGCGACTCGCCGCCCGCATTGACCGCCTTCACGCGGTAGGTGTACTCGGTGCCGGAGGTCACGGCGATGTCGTGGTAGGTGACGGAGTCGAAGGGGAGCTCGATCACGATCTTGAAGTCTACCTCGCCGGCAGCCTTGTTCTCGAGGACGAAGTTTTCCTCGTTGTCGGAGACATCCTTCCAGGTCAAGTGGACGCCGCCCTCGAGGAGCCCGGCGGCAAGGTCGGTCGGCGCCGCCGGCGGCATCACGGGCGCCGTGGTGCCCGTCGTGCTCGCGGTCGTGGGCTCGGTGCTTGTCGGTGCCGAGGTCGACGAGTCGTCCCCGCTGCTGCTGCCGTGGGTCGTACCGTGGGTCGCGGTATCCGTGGTGCCCGAGCCCTTGTCATGGCCGTCGTCGCAACCGGCGAACAGAGCAGCAGCGCAGAGGAACGGGAGGGGGTGGTAATGGAAGCGGAACACGTTGGGTCTCCTGGTCATTGCATGTTGAGGACGATCGAGGCCGTGCCCTCGTTGTTGTCCATGTCGGTCGCCGTGAGCGTGATCGTGTGCGTACCGACCATCGTCAGCGGCGCGTTGAAGTCGTTGCCGACGCCGATCTGTCCCTCGAGGTCGCTCGTCCACACGAGCTGGTTGGGCGGCAACATGCCGTCCTGCGGGTCGTTGGCGACGCCCTTGAAGTTGATCGGGACATCGACAGGTCGCATCTCGCCGTCGCCGGGGTGCCAGATCTCGGCGACCGGATCCTGCGGGCCGGGGTCCACGCCGTCGCAGTCGACCGGACAGGCGTCGCCGACCCGCGGGGCGCCGGCGGCGATCCAGGCGGTAATCGTGTCGATCGACGCCTGGTCGAGCACGACGCCCATCGGCATCGGCTGGCTCGGCACCGGCTGGCCGTTCATGTTCAGCGAGCAGTACGGCCCCCCGTCGATCTTGCGGACGATGTAGCTCTGCGCGGGCTTGCACGGGACGACGTAGCGGCTCCTCGGGTCGAAATCTTCGCACTGCCAGGCGTCGAGCTGTACGAGGCGGTCGTAGAGCTCCATGTCCGGGCAGCCGGTCGGCGTGCCCTCGTCGGGGCCGCTGTAGAAGACCGAGCCGAGGGGCTCGTTCTCGAGCGCGAGCCAGCCTCGGCAGTCCATGTTCGAGTTCGCGGCGTAGGCGACGCGCGAGTGACAGGAGTTGTTGCCGGCGCCGCAACTGTTCTCGAAGATCGGGATGATGTCCGTCTCGAAAACGGGCGCGCCGCCGCAGCCCGTGTCCGTCCCCGAGGTCGACGTGGTGACGCTCGTGTTCGTCGTGGTCCCGGTCGGGTCGCCCGTCGGGTTCCCTGTCGGATCGACGGTCGGATCGCCGGCCGTTCCGCTCGCGGACCCACCGGTGGTGCCGGTCGTCGGCGGGCCGGTCGGATCGCCCGCAGTGCTGTCGGAGGACTCGCCACTCGATCCCGAGCCGGAGCCCGAACCACCGCCTCCGTCCTTGCAAGCGACGAAGAGCAAGGGGATCATCAATGCCAGGATCTTCTTCATAAGTTCGCTCCCGTCTCTGTCTGTGCAGGTTCTCAGGGTTCGGCGACGATCAGGTCGCCCATCATGCCGCCCTCGGCGTGTTCGGGGATTTGACAATGGTACATCCAGGAGCCCGGAGTCTCGTGACGAACCGCGAGCCGGATGATCTCGTGCGGACCGATCCCGACGGTGTCCTTCCACGCGGGATCGCCCGCGGGGACGTCGTTACGATCGAGCACCTGAAAGAAGGCGCCGTGGAGGTGGAACGGATGAGCGCCCGCCCCCTCGTTCTCGATCGACCACACCTCGACGGCGCCGAGCGTGGCGACGATCGGGACGTTGAAGGGCCAGAGCTCGTCGTTGATCGAGAATTGGGGGCCGGTCGGATGGTCGAGGTCCTCACCGAGCCGGAAGCTGCGCGTCGGGGTCGCCATGTCGACGGGAAGCGGCACGACCGGGGACGTAAAGTGCTCGGGAACGACCGGGGCGGAGTGTTCGAGTGGTGCCCCGACCGTCAGCTCCAACACATCGAAGGCTGGAACGTCGGCGTGGCCGCGTTCGACTGCGGCGCTGCGCAGCCACGCACGCGTGCCGGGCTCGAAAGCGATCGTCAGCAGAACGTCGTGGCGTTCGCCAGGCGCGACGAGCAGGACGTCGGTCGCTCTCGCCGAGGGCAGCGGGCCGCCGTCGCTGCCGACGACGATGAACTCGTGCCCGGCGAGCTCGAGCGCGAAGTAGCGGCCGTTGGCGGCGTTGACGATGCGCCAGCGCTCGGTGCTGCCGGCGGCGACCTCGATGCTGGGGCGCTCGCGGCCGTTGACGAGGATGGTGTCGCCGTGGCGCCCGAGCGCGATGTCGTCGGCGTCGGCGGCGAGACGGAGCCGGCCGGCGTCGTCGAGGTCGACGTCGTCGAGGACGAGCACGCGTTCGCCGTCGACGACCGGCTCGTTCTCTCCGCGCACGAGCAGCGGGCCATAGAGGCCGAGCTCCATCTGCTCGTCGGGATCGACGTGCGGGTGGTACCAGAACAGGCCCGCGTCGCGCGCCGTGAACGTGTACGTGAAGGACTCCTGCGGGTAGACGGCGCCCGTCAGCGCGGGGTTGCCGTCCATCTCGGCGGGCAGGCGCAGGCCGTGCCAGTGGATCGTCGTCGTCCGCGCATCGAGTCGGTTGGTGAAGCGAACGACGAGCGCGTCGCCGACATCGGCGACGATCAACGGACCCGGGACCGCGGCATCCGCGTCCGGCCGCCCGGCGTCGCGGTATGCCGCCGCCGCGGTCGAGCGCCCGTCGCCTCGGTAGTCGATTTCTGCCGTGACCGCCTCGAGGTGAATTTCGACGATCCCGGGGGCGGGGTCGAGGTCGAGCGCGGGCTCGAGCGCGGGGAGCGGCGGTCGGGATGCCTCGGGCGCGGCGACGAGCCCTGGCTCGGCGCAGCCCACGAGCCCCGCGCCGATCGCGGTCGCAACCGCGCGTGCCACCGGCGGTGACCGTGCCGCGGCGAGTGAAAGTCGGTGCTCGCTCATGGTGATTCGCCGACCTGGAGGACGCCCATCATGCCGCGCTCGGCGTGCTCGAGGATGTGGCAGTGGTACATCCAGAGGCCGGGGTTGTCGAAGTCGATCGCAATTCGGACGGTCGACTTCTGCGGCACGTTGACGGTGTCCTTCCAGCCGAGGTGCGGCTGATCGAGCACCTGGAAGAACGTGCCGTGCAGATGGAAGGGGTGATCCATCTCGGCGTTGTTTTCGATCTCCCAGATTTCGAGGTCGCTGGCGCCGACGACCAGCGGCGTCACGTCGGGGTAAGCCCGGTCGTTGATGAAGAAGCGGGGCTCGTCGCCCGGAGTCGTGGGTTCCTCCTCGGTCAGGGTGAAGGCGCGGCGCGGGGTGTCGGCCGTGACGGGCAGCGCGGCGACTTCCCCCCAGCGCTCGGGCAGCGCGGGCGCGGGGCTCGTCGGCGGCGCCGTGAGGACGAAGGTGGCGAGGGGCCGCGGGCCGAGGTCGGGCAGCTCGTGGCCGCGATCGTAATGCATGGTCTGCAGCTCGACCTCGTCGCCCTCCGCGCCGCTGAGCTCGATGAGCACCTCGTAGCGCTCGCCCGGCGCGATCACCAGGGTGTCGACCTCGTACGGCTCGGGCAGCAGACCGCCGTCCCAGCCAATCACGCGCAGGCGTCGCCCGGGGAGGCCGACGTTGAAGTAGGTCCCGTTGGCCGAGTTGAGCAAGCGCCACCGCTCGCGGCCGCCCGCCGGCGACTCGAGCCGCGGGGCCTTCTCGCCGTTGACCAGGAGTACGTTGCCCTGCCGTCCGACCATCAGGTCGAGGCCGGTGATCGTCTCGGACAGCTTGCCGCTCGACTCGACCTTGACGTCGTCGAGGACGAGGACGCGGTCCAGGTCGACGGGGATGTCGTCGGCGCCGCGGACGACGATCGGCGCGTACAGTCCGCGCTCGATCTGCTCGTCGGCGCCCAGGTGCGGGTGGAACCAGAACGTGCCGGCGTCGGTCAGCGTGAACTCGTAGGTGAAGGTGCCGCCGGGCTCGACGGGCGTTTGGGACACGTTGCTGCCGTCGTGCGGCGCGTCGATCTTGAGGCCGTGCCAGTGCAGCGTCGTTGCCTCCGGCAGCTCGTTGCGGAAGCGGACGGTGACGCGGTCGCCGACCTTACCGAGCAACATCGGGCCCGGCACACGGCCGGCGGCGTCCGGGACGTTGCCGTCGCGGTAGGCCCAGACGTCGGCGGGCTTGCCCGACAGGAAGGCCCACTGCGCCGGAGCGGCGACGACGCTGACCTCGATCGCATCGGGGTCCGGGTCGACGTCGACGAGGGGTACAGGGCCGAGCGGCGCCTCCAGCGGGCCCTGGGCGGCATCGCCGCCGCAGGCGCCCATGGCCAGCACGACCGACGCGACCGCTGCGGCGAAGCAGTGCATGCGTACAGCCCGAGCCCCGCGCGCCTCTGTGCCAGCCCCCGAGCGGAGCTGCTCCGCATCCTCGCCGGAGTCCCGTGAAGTAAGGCGCGACTGCTGCGACCGGCCGCGCGGCCGAGCTTGCAATGGAAGACAGGGGCCGTGAGTCGGATCCACGAGCGTCTCGTGGCAGCATGAAACATGCCAGCAATTGCGGCCGATAATGTCGCATAAATTCATGAGGGGAAGGAGCGCGCACCTGCAGACCCTGAGAATCTTCTCCACAAAGTTGAGAAAATTGTGAAGCGCAACCCGACTGCGCCGCAGAGTTCGCGGCCCGTCCGACCGAGAGGCGTAATTACTTCGCCACCGTCCGCGTGTCGAGTCCCTACCTTCACAACGGAAGGAATCGAACGTATGCCCGCGCGCCGCCCTGGATTGATCTTTGCACTCTTGGTCCTCTCGCCGAGTTGCGGGGCAGGCGACGGGACATCGGACTCGGCAGTGACCTCCGGTTCGTCGACCAGCGACGGCGCGACGACGGACGAGGACGCCACCAGCAGTACGAGTCCGAGCTCGTCGGGAGATAGCACGGGATCGGGGCTCTGTGTGCCGAGCGGTGTTCTTGAGTTCGATGCGACCCGGACGGTGGAGGCCGCCAGCGTGACCTCCTCCGCGACGCTGCTCAACGCCCTCGAGCACTGCAAGAAGGAGGAAGTGGCGATCGAGATCGTCCTGGACACACACACGGTCGATCTGCTTGCTTATGACATCGTCGCCGCGGCGTCGCTGGAGACGAGTAGCGGCGCCGTCGTCGGGGCAGGCTTCATGTGGGAGGGGGGCTCGGAGAGCAGCCACCACAGAGATGGCGTCCTGCGGGTTGCCGCGCCGCCGCTGGCAGGCGCGGCATGGCTTCGGTTGACGCTTCCCGCGCTCGCCGGAGTGGATCGTGTTTTCGATTGGGACGCCGAACTCCTCGCCCACGATCTCCCATAGGGTTCGCCGCTGCGCGGTGTGACGCGCGCCACGTGATCGGCATCCCGCTCAAGAACCTGCGACAGCTCGCGCGCCTCGGCGAAGCCTTGTGGGCCGCGACGCGCACAGCCTACTCGTTCCAGCGAAATCGAGACCACGAGGACCACGAGGGGCCGTTCTGAACCACCCGCACGCGCGGGCGAGGAGCCACTGCATCGTCAGCGCCGCCACTTCCGCCGCAGTCGGCGCGGCAGTGCGGCACGGCCTCGGCGAACTTGCCCGCGTCGCGCAACTCGGCGCAGATCTTCTGCTCGCGGCTGGACGGGGTCTCCTCGTCCGCGTGGGCTGGACGCGCCAAGCCAGCCGCCACCGCGATGCACGACGCGATGAGGCGAAGTCGCCGGCGAGGGGGTCGCGGGACGGCCACGAAGTCACGGTATCTCGACCTCCGCTGCCTGACAACCACGGCCGGGTCTGCTATCTTCGGGCCCTCATGACGATGCGCCCCGCCTGGTTTCTTGGGTTCGTCGTGCTCGCGCAGGTCTTGCCCGGCTGCTACCAGCGGAGCCCGTGGGGGAAGTGCGCGTTCGGCGGGTGTTTGGACGATTCCAGCGGCAGCGAGGGGGACGTCGAGACGTCGGGGACAAGCGCCCCCAGCATCATGACGACGACGTGGGACGAGCCGACGGCGGGCGAGCAGACCGGCACCGCCACGGGCACAGCCGGTGGGTCGGACACCGAGGCGACCACAGACCCGGCCGACCTCGGGCCCCCGGTGATCGCCGACATGACGCTGAGCCCGAACCCCCTCAAGTCAGCGGGGCTCGTGACGGTCGAGGTCGAGATCGAGGACGAGGGCGCCGAGGCGGTGACGATCGCCGTCGACGGCGGTGAGCCGGCCGAGCTGATGCCGGTCGGGGACGGCGGGACGCTGTTCACCGGCGAGATCGTGGTGTACGGCGAGTCGTGGAACGGCGATCACGAGGTCGTGGCGGTCGCCTCCCGCGGCGAGAAGGTCAGCGAGCCGCGGTCAGAGTGGTTCACGGTCGAGGCGCCGGCGGCCGGCGGCGAGGTGTGGCTCGACAAGGGCTGGATCGTGCCGAGCTACGGCAACGCGGTCGACGTCGACGACCAGGGCGACGTGCTCGAGCTGTTCACGTCCCCGACCCCGAACGGCCAGGAGTGCTACCTCCGGCGGCTCGACGGGACCGGGACGTCCGTGTGGTTCGGCGGCGCGCGCTGGATCGCGCCGTTCGAGGACTGCGTCGGCGAGGACGTCAAGTTCGCCCCGGACGGGACGATCTGGGTGCTCGTCAACGTCTACGCGAATTTCTCTGGGCGCTGGCAGCTCTGGCACCTGGACCACGACGGCCAGCCGCTCGGGCAGACCCCGCAGGTCGGCAGCCAGAAGCACATCGGGCGCGGGCTCGACGTCAACGCGGACGGTGACGTGCTGCTCTGCGGGATCCGGCCCGGGCAGGACGACAACGACGCCTGGGTCCGGCTGCTACCGGCCGCGAGCGAGCCGTGGACCGTGCCGTGGGACTACTTCTCGCCCGACGTACAAAAGGCGCACAAGTTCAGCGAGCAGACGCAGGACTGCGCGTTCGTCGAGGATCGGTTAGTCGTTGTCGGAGAGGCGTGGGGGCCGCACGAACAGGCGAACATGGTCCCGGAGCCTCAGAACCGCGGTTTTGCCCTCGAACTTAGCTTCGCCGGGGCGAAGCTCGGCGAGGTCGTCAACCTCGCGGCCGGCGCCTGGCACAGCGGCCACCTGGCACTCGCGCCCGACGGCGAGGGCGGATATGTGGCGGTCGGGTACAACTGCGCCGCCATGGTCACGCCCTGCAACAACACACAGGGCGCCTTGCGGTGGTTCTCGCTGGGCGCGATCGAGGACAAGACGCAACTGGTGGCGAAGGCCCGCATTCTCTACGACGTCGAGCGAAGCCCGGCGGGGTACGCGGTCGTCGCCGCGAAAGCGCTCCAGGCCGACCAGGGCTTCCTTGTCCAAGGCTGGACCCGCAGCGACGACTTCGCGCCTGTTCTCGAGTATCAGGGCACAAAGACCAAGCTGCAAGTTGCGACCGGGATCGCGGCGGATCCCGTCGGCTTCATTTTCGCCGGCGGGTACTACCAGGAATTCGACGACACACTGGTCGCCGGGGTCGTGAAGTTGCACCCGTACTAACCAGGCACGAACGCGCTGCACGCCTCTAGCGCAATCTGCGCAGCTTCGTCGAAGGCGGGACCGTAGTCCGGGGCGGTGAGGAGCTCCTGCACGTGGTACGGGAACTCCGGGACCATCCGGCAGATGCGGTACTTCGACTCCTTGGTCCCGATGCAGTTACTCCCGAGCCCGAACATGACGATCGCGTCGAGGTTGCCCTTCTTCCGGTCGACGACTGCCTGCTTCCACTCCTGCCAGGTTCCCTGGGAGGCCGCTGGGAGACCCACCGTGTCCTCCGGCCCGATGATGGTGACCATCAGGAGGGCGTCGTCGCGGATGAAACCCTCGTTGCACCCGCCCGGCTTGGTGATCCATGGGTTCATCGCGCCGACCAGGGCGTCGCCGAGCTTGTTGTAGCCACTGGCGCCGACGCGGGCTAGGCACTCGAAGGCCCCGACGACGTCGGGTGTGTCGGCGGTGATGTAGCGCAGCGGGCCGTCCACGCACGGCGCGTTCACGGTGTACGGCCCGACGTTCATCACGACGCCCGCGCCCATCGTCAGGTCACAGGTGGTCGGCCAGTAGTCACAGGGGTAGGCGGGCTCCGCCTCGCACGTGCCGGGGCAATCATCCTCGCACCACGCCGAGTGCCAGTCCGGATCCGAGTCCGTGACGAGGATGTGGACGTCGAACTCGCTGAACTGGCTCTTGATCGTCTCGATGAAGTGCGGGAAGGCGGCGACGAGCTGGTCCTGGTGCGGCTTCATGAAGTCGTCGCGCGAGACGATGAAGAGGAAGTCGATCTTCCCCTGGCACCCGGGCGGCGTCGGGTCGAAGTCGGGCGGCATGCCCATGTCCCAGACGGTGCCGCTCGAGCCGGACGCCGCCGCGCTCGAGTCAGTGGAGCTGCCCCCGCTCGTGCTCGTGCTTGTCGACGAGCTGCCGGTGGAGCTGCTGTCGCTCGTGTCGTCGGGCACGGTGGTCACCGGCGCCGTCGTGCCCGGCTGGGTCGTGAAGCCGGTCGAGGTCTCGCCCCCCGAGTTGCAGGCGAGGACGGCGAGCGCGAGCGCGGCAGGCTTTCGTCCGGCGACCATGTCGACCAACGTTAGCGCAGGAGCGAGCGAGTGCCAAGGGGATGCGGGCTGAGGCGGCTGGCCGCCACGGTGTGGCGGCCCGGCATCCTGGCGAGCCCCGGCCCTCCGTGAGCAAGGGCCGTAGCGATCATGGCTCGCCCTTGAGCCACTTGAGCACCGCAGGGCCGACGACAAGCGAACCCCGCAGGACGCCCGCCTCGGTCTCCGCATAGTGGAGGTAGACGTCATCGAGTCCGGCCCCGACATCCCCGAGCGCGAGGGGATCAAGGTCGAACATGCGAGCGAGCTCGGCGCGCGAGGCGAGCGCGTTTCGCAGGGCGGCGAGGTCCAGCCCGAACAGCACGTGCGAGGCCGGATCGCGGGTGATCACGGCGGCAACATGGGTGTCACTGTCGAGCGAGCCCTTGCCCGCGCGGGCCTCGAGCACCCGGCGCAGAAAGGATTCCTCGCTACCCGGGGCGATGGCGTAATAGACGTGTCCGTGCGCCTCCATCCGGTCCACGACAAGGCCCCGCGCGAGGGCCGGAGCGAACGAGGCGACGTCAACCTCGAGCGCCTTCTGGTCAGCCTCCTGCGCGGGCCGAAAGATCCAGCGGTCGACGATGAAGCCGTCGATCGTCATCGCCGCCGGGACGAACGACCACGTGAGATACCCGGCGCCGCCGCCAAGAACCACCTCCGGCGTCATCCTCCGCGACCAGGCCAGCCAGGAATCGCGGCCGGACGTCCCTGGGGTCAGCTCACGCACGCCGAGGAGCGCGAACGGAGTGCCGGGCTCGTCAACGAGCGCCCACACGGTCGGACCCGCGTACAGTCGACGGGCTTCAAGCAGGTGCTCCGTGATGGCGGCCTCGGCATCGGCCGGCGGCTGGGTCGTGAGTGCGCCCCAAACGGCGCTCGCCATCGCGATCGACCCGCGCACGTCGTCGTCCGTGATGGCACCCGAAGTGTGGCGGTTGAAGCCGGCGAGGGCCCACGGATCGACGTTGAATGCGAAGCACGCGAGCACGCCCGCCGGGAGGTTCTTGACGAGCGCCGGTGGAATCGTGCGGCCGCGTGTGAGGCTGCCCGTCGGGAAGCGGCCGCCAGGTCTAGGGATCGCATGTACCCCGAGCGCGATGCCCTCGGCGCCGACGCGCGCGTGCAGCGTGAGCTGGCGATACTCCCCCAGCTTCTTCAAGTCCGCGCGTTCGAGGGCCCGATGGTGCTGCGCATACGTCGTGACCGCCTGGCGCACCCGCGCGTCTGCCCCCGCGAGCTGGGCACCAAGTCTGTCCTCCTCGCTCACGTAGAATGCAGCGAGACGCTCCTCGTGGCGCGTGACCAGCTCGTCTGCGTAGACGACGATCTCGAGGTCGGGTCGAGCTGCGACCGAGCGCTCGACGATGTTTCGCTGCAAGTACGCCCGTGCAGCGCCGAAGATCGTCGGGCTCGCGCTGACAACCACGTCATCGCCGAGCGCATCGATGAAGAGCGGGAGACCGTGCAGGGTCACGGCGGCAGCATGTCCCTGAGCGTCGCTCCCAGCGGGCACCTCGAAGTCGCGCGCCAGCTCCCCGGCGCCCCCGCGATAGCCGAAGACGCAGGCGACGTCGAGGCCGGTCGAGAGATCCCCGACAACACAACCGAAGGGGCGAGCGAGATCGATCTTGGTCGAGAGGCCCGACGGGAGTCCAGCCAACCCGACCCCGAGGCCGACGAGCGGCTCCGTCTCGAACATGTCATGGATGCGTGGCGGCGCGGCGTGCTCGCGGATCCGGCCCAGGAGGTCCTTCGCGTCGAACACCGCGACATGCCCGAACACCGGCGCCCCGGCGCGATCAAGGGGCTCGTCGGATGGTGAGGACGTCGCGGGCGGTCCAGAGACCGCACGATGGTCAGGCGTGACAGGCGTAGCCTCACCCACGGGAGGCGTGTCAGAGCGCGGTGTGCAGGCCGCGCCAGCGGCGGCGGTGGCGACCAGCAGTGTCGCGCGTAGGGTCTGGGTGTGGCGCATGTGCTCTCCTCGATTCCTGCGGTCAGTCTGTGATCACGAACCGCACCCGAGTACCGTCCGGAAGCCCGTGGATCTTCTGGGCGATCGGGCCCCGGATCTGCATCCCGACTACGGCGTCCTTCGCTGTCAGGTTGTCGACGGCGAATTCCCCCTGGAAGTTGAAGAACAAGGTGGGGATCAATCGCTGTGTCGGGGCAAGGACGCCGTTCTTCTCCTGCCACGCGACTCCAAGAGGTTGCCCGGTCCAGTAGTCGGAGTCGCTCAGGATCTTCGCCGCCCATCCCTCAAGATCGTCGGCGAACCACTCGACGGCGGCGGTCTCCGGGTCAAACGCATGGACCTTGCTGTCCTTGATGCAGAACTGCCCGCCGAAGATGTCGTCCGCGAAGAACAGCAACCCATCGGCCAGGTCGCCGTAGGTCTCGCGCCAAAGCCGAGGATCGTTCCAGCGGTTCACGTTCAGGTCGTCGTCCGAGCGAGAGGCCGCGAAGACGCGAAGGGCGCGATCAAACGCGAGCCATCCGTTCTTCCGGCGATAGAGATCCTCGAGTTCGCCGACTCGATCGCCGGCATGTTGCCGGACCCAAGGGGCGAGGTAGGGGGGTTGGGGGCCGAGCACTTCTTCGGCCCGAGCGAGCAGCTGATCGACGCTGTGCTTCACAGGTTACTCCGTGACCACGATGCGAATTTTAGTCCCATCCGGCAGGCCGCGGCAAGCGTTGCCGATGCACGCCCCGGCTCCCCGGTTGTCGCTGGGGTCGATCGGCCGGACGCTTGCGCCTTCGCCGCCTTCGCGGGTGAATGCAGGTGGATACTCATCGCGGTCCTTGCCCTTGACCGTGGGGTGCCCCTTCAGGGATTGAGTGCGACGACTGGATGTACCAGGGCGCTCGATGGTGATGACGTCCGGGCTTCCCGTCCGCTGCGCGTCAAGAACGTGTTGTGAAGCTTGAGGATAGCGCGAGCGGGGGAGAGAGACGTCGACGGCGTCAACGACGTCTCTGCGCTCCGCGCGCTTGGCCGTGTCCGCAGCCTTGTCGGCGCCGCGGACCCAGCGATAGGTGCTCTTGATGTCGCCGGCGCTGATCGGCAGCGCCTCGCTGGCGAGCGACAGGGCTGACAGCACGCGGGCGCCGACGCCGGCCTCGGCGCTGGCGACGGTCACGACGTCGTCGGCGATGCCGCTGAACTCGTCGACCTTGTCCCAGCCCTTGTAGACGGCCTTGGCGAGCGCCTTGCCGCCCTTGACGATCCAGGAGATCCAGCCGTGGCCGGTCGGGTCGGTGTTGGCGATCGGGTTGTTGGCGGCGTAGCGGTAGAGGTTGCGCTCGCCGGGCTCGTCCAGGCGCTCGGCGGGGCTGAGCAGGTGCAGCGGGTCGGGGCTGGCCCAGCGGCCGAGCGCGGGCAGGTAGTGGCGGGCGCCGATGGCGACGGCCCCGCTGAGCGCGTCGTCTTCCTTGCCCGTGAAGCGGTAGACCGGGCCGGCGGCGTCGCCGGAGCGCCAGGCGAGGCGCGCGGCGCCGTAGGGCTCGGCGGCGTCGCGGGCGAGCGGGCGGCCCTCGTGGTCGAGGACGAGGGCGGCGGAGCCGAGGCGGTCGGCGACGTGGTAGCGGGTGTGCTCGTCGGGGACGAGCGGGCGCGCGGCGTCGCCGTGGTGGCGGCAGCTCAGGGTCGTCAGGCCGGCGAGCACGAGGGGCGCCCATCGGCGAGGCCGCGCCGGGCGGCCGAGCTGGCGGGCGAGCAGCGCCAGGGCGGCGAGCGCGAGGGCGGCGAGGACGGCGAGGCCGAGCGGCGACGGCGGGCCGCGGCTCGGGTGGACGGCGGCGATGACCTCGGCGGGCAGCTCGGCGAAGCCGCCGCGCGGCATCGGCACGGCGCTTTCGGCGATCCGCTCGCCGGCGAAGAAGATCCAGCGGACGAGCTGGCCGTCGCGGACCTCGACGTCCTGGCCGAAGTACAGCGTCTCGTGCGCGAGCTCGCCGCGGGCGTCGTACTCGCGGCGGATGGCCCGCTCGCCGGCATAGTCGTGGACGTGCTCGACGCGGCCGCCGTCCTCGGCGGTGAACGACTGCACGCGGCCGTGCGGGTCGAAGCGCCAAGCGCCGGCCGCGAGCGGGCCAACGCCCGTGACCTCGGCGATCTGGCCGGCGGCGTCGTAGGCGAGGCGCTGGCCGTCGAGGCGGACGGCGGCGTGCGGGCGCGCGGGGTCGTAGGCGAGCGCGCGGCCGGCCTGCTCGAGCAGGTTGCCGTCGTCGCTGTAACGCCAGCGCGAGGTCTTGCCGTGAGCGGCGCTGGCGACCAGGCGGCGGAGGTCGTCGTAGACGTAGGTCTGCGACAGCGAGAAGCCCTCGGCAGCCATCTGGTCGCGCGTCTCGGCGAGGAGGCCGGCGACGTCGTAGCGGTGCGTGAGATCGAGCAGCGTCCCGGGCTCGCCGGCGACGCGTTGGCCGAGGACGCGGCCGGTGTGGTCGAGCTCGCGGGTGAGCTCGACACCTGGCGCGAGGGACATGTGATTCCAGCGAGTGAGCGCGTCGTACTCAGCCCCGCCGAAGGCGCCGGGCGCCTCGAGGCCGCGCGCGGTGTAGGCGCGCTCGAGGGCGCTGCCGTCGGGGTAGACGTCGCGCAGCGGCCGGCCCTGGGCGTCGTAGTCGTGCGCGGTGGACAGCGTGACGGTGCCGCGCGGAGTGTCGAACCGCCGGGTCGTGCGGACGACCCGGCCGCGGGCGTCGTGGGTGAAGTCGACGCGGCCGGCGTCGTCCTCGGCGGCGACGAGCTGGCCGCGCGCGAACGGGCCGCCGTCGTCGTAGAAGCGGCGAACCGCGCTGACCTCGGCGCCGCTCGGATCGAGGGCGCGCTCGTCGGTGAGGCGGCCGATCGGGTCGTAGGTCCACACCACGCGAGCGCCGGTGGCGTCGATGCGCTCGGTAAGGCGGCCGGTCAGGTCGAAGCGCTGGCGGACGTGGCCGGCGTCGGGCGAGTGGACGTCAGTGAGGCGGCCGCCGCCGTCGTGGGCGTAGACCGTGCGGTGGCCCTCCGGGTCGACGTGGGCGACGACGCGGCCGGCGGCGTCGTGCTCGTAGCGGTCGGTGATGGTACGGCCCTGCAGGGCGGTGCTGATGGCGACGACGCGGCCGAGGCCGTCGTGTTCGGTGCGCTCGGGCGTGCCGGTGTACGGCGGCTCGGGGTGCAGGTCCTCGTGGTCGCGGCGCTCGAGCCCGAGCGGGACGTAGGTTGTCGCGGTCTCGTAGCCGTCGGCGTCGCGCGTCCACACGGCGCGGCCGAGCGCGTCGAAGTGGGAAACGCTCGGCGGCGGCGGGCTGGAGAGCTCGACGATCGCGCCGGGCATCAGCGCCGACGCGGACACCGGCGCGCCCGCGCGCAGCTCGGCGACCTCGCCGCGCGCGCCGAAGCGCCGAGCCGCGCTGACGATCGCGCCGGTGCCCGCGTCGTCCAGCGTGACCTCGAGGACGGCGCGGCCGAGGCCGTCCAGGTGCGTGACGGCGCGCTCGACGTCGGGCTCGCCGCTGACTCGCCGCCGCTCGGTGACGATCGTCGGGCGCGCCGTCGCGCCGTCCACGTGGTACAGGTAGCGCGTGGTCGGCAGTTCGGGCGTATCGCCGGGCTCGATTTCGGCGACCAGGCGGCCGAGGCCGTCGTATTCCGCGCGGGTCGTCGCGCCGCTCGGCGCGGTGACGCTCCGCGGCTGACCGAAGCGCGCGTCCCAGGTCGCAGTGGTGACGAGGTCGCCCGCGCCGCCGAGCACAAAGCGCTCCTCGATCGGGAACAGGCCGGCGTCGTCGTAGCGGCGGCGCAAGGTGCCGCCCTCGGCGTCGCGGAGCTGGGTGACGTTGCCGTGCGCGTCGACGCGCTGCCGCAGCGTCATGACCCAGGTCGTGTCGGCCAGCCAGGTCTCGGTGCGGGCGACGACGCCGCGCGCACCGACCTGTCCCAAGGGCAAGCCTTGCTCCGGATCGCCGTCGTAGTAGGTGCGCGTCGCGGTGATCTGGGCGCCGTCCGCGTCGGTGACGATCTGCTCGGCGAGACGATCGCGCGGGGCATCTTCGGAGGTCGGCTCGGCGTAGATCGAGGTCGTGATCCGCTCGTCGCCGGGCAGATCGGCGGCGGTCTTGAGATCGACGCGGCCGAGGGCGCGCTCCTCGATCACGTTGCCCCATACGTCGTAGTCCCATTCGGTGCGCACGCGGGCGGCGACGGATTCGGGGCCGGCCTCCACGTGGATCGTGTCCGTGGCGACGCGGCGGACGGCGCGGACGCCGGACGCAGGCGTGTCGACCTCGAGCGCGTGCTCCTCGCGAACGAGGACGCCGCGGGCGCTCGCGGTCTCACTGGCGAGGAGCTGGAGCTTGCGCGCCTCGTCGGTCTGCCCGAGGTCGTACCGGGTCGTCGTGACCCGGGGCTCGGTGAAGTCGTCGCCCGTGCTCGTCTCGCGCAGCTCGGCGAAGCCGCGGAACTCGCCGCGCACGGGGTCGTGCCAGCCGTCGCGGACGGCATGGTCGGTGGTGTGCGACCAAGGCGTGTGCGCGTCGGTCTCGTGCGAGCGTGTCAGCACCGGCAGCGCGGTCGGCGGGGTCGTCGCCCACGGGGCGCCGGCCTCTGCGTCCGCGGCGGCGAGCGCCGCGGCCGGGGCGTAGGTGAATTCGCGCATGTAGCCGAGGCCGGTGCGCAGGCGGGCGAGCAAGCCGGGGCGCTCGGCCAGCGACCACACGCGCCAGGGCTGCGAACCGTCGGTGTCGACGCGCAAGACGTCGACGGTGCCGCTCCCGTCGACGTCGCTGAGGATCACGACCTCGTCGGCCTCGAGCGCGGGCCAAGTGACGCTGGCCGCGAGGGCTACCGAGCCCTCGTGCTGGTTGACATAGAGGTCGAGCGAGCTGCCGCCGATCCGCACGAGGTCGGCGGCGCCGTCGCCGTTCAGGTCGGCGAGCTCCCAGCGCTCGCTGTCCTGCATCGCCGGCACGCCTGCGAGATCGACCGGCTCGGCGAACAGCCCCAGACCCTCACCGGCGGCGACGAGGACGCGGCCCTCGCCCGGCAGGATGCGCACGAGATCCGGCAGGCGATCGCCGTCGACGTCGGCGAGCTTCACGCCCGGATCGCCGAGGCGCATGCCGTCGGGCGGTGGCGGGACGGGATCGGCGGGGAGGTAGCCGGGGGCGTCGTGGCGGCGCAGCCAGATCCAGGCGTCGGCGTCGTCGTGGCGCAGGACGTCGACGCGGCTGTCGAGGTTGAGATCGACAAGCGCGACATTGGGGGCAGTGAGGTCGAAGCCGAGATCGAGAACGATCGGCGCGGCCGTGCTGAATGGCGTGAGGCCGCCGGTGAATGCCCACAGTTCACCCTCGCCCGGTTGCGCGAGCAGATCCTCGATGCCGTCGCCGGTGAGGTCGGCGAAGCGCGCGGTCTTGGTCAGCGTGACCGCCGGCGCCGGGAACTCGATCCACGCCGGGGCGAGCGCGTCGCCGCGCCCCTTGCGGTAGCGCCAGGTGCCGCCGGTCGCGTCGAGGAGGTCGGGCAGCGCGTCGCCGTCGAGGTCGAGCCAGGCGCGGCCGTCCGCGGTCGGGTCGAGCGCCGGGGCGTGTGCGATCTCGAAGGCGCGGGCCTCGTCCGACGTGCGGGTGTAGTCCAGGTGCCAGGGCGCGAGCGCGGTTCCGTCGGCGGCGACGGTGTCGATCCGCGCGAGCACGCTCGCCGGAGTCAGGACGCTGCGCGCGTAAGTCAGCGTCGTCGTGCGGACGGGTGCGCCGTCGACCTCGGAGACGAGCGCGTGCAGGCGGTGGCGCAGCTCGACGACAAAGCCGGGGGCGCGCGTGCGCACGACGTCGGGGCGCTCCTCGTACTCGAGGCGCACCGCCGCGCGGCCGTCGTTGCAGGTGATCGCGGCGAGCAGCGGCGCCGCGCTGCCGGGCGCGCGGATGTAGTCGAAGTCGATGCGGTTGCCGTGGACGTCGGTGATGGCCGACAGCTCCAGGCGATAGTCGCCGGCGTCGCCGGACAGGCGCGCGTCGTCCGTGAGGCCGAACAGGTAGCCGGTGCCGTCGGTGGTGACGGCCGACATCGCGCCGCCGGGCAAGGCGCGGACGATCACGGGCGGGCCCTGCTCGATCCGCTCGCGGTAGATGCCGGGCGCGACCTCCGTCAGCTCCTCGCCGCCGCCGAGACCGCGCAGCACCCACGCGTCGCTGCCGTCGTAGCGCGGGATCCCGAGACGGAGCGAGCGCTCGAGCGCAGGCAGGCCGAGCGACCAGCCGAGGCCGAGCGCGCCCGCGCCCTCCCCCGCGCTGTAGGTGAGCGCGAGCTGGGGCTGTAGGCCCGCGCGGCCGGGCGGGACGTCGATCGGGTAGCTGAGCGACGGCAGCCCGCTAGCGAAGCTGACATCGTAGTCCTGACCGAAGCCCTCGATCGAGGCCGGGCCCTTCGGGAGATTGATGGCAGTCGAAAGCGTGGCGCTGGTGTCGGCGCGGGCGGTGCCGGCGGCGAGGACGAGCGCGAGGGAGATCGCAGGTGTTCGCAGGGACATGTCGGGCCTTTCGCGGCGGCGGGGGAGCAGGAAAAGGCGCGCCATCCGTGGCGCGTGGCGCCCGTGAGGGCGCGTCGTGGGGGGTGCTACAGGTCGCCGAGGAGGGCGCCGAGGGTCGGTGCGCGCAGCCAGTCGGTCACGTCCTCGGCGAGTTCGCCGGTGACGTGCTGCAGCAGGTCGCACGTGCTGCGGTAGTAGCCGCCGAGGTAGGCGTTCATCGTCGACCGCTGGGCGGTGAAGCTGGCGACGACCTCGCCGTCCTGGAGTAGTCGGCCGAGCAGCGTGACGGACTTCGCGCCCGAGATCGCGCCACCGCCCGCGCCCTCGACGTGGGCGAAGCGCATCACCAGCACGCGGCCACGCAGGTCCTTGTAGTCGCTGACGAGACCGATCTGGAAGTAGCGCTCCGCTTCATCCTCGAGTTCGTCGATCAGCTCCTCGGCGAGTTCGCACTCGCGGATCTCGGGGGTGACGCCGCTGTCCTTGGCGAAGCTGACGGCCGTGGCGATCGACAGGTGGGGGCGCTCGCTCGGCGGGATCCGGCCGGCGCAGGCGCCGGCAACCGCGAGCGCGAACGCGCAGGCGCGCAGCGGCCTCATGGCGTGGCCCTCCGCCGGGCTCCGGCCGCCCGACCGGGCGACCGGCGGACGTCGATGCGGCCGACCATCGCGCGGGCGCCGAGCGTCAGGATGTCGCCGGAGGCGAACGCGACTTGCACGACGTCGTCGCGGAGCTGGACCATGGCGACGCGGCTGCGGATCGTCTTGCCGGGCAGCGCGACGACGATCGTCGCCAGGCCGGGCTCGAGGTCGCGGGCGGGGATCATGCGGTGGGTGATCATGGTCAGCCTCACCCCCCGCAGTTCGGCGTGAACAGGCCCTGACCCGCCGGGGCGATCGAGCCGGCGCGGTGGCGCAGGCGCAGCACGACATCGGAGACGTGGCGGAGGTCGAGGTCGAGGTTCGCGGGCGCCTTGCCCGGCGGCGGGATCGTCAGCGTCCACTGCTCGCCGTGGACGGGCCAGGCGGCGTAGCCCGAATTCGGGCCGGCGGCGCCGAAGTCGCCGGTGCCGGCCTGGATCACGATCTGCTCGCGCTCGAAGCTGTAGGGCACGTAGGCCGACCAGTCGGGCAGGTCGGCCCCGTCGCAGCGGCGCACGCCCGCGAGGCCCTGGCGCGTCAGCCAAACCTCGGCCTCGCGGTCGCCCAAGTAGTCGCCGACGAGCTTGACCTCGATCTCCTCGATCCGGTCGTCGCACAGCGCCGACGAGAACAGCGCGTGCTCGAAGGCCGACAGCGAAAACGGCAGCGCGACCGCGCCGTCCGGCTGGCGGTGCAGCGGGTCGCGCAAGAGCGCGGCGAACTGCTCGCCGGGGGTGACGGACGACCCGTCGACGTCGGGGACGCCTGTGGTGATGCCGAAGACGTCGGCGCGCAGGCTGACCTCGGTGACGTAGGACTGGCCGTAGCCGTGCTCCAGGCGGTAGTCCTCGAAGATGCTGTCCGTGCAGGCGAGCAGCTCGGCGAAGTCGGCCGGCGAGCGGGCGGCGGCGAGCTTGTCGCGCAGGCTCGGCAGGGGCTGGTTCAGCTCGTACTCGAGGGCCCGCAGCGCGAGGTAGACGCGGCGCGTGGTCTGCTCGCGGACGGGCGGGACCCGGCGCGCGGCCTCGAGGCGCGCCTGGAGGAAGTGCGGGCGCGTCAGCGCGTTGTCGGGGCTGTCTGCGACCATCAGGCCGACCGCGGCGGCCTTCTCCAGCGTCAGAGCGGCCGCTTCCTGGTAGGCGCTCCACAGCGAGGTCATCGCGGCCTCGCGCGCGAGCTCCGCCTCCTCGACCTCGATCTGGAGCAGCAGTGCCTCGGCGCGTAGGTTCTTGATCAGCGCGACCGAGGCCGCGCGGCGGACCTCGAGGTCGCTCTTGCGCACCGCCGCGTCGATCTCGGCGCTCAGCGTCCGCAGCTCCATGTCCTCGTTGCGGCCGAGCTCTTCGAGCGCAGTGTCGAGGCCCACCTGGCCGAAGATGCTCTCGCACTGGTTGTCCGTCGCCGTGGTGAGCGCGGTCTTCTGCGCTTCGCACTCCTTCTCGCCGAGGATCATCGCGGCGACGTCGGGGGTCGAGAAGCCGAAGATCGCCGGGCCGGAGAGAAACTCCTTCTGCAAGCGGCTGTTGCAGCCGGCGATCAGCGCGTCCATCTCGGCCTGGGCGTTCTCGCGGACGCGGGTGCATTCGGCCATCGCCTCCGCCTGTGCGAGCGCCGAGCGCTCCTGGCCGTAGTTGTAGACGACGGTGAAGATCCGGCCCTGGACCTTGGCGATCTCGTCCTCCAGGCCCTCGAGCGCCTGGAGCTCCATGGCGAAGCGCTTCTCCTCGACGGCGACGGCGTGGAGGTTGTTGTCGACCGCCTGGGCGGCGTGCTTGATCCGCAGGCCGGCGGCGGCGACCGCCGCGGTCAGCTCGGCGATCTGGCCGCCGTGCTGCCCGCAGGCGTCGAGCGCCGGCGCGGTCTCGCCGGGGCGGCTGCCGCACAGGCCGCGCAGCTTGCCGTCGTACTCGGTGGCGATCTGGAACGCGGTCGCCTCGATCGCGTGGGTCTTCTGCTCGTAGTCGCGGATCGCCTGCTCGACCGCCTCGGCGACCTGCTCGAGCCGGGCGACGTCGTCGGCCGCGAGCGCGTGGACGGCCTCGAAGTTGCTGCGGTGCTGGGCGATGTCCTGCGGGCCGAGGGCGCGCGGCACGTAGGCGGCGGGGTAGCCGAACGCCGCCCTGTCGGGGCCGAGCTCGGCGTGGACGGCCGCGAGCGACTCGAGCGCGGGGCCGAGCGCGCGGAGCTGGACTTCGGCGTCGGGGTCGTCGGCAAGGCGCGCGTGCAGCTCTGCGCCGGCTGCGTGCGTGGCGATCGCGGCGAGCCGCACGGCGGCGCGCACGTCGGCGAGGTTCTTGCCGGCGCGCGGGGCGAGGCGTGCCCACTGGCTGGTGGTCCGGGCGAAGGCGGGGACGAGGCCGAGCGGCGCCAGGCGGGCCGCCGTGGTCTCGGTGCCCTGCGACTCGACGTAGGCGAGACCGTCCAGGTAGGCCGGCGCGAGCGTCGGGGCGAGGGCGGCGGCGAGTCGCTCGCGGTCTGCGGCGAGGAGGTCGACCTCGCGCGCGAGCGCGCCGGAGACAGGCTCGCCGAGCTCGTCTTTGTACGCGAACGCGGCGTCGATCTGCGCCTCGCTGGCGAGCAGCGCGGCGGCGTGCGCCTGGTCGGCGGCGAGCAGCGCGGCGTAGGCGGCGAACGCCTCGCCCCACGGGCCGCCGTACTCGACGCTGCCGCGGCGGAGCAGCGCGAGGCCGCAGCGCAGGGCGGCGGCGTCCAGGCACGCCTGGCCGGCCTCGTAGGGCGGCTCGGTGGCCGTGCATTCGTCCCACGTCCAGGCGCTCGGCGGCTGGACCTTGCCGCCGCTGTGCAGGCCGGCGAGGACCGCCGGGAGACCGTAGGCGGCGGCGTGCAGCGCGTCGCCGCACTGGATCTTGTCCCCGGCGGTGCAGCTCCCGTCCGCACAGGCGTCGCAGGCGGGCGTCGGCTCGGCGAGCGTGTCCGGCGTGCCGTAGGCCGCGCCGAGGCCCTTGCACGCGTCGGTGTCGAGGCCGGGCGGTGCGAGCCAGGCCGGCGGCGCGGCCTCGCCCGGGATGTCCTCGGCGGCGTGGACGAGGCCCGTCAGCGGGCCGTGGCGGCGGAGCGCGAACGCGCCGCTGACCTGCACGGACGCGTCGCGCAGGCCGGTGAGCGACTCGGTGATCGTGCCCTGAAGGCCGGCGGCGGTGCGCGTGCCGGTGAGGACGAGCGCGCGCCCGAGCTCGCGCGCGATCGGGCTGCTGCGCCAGCCCTCCGCGGGCAGGCGGTCGCGTAGCTCGATCGTGATGTCGCCGGCGGGCGTCCACGTGCCGGTGATCGCGACCGGCTGCGGCCACAGCAGGCTCGCGTCGGTGTCGACGCGGCCCGCGATTGTGCCATCGCCCCTGAAGTCGAGGTCGAGAACCAGATCGCTGCTGGCCAGGCTGACGCCGCCGGCGTCGAAGTTGACCGCGCCGCGGAAGTTGCCCGACGCGAGCGCGGCCTCGATCTCGATCGTCCATGCGATCGCGCCGCCGCTGGTGAGGAGCTGGACCGGCAGCACGCGATCCTCCGGTGTGAGCGCGGCGAGGTCGACCGTCACGACGAGTTCGATCTCGGCGCCCGGCGCGAGCTCGGCCGGCGCCGCGTCGACGACCAGCGCGGGGTTTTGGGCCTGGAGGCGGTAGGTGAGGACGCCGGGGCCGTCGTTGCGGAGGATCGTGCGGGCCTCGGTCTCGCCGAAGGCGAGGACGGTGACGCGGCTCGGCAGCACAGGCACCGCGCCGAAGGGCGCCGGAACGTCGCCGCCGTCCTGCATGCAGCGGCCGTGCGGATCGCAGGTCGCCCCGGCCTCGCAGTCGCCGTCGCCGGTGCAGCCGGCGACGCAGAGCCGCAGCTCGCAGAAGTGGCCCGCCCCGCAGTCGGCGTCGACGCGGCACACACCGTCCGCGCCCGAGGCCGGTGGCGTCGGCGGGTTGGGCGGCGTGTCCGGCTCGGACAGGTCCACGCCGGCGCCCGGAGGGTCGTGCGGCGGATCGTGGGCGGACTCGCCGTGGCAGGCGAAGGACAAGAGCAGGGCCGATCCGGCCCCTCGGAGGATTGTTCGTCTCAAGGCACACCTCTCCCGTGGCGCCCGTGCGAGCGCATGGTCAGCACATTGGTTCGGCGGCGATCGCCGCCGTCGGGCGCCCGCAGGCACCGGAGTGAATCAGGAGGTCCGAGCCTCCAACGCGACGAGATGAGGCGGCCAGCCGTCGGCCCGGGGCCGCTCGCACGCGAGGATCAGATCGGCGCCGCTGCCGGGCCGCCCGAACACATGCACGGCGCCCTCGTGCTCTATGGTCCAGATGTCGCCGCACAGGTGCAGCTCGCGGGCGAGGGCCGCCCGCGCCGGCCGGGGCAGGCCCGCGGCGATCCCGAGCGCGCCGCGGAGGCAGTTGCCGAGCTCGGCCATCGACGTGAACGCGCCGTGGTAGTTGCCGTGGTGGCGGTAGAACGACAGCGACGCGGGCAGCGGCGCCGAATCGGCATGGGTCGCGCTCCGGCGGGCGCGCAGGGTGATCCGGGCGTTGTTCAGGGCGCGGTGGGCCGCGCGGCTCGCCACGACCGCTTCGCCGACGCGGACCCAGATCTGCTCGGGATGCAGGGCCGACTCGGCGATGTGGTGGAGCGCGTAGCGCAGGCTCTCGGCGACGACCTGGGCGTCGCGCGCGACCTCCGCGTGACGGGCCGCACGGCGCACGGCGCAGGATGCCGGCGGGGGCTGGGCCGCCTCGGTGTCGGACCGTGCCGCGGACCGCGGCGGAGCTGGCAAGGCGGCGAGCATCGGGGCCATCGTCGTCTCCTTTCTACAGGACCCTTAACTATAATTGAAAACGACAACCATCAACGTCTATTATCGCGCAGCAAATGGGCGTTTTCGCGCGACCGTGGGTCCTTCGAGACTCTACCCGTCTGCTGCGGCGTGGCAGCTATCGAAAGGACCGGCTACCTTAGCCGCGATGTCTCGACGCAAGCCCCTACCCGAGTTCGCAACGACGGACGACCTCGTGCAGATCACGGGCCTGACCGCCGAAACGATGTACGACTGGGCGAACAAGGCCCTCCTGCCCGCGCCGGAGGTCGTGTCCGATGGTCGGCGCGGCATCAAGTCGCGCTGGCCGATCCAGGCGCTCGAGCGGGCGCGCTTCGTGCTGGCCAAGCGCGAGTTCTATACGCTCACCGAGATCGCCGAGATGGTGGCCGAGAAGTGGGGGCCGCCGACCGAGGAGGACAAGATACGCCGTGCCGCGGCCGCGAAGCGCGGCCGGAAGAAGAAGCAGGCGCCGGAGGATTAACGGGGATGTCGAAGCCGAAGTTCGTCACCAACGAGGAGCTGATCGCCGTCACCGGCGTGTCGCGGCAGTCGCTGAACCTGTGGGTCAAGCGTGGTCTGCTGCCGGCGCCGACGCGGCTCTCCGACGGCAAGACCGGCATCCGCTCGCGCTGGCCGGCCGAGGCGCTCGAGCGGGCGCACTTCATCGTCGAGGCGCGCAGGTTCTACGCGCTGCACGAGATCGAGGCCCTCGTGCGCGAGCGCTGGGGTGACGACAAGGACAAGCGCTGACGCGGGGAGCTGGCTGCGGCCGTCGTCGCCGTCGGCGGTGGACAGCCGAGGTGGATGCGCGCGTGGCCGTGGTCGCAGTCACACCTGGCGGACTCGCGCGCGGTCTCGCAGGCGAATCGGCCTTCCCTTTGAGCCGGAGAAGCAGGATCGTCAGGCATGCTCGTCTACTACGGGCCCGCGGAGCTCGAGGCAGGGCTTGCAGCCCGAGGTCTCGAAGGTGGGGTCCGCGCGCTCGTGGAGCGCTGGCGCAAGCACGTCGCAGCGATCCAGGACGTGTCGCTGGAGTGGGAGTACGAATCGTGGTCGCTGTTCCCGCCGCGGCATCAAGCCGCGCACGAGGGCGGCATCTTCGTGATCGACCCGGACGAGCAGCACGGGTGGGTGATCACGCACGAGTGGCCGGGGTGGGGCTCGCGCGAGCTCGGCCATGGCCGCGTCCCGGAGCTCAAGGCGATGGCGCTGCGGCTCGTGCGCGACGGGGGGCCGTTCGGTGGAGCCGACCACATCTTTCGCAGAGAAAACCCGACCCTCAGGTGTCCGGCCAGCGGCATGCTGCGTCACGCCGCCCCGGGAGGCGAGCTGCGTACCGCGGAGTTCGTGCAGGGCCTTCGGGTCGTGCTGAACGTGAGGTGCGACGGGACCTTCGCCTACGAACTCCTCGATCGCGACGGGGTGAGCCTGGTCGCGGCCCTGAGCCGCGGCGAAGGGCTCGTGCTGCAAGGGCGGCGGACCCGCTGGATCTTCACGGAGCTCTGGCCGCTGCTGGGGGCGATCCGCACGCCCGACCTCGATCTGCTGGCGTGCTGGATCGCGTCGGACGAGGTCGCGGTCATCGCGGCTGGGCACCGGCCGCGTGGCGCCGTTGTCGGCACCTGGGCACAGATCCGCCGGCTGGACGCCGATCGCTGGTTGAGCAGCCTCGCCGAGCAGCGCACCGCGCCGGCCGTTGACCCGGAGCCTTTCGTGCTGGGACGGCTGGACCCGGAGCCTTTCGTGCTGGGACAGCCGGACGATCCCTCGCCGCCCGAGACTCCAGGCCCACGTCGCGCGACCCGATCGCCGGCAAGGTCCGTCGCTGAGCGAGTCGAGCCAGCCGAGCCGAAGAAGCCCCCCGCGGCCCTCGCCGACGCGCTCGCGGCCTACATGGCGGTCGTGGAGGGAGAGCTGCCGACGCGGCGGACCGGCGCCGAGTTCGCCCGTGAGCTGATCTGGGCCCTCACGCGCGCCGCGATCGCGGGCGAGATGACCACAACCGGGTCCCCGGCGGAGCTGTATGCGGAGCTCCACCGTCGCGGCCACCTGAAGGCGATGCCGAGCGATCAGGTCGGTCGCGACGCACTCAAGATCCTCGTCGAGCACACGCCGTTGGTTCGGCGACTCCACTACCGGAGGTGGTGCCTGGCCTTCGGCGATCTGCTCGATCCGGAGTCGCCGCTCCGCGCGGCCCTGCGGCGGTACGAGCGGACGTAGACGGCCCGTCGTTACGGGCCTTCGCCCGTGCTGTCGTCGTTGGTCGGCTCTGCTGGTTGGCTCGCGCGTCCTTCGGCAGTTCGTTCGTCGCGCCTCAACTGACGCTGGGTCTTGAGCCACTCTTCCTGAATCGCCCGACAGACGATGTAGACCATCGTGGTCTCGTGCTGCTTGGCGAGCTCGGAGAGCTTTTCGTCGATCTCCAGCGGCAGGCGAAAGTGACGCGACTTGACCGCCCGATTTTTCTTCGCCCGCGCGGGGAGCTCGGCCTCGAGGTCGCGCGGCAGGACCGACACCTGGGGCGCCTTGGCCTTTTTCGCAGCGGACGACTGGCGGCCGCTGGTCTTCCCCCCCGGCTTGGAGAGTAGCCCGCGCTCGGCGAGCTTCTTCTCGGCGTCGGGTGTCAGGCCCGCCGGATTCCAGGCGCCGGCAAAGCCCTCATGGGTCTGCTGGGCGTACCGCCCTCCCGCGGTTCCCCTACTGCTGGTTTTGCCCATGGTGGATCCTCCGCTTCTTCATCTTGAAGCCGCAGTGCGTCAGGACGCTCCGGCACATCGACTCGACGTCGAGCGCCGCCTCCGTGTCCTTGCCGTAGGGGACGTCCCAGACGGCCTTGTAGAAGTCGCCCGTGCGGGTGATCGCGTCGTGCTCCCGCACGGCGACCTCGCACATTTTGCCGTTCGGGATCGCGGCGATCGCCTTGCGCAGCTCGTGATCCATCCGCTTCCCGCCGCGCCCGCTCATGTTCACCAGCAGCATGACCTCCGCCCCCGTGGCTTTCAGCTCGCCGAGGACGTTGTGCATGTTCTCGAAGCCCTGGCGACCATGTACAGGCACGAGCCACAGGCTCGGGTTGAAGGCGACGGCGACCTCGATCGCCGGCGGACAGTCGACGAGGACGAGGTCGACGTTGCTGAACCGGGGCACCTTCATCGGCGAGTAGACGACCCGTAGGAACTTGCTGCGCTCGAAGAACGTGTCCTCGCGCATCACTCCGCTGTTGCTCGAGAGCATGCGGAAAAGGTCGCCCTGGCGGTCGATACCGACGGCGATCGTGGGGATCTCCTGGTACTCGGCGTACCAGGCGAGGTGCGCCGTCGTCATCGTCTTCCCGACGCCGCCCTTGTTGTTGTAGACACCGATGATCTTGGGCATCGAGAGCCACCTTCCCATGTGGCTCTCCGTGGCACCAGACCACGTGACCGCGCGGCGCGCCGATGCACCTGGGCGCGGGCTTGCGGGCGACGTCGCCCTCGCCGCGCGTGTTGATCTGGCGCAACCCGTGTTGTCGTCCGGTCGCGGGCGAGCGCGCGCCTGTGCACGCTTCGGCCGCGCGAGCATCGAACACGCGCACTCAATCCTGTCTCGGCTCGCAGGCGGTGTGCGATCGATGCCGCGGGGTGCGGCCGCCGTTGCGGCTCGCGGGCCGCCGGGGGGTGCGGCCGCCGTCGCGGCTCGCGGGGCGGCCGGCGGTGCGGCTCGCCTGCCGCCGCGGCGTGCGGC
>ERZ1066137.53-NODE-53-length-119603-cov-42.866447_pt1 | contig 119603 bp, 104 predicted proteins | sample MGYA00382784_ERZ1066137 | MGnify/ENA primary metagenome ERZ1066137 (study PRJEB33369, sample SAMEA5778367) | biofilm metagenome | biome: Industrial cooling water; feature: Water cooling tower basin; material: Biofilm | place: United Arab Emirates | collected... | reverse complement strand
CCCAGTTGCAGAACTGCTCCCACAGGTTGGCACGCTCGGTGCGCTGTAGAGTAGTGGTCATGGTTTCTATGATTACGAGGTAATTTGTTCTTAACGAACGGGATGTATGGAGATATATTAACCCCTTTGTTAAGAAACGTAGCAATTATTTTGCTTATTACAGTAATAAATAAATCTTATTGAATGGTTTTGAGAAGAGGAAATGGTATCAATCCTTACACAAACTTCAACTACTACCGGTCAAATCTAAATCCTGCAAAACAATCCGGTCTTCCAGTTAGTTTGGGTGAATGATGGAGTAGTCTCCTTGTTCAAACCTATGGATCCAGAATCATCTCACAAGCATTTATTTATCGTCGAAGACGAGCAAGGCCGTCGAGAGTTCATTTTAGATGCTCCTATATATGCGATCGGCAGAGATCCTAAATGTGAAATCCGGCTGTTTTCCCAGTTTGCCTCCCGTCGTCATGCCACTCTAGTGCAACTGTCGGAAGATGATGGCCAATGCTCCTACCGCATTGTGGATGGCAACCTGAAGGGTAAACTCAGTTCAAACGGGTTGTTGATTAATGGTCAAAAACTGCGGGCCCATGATTTGCACAATGAAGACGAAATCATCTTTGCCTCTAAGGTGAGAGCAGTCTATTACCTGATCAGTAAGGAATCAAGGTCAAGATCGTCTGCCAATGAATTTGATGCCACAGTGACGATGCCCTTACCCGAAGTAGCAGGTTAAATAGGTGGCGGCCAGACAGGTTCAGGTTGTTTGGTGAGTATTGTTGGTCGTTCTCAGATTCTGAAACTTCACGAGTTTCAGCTTCAGTAGTTCTTGCTTCAGCCTCAACAAATACCCAGTTTCATAAAATTTTGATCAGAATTTTATCCGTACTTCGATCGCCATACCACTCTCATTTCATACTTCTTTGAACAGACTTTCAGGTTTTTGCCGTGATTATAGTTACGGTAATTCAATCCTGGGAACATGAAAGCTCTATCTTCAGACAGATTGATTTTTTCCTGATAAGGAGTTAATCAATTTAAGGATTAGTTTGAAATGACTCACAATTACCAGAATGGTTCTTTTAGTTAAGGGTTTTTAGCCTTAATCAAAGCATTGTGAGTACAATTAGCCGGGTGTGGGGTACGGTATGTCTACAATTTATGCTAATAGGCGAGAGCCAATCATTGTTTCATCTCTGGAACTGCAGAAACACTATTGCTTTCGCTTACATCAGGTTGGGTTTCCCCCTGCCGTAGCGATGGGGCTTGCCGGATTAATGATGCGTCCCCCAGAACAGTTAACTCCCCTGGAAAGAAAGCGAATTCTTCAAGCGATCGACGTTTTAGAGAATCAAAAAATTAATGTTTCTCTAAAGCATGGGCCTCGACCTAAAGTTCGCAGAACCCGCTCTCGCTCTCGAACGGCTCAACCCAATGGAGCCCTTGATCGAGCCCAGACCTACGTCATGGGCGAATAAGGTTATACCGACAATTCGATGATTTCAGCCTGGGCAGAAGTCCCATCAATGTGCAGTTGGGCTATGGCCACAGGTAGCTTAAATCGCCTTGGCCCCGCACTGCCAGGATTGATATAAAGCCTGTCATTGAGTTCAACGATCGCTGGTTTGTGGGAATGACCACTGACCACAATGTGGGTTGCTGTACCGGGCTGCAAAACTAATTCCTGGGCAATATGGAGCATTTGCAGCGAGATCCCTTCGATCGTAATTTGCTCTTGAACCGGTAAGTTAATGGCCCAATCTCCCCTGTCGTTATTTCCCCGAACCGCTACCACGGGGGCGATAGTGCGTAGCTCTTCTAAGATTTCCGGGTTGCCTATATCTCCGGCATGGAGAATCAGGTCAGAGTTCTCCAGCGCTGCGATCGCCTGCGGTCGTAAAAGACCATGGGTATCAGAAATAATTCCTACCTGAGTTGGCATAACTGAACCTGTTTTTTCTCGGCCTTTCTTTAGGCTAATGCACTTTGAACCAGGAAGCTTGACTTCCCGGTCTAGGGGTTTGGCAAATGCTTTAACTTCATCATCAGCCCTTGCCGTTACGCAATGGTTTTGAGTGGGAATGTTACGCCAAAACCGTGGGTTTTCCACACCAGAAGTTTTTGCTGGGATTTGTCAAGATGAATCTGTGATAGGAGAGTAACCAATGAAATTCTTTGTTCAGCCCTTGTACAACTGGTATCGCAGTATTCTCCGCAATTCTAAATACCGTTGGCTGATCATTTTAGCCAGTCTTTTGTATCTGGTTAGTCCAGTAGATTTAGTCACGGATATTGTCCCGATTGTAGGCTGGCTGGATGACGGTGTGATTGTCACGGTACTGATCTCAGAGGTGGGTCAGTTGTTGCTGGAACAACGCAAAAAACGCCGGGAGACCAGGGTAGAAGCAAAAGCAATTTCGGCAGGCTAATTTTCCGACCAGGGATGCCATCTCTAATCATCAATGAATGGTTCAATGTGATGTTTTGAGAGAGTTTGTGAGATGGCATTCATTCAACTTCAAATTCTGTAGGAACAGTGAATAATGTCTAATTCAATCAAAGATCACATTGCGACTGAGCTGCAAAAAGCAAAAGCAACGACTGGTACGAGAGCTACCCGGATTCAGGCCATTATCAAAGATGCAGCTGCCCAGGTATTAACAGAAGTTAAAGCCGGTTCGGGGGAAGTGGGAACGATCGCGAAAACTTCTCTGGAAGGAGTTGCTGATTCCCTGGATCAGCAACCCAAGTTGCCCGCTGCTGCTCAGGAAGGGTTTGAGACTGCTGTACCGGTTGAACCCAGCCTGAAAGACCTCCTATTTCGGGTGCTTAATGCCGTGAAGCTACGGGTGTTTAACCGAACCAAGCAAACTTCCACCAGTTTTGGCACCCAATATCTGGAGTTCCTCAAGTCGGAAGCGGCTGACTTGAAGCAACAGGTGGGCAATCTGGATGCCGGATTGGAAAAGCGCTACGGCGATCGCTACTCCGTCTGGAAGCAACGGGCCGGGAGAGCCAAAGCCTGGTATCAGGAGACTGCTGCCAGACAGGTAGAAACTGGCACAGTGACAGTCCTGGAACAAACGCAGGCAGGCGCTGAACAGCGGGTCGGAGAATTTGGCACATCCGTTGCCCGTCGCGAACTTAAACTGCGACAGCAGTTAAAAGATCTGCTCCAGACCGCAGCTTCTAAACTCTAACTTTCCATCCATTCCTTTTTTTGAGGTAACTTCTATGACTCTAGTTCGTCTGGTACTGGCAATTCTGCTGCCCCCGGTTGGCATTTTCTTCACCTACGGTTTCAGCTCCACCCTGCTGATCAACATTCTTCTCACCCTGTTGGGCTGGGTGCCTGGAGTAATTCACGCTGTCTGGGCGATCGCCAAGCATGATGAAAAGGTCAAGCAACAATCCGGCAATCTCTAGGTCTATCCCTGTCTCAATATTTTTTGTTAGAAGGAGAACACACAATGATTGGATTTTTGTTCACAACCCTGGTCAGTGCTTTAGGTTTGCTGGTTGTTGATCTGGTAGTACCGGGGGTTGATATTGCTACTTTTCCGGCAGCCTTATTAGCAGCAGTGGCGATCGGCCTGGTCAATGGCTCGATTAAACCCATTCTGTCGATTTTGACGTTGCCCATCAACTTTCTGACCCTGGGGCTATTCTCGCTCGTAGTCAATGGTATTTGCTTCTGGTTAGCTTCCCTGCTGGTGCCCGGTTTCGCCGTCCATGGATTCCTGGCGATGATTCTGGCTCCGGTGGTTTTATCCCTTGCCAGTACGTTTTTGAACCGCTACTTTGCAAACAAGGGAACAGGCAGTCTCCAGGGCAGTGGTTCAGACCTGACTCTAGAAGCCAATAAACAGTAAACCTCCAGAAGTTGATTTATGGGCGGGGCGTTACAGATAACGCCCCGCTTGTTGTTTTAGGGTGCTTTTACCTGCTCTGATTAACCCACTCCCCAGAGGGGAATATCAATCATTGCGATTGCGCTTCAGACATGTTAACCGTCATGGTCAAAGACAATTGCGAAAGCGGTTCTCAGTTTAAGGAATGGTGGGTTTTCTGCTTGTAGACCTCAATACAAGGCAGGGTGCCCTTCACCCAAAACACTGCTGAATCAAGAGGCTTTAACTATGAAAGTAACATTGTCCCTGTTGCCCCTGGTGGCAACCAGTTTGCTGTCCCTGGCTGCCGTTTTGCCCGCTTCTGCCCGCCCCGCAGTTCTTGTAGCCCAGGAACCTGGAAGTCAGATTAACGTTCGTTTGGAACCCACAACCCGGGCGAGATCGCCTCACTATGGGGTAGTCGGTGACAAGATTGAGGTGTTGCGTTCTACCTATCAACGGGACGGTCAGCAGTGGAATTACGTTAAGTTTGCCTCCGGTGCCCAGGGCTGGATTCGAGCTGACTATATTAGCTATCTCGACAGCACCGATCGCTATGCCGTATTAACGGGAAATCCCGGCGATCGCATCAATGTACGGTCTAATCCTTCCCTGCGGGCCGCTTCTCCCAGCTACGGCATGCAGGGGGATGTGGTCAAAGTTCTGGATCAAACTCAGGCCTCCGATGGCTATATCTGGCAATATGTCCAGTTTCCCACGGGTACCCAGGGCTGGGTCAGAGGCGACCTGGTGCAGTTCGTTGATGAACCCGGTTGTTAAAGGGCGCAGGTCTGCTGTAGCCACTCCACTTCATCGGGTTGCAGCCCTGGAGACAACTTTTCGACCACGGCTTGATGGTACTGATCTAACCATTGCCGCTGGCGGGAGTCTAATAAGTTCAGGTTAATCAAGTGTTTGTCGAAAGGAATATAGGTGAGAGATTCAAACCCGTACCAGGAAGTTTTGGGTTTCTCACCGTTATGCCTCGATTCTGTTAAGTCTTTCACGACATAGAGATTTTCGATTCGGATGCCACCCCAGCCTGGTTCATAGAAGCCCGGTTCGATGCTGGTGACCATGCCTGGTTCCAGGGCCGTACTGACCCGTTTGCTAATGCCATTGGGGCCTTCGTGGACATTGAGAAAGGCTCCGACTCCGTGACCGGTGCCATGACCATAATCGAGTTCAGCAAACCACAGGGTAGAACGGGTAATGCCATCTAGCTGGGCCCCGGTCGTTCCTTTGGGAAACTTCTGCATGGCGCAATTGATATGAGCTTTCAGGACTTCGGTGTAGCGTAAGATCTGTTCGGGGGTAGGGGTACCAAGGACGATCGTGCGAGTGTCATCCGTAGTTCCAGAGGCATACTGGGCACCAGAATCCAGCAATAACAATTGGCCAGCTTCCAGGGCCATTTTGGGGTTGGGAGTACCATAGTGCACGATCGAGCTATTGGCTCCAGTGCCGGCAATCGTGTTAAAACTGAGTCCCTGGAAGTCAGCCTCAGCGGCGTAAAAGCCTTCGATCGCTGCAGCCACATCGGCTTCGGTCAGATAGGCTCCCGCCGCAGTTTGATCGCTGATCCACTTCAGGGTACGGGTTTTGGCTCGGCTGGCCTTCAGGTTGGCCTGTTGCATCTGGGAGACTTCGATCGGATTTTTGCGGGCCTTCATTCCCTCGATCGGATTGGTCTCTTCTAAAATCTGGGGGTTCTCTGTACTGGATCCTCCGGTCAGCAGGTAGTAGGTGCCCATGGTTGTGTGTCGGGGGTCCACCAAGACCTGCTCTTCTGGGTTGGCCATCAGGGCCGGTAAAGTTTGAGAGTATTGCTCGTAGGGCATCAAGGTTACCTGGTGATCGAGCAACTGCCGGATGTCTGGTGCAATTCGTTCCAGGTTAGTAAATAGATAGGCCCGCTGGGGGGTGACGATCGCGTAGGCGATAAACACCGGATTATACGGGACATCCCAACCCCGCAGGTTATAGATCCAGGCGACCTGATCCAGTTTGGTGATGGGTAAAACCGTGACTCGCGTTTTTTCCATTTCGGCCCGAATGCGTTTCAACTTCTGGTCGATCGTTTCGCCAGTCTGAGCATCGGGCAGGTAAAACAATTGGGAATCGGCATAGGCCGGTAAAGGTTCTGTTTCTACCCAGGGCTGCTGCGATCGCACCTGATCTACCAGGTTGTCAGCGACGGGAACGAGAACCACGCCCCAGGGTTCGAGCTGTTTTTCAAAGGTGCGAAACTGATTAATCGAGAGGGTAAAGGGATCGAACCCCAGTCGTAGTTGCTGGCCCTGCTTCAGAGCCTTCCGCCCCCACTCTTCCAGGGTTTCTTCCAGGGTTTGGTGTCCTTCCAGACCCACCTTGGCAACCTGAATTAGACCGGGATCAACTTCCAGCTCGGCCTGCTCGTAGTAGCGCGAATCTACAAATATCCAGGCCTGGGTTTGTCCCAACAAAAAATCTCCCGCCGAACCAGTAAATCCGCTGGCCCAGATGCGCCGCTGTTTAGCCTGGGGCAGGTATTCATTGAGATGCTCATCGGCGGCCGGAATCAGGTAAGCATCCAGAGTTAACCGGGTCAGCTGCGATCGCAGGTCTGCCAGTTTAGCTGCCACGATAGATTGACCTTGGGACTGGAGGAGTTCGAGGGGAGACATGGGATAGGGGAAATGTAAAGACCGGATAGGCATTGGGGTATTGCCACCCCTAAAGAAATTATGAACCCAGTTTGAAGGCTTCTACGAAGAGGCTATAGACGAACCCGATCTTTAAAGCATTGGGAACCTCAATCAGCAGCGATCGGGCTTTCTCTGGGGGGCTGCGGTAGACAACCCGGCTCATAGACTCGGTAATTACTACTAAAACCGCTGCCGCTACTACGTCCAATTCTGCTTTTTGCCCCGCTACCGTAGAAACGGTAGTGCCTAAAAAATTCCCCAGCAAAAGACTGATAATTACCAGAGAAAAGCGCCGCCAGGGGTTGCGTACCCAACTACTAAAGCGTTCGGTTGTGCGATCGAAGAGAGTATTCAGGCGGGTATTTTGCATGGCATGCCTCCTGTAAGGAGTCAGGGCAGGAACCTGATCCGGACAAAGATCTTCTGATTTAATTAAACCCTGCCAACCTGTCAATCACCAGAAAGATTGTTATCACTAGAGTAGGGTCGGGGAAAAGCAGATGTTTTGGGACAAACTCACAAAAGCCAAATACTACCCAGCGATCGCGATCGGCCTGATTACCCTGGGTAGCCTATCGGCCCTATGGGTTTTGACTGTATCGTTGTGGTTCAGGGGAGAGCAGCCTTCTCAGGGGTTAAACGAATTAACGCCTGTAGAAGATAAAATCGCCGCCGATTCACTGCCTCCGGCGATCGCTGCTCCTGGAAGTTCCCCTGCTTCGGTGCCTGCTCCCACCCCTCAAACTGCCCAATCGAGGGAACGATTAGAGCCGGGTACGAGGGCTGTCAACCGTCAGGGTAAACTCCGCATCAGTAACCCAACGGAATATCCCGTCCGAATCGCCTTGCTGGTAAAACTACCTGCTACCAGCAGCAAGGCTGCGGCTGGCTATGAACCTCCTGCCCATTGGGATTTTGCTCCTCAGGAAGGAGGCACGAAGGGTTTGCTGGTTGGTTTGCCCAGTCGTAATTTAAAGGTCAAGAAAGGGGATATTCTGGTCGCCTTTGCCCAGGATGGTTCCCGCCGCTATTGGGGGCCTTACGTGGTTGGTGAAACCAATGTCCCGGCCTGGAATCCGAAAGCGGCAGAGTGGCAGTTAACCCTGGAACCCTGAACTTTTTGCCTGCTACAGTCCGGCGTACCACTCGTAACCAATATCCTCCCAGTAGCCTTTACGGGGTAAAAGCTGATTGGTCAGGGTGACCCGGGTGACCCATTTGCTTTGCTTGTAACCCAGTTTGATCGGAGAGGCTAAACGCAGGGGGGCACCATTTTCGATCGGTAAGGGTGCGCCATTTTTTTCATAGGCCAGGAGGGTCTGGGGGTGCAATACCGAAGCCAGGTCCCAGCTCTCGTAGTAACCATCCGCCGACTCAAAGTAGGCATAGCGGGCTCCGGCTTTGGGCTGAGCCAGTTGGAGTAAGTCTTGCAGGCGGACTCCACCCCACTGCACGATCGCGGCCCAACCTTCGACACAGACATGACGAATCACCATGGAGGTCAGGGGCAGTTTCTGAATGCTGACCAGATCAAGGCTCAAAGGATTGTGGACGGCTCCATCAATGGTGAGTCGAAAACTGGCAGGATCAAGGATGGGATTACCCCGAAAGCTGTTGACAATTAACGCCTCTGGTTCGATCGCGCTGCTGGGAAACTCTGGCACCGGTTGTTGGGGCCGAAAGATCAGTTCTTCAACTTTTTGGTTCAAAGGTTCAAAGAGTTTGCCAACTCCGCCTTCGGCCAGGGTCAATACCGCTGAACCCATCAGCAGGCTGGCCCCCGAAAAACCGGCAATCCGTAAAAAGCTGCGTCGATCGAGGTGCTCTTGTGTTTCAGTATCCATCGCTTGTTTCCCTGAGGCTTACTTGTCCCAAAACATTGAATTCACTAACCGTTCTCCTCCAGCTTTTAGGGCCAACCAGGAATGGGCCAGGGCAAACAAAATCACCGCCGGAACGGTGAAAAAGTGCATCACCCGTAGAGCAAACCAGTCACCAAAGAAGTCTACGATCCAGGGAAACTGGGCCGGTTTATACATGCCAATGCCCGTAAAGATGGCCAGCAGCAGGATCGGAATGATCGAGGTGTAGACAATCCGATGCCAGGCGTAGATGCGCCGTTTGGGGTTCTGGCTCTGCTGCAGGGCTTTGATGTCGTTCTGGGCCACATACCGATGGCGCCATCGTCGGGTTACCAGAATGTAAAGGCCATACCAGAGTAAATTCAGGCTGAAAAACCCCATGGAGGCAAAATGCCAGTGTCTTCCCCCGGCTAACCAGCCCCCCAACAGCCCGATCGGCGGAATATGCAATCCTGCCCTGCCACCAAACACCGGGTTAGCGTTATAAATCTGCAAACCACTGGTGAGCATGATCGAGAGACTGATGATGTTGATCCAGTGAAAAATTTTGGCTGGAGTTGTCTGCAAAGCACGGATGGGTCTGGGCTTGGGTGAGAGGGAAGTTTCCACCATCGGGTTGGCACTATTGCGGTTTGTAAAGATTGCTAATTTTAGTGTAGGCGATCGCCCCCGATTAAACAGCCTGCCTCGGGATGCCTCTAAAGTGCGTTAATGGAATAGACGGATCATGGTGAACCAGACTCATGCCCAAGGGACCCAAACCAAGCGAACAACGAATCGTTCTCGATAAAATCAGCTGGCAACGGTTTGAAACTCTGCTGGCGGAAATGGGTGAGGAGCGAACCGCCCGCTTCACCTACGATCGTGGTCGTCTAGAGATGATGACCCCCCTGGACGAACATGAGCGCTGCCACAAGTTGATCGAGTCTTTGATTTTGGTGCTGGCCGATGAATTACAGTTGCAGGTAGAAGGCTACAAGTCTCCCCTCCTGCTGCGGCCCGATCTCCAACTGGTGCTGGAACCCGACACTGGTTACTATATTCAGCATTCAGCCCAGATGCATCACAGAAATAGCATTGATCTGGGGAGTGATCCACCGCCCGATCTGGTTTTAGAAGTCACCCTGAATAAAAGCACGATTAATCGCTTGCCCCTGTACGCCGAGTTGGGAGTTCCAGAACTGTGGAACTATACCAGCCAGCCGGGGGATGAGTTTTTTAAAGGCAAGCTGGTGATTTATTGCCTGGAGGCAGGGCGCTATATCCAGGTAAGACAGGGCTATGCCTTTCCGTTTTTGTCGGCCGATCGCATCTTGCAGTTCATCGATCAGAGTGACACCCTCGGTTTGATGTCGGCTCTACGCACTCTGCGAGAGTGGGTGCAAGGTCAACAATAAAAAAGACAGGCGATCGCCTGTCTTCAATCATCAAGTTTTTGGAGATGGGGTTTAGTTTTTAGTCCGAGGGTTGGTCGGTGATTCGTAAACCACCCCGGAACCCTGATCAGGAACAAAGTGGCAGGCCCAGTAGGAGCGGAAAAAGCTCTTCCAGATGGGGTCGTTTGACTGGCGGTAAAACTCTCCCAGAACTGGTTTAATCGCTTCCGTCGCAGTCTTCAGGTGGTAGTGGGGCATATTTGAAAAAATATGGTGGGCCACATGGGTACCGATGTCGTGGTGAATCGGGTTGATAAACCCGTAATCTCGATCGATGGTAGACAAAGCTCCTTTCAGGAAGTACCAGTCATCCCCGCGATACCAGGGAATATCAGGTTCGGTGTGGTGCAAAAAGGTGACCAGATCTAACCAGATGACAAATACAACGTAGGGGCCAAGGTAATACTTCAGCAGAAATAACCCACCAAACTGATAGGTCAGGTAACCCAGAAACCCGACCATGGCCATCCATAGAGCCGAACTGGTCAACACATCCCATTTTTCGGAGGGCCGAAACAAAGGACTGCTGGGTAAAAAGTGGGAACCCTGCTTACCAGGAGAACGGCGGAATAGATAGAGTGGGTAAGCCAGCAAGGGCAGGTAAAAGCGAAATAGCTTTTCGTACCAGGGCATTTGAGAATACTTAGATTCCGTCACCGGGTACCAGCTTTCGTCCGTATCAATATTGCCTGTGTTGGCATGGTGAGTCCGGTGGCTGATCCGCCAGCCGTGGTAGGGCACCAAAATGGGAGTGTGAGACAGATGCCCGATCAAATTATTCAGCCATTTCACTCTGGAAAAAGAACCATGCCCACAGTCATGCCCCACGACAAATAAGGCCCAGAACATGGTTCCCTGCATCAACCAGAAAATGGGAAAAAACAACCAGGAATCGAGGTAGTAGGCGATCGCGTAGAGTCCGGCGATGACAGAAATATCGAGAAAGAAGTAGGACAGGGACTTGGGAATGGAAGGCTCAAAACAATAGGCCGGGATAGCATTCCTCACGTCTTGAAGCGTAAACGGTGGATCGGGTGTATGGGTAGAATCAGCCTGACCAGAGCCGGAATTGAGAAGGGTATTTGATTGCACGAAGTTTCCAATAGATTCTGAACTGGACAACCTGATTTCATCTCCGGGGCACACTCAACTTCTGGGGCTGATGCTCTCAGCCAGGCTCCAGATCAGGTCGTTTTTCAAAGAAAATCCCTTTGCTCTTCTCAACTGGCCGGTGAACACAGGAGATAGAGAACTACGACGATAATCCTGCGGAAAGATCCAATGTGCCAGTTGGAGTATGAAATACAGGAAAAGGCAGGATTATTCTACACTGCAAACGTGTTCTCAAAACCGGTTGTTTTACGGAGATGGTTAGGGGTGGGGCTAACTGGCTTCGGCAAGATTGCTCTGGTAGTTCAGAATGTAGACCGCAAATTTTCAACCGCTCTCCGAACCGTAATTGCCTGATAGAGAAATTTTATGGTTGGAAAATATCGATACAATAGAGCCTGTTCTTTTGGTGCGTGTGGATCTTATGTCAGCCCTGTCTTCTGCCCCCTTCTCTGCCGAAGAAATTGCCGCAGAGGGCATTAAACCGGAAGAATACGAAGAAATTGTGCGTCGTCTGGGCCGTCACCCTAATAAAGCCGAACTGGGGATGTTTGGGGTGATGTGGTCAGAGCACTGCTGTTATAAAAACTCCCGACCTCTGTTGAAGCAGTTTCCAACGGAGGGCCCCAGAATTCTAGTTGGGCCGGGGGAGAATGCCGGGGTAGTTGACCTGGGCCAGGGGTTGCGGTTGGCTTTTAAGATCGAGTCCCATAACCATCCATCGGCGGTAGAGCCCTTTCAGGGAGCCGCCACAGGTGTTGGTGGGATTCTCCGCGATATTTTCACCATGGGGGCCCGCCCGATCGCCGTTCTTAATTCTCTCCGCTTCGGTTCCCTGGACGATGCCCGGACAAGGCGGTTGTTTTCTGGGGTGGTTGCCGGGATTTCTCATTATGGCAACTGTGTTGGGGTACCAACGGTCGGCGGTGAGATCTATTTTGACCCGGCCTATGCCGGTAATCCTCTGGTCAATGTCATGGCCCTGGGTTTGATGGAAACCCCGGAAATTGTTGTCTCGGGGGCCAAAGGAATTGGTAATCCAGTTCTGTATGTTGGGTCTACCACGGGCCGGGATGGCATGGGCGGAGCCAGTTTTGCCAGTGCCGAACTGAGTGACGAATCCCTGGACGATCGTCCGGCGGTGCAGGTAGGCGACCCATTTTTAGAGAAGTCATTGATTGAGGCTTGCCTGGAAGCCTTTAAAACCGGGGCGGTGGTTGCAGCTCAGGATATGGGGGCTGCCGGTATTACCTGTTCCACTTCCGAAATGGCTGCTAAGGGCGGCGTTGGGATTGAGTTCGACCTGGATAAAATTCCGGTGCGGGAGACGGGGATGGTGCCCTACGAATACCTCCTGTCAGAGTCCCAGGAACGGATGTTGTTTGTCGCCCACAAAGGGCGGGAACAGGAACTGATCGATATTTTTGAACGCTGGGGTCTGCATGCGGTTGTAGCCGGTACCGTAATTGCCGATCCGATCGTCCGCATTTTGTTTAAGGGAGAGGTGGCTGCGGAAGTCCCGGCGACTGCCCTTTCCGACAACACCCCGATCTATCAGCGCGAGCTGTTAGCCGAACCCCCAGAGTATGCTCAAACAGCCTGGAATTGGTCGCCCCAGAGCCTGCCGACCAGCTCGGTCGAAGGGATTCAGATTCAGAGCCAGCAGTACAGCTGGAATGAGATTCTGTTGCAACTGTTAGAAGCCCCCACGATCGCTTCCAAGCGCTGGGTCTACCGTCAGTATGACCATCAGGTGCAGAACAATACGGTCGTTTTGCCCGGTGGAGCCGATGCCGCGATCGTGCGGGCAAGACCGGTAACCGCGTCCGATGCTGTTTCTAGCTTTAACACGGGCGTTGCTGCCACCGTTGACTGTAATCCCCGTTATGTCTATCTCCATCCCTACGAGGGAGCCAGGGCAGCGGTGGCCGAAGCCGCCCGTAATCTTAGTTGTGTCGGGGCAGACCCCCTGGCGGTGACCGACAACCTGAACTTTGGCAGTCCTGAAAAGCCGATCGGTTACTGGCAACTGGCGGAAGCCTGCCGTGGTCTGGCGGAAGCCTGTCGGGAGCTAAATACTCCGGTGACCGGGGGAAATGTCTCGCTTTACAACGAAACTCTAGATTCTCAGGGCAATCCTCAACCCATTTATCCCACTCCCGTCGTCGGGATGGTGGGCCTGATTCCTGACCTGGCAAAAATCTGTGGGCAGGGCTGGCAGGCCGAAGGGGATCTCATTTATCTATTGGGGCTGCCTCTATCGTTTGCTGATTCTCCTCTTCTGACCCTGGGCGGTTCTGAATACCTGGCCGCTATCCATCAAACCATTGCTGGAATCCCTCCTCACGTCGATTTGGGTCTGGAGCGTCGTGTCCAGGCTGCCTGCCGAGAAGGGATTCGTCGCGGCTGGGTGCGGTCTGCCCATGACTCTGCCGAAGGAGGGCTGGCGGTTGCCCTGGCCGAATCCTGTATTAGTGGGGGGTTGGGTGCTACGATTACCCTGCCTTTGACGGCTCAGGATGGTCTATCTGCCCGTTGGGATACGCTTTTGTTTGCCGAAGGCGGAGCCCGCATTGTTGTTTCCATTTCGCCTGACCAGCGATCGCCCTGGGAATCCTACCTAACTCAGGCTTTACCTGAATGGCAATACCTTGGAACCGTCGCGGGTCAAGCGCTGCAAATTAGCACCCGTGATAATCATTCCTTAATCAACGTTAGGATGTCAGAAGCCAGCGATTGCTGGTTGATGGCGATCGAACGACAACTATCACTCTAAATTACGTAATCTAAGAAGGATCGCTTGACTAATTCAGTGCAAATGCTGATGGGCATCTACTTGGTAATGCGAAGATTAAGTTAGCGTTAATTCATCAGCTTGAGCCCGTTTATCAACCCTGTTTGTTATACATCCGGTTTTCTGCACCTAATAGTTCAGGAGTCAAACTGACCACATGATCCCTAACCCCTCTGCCTCTGCTGATGCTGTTGCTCAAACTGCTGCCCAACTTGAGCTAACCCTGGGAGAATCGGCAGACAAACCGGAAGAAGCCTGTGGTGTCTTCGGTGTCTACGCGCCGGGTGAAGACGTGGCGAAGCTCACCTATTTCGGTCTTTATGCCCTGCAACACCGGGGTCAAGAATCCGCTGGTATTGCCACCTTTGAAGGGTCAACGGTGCATCTCCATAAAGAGATGGGTCTGGTGTCTCAGGTGTTTAATGAAGGTATTTTGCAGAAGCTGCCGGGGCAACTGGCGGTGGGTCATACTCGCTACTCCACCACTGGTTCCAGTCGCGTTGTAAATGCTCAACCCGCTGTGGTCGAAACCCGCTTAGGCAATCTGGCTCTGGCCCATAATGGAAACCTGGTGAATACTGCCAGCCTGCGAGAAGAGTTGCTGCAAAGTAATTACAGTTTGTTGACGACTACAGATTCAGAGATGATTGCTCTGGCGATCGCCGAGGCGATCCAGCATGGTAAAGATTACCTGGAAGGGACGATCAGTGCTTTGTACCGCTGTTCCGGTGCTTTCAGTCTGGTAATTGGAACTCCGATTGGCCTGATGGGCATCCGTGACCCGAATGGCATTCGTCCTCTGGTGATTGGCACCTTACCCAAGAGCCATCCTGAAGATCCAGTACGATACGTCTTAGCGTCGGAAACCTGTGGCCTCGACATTATTGGGGCTGACTATGTACGGGATGTAGCCGCAGGGGAACTGGTCTGGATTACAGAATCAGGCTTGACTTCTATTCAGTGGGCTCAACAACCCAAACCTAAGCTTTGTATCTTCGAGATGATTTACTTTGCTCGCCCTGACAGCGTCATGGAGAGTGAGAGTTTATATAGTTATCGGATGCGGATTGGCCGACGGTTAGCCCAGGAATCTCCAGTCGATGCCGATTTGATTATTGCGGTACCTGATTCGGGTGTACCAGCGGCGATCGGCTACTCCCAGGCCTCTGGTATTCCCTACGCCGAAGGATTGATTAAAAACCGTTACGTCGGGCGTACTTTCATCCAGCCGACTCAATCCATGCGCGAATCGGGGATCAAAATGAAGCTGAATCCGCTCAAGGATGTTTTGGCCGGGAAGCGGGTGATTATTGTAGACGACTCGATCGTGCGGGGAACTACCAGTCGCAAAATTGTGAAAGCATTGCGGGATGCTGGGGCTCTGGAAGTCCACATGCGAATTTCTTCGCCGCCGGTCACCCATCCCTGTTTCTACGGAATTGATACTGATAGCCAGGATCAATTAATCGCGGCAACCAAGTCCGTCGAAGCGATCGCCCAGCAAATCGAAGTAGACTCTCTTAGCTATCTGAGCTGGCAGGGAATGTTAGAGGAAACCCGCTCAGATACCAATAACTTCTGTTCAGCCTGTTTCACTGGCGATTACCCGGTGGCCGTGCCCGAACCTGTGAAGCGATCGAAACTTTTGCTAGAAAAAGAAAAACTGGCGGCGGCAGGCAATGCTCCAGCTTCCTGAGGGTTGGTTTCTCCTGCCCAATCACTCAATGTTGGCAACCCGAAAGCCCATCTGACATTCGTACTGTTCGGGTTGTTGTTCTATCCCTTTATGCAGGGCGCGACCGCATCGAAGCTGTCCGCCCTGCCATCGGGGTTGACCACTCTGGTCAGCCATTAAGCAGGTTTGACATACATGCTCTGGGCGAATTAGCTGATTGTCCATCAGAATGACGAGCATTCAACACCTCCATGTATTCCCAGTCTAATTTCATTCTATTTCAGGACTTTATTAGGATGGGATCACTGTCATACAGCTTAGTATGCCCCCTGCAGAGCCGGAGTATCGCTTGTTTCATTCTCAGTAGTTAGGGGGGCTTCAGGGTAAAGATTCCCCTGGATCAACTGCCACGGAAGCAGGTTATCATTATTAGTTCGGGATAGTGTGATTACCCAGATATAGCCGGTTTTAGATAGCTCACGGTTATTACGCCTGTAGCAAATACAAATTCCCGGTTTGGCTCTCTCCTGCTTTGAACATTTGCACTGCTTGAAGGATTTTGCTGCTGTGACTCGAACCAATCTAGATTTTCTTGCCGAAACAGACCCCGCGATCGCCGAAGCGATTCAGCATGAATTGCAACGCCAGCGCGATCACCTGGAACTGATTGCCAGTGAAAACTTCACTTCCGCAGCAGTCCTGGCGGCTCAGGGATCCGTACTCACTAATAAGTATGCCGAGGGGTTACCTGGTAAGCGTTACTACGGTGGTTGTGAGTATGTTGACCAGACAGAACAGATCGCCATCGATCGGGCTAAACAACTGTTTGGTGCGGCCCATGCCAACGTTCAACCCCATTCTGGTGCTCAGGCTAACTTTGCCGTATTTCTCTCTCTATTAGAGCCGGGAGATACAATCATGGGAATGGATCTGTCCCATGGTGGGCATTTGACCCATGGTTCTCCAGTCAATGTTTCTGGCAAGTGGTTTAAGGTGCAGCACTATGGGGTCAGTCAGGCTACAGAACAGCTAGATTTTGACCAGATTCGGGAACTGGCCCTGCAGCACCGTCCCAAGCTTTTGATCTGTGGTTACTCCGCCTACCCCCGCATCATTGATTTTGAAAAGTTCCGGGCGATCGCCGATGAAATCGGGGCGTATCTGATGGCAGACATTGCCCATATTGCCGGGCTCGTTGCCACCGGACACCATCCCAATCCCCTGCCCTACTGTGATGTGGTGACCACAACTACCCACAAAACCCTGCGAGGTCCTCGGGGTGGTCTGATTTTGACCCGGGATGCTGAACTGGGTAAAAAGTTTGACAAGGCCGTATTTCCTGGTACTCAGGGTGGCCCCTTAGAGCATGTGATTGCGGCCAAGGCCGTTGCCTTTGGTGAAGCATTGAAGCCAGAATTCAAGACCTATTGTGGTCAGGTGATCGAGAATGCGAAAGCCCTGGCAGCCCAGTTGCAACAGCGGGGCTTTAAGCTGGTTTCTGATGGCACCGATAACCATTTGATGCTGGTGGATCTGCGCTCGATCGGGATGACCGGTAAGGTGGCAGACCAGTTGGTCAGTACGGTCAACATCACGGCTAATAAAAATACCGTTCCCTTTGATCCTGAGTCTCCCTTTGTTACCAGTGGGTTACGTCTGGGCTCTCCGGCTATGACCACCAGAGGCATGGGTGTGCCAGAGTTTACCGAGATTGGTAATATTATTGCCGATCGGTTGCTCAACCCTGAAGATCAACAGGTAACTCAAGATTGCCGTCAACGGGTAGCTCAACTCTGTGAGCGTTTCCCCCTGTATCCTCACCTGACGATTCCTGTGCCTGCCCTGGCTTAACATCAGAGGTTTTTACGGGTATATCGACACAGGCAGAGTTAAGCCTGGAAGACTCTACAAAATGAATAGCATCGATTTTTTTTTGGTGACTATCATCTGAAATGTAGTAGACTCTGCCTGTTGTTTGTCCTTGACTAACCATCCAGATGCTGCACCATCTGTACCATGTCCTTGCTTTTCTGGTCGCCGCCTCGGTCGTCCTCTGGAGTACTCCGATCGTTAAAAAGATCGGTCTGAAAACTGGCTTTGTTGATCTTCCTGGCGGTCGCAAAATTCACCAACGTCCGATGGTTCGGGTGGGTGGAGTTTCTATCTTTGCTGGGACGCTGATTGCCCTGTTAGTGGTCTGGTGGACAGGAGGGTTTGGTATTTTGCCTCCCCAGAAAGAGTATGAGGTCTGGGGGGTCACGATCGGGGGAATTGCCTTTTTCCTGATTGGTCTGGCCGATGACCTGTTTACCTTGCCAGCTCTGACCCGCTTATTTATGCAGCTTTTTATTGCTGGTCTGGCCTGGTGGGCCGGGGTTCAAATTGACTTTCTGACCCTGCCGTTTGCTGGATTGGTGCAGTTACAGGATTGGATTAGCCTACCGGTCACCGTGATCTGGTTAGTGGGTATGGCCAATGCGATCAACATGATTGATGGTTTAGATGGTCTGGCCGCAGGAGTTTGTGGTATCGCTGCCGTCGTCATGATGATTGTCAGCCTGTTCATGCAACAGCCTGCTGCTGCCCTGATTGCCGCTGCTCTTGCCGGAGGGGCTTTAGGATTTCTGCGCTATAACTTCAACCCGGCTCAAATTTTTATGGGGGATGGAGGAGCCTACTTTATGGGCTTTACCCTGGCAGGAGTCGGGGTAATCGGTCTGGTGAAGGTGGTAACGACCGTAGCTGTTTTACTCCCCTATTTAATTCTGGCCGTACCCATTCTAGATATTTCTTCCGTTGTTGTCGATCGGCTGCGGCGGGGTAAATCTCCCTTTGCTGCAGATAAGCGTCACTTACACCATCGGTTACTGCAAGCAGGTTTGTCTCAGCGGTTGATTGTCATTTTCATCTACTCTCTGACTCTCTGGGTTGGCACCCTGGCCCTGGCCTTTTCAGGCATGCCCAGTGGTTTGGGTTATGCTATCGGGGCGACGGTTTTGTTGCTTTACACCAGTTGGCAGGTCTGGAAGACCAGCCGCCAGCAAGCTTGAGTTAGGACCATGACGCGATCGGCGGAAATTATCTGTGTGGGTACAGAGTTGCTGTTGGGCGATATTCTCAACAGTAACGCTCAATTTTTGGCTCAGCAACTGGCCAGTTTAGGGATTCCTCACTATTACCAGACCGTTGTTGGCGACAATCCAGAGCGGATTCAGCGGGCAGTGGCGAACGCTGCAGAACGATCTCAGTTGCTCTTATTTACCGGTGGATTGGGGCCTACGCCGGATGATCTGACCCATGAAACCCTGGCCGATTGTTTCGGAGTTCCTCTGGTAGAGCATCCTGAGATTTTGCAGGATATTACCCAGAAGTTTGCCCAACGGGGCCGGGAAATGACTCCTAACAATCGAAAACAAGCTTGCCTGCCAGAAGGTGCCAGGATTTTAAGTAATACCAGTGGCAGTGCTCCCGGTATTATCTGGCAACCCCGATCGGGTCTAACAGTCCTGACCTTTCCTGGGGTTCCTGCGGAAATGCAACAGATGTGGCAGGAGGTAGCTGTTCCCTATTTGCAGAGTCAGGGATGGGTTGAGCGGACTATCTATAGCCGAACCCTGAGATTTTGGGGAATTGCTGAGTCATCACTGGCAGAAAAGGTAAAACCTTTTTTTGACCTGACAAATCCGACCGTTGCCCCCTATGCCAACCATGGTGAGGTCAAGCTGCGTATTTCTGCTGCTGCTACTTCTGAGCCTGAGGCAATCCAGCTGATTACACCGGTTGAAACCGAACTGCGGCAAATTGGTGGTATGGATTGTTATGGGGCTGATAATGACAGCCTTGCTTCCGTGGTAGGGGCTCTGTTGCAATCAACCCAGGCTACCCTATCAGTGGCCGAGTCCTGTACTGGTGGTGGTTTGGGTGCCCTGCTGACTTCTGTCTCCGGCAGTTCTGATTATTTCTGGGGTGGAATAATTTCCTACGATAATGCTGTCAAGGTAAAGCTGCTGGGCGTGAGTCCGGTAGATCTGGCAGAGCAGGGAGCCGTCAGTGCGATCGTGGCAAAGCAGATGGCGGTTGGAGTACGGGAGCGGTTAAACACCACCTGGGGTTTGAGTATCACTGGAATTGCCGGCCCTGGGGGTGGCACTGAAATGAAACCTGTCGGCCTGGTTTACATTGGCCTTTCCAGTGAAGCAGCAGACTATAGTTTTGAACATCGGTTTGGGGCAGGTCGGGGCCGAGAGTGGATTCGTCGCCTCAGTGCCTCTAGTGCCCTCGACCATCTGCGACGAGAGATATTAACAAACCTAAAGTAAAGCGATCGACTGCTTGATCATTTACAACGTTTAGTTAAGATCAAGAAAGCTTGATTAGTTTTGCAAGAACTCAATTTAGGGGATGTTCCTCAATTGATAAGTTGGGTACAATTTTAGTAGGCGATCGAATAGCGGCTCAGAACTGAGCCTTACGGTTTGTTTATTCTCGGCAGAGCCAAACTATAGCGAAGGAGCTATTTGTTCAATGGACTACCTTGATAAGGTACTGGAAAGACTGAAAGAGTGGGCCCGCAAGCTGATTGAGGCATTGTTAGGCCCCGAGGCCCAGCCTGAAGCTGAGCCGATTCCAGTCCCAGTAAACGATCCCCAGCGCCGCTAGATTGTCCTGCCCACTGGATACTTTTAGCTGCTTAGATACTTTTAGCTATAGATAAGGCTTTCGAGTGGAAACGGAGTTTCAGAAGTCTAGCCTGAGTATTCTTGTGCTGCATGGTCCCAACCTAAATCTGCTTGGTAAGAGAGAACCAGGTATTTACGGTACTGTGACTCTTGAGTCTATTGATCAGATGCTTGCTCAGGAAGCTCAGTCTCTTCAGGTGCAGGTTTCCTCTTTCCAATCCAACCATGAAGGGGCGATTCTAGACGAAATTCACGCTTCCCCCGCCAGGTACAACGGTATATTGATTAACGCTGGAGCTTACACTCATACCAGTGTCGCCATTCGAGATGCGCTTACGGCTGTGAGTCTGCCCACTGTTGAGGTCCATCTGAGTAATATTTATCGCCGTGAGGAGTTTCGCCATCACTCTTACATTGCTCCTGTTGCGATCGGCCAGATTAGTGGCTTTGGATCAGATAGTTACCGCTTAGGGCTGTGGGCTCTGATTCGCTATTTGAGGCAGCAAGATTGCCAGTAGCGGAGTGGTTATAGTTTAGACAGTTCAGAGCTGTCCTTTCCTATGATCCCAATGCATCAGATTGTTTTACTGTTGGGTGCAGGGGTAGCAATCTTCACTACATCGGCTATGGCTACCTCCGTTGTCCTGAGAGTGCAACCTTTGTTGTTAGCTGGACTACGTCAGGCAACTCTGACTCCAAGTTCATTGCCAACCCTATGCCAGACGATTGCTACCGATCCTAACCCCCCTTTAAATGTACGCTCCAGCCCTGTTGTGGCCCCCGATAATATTGTTGGCAAGTTGCGGAATGGTACTCGATTAACAGTAATCGATGAAAGTGAAGGTTGGTTGCGAATTAGTAATCCGATTGATGGTTGGGTCTATCAGGAATTAACGGTCACCAGTTGTGTGCCGTTGGCGACAAAGAACCAGGCTGAATCCGATAAACAGCTTTTAATAGAAGCAACAGAGTATTACCAGGCTGGTAATCTTAAGGCGGCGGTTGCTCTGGTTCAAACAATTCCGGCGACCAGTTCCTTTACCCCTGTTGCAAGACAGTTAACTGAACAGTGGCAGCGAGATTGGGCGGTTGCTGAAACGAAGTTTTATTTAGCTCAAGCAGCTTCTGCCGAGGGTCGATGGCAGGATATTTTACAGCTGGCTAAAAATTTGCCTGCGAATCGCTTCTGGCGCAGTCGTATGACCCCCATTGTCAAACGGGCAATTCAAAACCAGGCAACTACGAAGTAATGATGCGGGTATTTTCAGTGCCCGTAGAATGAAATGCTGGATGAAGAATTTGCCAGTTAGAAAAGCGGTACACTTTCCCGGAAGCTATCCGTTTCTCTGTTTCAGGTCAGCGTAGTTATCTAGTAGAGATATTCAGGAATTCAAGCATTTATGAATCGTAATAGTTATTTGTGGCTGGTGGCTGGTACTGTTTCGCTACTTGGCGTAGGCAGTCTGGGTTTTGGCCTCAATTCATTGGCCAGTTGGGCCCAAATGAGTAGTAAAGCTACGACCAGCAAAATTGAGTCCTGTGTGGTCAAAATGGCCGTGGTAAAAGATCCAAACCCTCCTTTGAATGTTCGTTCAGTTCCCACGATCGCAGGTAGCACCATAGTCGGGCGACTTAAAAACGGCACAATGGTAACGGTTGCGGCAGAGCAAAATGGTTGGTTTCGGATCACAACTCCTGCAAAAGGTTGGATTTCTAAGCAGAATACTGACAGTGGTTGTAATCAAAAAGTAGAACGTCTGACTCTAGCCGGTGCTGCTTCTGCCACGATCGCCGATCGGTTCATTGGTACAGGTAGCCACAAGTATCTGCTCATTGCAAGTAAAGGGAAGACCCTGACGATTACTCGCAGCAAGGGCCCCTTCCCCAGTCTTTCTACCCCCGATGGCAAACTTCTGGTAGATGGGATGCGGGAAGAGAAGCGTTCCCGTTGGGTCGGTCAATTACCTCAGGATGGAGAATATGCCCTGACGATGGAGTCTAATTTCAAGGGTTACCGATATTCTTTCCAGCTCGACATGAAGTAAGGCCAGGTTAAGTTTTAGCGAGCCGGTGGAAAGTAAAGAATTGGATGCCAGCTACGACGCAGTAGCTCATCTGTAAAATGAGGGACTGACCAATCCAGGAGTTTATTGGGGCTTCCCGAGGAGGCAATGATGGCACTGACATCAGAAAATCGTGCCATTTCTAAAATCTCAGTAATCGGATCTCCTTCGACCACCGTTGAACTGACCTGTAAATTTTGAGTTTCTAGAGCTGCCCCAACTTTAGCTAGGGTTTCCTGGGCAGCCGTTACCTGATAGTTGACAGGTACGTCTCGTCGTCTTAAGCCTCCCACGACCCAACAGAGATGAATTCGGGCAACGGCATGGTTAAGGGCACCGGCATCTAATTGCTTGAGCTTTTCAATCACGTAGTTGCAGCCTGCTTCTCCATCGTAGGGCAGGAGTAACCCTTGCAATAAGTGCTGACAGCGCAGAGCTAATTCTTCGGATGTGTAGGTAGCAATCAGTTCTGGCCGCAGGATCAACAGGGGAACTGTGGTACGCTGACAAACTTCCAGGGTTGTGCTGCCAAACCATTTTTCAGCTAAAGAACTGCGATTTGCCATACCCAGCAGAATCAGGTCAATGCGATGGGATTTGGTAATGGCCAGAATACTGTCGGTTGCTCGCCCAGACTCAACTTCGACGTGCACTTCTAACCCGGGGATCGCATGGTCTAAAGCGATGTTCAGTGCTTTTCTAGCTTGTTCTACCTTTTCAGTATCTACATGGGGAATGGTTCCCCCTGTGCGTAAAGGCACCACATGTAAAAACGTAATTCCCTGAATTCCCATTTTGGCTAGGTCGGGAATAAAGTGAACCAACCGGTGCAGGCCGTCCGTAAAATCGGTGCAAACAAGCAGGCGCTGAAACATAGGCTAAGGTTTGGATAGCTACTGTCCAGTAAAACAGGGGTGAAGCGGAACCTGTTCCTAACACTAGCATTCTAAAACCACTCTGGGACATGCCAAACGATTGATATCTGGGCTTTTTGGTGGTGTTACTAAAATCTGCTGACTTGATCAAGGGCGATCGCACTTAAGCTGCACTATTTACCGCCTGTTACTCCTTGAAGCTGGGAGGATCAAGCTCTGAATACTCTCAAGCGTAGAAATCGGAAACTAAAAAATCAGAGGAGGAGCAAATTGGCACCGAGAAATGGTATCGCTTCAGAGGGATAGGTTGTGGACGCCCCTACACCCCAGCTCTCTCCCAACCTGGAAAAAAGCAAGAGATTGAGGTCGCCACCTGAGTTTTAGAGCCTACTGAAACTGAGGGCCAGGTTCTAGACCCCACTGATGTTTGAGGAAGTGCTTATACATGTTTTCACGCATCACCATTTGCTCATAGAGCTTTACCAGGAAGTCTTGAGCCTGTTCACGGCTCATTTGTTGTACCTGGGTTTCAAATGAACGAATGCTGAATTGCTGTTCCAGGGAAAGTTCAACAGGTTGGTTCATGATTCAACTCCGGAAATGAGAGAGAGTAGTTGGGAAATTTCACAGAATTGGATAACTGGATTCTGTGAAAACTGTCTGGTAGTTGCTGCTTAATTTATGGTTCCCCAGAAATATAACCTAGCAACTGCCTTGTATTACAGAATATAACAACCATTTGACAAAATGCCCATACTTCCCCCGAATGAAAGCTGACATTTTTTCTGTATGCCTTGAGGATTGTCGGTTTACGGCGAATTAGCTCTAAAGATTTAATTTTGCCGGGATGAGGCATTAAAAAAGTTGTTAATCACAGGTAACTACTTTCCTGATGGGGTTTTGATGAAACCCGACAAAATAAGTCGGGTTTGTTTGACTCGATTTTTGGGTCGTGTTAGTATCTGATGCAATAGAAAATTGCAGGTATAAAAATATCGATGCAATTTATATTTCCTTGAGACGCTGCAACCATCGAGAGATTTGACCCATGACTCAGGTAACTCAACTGCAATCAAAGTCTGCTGCCACTTTTCGGGCTCTTAAGTGTAAAGAGTGTGGCGAAGAGTACGAATTGAAGGCAATGCATGTGTGTGAGTTTTGCTTTGGGCCTCTGGAAGTTGCCTATGACTACGAAGCGCTCAAGCGAACTGTTACTCGAGAAAGTATTCAGGCTGGCCCCCATTCTATTTGGCGCTACCGTCCTTTTCTGCCCGTTGCTACTGATCAGCCGATCGATGTGGGTACCGGTTTAACTCCCCTGGTGCAGGCTCAACGTCTGGCTCGTCGTCTCGGCTTGAATAAGCTTTACATCAAGAATGACGCTGTCAATATGCCTACCCTTAGCTTCAAGGATCGGGTGGTGTCAGTCGCTTTGACGCGGGCGCGAGAATTGGGCTTTTCTACGGTTTCCTGTGCCAGTACGGGAAATTTAGCGAATTCTACTGCGGCGATCGCAGCCCATGCCGGGCTTGATTGCTGTGTCTTTATCCCGGCAGATCTGGAAGCTGGAAAGGTCATGGGCACTCTGATTTACAGCCCAACGGTGATGGCGGTTCAGGGCAACTACGATCAGGTCAACCGGCTATGCTCAGAAGTGGCTAACACCCATGGTTGGGGATTTGTAAATATTAATTTGCGGCCTTACTACTCTGAAGGTTCTAAGACGTTGGGTTACGAAGTCGTAGAACAGCTGGGTTGGCAACTTCCCGACCACATTGTTGCTCCCCTGGCTTCTGGATCCCTTTTCACAAAAATCTATAAGGGTTTCCGTGAGTTTGTTGACGTTGGGCTGGTAGAAGACAAGTCGGTTCGTTTCAGTGGGGCTCAGGCTGAAGGTTGTTCTCCTATCGCTCAGGCTTACAAAGAGGGCCGCGACTTTATTTCTCCGGTTAAACCCAGCACCATTGCCAAGTCGATCGCCATCGGCAACCCGGCGGATGGGGTGTATGCCGTTGATATTGCCCGCAAGACCAATGGCAATATCGAATCTGTTACTGATGCTGAAATCATTGAAGGGATCAAGCTTCTGGCCGAAACGGAAGGAATCTTTACCGAAACGGCAGGTGGTACGACGATCGCAGTGCTGAAGAAGCTGGTAGAAGCCGGTAAGATCGATCCCGATGAGACCACGGTTGTCTATATCACAGGGAATGGCTTGAAGACCCAGGAAGCCGTTCAGGGTTATATCGGCGAACCGCTGACGATCGAACCCAAACTGGATAGTTTTGAGCGGGCGCTAGAACGCTCCCGGACTCTAGAACGCCTGGAATGGCAACAGGTGCTGGTCTAGGCAGGGCTGAGGTCTTTGTTGTGACCTAAATCTTGTTTGAATTTTCTCTGTCCAGGTTGCCATCGCAAAACTGGACAGAGGTTTGCTCCCCGGAGCTTGTACTTATTGTTTGAATCACTTCTCTTTAAACTATGTCCGTCAAAGTTCTCATTCCTACTCCTCTGCAAAAGCTTACGAACAATCAGGCGACCCTTGAGTGCGACGGAGCTACGATCGCTGACCTGTTAGAATCTCTGGAGTCTTCCTGCCCAGGTATTAAAGCGCGTCTCTGTGACGATAAGGGGGAACTGCGCCGGTTTGTTAATTTCTATGTCAACAGTGAAGATATTCGGTTTCTGGATGGTGCTAATACTCCCTTGAAGGATGGGGATGAGGTCAGTATTATTCCAGCGATTGCTGGTGGTTGATCCCCGAAGATGTCGGTGGAAAAACTACATAAGTTTGGTTGCACGGGCCTGGCATTGCCAGGCTCTTTTTGCATGGATTGACTTTGAAAAATTGCCAAAGATCATGAATTTAATAAGACCCAAAACTTAATTTTTGAAAGCGGGGCAGAGCCGCACTTTCAAAAATCAAAAATTTGGTTTTAATTAATTTACGAGCCTAAAGGGCAAGCAACTGTGGAGGTTGTTTCTGGTTAGTTTTGGCCAGCCTTCGTCCGATCGCCGTTGCAACTGGAACCAGGCTCTGTACCAGTTCGGTCATGCCTTCCAGGGAAAGGGCCTGTCTGGCATCAGAAACTGATTCCTCCGGAACGGGGTGACATTCAATAATCAGGCCATCCGCTCCACAGGCGATCGCTGCTCGGGCCAGGTCAGGAATCAGTTCTCGTTTGCCAGCAGCATGGCTGGGATCAACGATCACAGGCAGGTGGGTGAGTTGTCGTAGGGCGACGACGGCCCCCAGATCCAGTACATTGCGCGTGTAATTGTCGAAACTACGGATTCCCCGTTCGCACAAAACCACATTTGGGTTGCCATGGGCCATGATGTATTCCGCCGCCATGACCATTTCTTCAATGGTGGCTGCCAGTCCTCGTTTTAAGAGAATGGGCTTCTTCACACCACCCAGAGCTTTCAGGAGCTCAAAGTTCTGCATATTTCGACTGCCTACCTGGAGCATATCGGCGTAAGCTGCCACAGGCTCAATCTGGGAGATCGCCATGACTTCCGTAACTACGGGCATGCCATAGCGTTCTCGCACAGCTGCCAGAATTCTCAGCCCATCAACCCCCATGCCCTGGAATGAGTAGGGCGAGGTGCGCGGTTTGTACACTCCTCCCCGCAGAGCATGGATGGCCGTAGTAGAGAGGCGAGCGGCTACCTGTTCCATCTGCTCCAAACTTTCAACGGTACAGGGGCCACCGATGATGACAACATCCTTTCCTCCGATCTCGACCTGATCCCCCAGAGTAACGATCGTCCGGTGGGCATCATGGGCTTTTTGGGTCAGTTTGGCATCTAGCACGAGAAAAACTCCTAAAACTTGATTGGCGATAAACGACAGAATCACAAGCAACAAAAAAGCCCGGAACTTTAAGTCCCGGGCTACACAAAAATGTGCAAAAGACTTACCCGGGATCTTCCCTGGTCCAAAAATAAAAGCTATAAAACCAGCGGCCAGCTTGCATCATGACGAGAACTCTGAATGGGGAGAGGTTGAATGGTCAACGAATCTGAAAACTAAAAAGCCGCAGAAATCAATTCTGCGGCTCACCGGGGAATATTTAGCACAAGCTTTATTCACTCCCGGTGAACCGTCCAGTACCAAAAGTAAAAATAAAAGCTTGCGTTGGACATTGACTTTTTGGGGTTGCCCGAAAAATGAATATAATCTGACCCTAACAGACCTCCCCTGAACCGTCAAGTCCTTAATCGCCCAGGTTAGATGTCAAAGATGGGGAAGCAGCGATCGTGGAGTTGTAAACTAAGAAAGCTGTCTCATCATAAAAAATCCATTGGTATCTGTTGCAGAACGGGTGATTGTGCCCCTGGATGTGGCTACAGAAAGTGATGCGCTCGTCCTCCTCGATCGCTTGCCCCAGGTGACTTTCTGGAAGGTGGGGTTAGAACTGTTTGTGGGATCGGGGGCGGGGATTTTGAGCGAACTCAAAACTCGCCAGAAGAAAATTTTTCTAGATTTAAAGTTCCATGACATTCCTAATACGGTTGCCGGTGCCTGTCGGTCGGCGGCCCGATATGGAGTTGATTTGTTAACCCTCCATGGAACTGCAGGAAAGGTTGCCCTCCAGGCTGCCCAGCGGGCTGCGGAGGAAGGAGCTACTCTGGCAGCAACTCAGCCTCCGAACCTGCTGGCCATTACCTTACTTACCAGTCTTTCTGCTCGCACCCTGGCCTTTGAATTGAAAGTACCTTTAGAATTGCCAGAATATGTTTTACAAATGGCATTGCTGGCCCAGGAAAGTGGTTTGTCTGGAGTAGTTTGTTCTCCCCAAGAAATTGAAGCCTTACGGCGGGCCTGTGGCGATCGCTTTCTACTGGTTTGTCCAGGGGTGCGTCCGACCTGGGCAGATGCCGGAGATCAACAACGGATTTTTACTCCGGCAGCAGCTTTTAAGGCAGGAGCAGACTATTTAGTAATTGGTCGTCCTATTACTTCTGCTAACGATCCGGGGGCAGCCTTTGAGCGTATCTGTGAAGAACTGGCAACTGTGGCGTAAACCAGGGAGAACGGGGACGAGTAGCGTGGTACCACCGACTTTAAAGCATAGGATTGTTCTAGTTGAAACAGTTTTGATTTCAACTTTAGGTATGCCAGGCTGGGTTGGGGCAATGGATAACCAGCATCTTCAGCACCATAGCCATCACCGTAATTCAGTCAGCATGGCCTACCGCTATACCTGTCCGGCTCAGTTAGCGCCTCTGACACAAACTCTTTTGCGTGATTTGCCGGCCTATATCAATCGGCTACAGCAGCGCAATCAGCTGGTGCGATCGAGTACCAGAGTTTCAGCCGTCCTGGCCAGCCAGCCTGATTTTATACCTTTACCTGTCAGTTCCAGTGAGTACGATAATCCACCGGATGACAGTTTGCGTCAGGTCTTTTTTACAGTTTTAGAACGCCAGTACACACCGGGTCACATTGCTGAATTTCAAAATTATCACTGGCTATTTTTGACTCAGACAACTCAGGGCTGGCAGGTGGCCCTGATGTTTTCTCGTTTAGGTACCTTTCCAGCCAGCCAACAGCCGCTGACCCCAATTCGGGATAGCAGTCGCAGCATCACTGCTCAGGCTATCCGAACCTGGTTGAGGGATTGTCAGGCGGGAGCCGTCAAGCCCCTATGAAGCAGCCAACTCTGGAGTGCTGGTCAGGTTAATGAGAATTTGCCGCATTTCTGCGATCGCCTGTAGTTGATAATCTCCAGTTTCCTGCACCTGAGCCATGGTTCCCGCTACGGCTTCTAAACGGCGACGCAACTCGTCTACCTGATCCTGAACAGGTTGCAGCAATTCCTGGTAAAGATTGATCCTTCCCCAGGTTTCTGCCACCGTAACCCGACGTTCTATCAGGGTTTTATCCAGTTGCTTAAGTTCGTTACGCTTATTTTCCTGTTCCGAAGCTTGACTGGTAATCATGCTTTGAGCCTGGTCGATCGCGCCTCGCATTTGCTCGACCTGGCTTTCTAGCTTGTTCAGCTCCTCTGCTTGCTGTTGCCGTTGAGACTCGATCTGGCTCAAAATTGGCCCTAAATCAATGGTGCTATCCTGGCCAGAACCATCAGAGATACCCTGCCGTCGCTTCAAGACAGATTGATGCTGACTAAGAATGCCTTCCCGTTCCCTGAGGTTTCGCCGCTGCCCAACCAATGTTTCATTCAACATCTGGTAGCCGTCTTGTTCGTCCGCCAACTCATTTTCTAAATTCAGACGATCGAAATCATTGGCAGCTTGTATTTTGGCCTGTAACTCATCAATTTCCTGCTGCTTGTACTGCAGTTCTTCTTCCTGGCTCTGAACAAATTGGGATAGCTTCTGCAATTCCCGCTCCAGATCCTGCGTTAGCTTTTGTAGTTCTTCCAGTGGCATTTTTTCCAGAGCTTCCAGATCGACCTGCTGGCCAATCTTGACTTTGTCCGAACCGTCAGCTAAACGGTACAACTGCTGGTGTAGATCCTCGTGATTTTGTAGTTGTACACTCAGCATCCGGGCATTGTCCTGCTTCACGCTGAGAGCATTCTGCTGGACTTTCAACTCTGCTTTTGCCTGTTCCAAAGAATCTTGAGCTTGATGCCATTCCTGCCAGCGCTGTTGAATATCCTGGGCTTGACGATCGACCTCGGTTTGGAGGTGCTGAGTTGTATTGCGTTGTTGCTCCAGATTTTGCCAGTGCTGAGTAAGGAGGTTTTGCTTTTGTGTCAATACTTCAAACGTAGAATTTAGCTGTTCCCGGATTGACTCTGTGGGAGGGACGGCACCTGACAGGCGGTTCAGTAACTCCTGGATCTTTTGAGCCTGCTCATCATCCAGTACTGCTGATTGTTGAATTTCTGCCTGTCTTTCTTCCAACCGCCGTTGTTCACCCCGCAGGTGTTCCCAGGCTCCTTCTAATTCTTGCCGATGGCGCTCAAATTCATCCCGTTGCCGGGTTACTTCTTCACGAGCAGCCTCAATTTCAACCCGCTGACTTTCTAGCTGTTCAAAGTCTTCCTCCATCTGCTGGAGTTGCTCCCGTCGGGTTTCCATTTCCATTTCCCGGCGATTCAACTCCTGGCTTTGATAGGTCAGGGATTGTTTCCACTGCTCAATCTCTTCTTCCTGGGTTTTAAACTTCTCTTGTAGCCGTGAAAAGTTTTGTAAAATACTGACCAACTGGCGGGCAGCTTCTTGCACCCGCTGCACCTGTTTGTTGGCTGTCAGATCAACCAGGACGAGCGCCCCAGGACTGTAGGTAGATGCTTCATCACATCCGACTACCTCTTCACCGGGCACAGCGCTCCAGTTTTGCTCCGATCGCTGACACGCTAACAGCTTCAACTCTGCCTTGCCGCCGCCAAGCAAGCCACCGGTTTTCTTTTGTACTTCTGCTAGATACAGCACGCTGATAGTCCTCTTCTGTGTCTATGCCCGATGAATCGTGTATAAAAATTGATGGTTTTACATTTAATGGAACCTAGTGTAGCCAGACAACCTCAAGTTAAACAACTCCAGGATGGTCGATCGTGGTAGAAGGCAAACTTGATGGCTCATCAATTAACTGAATCAGCCCTTAATCATTTTTTTGGAAGCCTAATTTGAAGTCGGTGGCAAAAACACGGAATAACTTAATTTACCTGTGATCTCTAAAAACAGGTATAGGATCTCCGGTAAGATTACCTCTACGGGGCTGCATACCTGTATTCCGGAACCTTACCTGGACAGCATCAGGATTCAGTGGTAGAACGACCAGAGATGTACCATTAGCAATAGTTTGTAAGCATTGAAGCAGGTGGTATCAGGCTTTTGAAGCTATCCTGTCTGACCGAGGCGATGTGTATTAAATAATACAAAATATTATTTCAAATCATAACCTTACCTTGTCAGAAGTAATGTTTCTATCAGGGTGATGAGCTTTATCTGGGTAATTCAGTATGCCCTCTCCTATTTTAGTTCCAAAATGCTGGACTGGTGCTGCCTGAGCAACTCTTGTTGGTGGGGCAATTTTCCAGTCTGTCCCACCGTTACCATCAGTGATTTCGCTTTGGATAGAACTGCTTACAAGTTGAGCGTGGTAACTTAGGCTTGACAATTGCAAGAGCCTTTTTGCTATCCCCCCTTTCCTCGATGGGTAGCATGGACTGTAAAAGCTATCCTGATAAGGATCTGCTTTCTAGTTAGAAGAAGTGCTTCGAGTAGAGATTGTGCTAAGAAATGTTGCGAATCAAGGACTGGTTTGAACTATTAAATAGTTAGAATCACTGATGCTGGTTTTACAATTTAGAAGAGCCTTGAATTCTCTGTTGAAAAACCTTTCATCCGAAGTATAAAGGGATATTAGCTGGCGATTTTTTTCAGATATCTGATAGTTTGTAGAAAACTCTAAAGCGATCGAAAGTACCTATTCTTTACGATTCTATATACTTTCCAGGAGATGACTACACCCCAATGCAGGGTAAGTTGAGTGAGATCGACATTCGGAGTATCTTGCAGCTGATCGAGTTGGGTCAGCGCACAGGTGAGCTTTTTGTCGAAGCTTATCCGGTTCAGCCTGCGACCACGGGGAGTGATATTGACCCTTCGTTTTCAGGGCCGGTGAGTTCTAAACCCCTGTCTGAGCGATTCTGGTTCGTTTTTTTTCTGAATGGGCAGATTGTGTATGCCTCAGATACGACTACCAGTCTTTCCCGTCTTGCTGATTATCTGCGACGTTACAAGTTAGATACAGCTTTGACCAGTTTGACCGTTCCTGCGATCGCTTCGACTAATGCTCCCGAATACGGCTATCTTTGGGCTTTGCTGGAGAACCATACCCTGAATCCGGCTCAGGGCCGTAGCATTATTCAAAGCATGATCCACGAGACTCTATTTGATCTGCTGAGTCTGCACCAGGGAGCGTTCATTTTTGAAGGTGGGGCAGCTTTATCGCCTCAGCTGATGACCCTGGAAGTAGCCCCCCTGCTTGCCCGCATTATGAAGCAGGTTCAGGAGTGGAAGCAATTTTATCCACAAATTCAGTCTCCTGATCAGTGTCCAATAATCTCTGATGGCAGTAAGTTGCAGGAACGGTTGTCGAAAAATACCTTCGGTGCCCTCAATCGCTATGCTGACGGCAAAACTTCGATTCGTCAGATTGCTCGCTACTTGAATCGAGATATCTTGACGGTGGCGCGGGCGGTTTATCCCTATGTTCGGCAGGGTGCGATTCAGATGGGCCATGCCATTGAAGCTGGAGACACTGCCAGTAATCGGCTTTTGCGTACTAAGGAGTTTCAATTATGGCAGACCCCTAGAACCCCGCGAGTGGTTTGTATTGATGACGGGTTGGCAATTCGGGAGACGGTTCAGGCGATTCTGGCTCCCTACGGTTATGAGGTGACCACGATCGGTAATCCTCTAGACACCTTTAGTCAGGTGTTTCAGGTCAAGCCTGAACTAATTCTTTGTGATATTGCAATGCCGGAATTAGATGGTTACGAAATTTGTGCCATGCTCCGCAAATCCACGGCGTTTCGCCAGGTGCCGATTGTGATGCTGACCGGAAAAGATGGCTTCATCGATCGGGTTCGGGCAAGAATGGTTGGGGCGACTGACTATTTAACCAAACCATTTGGAGAAAGCGAGTTATTAATGTTAGTAGAAAAGTATATTGGTTCTGCTCGTCCTTTGTCTGCTTCGTTAACGGCTGACCCGGTGGAAAATCGGCTAAAAATTGAAATGACCGACGCAACTTCTGCATAATCAGCATCATTTAACGAGGGATTGAGGGTACTTTATTGGATAGATGGTCTAGGGTGAATACTAAGGTGAATAGCGTTAGGGCTTCCCGTTAACGTTTGACCCGGTAAACAGGTAAAGGATTATGAGTACAGTTCTAGTCGTGGAAGATAGCGTCACCCAGCGGGAAATGATCACAGACCTGTTGAAGGGTAGCGGTCTTTCAGTGACCGTAGCCAGCGATGGCGTTGAAGCGTTAGAACAAATTCAGGGGCAATGCCCAGATTTGGTTGTTCTCGATATTGTGATGCCCCGAATGAATGGATACGAGGTGTGTCGTCGGCTCAAAGCAGATCCTAAGACTCAAAATGTACCGGTGGTGATGTGTTCCTCCAAGGGAGAAGAGTTCGATCGCTATTGGGGAATGAAGCAAGGAGCAGACGCTTACATTGCAAAACCTTTTCAGCCAACCGAACTGGTTGGTACGGTCAAACAGTTGCTGCGAGGTTAGATGAGCGGGTGATGGTAGGAAATCCGGATTTTTTGACAGGTAGAGGCCAAGATCAGGCTCCTGAATTTCAGGAGCTAGAGAGTCCCGAAGGTGAGTTGCATTTACGTTTCTACATCACCTCCGGCAATGAATTTGCCCTGCCTGCGACCGGAATTCGGGAAGTTTTGTCGCCTTCTCCTGATCGGATTACTCCAGTGCCGAATGTTTCTCCCTTACTTTTGGGTACGCTGAATGTCAGGGGTCGGGTTGTTTGGGTGGCTGACTTAGGGCAATTCCTGGGGGATCCGATGCCGTTGAACACCGATCGCCCGGAAGTTTCTGTGATTGCAGTTGAAGACCAAGACATCATGTTAGGACTGGCAGTTGACCGCATTGTCGGGATGGATTGGCTCGATATTGAAGAAATTCAAATGCCAACTAATGTTCCAGATAGCGTCGCTCCATTTCTGCGCGGGGAATGGACTTTAGATGATCAGGCAGGAAAATTCCTCCGCCTGCTGGATCAGGTGGCAATTCTTCGCTCGGCTCGATGGGCAGCTTAGGAGGAAAAGAAAACGTGAAAAAACCGACAACGGCGGGTAAAACTGAGGAACGAGTCAAGGGAATTGAGGGGTATCTCAATTCTGCCCATTTCCCACTTGGCAAACCTTCCGTACAGCCAAGACTATCGCACTCAACACTCATCCGGGAGGAGGCACATGGCATCCAGCACTGAGTACGCACAGGAATACCAACAGGCTCAAAAGGCGTATTTGCAAGGCAACTACGAGGAAGCTGCAGAGATAGTCGATCGCTTGGTCAAAGATTTTCCTTCCGAGCCGAGTGCCTGTCTGCTACGGGGGCATATTTATTGCTACGGCTTACAGCAATATGATGTCGCGCGGGATCAGTACAATTCTGTTCTCCAGTTAACGGCCGATCCAGAATTTACTGGCTATGCAAGTGAAGGGTTGGCCTGGATTGACCAGTCCGCCAATGGAAGTGGCCATAGTGCAAATTCTTTCTCGGACGACGATTTTGCTGCTGCGGATAGCTTTCAAACTGACTACCCGGCTGCAACTACCTGGCAGGATGATGGCAGCTTAGGTGCCGGTAACGATTTTAGTATGGATGATTTGCAGTTTGATCCCCTTGCTAACGATCCTTATGGTCAAGCGGCCTCCGATTCCTTTGAAAACGGCAATTATGCCAATTCCCCGGCAGGTGGTGATCTCAGCTCTTTTAACGACCCGTTTGCGCTGGATGAATCATCCAACTATACCTTTGATGATCCTTTTTCCAGTTCCAGTACAGCCTCCGATCCTTTTTCTGCCGGCGACGACCTGAATTATGGGAGTGGTGCAACCCTGGGTAATACCGATTTCTCCCCTCTTGAAGAATTTGATGATGCTTTTGCTCCTCTGGGTGTAGAAGACCCTCAAGCCCAGTACCAGCCGTTCGCTACGGAAGATGTAGCTCCCCCTGCGTCGTACTCAAACGATTTGGGGAGCTCTGGATCGTCTGGAGGCAATCATCGGGTAACAGAAGATGAAACCCTGTTTATGGGTAGCACCGGGTTGTATGACCAGAGCGATGCCACATTTGTATCAAGTGGGCAGTCAGGTGGGGGGAACCTCTATGGATTAGATGATCCCCAGGACTCTCCCTATGGCAGTTCCGGAGATTCGATGTCTGGCGCGGGGGCCCAAAGCGGTGCAGACTTTTTAGAAGAGTTTGATGAATTCGACGATCTGGGCAACCTGTCAGATTTTGACCTGTCAGAAAACTCGGCAGGTTTTACCAGTCCAACGGTTGGAACTGGATTTGGCATGCCCGCAGATTCCGGGTTCAGTAGTAGTTATGTTTCTGAATCTGCTCCCCTTGATTTCGGCGATACCAGCGATCGGGCGATCGTTCGTGACGATGAAGTATTCAGTATTTCGAGTGCAGCTGATCAGGTTCCCACCTTTACGTCCTCTGAGCAATCTGTTGCAGAACCTGCGCCTTCAGTAGAACAGGGTTGGTTGGCTCCCCTGGAAAATGCTCCTGTCGCTACCAAGCAAGTGATTACTGCCGGAGTGGCGGGGGTTGTGGCTGCGGTTGCGGTTGCGCTGGTGAGTAATCTTTCTGCTACCTATGGTGCAGGCAGCAAAAACGAGGAAGTGGTCAACAATCTCCGAGCAACTGGCTGGATGATGGCTGCTGCGGCCCTTGTAGCGGGAGGAGGCTCTGCCTTTTTCCTGGGCCAGGTGACCGCCAAGCAAATCAAGCGATCGACCGATAACCTGCAATCGCAGTTCAATTCCGTCTGTCAGGGTAATCTGAATGCTCGAGCGACGGTTTATTCCGAGGATGAGTTTGGACATCTAGCGACCGGGTTCAACCAGATGGCTCGAGTCATCCTGACGACCACCAGCGAAGCTCAGCGCAAGGCAGAAGAGCAGGAACAGGCCAAGGAAGATCTGCAGCGTCAGGTGATTCGTCTGCTAGACGATGTAGAAGGCGCGGCCCGAGGCGACCTGACCGTGCAGGCAGAAGTGACCGCTGACGTTCTGGGTGCGGTGGCTGACTCCTTCAACCTGACCATTCAAAACCTGCGAGAGATCGTTCAACAGGTGAAAGTGGCTGCCCGCCAGGTGAGCAAGGGGTCTACCGACAACGAAATGTTTGCTCGTAGTTTGTCCTCTGATGCTTTGCGGCAGGCCGAAGAGTTGGCCGTCACCCTGAACTCCGTCCAGGTGATGACCGAATCGATTCAACGGGTGGCAGAAAGCGCTCGAGAAGCGGAAGAAGTGGCCCGTTCGGCATCGGCAACCGCTCTTAAAGGTGGGGAAGCCGTAGAACGCACCGTAGCCGGTATTCTAGAAATCCGAGAGACGGTGGCTGAGACGACCCGTAAGGTAAAACGGCTGGCAGAATCGTCTCAAGAAATTTCTAAGATTGTGGCCTTGATTTCCCAGATCGCTTCCCGCACCAACCTGCTGGCTCTAAACGCTAGTATTGAGGCAGCAAGGGCCGGGGAAGCTGGACGAGGGTTCGCGATCGTGGCTGATGAAGTTCGACAATTGGCGGATCGGGCGGCAAAAGCTTCGAAAGAAATTGAGCAAATCGTGCTTCAAATTCAAAGTGAAACTGGCTCGGTAATGACCGCCATGGAAGAAGGGACTCAGCAGGTAATTGAGGGGACGCGTCTGGCGGAACAAGCCAAGCGATCGCTGGAAGACATTATTCAGGTGTCTAACCGAATTGACGTTCTGGTGCGTTCAATTACCGCTGATACGGTTGAGCAAACTGAAACCTCACGGGCAGTAGCTCAGGTTATGCAATCCGTTGAATTGACCGCGCAAGAAACCTCTCAAGAGGCACAGCGGGTATCTGGCTCGCTGCAAAATCTGGTAGGTGTTGCTCGAGATCTGTTGACCTCTGTAGAACGATTCCGCGTAGAAACAATTGAGCGCAAGTAAGTAATTCTGCCAAAGTGCCAATGTTTCGGTAGCACTCATAGTCTCCAAAGGGATGGAATACCTCTATGCAGCCTGAACAGCAACAGCGAATTATGGGCTACTTTATTGAGGAGGCAAAAGACCACCTCAATACGATCGAACAGGGGTTGCTGAACCTGCAAAGTACGCTCGCAGACCAGGAAATGGTGAACGAGTTGTTCCGAGCCGCCCATTCGGTTAAGGGTGGGGCTGCCATGTTGGGTCTGAACAGTATTCAACGGGTTTCTCATCGGCTGGAAGATTTCTTCAAGGTACTAAAAGACACCCCCGTTACAGTTGATCAAAAACTGGAAGGGCTATTCCTGCGAGTTTTTGATACGTTGCAGGAATTGTTGGAGCAACTTCAAGGGCCCTTTGGATTGTCTGAGGAGACAGCTAATGCTGCCGTGGCTGGAGTAGAGCCTACTTTTGTCGAATTAGAACAGCATTTATCTGCCCTGGCCAGTAGTGCTGCCCCAGCTGCGGCTGGGGTTGCTGCCCCTCAACCAATGGTTTCTGCTACCAGCGAAAGCTCAATGCTGGTGTTCTTCCGCAATGATGTGCCGACCAAATTGCGGGAAATGTTGCAGCTGTTTAAGCAGTCTGAGGCTGAGTTGGAGAGTCGCCAGCAGTTAGAGTCGATTTGTTCTGAGCTGATCACAGCGGGAGAGCAATTTAATTTAACCGATTGGTGTCAGTTGATTGGCACCGCCAGACAGGCGATCGCCCATCCTGATAACTCCTACCGAACGTTGGCTCCGGTGGTGATCAAAGATATTAAGCAGGCTCAAGATCTGGTATTGACAAATCGAGCTGCTGAGATCGCTCCCTGTGCCCAACTCTTAGAGTTAGTGCCCGTCACCGTTGCTCCCGCTCTATCGGTAATAGACGATGATTTCGCTGATCTGCTGAATTCTGCCGATGCCATGGAGGCCGCTGCGATCGAATTCGAGCCGATAACCTCAGACACTCTCTCCTTTGAGGATGAGCTGATGGATGTAGGCTTGCCTCAAACCAGTAGTATCGGGGAAGGATTTAGTCTGACAGAAGATTTTGCGGAATTGCCAGCAGATCTGGATCCCTTTGCTCAACAAAATGGGCCTGAAGTAGGGATGGCAGAGCTAAACAGTCTGGCCGATCTGTTTGAGGGAGAAGTTCCAGATTTAGGGGCTACCTGGCAGGAAGAAGAGATTCTGGGCGAGGGTACGGGTGAGTTGTCGGCCAATCCTGATGTGGCTGAGTTGGACACCACTTCTGACTTTTCTGATCTATTGTTTGACGGTACAGAATCACGCGTCACTTCTTCTCCTACCGTTTCCGACGATCTGAGCGATTTGTTTGGGGATGAATTGCTGGAAGAAGTGCCTGAAACCGGGATGGGCTCAACTGAGGTCACCCCTCTGGCTCTAGATGATGATCTGGATGATTTACTCGATTTCTCTTTAGAATCAGAAGTCGAAAATTCTGAACCAGATATTTTTGCTGATCCCCAACCATCAGCAGAATTGACAGATACCTTTGATGATTTTGAATCTGCTGACTCATCGGATTTAAGTAATCTAATGAGTGACAACCTGGATTTGGATTTAGGCGAGACTCCAGCTGGTGAACTGGGAAATCTCAACGAATTATTTGCGGGTATGGAGGAGGATGTTCTGGATAGTCCTTCTGAAGTGCTGTCCTGGCCAGAGGAGTCCGACTCAAATTACCCGGATAACCTGACTCAAGCTGGACAGGTGGATCTGGCGGGACTGGAGCCTGACCAGCAGCCTGATTTGACTCTCGGCGAGAATTCGATCGTCACCGATCCCTGGGAAGAACCCTCAGATTTAGCTCCTGGTCTGGAGGAATTTACTGTGTCTTCTGAGGTTGGTGGTTTGGATCCTGCGGTCAACCTGGAAGATTTGCCGGAGTTTAGCGATGAAAGCCTGGACGACCTGCTACTGGACGAACTGGTGGATCCAGGAATGGATGACTATGCAGCGGCATCGGCAGATTTTAGTAGTTTGCTGGACTCCTCTGATAATTCTTCGCCCTCTCAGGGGCCTGAGGATAATTTAGGGTTGGCAGATCTAGAGCTAATAGACGATGGTTTGAATCTGGATCAGGGCTTTGCTGCTGGGGCCGATTTTGATCCTTTTGCCAGTGATCCTTTTGCCAGTATTGATGAAAGCGGAGAAGCAGATTTAGATTTGGGGCTGGTGGATAGCAACGAAATTTCTGCCCAATCCTTAGAATTTACTGACTCCAGTGACCTTCATGGATTTTCTTCGTCGGAAGCTCAAGTTCCCGATCCCTGGGCTCTGGACAACAGCGGTACGACTCTAGGGGATCTTAATCTAGATGAGATAACTTCTGAGCCTGAAGCCACTGGAGTCGAGGATTTCAGTCTCGATATGTTCGAACCCTCGATCGAAAATCAGGATCTGGCTGAAGACTTATTGCAGTCTGGTCTAGATAGCGTCGATGCTAATGATTTAGGCCTGGGAGAAGGGTTTGATCTGGGTTCAGAAGATTTCCTGGGAGATTTAGGAGAGACGGCTGGGATTGAGTCTAACGACTTTGGGTTAGAAGCATTTACCCAGGAATCATCCAATACATGGCTGGAAGTGGACACGAAGGATGAGGCGATCAACTGGTCTGAATCAGAAGATCTTCTGGCAGAAGATTTAGCTGCGATTTCGCCTCCGAATCCCGTGATGACTGAAGATCAGTCTCCAGCATCCGCTTTATTCGAATCTGATCTGGATGGCATGACCGCAGGGTTAGAAAATGATTTGTTCGATCAGTCGCCTTCTTCAGATAATTTGTTCGGGGATGCCGACGCTGCTTTTGGAGATCTGGATCTGTCTGGTTTTGGGGAAGGGAAAGCAATTGGCTCTGAAGCCGAGGTTTCCCTATCTGAAGACCTTGACCTGACGGACGGGTTATTCGCTATTGGCAATTCTGAATCGCAAAATGAAGCTGTTGTTGCCAATTCTGAACTGGATGACCTGTTAGATTTTGGTGGCCCGGAAGAAGGCTCGGAAGCTTTATTAAATCAGCCAGATTTGTTTGCCGATACCGATGCTGTAGAGGCAGACTTAGGACTACCTGCGATCGAAGATAGCTTGTTTTCTGAAGGCGGAGATTTCGTTGATTCGGGGGATTTGAACCCGGTAGATGATCTGTTTGATTCTGGGGACTCTGGTTTGGAGAGCGAGTCTACCCTCTCCGCCGGTTCAGAACTGGATGATTTGCTCGAATTTAACACCTCAGAAGCTGCCGATTTCTCTTCTGATATTGATGATCTATTTGCGACTCCAGATGAGCAGTTTGGTGATCTGGAGTTGTCAGATACCCCGGAGGAAGCGGTTGCTATCCAGTCTGAAAGCCTGGAGCTGGAAGACGGTTTTCTTGATCTGGCTGGCTCCAATCCGGCAGTCAATGAGCTTTCCTTGACGGCGGATACAGACCTGGATGGTTTGTTTGATGCGGATACTACAGCAGAACCTGTCCTCTCCTCTGAAGTTGCAGAAAGCTTTGAGCTGGGGAATGAATTGTTAGATCTGGGCGGGTTTGAAGAACCAGCAGACAGCCTGGCTGCTTCAGAAACGCTAGATTTTGGCGAGGATCTGTTTGGTTCTGAAGAGAGTAGTGATACGGAGAGTGACCTTTTTGGGGCAGAGGCTGCCTCCGGTGATGAGTTCTTAAACTTCGATGTCGATGCCGCAGACAGCCCGGTTGCTTCAGAAACGCTAGATTTTGGCGAAGATCTGTTTGGTTCTGAAGAGAGTAGTGATACGGAGAGTGACCTTTTTGGGGCAGAGGCTGCCTCCGGTGATGAGTTCTTAAACTTTGACGCTACCCCCGTTGAAGTTGGGGATCTGGATGGGTTAGCGCTGGATTCTTCCCTCGACTTTGATAGTTCGGTTCCTGCTACTGACGACCTGCTGTTTGAAGATACTGGATTGCAGGGCCTGGAACAATCTCTGCCTGACCTGGACGCTGGGGATTTAGAGACAGGGTTTGATTTGAATTTTGACCAGGGTGAGTCTGATCTGCTGTTTTCGGAGGGCGAGGCTGAACTTACGGAAGGGGCGATGGCTTTTGAACCATCCGATAATGCTCTGGATGACAATGCCCTGGATCTGGATGACTTTCTCACCTCTGATTCCTCTGGTGCCGAAATAGATAGCGGTATGGATTTAGATGGTTTGTTCGATCAACCGGGGGCTGCCGAAGCCGAAGATTTTGCTGATCTGAGTGATGTGTCTGGACAGGAATCCTCGAATTTTGTGGAACTGTCTGACTTTGACGTAATGCTGGCGGGGGACACAGCAGATACTACCGATGGTCTGTCGAACCTGGATGACTTCCTGAATCAGGGTACTGATTTAGCCGGTGAAGAAAGCAGTCTGGATATGGATAGCCTGTTTGCAGAAGAAGCTTCCTCCACCGATGAGTTTGCTGGTCTGGGTGATCTGTTAGGGGAAGATACGGGAAATGAGTTTGCTGAGATGGAAAACCTGCTGGGGGCTCCAGAATCCTCTACGGATGAGTTTTCTGATTTAGATAGCCTTCTGGGAGATAGCACTCCAGCTCCCATAGATGAGTTTTCTGATTTAGACAACCTCTTGGGAGATACCGGTTCCTCCACCGATGAGTTTGCTGACCTGGATAGTTTGCTGGGTGATAGTAGTGCCGCTACCCCGGCCGATGAGTTTGCTGACCTGGAGAGTTTACTTTCAGGAGGGGATACGGATTCGGGAGCCTTCAGCTCTGTCAACGATAGGTTGGCTGGTAGTGCCCCGGCATCTGATGCAACGGACTTTGCCGACCTGGAAGCTTTGTTGCAGGCCGATGCTTCTGGTACCGTGGGTGGCTCTTCGGGAGTGACGGCAGCAGCAGCTACGGGTGGTACCGACTTTGACGACCTGGACAAGTTGTTGGAAGATGCTGAGAAGACAATGGGGCCTCCCAGCACCAAGACTCGGGGCATGGCTCCCCAGCGCCGCCCGAATCGGTCTGCATTTATCGAGCAGACGATGCGGGTACCTGTGAAGCATTTAGATAACCTCAGCAACCTCGTAGGGGAACTTGTAGTTAACCGCAATAGCCTGGAGCAAGACCAGGAACGGTTACGGCAGTCCCTTGATAACTTGCTTTATCAGGTGCAGCAACTCAGTGATGTGGGTCAACGGATGCAGGATCTCTACGAACGATCGCTGCTAGAGAGTTCTTTGCTGGCCAGTCGGCAAAACTATCGCCATGGTTCTGGTGGTGGTCATGGTTCGGCCCGAGATGCCGGAGCCTCGACCCAAACGGCCAGTTCTACCGGGATTGAATACGATCCCCTGGAAATGGATCGCTTCACCGGCTTCCATAGCCTGTCTCAGGAGATGATCGAACTGATCGTCCGGGTACGGGAATCTGCTTCGGACATCGAATTCATTGTGGATGAAACGGATCAGGTGACCCGTATGTTCCGGCAGGTGACAACCCAATTGCAAGAAGGGTTGACCCGCTCTCGAATGGTGCCTTTTGCTCAGACCGCCGATCGCCTGCCTCGGGCTGTGCGAGATATTGCAATGCGAGTTGGCAAGCAGGCAGAACTGCAAATCGAAGGTCGAGAAACCCTGATCGACAAAATGATTTTAGAGCAGCTCTACGACCCCATGACTCACCTGGTCAACAATGCCATTACCCATGGGATTGAGTCTCCCGAAATCCGTCGGGCTGCTGGTAAGTCGCCTGCCGGACGGATTACGATTCGAGCCTTCCACCAGGGGAACCAGACGATTATTTCTGTTTCCGATGATGGTGCCGGTATTGATGTAGAGCGAGTTAAAGCTAAAGCTCTGGAGAAGGGTTTGATCACCCCCGCCGAAGCTCGCTCGATGTCTCGTTTAGATGTCTACGATCTGCTGTTCCACGCTGGCTTTAGTACAAAGGACCAGGCTGATGACTTCGCAGGCCGGGGTGTGGGCATGGACGTTGTGCGAACCAGTTTGAGTGAAATTCGGGGCGCGATTAATACCGACTCCACCCAGGGTAAGGGAACGACCTTTACCATTCGTCTGCCCCTCACCCTGAGTATTTCTAAGGCCCTCTGTTGCATCAGCGATCGCGCCCGTATTGCCTTCCCCATGGATGGGGTGGAAGATATGCTGGATGTGCCTCGGGAGCGGGTACAGACCAATGCCGAAGGGCAACCCTGTATTCCCTGGCGGGATTCTCTGTTGCCGTTGCGTCCTTTGAGTGAGCTATTGTCCTATAACCGTCACCTCAGCCGAGGCAATGTTTATGGCGGTAATCAGGAAGATGACATTGTTTCCATCGTGGTGCTCCGCAGTGCCGGTAACTTCCTGGCTCTGCAAGTAGATCAGGTGCTGGGCGAACAGGAGATTGTAATCAAGCAACTGGAAGGCCCTGTACCTAAGCCCGTGGGAGTCGCCGGGGCGACGGTGTTGGGGGATGGTCGAATCATGCCGATCGCCGACGTGCTGGAATTGATCGACCTGTCCATGGGCCGGATTCGCAAGGATGTCAGTGGTTCTCTCTGGGAACAGAGCGGAGCAACGGTTGTGCAGGATGCTCCCGCTGCCAAGTCGGAGCCGACGGTGCTGATTGTAGACGACTCGATTACGGTACGGGAACTGCTTTCGATGACCTTCAACAAGGTTGGCTACCGGGTGGAACAGGCCCGCGATGGCCAGGAAGCCTGGGAGAAATTGCGCTCTGGCCTCCCCTGCGACATCGTTTTCTGCGATATCGAGATGCCCCGGATGGATGGTCTGGAGCTACTGTCTCGGATTCAAAAAGACAACAACCTCAACCATCTGCCGATCGCAATGCTGACCTCCCGTGGCGCCGATCGCCATCGTCAGATGGCCGCTTCTTTGGGAGCCAGCGGTTACTTCACCAAGCCCTATCTGGAAGAAGCACTTCTAGATGCAGCTCAACGGATGCTGAAGGGTGAAGTGTTGATTAGCAGTAATGGTTAGGCTAAATCGTTAAACTGTAAATTGGGTGGCTGAGACAAGGAGGATGTCCGGGTTATAGCCACCCAATTTTGTTGGTTCCTAACTTGAGACACCTATGAATGATATTCGATGGGTAGTTCCGGTTCCCCAGGGAACTCCCGATGAGCTAATTACCTATGAACTAGCTCATGAGTTTTACCAGGAAGTTGGACATCGCGAAGCTCTGGAATGTCACTGCCAGTGGTACCACGCTACAGCCAAAGCTAATCGCCAGGAGCTACAGAAGATGAGGGGCGATTTTAATCTGTTGGGCTGGTTTTATGGCAAACGATGGACTTAGGCAATAACTTCCAGCTCATTCTCCTGAAAGTGAGCCTTAAACTTGCCACCAAATTTAACAAGGTAGGGAAGGTTGGCGCTGACGGGTTTACCCTGCCATTCGCGCACCACACTGACAACCTCGCCTTCCTGACCTTTTAGATCAAATGGGTCATTGCGGTGGTCAGGATAGTGATACACAATGACAGACTTTGCCACACGGACGCGGCTTCCTACCGGGAATGTTTCACCAACATGCATAACAAGTGATTCCTGTACAACAGCCATCTCCGCTGTCATTGCCAATACAAAACTTTCTTTGGACAATTTCTTATCTTGACATAAGACGGGCACTTTCCTGTCGTCTGATTGATTGGATTCTTGATTAATTGTCGGCCAGAAAAATTCAAGGTTGGGGTAAAACTCGTTCGCGGAACTGTTGAAACCCTTGTGGGTCAAGTCTCGACCAGCTAAAGAGCGTAATTGTTCCTCCCAGGACAAGACCCAACATAATGATTAGAAGTAAGGTCGGGCGAGAGTTTTTGCTGCGACTGGGTACCTGCGTTGCTGAAGCAGATTGTTCTGAACCGTCGGAACTATCTTCGGCAAGGGCACGGGAGGCCGGGAACCAATCGCTGCCAAAGGAACGAGCTGAGTCGGATCCGGGAAGAGAAACCTCCGGCATCGGCGAGGAAACATGGCAACGGAGTAAGACTACAGAAGTGTTATCGTAGCCATTTTTCTGGTTGGCCAGGTCAACCAGGGCTCTGGCAGTCTGATCCAGAGATTGTTTACCCTTAAGTACAGAACTGGTTTGCTCTGACCAGAATTGTTCAACCAGGTCGTTATCGCTCAGCCCATCGGAACACAGGAGCAGAATGCCATCTTCTTCTAAGATCAGCCGTTGAATTGTGGGATGCAGGAAATCAGCATCTCGGGTGCCAAGGGCCTGGGTGAGGGCACCGGCATCTGGGCGCTGTAATCCCTCCCAATGGAGCGATCGCCCCATTCGAACTTCTCTGGCTGCTACATCATCATCGACGGTAAGGCGCTGGCAGTAGCGCTGGGTAATCCAGTAGGCCCGGCTATCTCCTACATTGATCAGATACAGCTCATGGCCATTATCTGCCATTGTCCCATCGGGCATGGGAATCCGCTGGGGTAACTGGAGTGCCATGACCAGAGTGGTTCCCATACGGCGACGGTCTTCCCGACCCTGGGTGTCATTCTGGGTGGCAATCAAGTTGTTGACGACCCGCACGCTGGCCTCTAACTGTTCAGCCAATAACTCTGGCGAGATCAGCTCCCGTTGTTCTGCGACTTCAGCCAGAAGAGCCTGTACCTGGAGTTTGAAGGATTGAACTGCCAGCTGGCTGGCGACTTCCCCCCCTTCATGGCCGCCAATGCCATCACAGACGATCGCCAGACGGGGGGCAAGGCCATCTTCAGGCGGTTTTGTGGATAGGGTGAGGGGATAACAGGTATCTTCGTTGTGGGAGCGTTCTGGCCCCGGATCGGTAGCTCCGACGATCTGTAGTCGCAGGGGTAAGCGAGATGCCTGTTGGAGGAGCAGGTGGTTTAACTGGGAGGAAATCGTTGCAGCTGTTGCGCCCTCCAGTTGCATTTGTTGACAAATTTCTCGCAGAGGGGCCTGAATTTCAGGTTTGGCCGCCTCGACCCAGGTTAGCCAGAGGTTAGCCAGGTCTGCCAGCCCCAGCAAGGATTCCGTCTCGGTTGTATCGTATACGGGTAAAACATCTATATCGCGATAAAACTGGCATAACCTGATCCGCCAGCCTTCGACTCGAATATTGTGAGCGGCTAACAGGCTGGCAACTATGCCCTGTTCATACAGAGGGGACCAAAGCTGCAATAGTTGCCACAACCAGTAGACCTGACGCACCGCCGTTGCTTGAGGCCAGGATTGGTCGATCGCCGGTTGTAAAAGGCCACCGGTGTCGATCGGGACATTTTCTAATAAAAAGATACTATTTGCTGCAATGTCAGGGGTCTCGGGACAAACTCCGTAGACTTCAGGCGTATGGAGTCGTTGGGGGTAAAGATACAAATAAACCACCAATTCCTCGGGCCATTCCGATGGTATATCGGGGGGCAATCCTGGTTGCGTATCCAGCCATATTTGCGGCGCTGTGACAAAGTAGCGGCCTGCAATCTGGGTTCCCGGTGTCACTTGTTCAGCCGTTTTACCTGCTGCCCACAAATAACGATAGAGCAGAGGTGTTTTACAGGCTTCACATACCTTGCTCCCAAAAGAGTTGAGAGGGGCAGTACAGCCAGGGTTGGGGCAGCAAATTTGAGGCTTAGAAGAACTCATGATCCAAGTATTTTTACACTCAGGGTACCTAAAGATAGGTTGCTTGTCAGGTAAATTTCCTTGCGCCCAGATTAGACTGGTGGCAGCATCCTCAATCAGGAAATCGACAGTAGTCTGGTACAACCGGTTCTTTCAGGTTTCCCAGAGGCTCCCAATCCGAAATAGTTCGTAAATTTTCTGAAGCTACTGTTGATCCAGGCTATTCATTCAACCATGTAATGCGGCAAGTAATTCTATGCCGGTGAATATAACAATAATTTGGCTGCTGATAGGTACAACTCTTTGTCTTATTGAATTGGTAGTACCGACTGCCTTTGTAGCCTTTGTCATGGGGATCAGTGCCTTTGCTGTAGCCCTGTTCAGTGTCTGGATTCCTCTCAATTTGCAGGTATTCTTGTGGATGGGGCTTTCCCTGGCACTGGTGGTACTTTCGCGGCGGTTTGTTCGCCCTCACAAAGGGCTAGGGAAATTGCTGGATGCGACGGAAGCAGAGACCTTGACCGAGATTCCGGCAGGTAAGACAGGGCGGGTGATCTACGAAGGAAATTCCTGGTCGGCTCAGTGTGACGACCACAATTTGACGATCGCGGCTGGTCAGAAAGTGTTGGTAGTACGACGACAGGGAACAACATTGATTGTAGTCCCTGAAAATTTATTGCATTCCCAGGGCTGAGGGTGGCAGAGCAAAGAATGCCACCCTGCCAGATTTGGATTGGAGTATTAGGAGGATTACCGATGGAAGGCTTTTTTCTACTTGTGATGATGGCGCTGGGTGGTTCGGCGATCGCCGGCTCCGTCAAAATTGTCAATCAGGGGAATGAAGTGCTGGTAGAGCGGCTGGGTAGCTACAACCGCAAACTCACCCCCGGGTTGAATTACGTGATTCCGGTGTTAGACCGGGCGGTATTTCAAGAAACCATTCGGGAGAAAGTGTTAGACATTCCGCCCCAACCGTCGATTACCCGCGATAACGTTTCGATTACGGTGGATGCGGTAGTCTACTGGCGGATTGTAGACATGGAGAAGGCTTACTACAAAGTCCAGAACTTGCAGGCCGCGATGGTTAACCTGGTACTGACCCAGATTCGGTCTGAAATGGGCAAGCTGGAACTGGACGAAACCTTTACCGCCCGTTCCCAGATTAATGAAATTTTGCTGCGGGATTTAGATACGGCCACTGATCCCTGGGGAGTCAAGGTGACCCGGGTAGAACTGCGGGATATTATTCCTTCTAAAGCCGTACAGGAATCGATGGAATTGCAGATGTCCGCTGAACGCCGCAAGCGGGCTGCCATTTTGACTTCCGAAGGAGAACGGGAAGCAGCGGTAAATACGGCCCGTGGTAAAGCAGAGGCCCAGGTTTTAGGGGCCGAAGCCAATCAAAAAGCTATGATTTTGCAGGCGGAGGCGGAACAGAAGGCGATCGTGTTGCGGGCCCAGGCTGAGCGGCAGAACCAGGTGTTAAAGGCTCAGGCTACGGCTGAAGCGATTCAGATTGTGAATCAGGCGCTCAACAGTAGCGCTACGGCGGCGGAAGCAGGCAAAGTCTTGCTGGCCCTGAGCTACCTGGATATGGGAACAACGATCGGCAAGAGTGACAGCAGCAAGGTGATGTTTATGGACCCCCGCAGTATTCCGGCCACCTTGCAGGGGATGCTGTCGATGGTCGATGATACTCAGGCCAAAGGTTAGGCGATCGTGTGTCTCACCGTCCTTTTACGACGCTGATCCTGGCGATGAGTGCCGATGGCAAGATTGCCGATCGCAGCCGGTCAGCAGCCCGGTTTGGTTCCCCTCACGATAAGGCTCATCTGGAACGGCAAATTGCCCAGGCAGATGCTGTGGTGTTTGGAGCTGGCACCCTGCGGGCCTATGGGACAACCCTGCGGGTGAGCGATCCGGCGCTGCTGGCCCTGCGACAGAGCCTTGGCAAGCCGCTTCAACCGGTGCAGATTGTTTGCTCGGAATCGGCAGTCTTCGATCTAAGCTGGCCATTTTTTCACCAACCCGTTCCCCGCTGGCTACTGACAACTCCCAGGGGTTGCGATCGCTGGCAGGTCGAATCTCCATTTGAAAAAATTCTGGTCGCAGAGCAAACTGCCTCTGGGATCGACTGGCCCTTTGCCCTGGAACAACTCCATGCTCTTGGTCTGGAGCGTCTGGCCGTATTAGGGGGAGGTACGCTGACGGCAGGGTTGTTGGCCGAGGATCTGCTGGATGAGATCTGGTTAACGCTTTGTCCGCTACTGCTGGGTGGGGTTGATGCCCCCACCCCAATTGAGGGAGTCGGTTTTTTGCAAACCGATGCGCCCCGATTACAACTTCTGGAAGCGATAGTGCAGGAACAGGAGGTGTTTCTGCACTATCGGGTGCTCTAGCCAGTTATGGTTTAGCTTTCCACGGAGGCTGTAGCCACTGCTTCTGATTTCTCAGAAATTTCTGGTTGCTGGCGCTGCATCGCTGCATAGAGACGGTTCAACGCATTCACGTAAGCCTGGGCCGAGGCCACAATGATGTCGGTGTTGGCTGCATGGCCGGAGAAAATCCGGTTTTCCTGACGCAGACGGATGGTAACTTCCCCGATCGCGTCAATCCCAGCAGTGACCGACTGTACCGAGAATTCGATCAACTGGTTGGGTATGTTGACCACCCGATTAATGGCTTTATAGACAGAGTCTACGGGGCCAGTGCCGATCGCCGCGTCGGTTAGCTCTTCACCATCGGGAGTCCGGAGGGTGACTGTCGCGGTGGGGCGGGCATGGTCGCCGCAGGAAACCTGAACAAACTCCAGGTGGAATAGCTCCGGCGTTTGCTGGATCTCGTCATTGACGATCGACTCCAGATCCCAATCCGTAATCTCTTTCTTTTTGTCGGCCAGTTCTTTAAACCGGACAAACGCCTTGTTCAACTCCTGCTCGGTCAGGTCAAAGCCCAACTCTTTCAAGCGAGAGCGAAAGGCATTGCGGCCAGAAAGCTTACCTAACACAATCTGGTTATCGGTCAGGCCAATGGACTGGGCATCCATAATCTCGTAGGTGAGGCGGTTTTTCAGCACTCCATCCTGGTGAATCCCTGACTCATGGGCGAAAGCATTAGCCCCGACGATCGCTTTGTTGGGTTGTACCAGCATGCCGGTCAGATTAGAGACTAACCGGGATGTCTTGTAAATCTGGCGAGTGTCAATATTGGTCAGGGGAGCCGAGCTCTCTTCCGGGCGACCCAGGAAGGGATTGAAGTACTGCCGTCGCACATGCAGCGCCATGACCAGTTCTTCCAGAGCTGCGTTGCCCGCCCGCTCTCCAATGCCGTTGATCGTACACTCTAACTGGCGGGCACCATTTTTTACCGCTTCCAAAAAGTTGGCGACGGCCAGGCCTAAATCATTGTGACCATGGACGGAAATAATCGCCTGATCGATGTTGCGAACGTTTTCTTTAATGCCCCGGATCAGGGCTCCGAATTCAGCCGGGGTGGTGTAACCCACGGTATCTGGGATATTGACCGTGGTAGCTCCGGCGGCAATCACCCGTTCTAACACCTGATAGAGAAATTCGGGATCGGAGCGTCCGGCATCCTCGGGGGAGAACTCCACATCGTTCCCGAAGCTTTTAGCGAAGGCCACCATTTCTGGAGCAATCTCCAGAACCTCTTCCCGAGTTTTCTTCAGCTTATGCTTCAGGTGAATATCCGAGGTGGCGATAAAGGTATGAATCCGAGAGTGGGCGGCAGGTTTCAGGGCTTCCGCTGCTGCTTGAATGTCCTGTCGGGTAGCCCGAGCCAAACCACAAATCGTTGGTCCTCCCTCTACTCCTACAACCTGGGCAATTTTCTGAACCGCTTCAAAATCGCCGGGGCTGGAATAGGGAAATCCAGCTTCGATCACATCTACTCCTAGTCGTGCCAGTTGCCGTGCGATCGTCAGCTTCTCATCCACATTTAGAGTGGCTCCGGGAGACTGTTCGCCATCCCGCAAGGTTGTATCGAAGATGATAATCCGGTCTGGTTTCGACTGAGTGTTCATAGGAATTGGACGAAATGAATGGTATGAGTGAACTAGGAGTTGAGCCGACTGATACCTGAACAAAGGCAGGCTACAGAGTCGATCGCTGCTCTAGAAGACCTGGGTTACCAGCAGACTCTATCCTTTGATAGTAGCCTAATGTTTTGCCGATCAACTTTTGGTACGACTGGAGTTTTATAGACCCTCTGTCGCTCTCAGCCATGCTCCTGAACCTTGCCCTTGAACCGCTCCCCTCTGTTCTCAGAATCTTCCGATCCATTGGATCTTGGGCCTGAAAGATAGGCCGGTTCTCTCCAGAGATTTGTTCTGATTCAGTTAGAGATACAGCCATCTCGGTCAAATGCTAAGGGGGGCAGGGGCTCTACTCTAGCCTGAAACTAATAGTCACTCTTTTCGATTTCTTTACGAATATCGTTCAGATCAATATACCGATCGGTGGCGTTACGCAGTTCCCTGGCGATCATGCCTTCCGTCGATACAACGGTGATATGAGTATTTTTAGAGCGGAGAAGTTCGATCGCTCGTTCAAAATCTCCATCACCACTAAATAAAATCACTCGATCATACTGATCGACGGTATTAAACATATCAACGACAATTTCAATATCTAGATTTGCTTTTTGAGAATAGCGGCCTGAATTGTCGTCGTAATATTCCTTTAAGATTTTCGTTCTGACCGTGTAACCCAGACTAATCAAAGCATCTCGGAAGCCTCTCTGATCCTGAGGATCCTTTAATCCGGTATACCAAAATGCGTTGATCAGGGTAACATTTGGGTCGCCAGTGAAATATTCTAAAACTCGTTTTGGATCAAAGAACCAACCATTTTTTTGTTGTGCATAGAACATATTGTTTCCGTCTACAAAAATTGACAGACGGTTAGTTGAGTAAGGCATAAAAAGTATAGACCTAGAATATGTAGCAGATAAATTGAAGAATAGCTAATTGTAACAACTTGTTTTCTCGGCGGCGCATTTCCCCCAGGGATTAAGACTGCTTGCCAGTCTACTTCAACATTTTGAAGGTTTCAATTGATAACAACCTCTGAAAGAATCAGAAGTAGATGAAAGGTCAGTAATAGCTGACAATTTGGCCAAATTTCTGTTATACCTCCTGCGTAGGAAGGACTTATAGATGCTCATTAAGTGATAATTCAGCATCTCACCAAGTCAATTATTGCTTGAAAACAAAATAACTTGAGAAGCTACTGTATTAAGCTCGATCGCTCCGAAAAGTTCCATCCTGCAATTAGCTGGCTACGGACTGGCTGGTAGTTAAGTTCATAAAAGCTGCTGGTAGTTAAGTTCATAAAAGTTTAATTTCATTATACGGAATTCTTTCCAATAGGCTGCCGGGTTGTTCATCACCCCTAACTTTCGGTGCGATCGCCTAAAATAGGTCAGAGGTCTCGACTGATGTCCTCTTGGGTGTGCTGCTCGCTGTTGTTAAGAACCGTTGCTTATGACTGAAAAGCCACCCTTACCTAGAACCGAGGCTCTGACAGCTACTGCGCCAGCCCCCACTGAGCGGCAGACAACCAAAGCAACGCGAACTCAGGTTCATGCCCGCCGATTTTTAAGTTTGGGTCATGTATTGGTAGGAGCCTGGGCTTTGGCGGCGGCCCTGGCAACCGTGGCTCAACCAAAGCCTGTTCAATGGCTGGAGCGTCAATTACAAACCCTGTTTTTTGAATTGCGTGGGCCTGTTCTACCGCCAGACAACATCGTGATTTTAGCGATGGATGACGATACGAATGTTCAGGGAGGGCAAATTTATTCCAGCAATCCGCGAGAGTACGCTTACCTGGAACCTTTGAAAACCTCTCCACCCCAACGGGCAGCCTACGCGATCGCCATCGATCGTTTAATGCAGGCAGGGGCGCAGGTCGTATCTTTAGACGTGGTTCTGGATGCTTTAAGTAGCCATGGGGAGGCAGATGATGCAAGGCTGCAACAGGTGCTTGATAAGTATGCGGGTAAGGTTGTTCTGGCTGCTACCCTGGCCGATGCTGATAACCAAACCAACCGGGCTGGCAATCTGGCTCAGCCGATTTTTCCCAATCCGATTTTTCAATCTCGCCCTCAAGCCCTGGGTCTAATTAACTTTCCCCTTGAACCCAATGGCAAAATCCATCAGTTACCCAATAAATACCCTCAGATTGTAGCCAGCACCTACTCTCCTCAGGAGGCTGAAGAATTTTTAAAGCAGTTGGGCCCCATTCCAAGTTTTGCCGAAGCTACCTTGCAAGCTGCAGGTCTGGCTTATCCTGCTGCCGCGGGGGACGATATTTTTTTCTACGGGCCTCAGGGGACGTTCAAGCAAATTTCCTTCTGGCAAGTTTTTGATCCCAAAAGTTGGGATGTTCTCCTGCAAGAGGGCACCTTTAAAAATAAAATCGTCCTGATCGGCCCCACCGCGCAGGTTTATCAAGACTTTCAGGAAGCTCCCTTTTCTAACAGTGCATTCTATGGTGGTTCAAGGCTGACGGGAATTGAGGTTCACGCCAACACGATCGCAACGCTCCTGACGGGTAAAGCGATTAGAGCAGCATTGCCCAATCCGCTAATCAGCGGCGCGGCTGTTTTGCTTCTTGTCCTGCTGGCCGGATACTTACAAAGTCGCCATAAGCGGGGCCTGTACCGATTTCTTTTGGCCAGTGGAATTGCCCTGGGTTGGGTGGTCATTGGTTACTTTACCTTTACCCAGGGGCGTATGGTGCTACCTGTTTCCATGCCAGTAGTGGCGATCGTGCTGAGTGGAGTTTCCTATTTAACAACGGCATCGGTAAGTGAATCCCTCCGTAAGCTGCAACTGAGGCAAACTCTGGAACGCTATGCTGGTTCTCCGCTAGTTCAGGAAATTATTAGTCAGCAGGATGATCTTCAGGATCTATTGCAGGAAAGAGAGAAGGCCATTTTAGGTAAGAAACTGGCTGGCCGATACCAAATTGTCAAGGTGTTAGGGGCTGGCGGGTTTGGTGAGACTTATATTGCTGAAGATAATCAACGTCCCGGCAATCCAATCTGTGTGGTGAAGCAACTCCGTCCGGCCAGCAACAATCCCAAACTGTTACGTCTGGCCCGCCGCCTATTCGAGCGGGAAGCGGAAACTCTCCAGAAGTTGGGGGAGCACAGCCAGATTCCGCAATTGCTGGCTTATTTTGAGGAGGATGAAGAGTTTTACCTGGTGCAAGAATTTGTCGATGGGCATTCTCTCACCAGTGAACTGTTGTTAGGTAAACAGTTACCCGAAAATCAGGTCATTGCCTTACTGCAAGATCTTCTACAAATTCTTGAGTTTGTCCATAGCCGTGGTGTGATTCACCGGGATATTAAGCCTAGCAATATTATTAGACGGCGGGCAGATAATCGACTGGTTCTGATTGATTTTGGTGCCGTGAAAGAAATTCATCAAATGGCAGAGGAAGAGCAGCAAACGGGTTTTACGGTGGGGATTGGTACCCAGGGATACATGCCTAACGAACAATGTGCTGGAAATCCCCGCTTTAATAGTGATGTCTATGCGGTTGGTATGTTGGGGATTCAGGCTCTAACGGGTGTTCCTCCAAGCCAGTTTAAGGATGATCCCCACACCGGAGAAATTCTGTGGCGACATCGGGCTAAAGTCAGCCATACCCTGGCAGAATGTTTGAGTCAAATGATTCGCTACGACCATCGCAGTCGTTATCAGTCGGCGGTAGTTGCTCTAGAAGCCCTGAATCAATTGGCAAGCCCACCCACAAATCTTTTAACAGATTCGTTAATCCCCGAATCCGTACTCATCAGTCCCCCTGGGTTTTCTTCAGGTAGTTCCCCTGTTCTTCCCAAATTTTCAGATGATATTACTGCAGAAGCACCGGGAGCCTTTGCAACTCAGCCCTGGCCCGAAACCTTTGGCTCGGAACCAGTTTTACCCTCTACGGAGGTCACCCCTGATGCTTCTACAAAGTCTCTCGGGCAGGGTGAAAAACCTGAGTAACTGCTAAGGATCGCAAGTTAATTAAAACCAAGTTTTTAAGGTTTAAAAGTTCAGCGGAGCCAAGCTTTCAACAATTCAGTTCCGGGTTGTATTAAATACACGCTCCTAAGAGAGTGTGTCTTCTCGGTTATCCGACCACAGCACCTCTGAACCGTTAGGTTCATTGTCTTCCTGGTTGGCATCACAATGGTGAACCACAAAGGGGAGAAACGCACCCTTTAAACCCCGCTTAATGCGTTCGGGGGTTGCATCAAAAATGACAAAAAGCGGATAGGTGCTGTCTGCGCCTTCGCTGAGGATATGCTTGTGGCGTAAAGGCATTTCCCACTCATATCCAGCATTTAAAATCACCTGGGTTTGTCGCCAGCGGCTCAACAGTTCAGAAAAATCTTCCTCAGGTCGATGGATAAAAATAAAAATTTCGACCCCAGTTTTAATTTTCCACTCCGGATCGCACATCAACACGGCGATGTCACAGGGTAAACAGGTTGCTTCAGCGATCGCCGGATTACTTCCTTTACCGGGGACTGCACTGCGAAGTTTGACAACTGGCAAAGGAATTGTAATCAAACTTTCTTCTGAGCGCCGCATACTTGGCAGCATCTCTAAATAGGGACGGTATTGCTTTAAAAGGGCGATCGTGGCTGAAGCGTTACTATATTCTGCCAGTAATTCCTCATAGTGAACTCGTTTTACAGACATAACAGTCTCAGCTTGACTATTAAATGTTGGGTTTCTTAGAATAAAGACTCTCTACCGGTAGCAGAGAGTCTTTGAGGTCGTTGGAAGTGGCTGAAACCAATTAGCCCAAGGTTTCAAACACCTTGAACATGGGTAGATACATCGATAGGAGAATCGAGCCAACCATGCCTCCCAAAAACAGGATCATGATAGGTTCCATAATGCTGGTTAAAGCTTTTACAGCCTGTTCAACTTCATCCTCATAGAAATCTGCCACCTTCATCAACATTTTGTCGATTTCTCCGGTTTCTTCCCCAATACTGATCATCTGAATTGCCATTAGGGGAAAGACCTGTTCTTTTTGAAGGGCAATGCTGATCATGCCACCGGTCTGAATTTCCTTGCGGGCTTCATCGATCGCATTGGCAATGACCTGGTTCCCGGAGGTATCTCGAACGATTTCAAGACAGGTCAGGATGGGTACACCAGAGCGAGTTAATGCTCCAAAGGTTCGGCAGAAACGGGCGGTTGCTGTTTTCTGAATCAGGTCACCAAACAGTGGCATCCGCAGAAAGAACCGATCCATCGTTTCCCGCCCAATCCGGGTTTTGTAGTATTGCTGGTAAGCAAAAAAGGCCGATGGAATCAAAACAATTAAGATAATGACCCTGGGACTTCGGAGGAACTCACTAATAGCCAGCATGGCCTGGGTAAAGGCTGGCAAATCCGTTCCAATCTCTTTAAAGATGTTGGCAAAAATCGGTAGCAAAAATACAGTCATTGCCACGAAGATAACCGTTGCCAGAACTCCTACGGTGACGGGGTAGGACATGGCAGATTTAATCTGGTTCTGTAAGCGGGCCACATCTTCCAGAAGTTTAGCCAGTCGGTTTAATACCTCGTCTAAAACCCCCCCCACTTCTCCTGCTTGAACCATGCTGACATAGAGGTTGTCAAAGCAACTCGGGTGCTTCCGCATGGCTTCCGAGAGACTCATCCCTTGCTGCACATCTGTGCTGATGTCGAGGAGCGCAGCCTTAAATTTGGGATTCTGACATTGTTCAGCTAGTACCCCCAGACTTCTGACCATCGCCACACCGGCATTGACCAGCGCTGCAAACTGTCGAGAAAAGACCGCTTTGTCTTTGACCGATACTTTGACCATCGAAGTTTGAAACTTCTGTAGATCAAAACTGCTGGCAAAGCCCTGATCCTGCTTTAAATCCTGAATAAACAGTCCCCGCTCTCGGAGGGCAGTGCGAGCATCTGCGATCGTATCGGCTACGATCTTCTCTTTCTTAGCGTTCCCTTTTGCGTCTTGAACGCGGGCAACGAAGGTAGGCATAGCGGTTCGTGGGTGGAGGGTAGTAAACTCTGAACTCTAATTTCAACTAATTAGAGCCAGGAATATCAAAGGAGGTAGATGCCGTAGCTTTAAACTTAATCCGGGATTCTTCTATGATGCACAAAGAATCAAGTTTCGGTGATAGTGTAAAGATTTGTCACAATACCAGGCCTGGATTTAGTTTTACTAACCAGGGTTTATTGGGCCGGTGTTTTTTGACAACAAAGAGCCTTAATAAACCCTGGAGCTGACTATCTTAGTGTCGGGCCGGTGCTCCGCTAGCTGCCGGTGCTCCGCCAATTAAGCGTTGCAGTTCATCGGGTCGGGAGGTTTTAGACATCGCCGCCTCAAAAGTGATGTTACCTGCCTTGTAATGATCGGCCAGAACTTTTTCCAGGGTTTGCATCCCTAACTTACCGCCGGTTTGAATCGCTGAGTAAACCTGAGCTGTTTTGCCTTCCCGAATCAGGTTGGAAATAGCTGGGGTCACAATCATTAACTCCTGTGCCATTACCCGACCATACTCTCCAGGTTTGGGATTCTTCTTGGGAACCAGGGTTTGGCTGAATACAGCAACGAGGGAGTTAGACAACTGAACTCTGACCTGGGTTTGACGTTCTGACGGAAATACGTCAATAATCCGGTCTACGGTTTGAGCAGCAGAACTGGTATGCAGGGTTCCGAAAACTAAGTGTCCAGTTTCTGCGGCGGAAATGGCCAGGGCGATCGTTTCCAGGTCGCGCATCTCGCCCACCAGAATAATATCCGGGTCTTCCCGCAGAGCGGCTTTCAGGGCGTTGGCAAAACTCTTGGTATCTTCTCCCAACTGGCGCTGGTGGATCAGACTTTTAATCGGTTCGTAAACAAACTCGATCGGGTCTTCAACGGTCAAAATGTGTTCAGCCCTTGTCCGGTTAATCAGGTCGATCATGGCTGCCAGGGTGGTAGTTTTACCTGAACCCGTTGGCCCCGTAACCAGGATTAAACCCCTTGGTTTCTCAGACATTTCTCGCACTACATCGGGCAAGCCTAACTTTTCAAAGTTAGGAATTTTAGAGCTGAGTGCCCGCAGACAGGCGGCGTAGGTTCCCCGGTCTTTGTAGACGTTAACTCGGAAGCGGGCCAAACCCCGTACCCCATAGGAGCAATCTAGTTCCCAATTCTGTTCCAGGTTTTTACGCTGAGTATTGTTCAGCATGCTGAAAATCAGTCGCTGGCATTCCTCAGCCGTCATGGGCTGATCGCCGATTGGCTGGAGATGACCACTAATCCGAAAATAGGGCGGAAGACCAGCAGTAAGGTGCATATCGGAACCACCCATTTCAATGAGTTGTTCCATCAGATCTTCAATCATCAACTCCATGAGACTTGCTCCTTCGGTGATTGTCTTTATAGTGGCGGTAATTAGGGGTTTCTGTTAATCAACTTACTGTTGGCTCATCAAAGCGAGAGCGAAATTGTACAGTGCTGCTATAGTCTACCCACCTTCCTGAGTAAACCCGTCAGCATAGCTGGACTTTGGAAGGTTATGCGAGGGGAATTGCGATGATTCAGTTGATCCGTTCGTTAGTCCTGGAAGCGCGGGGTCAGGCAATAGGGACAGTCAATCCACTCTTGTTTTAAGTCGGCATTGCAAATACGGCAGGTTAAGACGCTCTTCCGCTTGGCCCGAAGTTCTGCTTCTAGACCCGTATCGGTAAAGGTGACCCGCTCTACTTCTTCCAGGGTTGTCTGTCCAGTCCGAACCAGGTTCAGACTGTAGGCCAGGAGGGTTTGCATCCCTTCCTCAACGGCAACTTCCTTAATTGATTCCGTTGGAGCCCCCTGGTTAATCAGGGTTTGCAAGCGCTCGGTGACCCGCATCACCTCGTAAACACCGCAGCGCCCTTTATAGCCAACACCGTTGCATTTTCCACAAAGTTGGCTTTTGGCTCTTGCTTCTTGAATTTCCTGGGGTTGTAAAGCATTAGCCTTGTAGAGAGTTAGCTCACCATCCGCAGAAGCGGTTAAACCAAAGCGAGCCAGTTCCTCTTTAGAAGGTACGTAGGGGATCCGACACTCATCACAAACGCGCCGCATCAAACGCTGAGCCACAACCCCAATCAGCGCCCCCGACACCATGAATGGCTCAACTCCCATTTCATCCAGTCGGGCGATCGCCCCGGCAGCATCATTGGTATGCAGGGTGGTTAATACCAGGTGACCGGTCAGTGCTGCTTCGATAGCAGTTTTTGCAGTTTCCCGGTCCCTGGTCTCACCCACCAGAATCACATCCGGGTCTTGCCGCAAAAAGGCTCGCAAAATAGCAGCAAAGTCCATGCCTTTTTCGCGGATGACCTGTACCTGGGTCAGGCCAGGTAAAGAATATTCAATGGGGTCTTCCGCCGTACTGATGTTAACTCCAGGATCGTTCCGTTCGGCCAACGCTGAGTACAGAGTGGTGGTTTTACCAGAACCCGTAGGACCTGTCACCAGGATCAAACCAAAGGGCCGTCTGACCATCTCTTTAACAATCTGAAGGGACTCTGGATCGGCGATTAATTTATCTAACCCCAGCTGAGTAGCAGAGTTATCCAGAATTCGGAGTACGACTTTCTCACCGTATCGGCTGGGCAGGGTATTCACCCGGAAGTCTACCTTGCGATCGTTATAAATCCGGCGAATGCGGCCATCCTGAGGAGCCCTGCGCTCAGAAATATCAAGATTGGAGATAATTTTGAAACGGGCTGTAACGGCTGGAATAATTTTCTTGGGAAAAGGTTCAAAGGCTTCTCGTAATACCCCATCTTTACGGAATCGAACCCGCAGGTATTCTTCCTGAGGTTCGATGTGAATGTCAGATACCCCTTCCTGCAGCGCCTTAATTAAGATTTTGTTGACTAACGCAATCACCGGAGCTGCCTCTGCATCGGCAACATCCAGGTTGGCCTCACTTTCTTCCGGCGCATCCTGCAAATCTAGGTAGCCCAGACCTTCCAGGTCGGCCTGCACATCTACCTTAGACTCCATCTCCCGTCGTCTTTCCCGCTCAACCTTTTCGTCCAGGTAACGGGAAATCAGTCGGTTATAGTCTTCTACCGTAATGACTAACCGTTGTAGAGCTAATCCCTGAGGCCGCAGAATTCGGGTTAAGTCATCCTGGGCCCCTAAGTTGTCTGGATCGACCATGGCAATCAAAACAGCTTTCGCCTCTTCGTTCTTTTGCAAGGGAACCAGACGATAGCGACGACAAAGGTCGATCGGGATCAGTTCTTCAATGAGAGTTCCAACCTGATTGGTGGCAAGCTGACTGATCTCGGGATCGAGAGATTCAACCCCGTAGAGAATTTTGAGTTCAAACAGCTGTTGCTTTTTGTACTGGCGCAGCAAATCGGGAGGAAGCTGCTGTCCAGTAATAGACTCCAGAACATCCGTCAGAGATCTACCGGTTCTGCGACTCTCAACGAGAGCCTGCTGCATCTGCTCATTATTGACATAACCGGATTGAATTAGCTTATTGCCGAAGGGAGAAAAATTATTCTGTACGACAAGAGCGCGGCGCTGCGATGAGGAGTTAGTCATAGCGGGTTGAAGAAGATCTCTCTTTAGAATATTCCCAAAAATCTCAGAATCACCAGCAGATGCAAGATAAACTTACTAGGGAGATTTCAAAATGCTTTTTTGCAAGGATAGCTTCGGAAAACAACTATGCTTGCCTACTATATATTGGGGCTTCAGGACGCTATTAGTTGTTAACTGCTGTTACAATTCGTGATAAAAATACGTCCTGGTTTTGGTCTTGATGAAGTTTTGATCGTCAGGTCGAAAATTTAATGTTGTTGTCACTTCTGACAGGTAAATAGTGAACTTCCTTGTCTAGACGGTGCTTCAGTTCGGAGAAAATTCGACTACATTAATTGATTAGTGGCTACTGTTGCGGCAGGTCACTATCTCGACAGCGATTCCTGCGATCGCTTATTTGTACAACGTATAGGATAGATCTGGAATCTTATACAGGCAGTTTTCAGGACTGGGACATCAAAGAATGATTGACGAAGAGAAGCAGCTAGAGAGTTTGCAGAACGACCCTGGGGAAACCCTAGAGGCTGATGGTTTGTCAGGGGAGCCTCTTTCTTCCGATGGTTCCCCGGAGATATCAGTTGTTCATGAGGGCATGACCCTGGGGGATCTGACTGATGCTGATATTCCCGACGATAATTTGGTTGATGCTCAGGCAAATGTTGCCAGTTACCAGGCGGCATTAGCAGAGATGGAGAATGAGCTGAAAACACTCAAAAGTCAGCTGGATGAACGTACCAGTCAGTGTGTTCGGATCGCTGCCGACTTTGATAACTATCGCAAGCGGACTCAGCGGGAGCGAGAGGATTTAGAGCAGCAGATTAAGTGTTCTACGATTAATGAACTGTTGCCCGTTGTAGATAACTTTGAACGGGCCCGTTCTCAAATTAAGCCTCAGACTGAACAGGAAACTACTATTCACAAGAGCTATCAGAGTGTTTACAAGCAGTTGGTTGAGTGCCTCAAGCGTTTAGGGGTTGCTCCTATGCGTTCTGAAGGTAAGGAGTTTGATCCCAATTTACATGAAGCGGTCATGCGTCAACCAACGGATGAATATCCAGAGGGAACGGTTATGGAAGAACTGGTCCGGGGATATCTTCTAGGAGAAAGGGTTTTGCGCCATGCCCTGGTGAAAGTTGCTGCTGCCCCAGACCCCGTGATACCCTCTGAAGGAGCTGGTTCTGGTGAATCTGAAAGCTAATTCCCAGTCATCAGGCTGAGTTTGAGTTAAGTTTAGGAAGATTTAGTAGCAAGTTGATAGATTTGCTCAACAATTGTGGAAGATTTGGTAATAGGTACATCTCACAAATTTGTAACCTAAGTTACTCACTTGAATACCTTCACTGCCGCTAGCTATGGGAAAAGTCATTGGTATCGACCTGGGCACGACAAATAGCTGTGTTGCTGTCCTAGAGGGCGGTCAACCTATCGTAATCTCCAACTCGGAAGGTGGGCGGACAACCCCAAGTATGGTCGGCTTTGGCAAAGCGGGTGATCGCCTTGTCGGTCAACTAGCCAAACGGCAGGCTGTCACCAATGCTGAAAACACAGTCTTTAGTGTCAAACGTTTTATCGGTCGCCGTTGGGATGACACTGAAATGGAACGCTCTCGCGTTCCTTATAACTGTGTGATTGGCAAGGATGACACCGTTGATGTCCAGATTCGGGGGCGTACTTATACCGCCCAAGAAGTTTCGGCAATGGTGCTGCAAAAGTTAAAGCAAGATGCTGAAAACTATCTGGGCGAACCTGTGCAGCAGGCAGTGATTACGGTTCCTGCCTATTTTAGTGATGCTCAACGGCAGGCAACCAAAGACGCTGGTACGATCGCAGGTTTGGAAGTGATGCGAATCATTAACGAGCCTACGGCAGCGGCCCTTGCCTACGGTATGGACAAACAGGAGCAAGAGCAGCGCATCCTGGTATTTGACTTGGGTGGCGGAACCTTTGATGTTTCCATTCTTCAGATGGGGGATGGGGTATTTGAAGTGAAGGCAACTTCAGGTAACAACCACCTGGGTGGAGATGACTTCGATGACTGTATCGTCCGTTGGATGATCGACATCTTCAAAGAGCAGGAAGGGATCGATCTTTCCATTGACAAAATGGCTTTACAACGTCTGCGAGAAGCGGCGGAAAAAGCCAAAATTGAGCTTTCCAGTACTCTGACAACTTCGATTAACCTGCCTTTTATCACGGCGGATGAGACTGGGCCGAAGCACCTGGAAATGGAGTTGACTCGCGCCAAGTTTGAAGAGCTGGTTAGCCATCTGGTTCAGGGAACAATTGAACCTACGGCCCAGGCTTTGAAGGATTCTGACCTGACAACGGACGATATTGACAGAATTTTACTGGTGGGTGGTTCTACCCGGATTCCTGCCGTTCAAAAGGCCATTACTGAGTATTTCAGTGGTAAAACCCCCGATCGTTCCGTGAATCCTGATGAGGCGGTGGCTCTTGGAGCGGCGATTCAGGGTGGTGTGTTGGGTGGTGAAGTTAAAGATCTGCTATTACTCGACGTTACGCCACTGTCGTTGGGGATTGAAACCTTAGGCGAAGTCTTTACTAAGATTATCGAGCGGAATACAACAATTCCCACCAGCAAAACTCAGGTCTTCTCGACTGCTACGGATGGCCAGACCTCGGTAGAAATTCATGTTCTCCAGGGTGAGCGGGCGATGGCGAGGGATAACAAGAGCCTGGGTAAATTCCAGCTAAACGGGATTCCTCCAGCACCTCGGGGGGTTCCTCAAATTGAGGTCGCCTTTGATATTGATGCCAATGGAATTTTGAAGGTTTCGGCTCGAGACAAGGGTACTGGACGAGAACAAACCGTATCAATTACAAATACTGGCGGCTTGAGTTCCACAGAAATTGACCGGATGCGCCAGGAAGCAGAGGTCTACGCTGAAGAAGATAATCGGCGGAAGCGGTTGATTGAGCTGAGAAACCAGGCAGAAAGTTTGTTTTATAGCTATGAGACGACCCTGCGGGATAACGGTGAGTTTATTGGTGACGACCTGAAGACTCAGGCGATCGAGAAGGTTGCTGAACTTAAAGCGATGTTGGCTAGCAGTAACGCGGTGGTTGATGAGGTGAAGGCTCGTCTAGATGACTTGCAGCAAACCCTGTTCACCATTGGAGCCTCGGTCTATCAACGAGCCAATGAAGGCCCTGATGTTTCGTCTAAGGACAATGATCCGACGGTTCAGTACAACCCTGCGGCTGACCTTCCCAATGTGTCAGAGGATTATAATTTTGAGGATGACGCGACAATTACGGCTGACTACGAAGCGGTAGATTAGTTTATTGTTCTGGGAAAGTGCCTCCCTTCTCGACAATTTATCCTGCCAGCGATTATCTGACGTTAGTACCGTCAATTCGTTAAGGTATAGGAGTGATCAACGGAGGGTGTAGGGTAGATATAGGTGAATTTTTCACTCGATAACCCAATCCCAAAACTTTGGTTCTCATCCCCAAATCCCTTTACCCCTTTGAAGCAGCGCTCTATGGCTCGTGATTATTATGAAATCCTCGGTGTCGCTCGTGATGCAGACAAGGAGGAAATCAAGCGTGCATACCGTCGTTTAGCCCGAAAGTATCACCCGGACGTTAATAAAGAACCGGGTGCAGAAGAGCAGTTTAAAGAGATTAATCGAGCCTACGAAGTTTTGTCGGAGCCAGAAGTACGGGCCCGCTACGATCGCTTTGGTGAGGCCGGGGTAGGCTCTGCTGCCGGTGGCTTTTCCCAGGATATGGGAGATATGGGTGGCTTCGCCGATATCTTTGAAAGCTTCTTCAGCGGCTTTGCAGGAGGTGTGCCCGGTGGTCAGTCTGCTCGCAGGCGTACAGGGCCAGTGCGCGGAGATGATCTGCGTCAGGATCTGAAACTTGATTTTCGGGAAGCAGTTTTCGGTGGTGAGCGAGAAATTCGTGTCAATCACCTGGAAACCTGCACTACCTGTAGCGGGACGGGGGCAAAACCAGGAACTCGACCTCGTACCTGTTCTACCTGTAATGGTGGAGGACAGGTTCGGCGGGCTACTCGAACCCCGTTTGGAAGTTTTACCCAGGTTTCTGTCTGTCCTACCTGTAATGGGTCAGGTCAGGTGATTGAAGATAAGTGCGAAGTGTGTGGTGGTAATGGCCAGCGCCAGGAAACGAAGAAGTTAAAGATTAATATTCCTGCTGGGGTTGATAATGGGACTCGTCTGCGGGTGTCTGGGGAAGGAGATTCGGGTCAGCGAGGTGGCCCTCCCGGGGATCTCTATGTTTACCTGTTTGTGAACGAAGATGCGGAATTCCAGCGAGAGGGGATCAATATTCTTTCAGACTTGAAAATCAGCTATCTTCAAGCCATTCTGGGGGCCCATTTAGAGGTCAACACCGTGGATGGTGCCCATGAATTAGATATTCCTGCCGGTACTCAACCAGGGCGAGTTTTGATTCTGGAAGGGAAGGGAGTACCTAAGCTGGGAAACCCGGTAAGTCGTGGGGATCACTTAATCACGATCCAAGTTGATATTCCTACCCGAGTTTCGACGGAAGAGCGGGAACTGTTAGAAAAACTGGCTAAAATCCGTGGCGATCGCATCGGTAAGGGTGGTATTGAAGGGTTCTTTGGCAAGGTATTTGGCGGATGAGTCAGACCGATCCTGAGATTTCTTCCATCGCTAATCTGGACTTGCGTGGTACCCCCTGTCCAATCAATTTCGTCCGAACCAAGCTACGTCTGGAGCAGTTGCCTCCGGGCTCAGTGCTGGAGGTCTGGTTAGATCCAGGGGAACCAATTGAGCAGGTGCCAGATAGCCTGGCCATGGAAGGCTATACCATCGAGCAGATTGAAGACCGGAACCAGTTTTTTGCGCTGAAAGTTCGATGCCCCGGATAGGACTATGCTGGACTGCAAATGCCATACCTTACGCAGGATAAGTGCAGGCTATGAGCCCTGAATCATTTCAGGCTCCAGATGTCCAGGGTGAGTCTTCAGATACCCTGCTCGGGACTGTTCTGGCGATTCAGGCCAACTACTACCAGGTTCAACTGGATCAACCGAATCTGCCGCCGTTACTCTGTACTCGGCGTTCTCGCCTGAAAAAGTTGGGGCAAAAGGTCATGGTTGGTGATCAGGTAGAGATCGAAGAACCAGACTGGCCTGGAAAAAGGGGGGCGATCGCTGGAGTGTTGCCACGGCGATCCGAGCTCGATCGACCTCCGGTGGCGAATGCAGATCAAATTTTGTTGGTATTCGCTCTGGCGGAACCTAATCTTGATCCTTACCAGTTAAGTCGGTTTTTGCTCAAAGGTGAATCTACGGGGTTGGAGGTCTGCCTTTGTCTGAGTAAAAGTGACCTGGTGGCAAAAGCGGATCAAAGCCAATGGCAGCAGCGGCTGCAGGCATGGGGGTATTCGCCTATCTTTTTGAGTGTGAGGGCTGGGGTGGGCCTGTCAGAGTTACAGAACCGGTTAAATGGTAGATGTACGGTCATTTCCGGTCCCTCGGGGGTAGGAAAATCAAGCTTGATTAACCAGTTCATTCCTCAGGCGAACCTCAGGGTTGGAGAAGTATCTGGAAAATTGGCTCGGGGGCGGCATACCACTCGCCATGTAGAACTGTTTGAACTTCCCCAGGGAGGGTTGCTGGCAGATACGCCTGGCTTTAACCAACCTGAATTGACCGCTTCCCCCAGTGAATTAGTCAATTACTTTCCTGAGGCTGTACAACGCTTACGGGTTGCCAGTTGTCAATTTAGTGATTGTCTGCACCGGGACGAACCCAACTGTGCGGTGCGGGGTGATTGGGAACGATACGATCATTATTTAGACTTGCTGGATGAGGCGATCGTGCGCCAGGATGTGCTGGAGCGATTGGGTAACGAAGAAGGTAACCTGAAGCTGAAAAGTAAGCGGCAGGGACAACAGTATGAACCTAAACTAGAGGCCAAAAAGTACCGTCGAGTTTCCCGTCGCACTCAACACCAGGAACTCCAGGATCTATGTGAGGATTTAGACGGATCGCTGGACAACCAGTGAGTAGGAGTTAATTATGCCGGAGAGCTAAATTATGCGGAAATTTTTAGACTCCCTCCAGCGGTTGCCCTGGAGATCTCTGATTTACACTGCCCTTGCTACGGTGGTGGTTGTCACCTTGCTGGATGTTTCCTTCATTGTCCTGAGTCTGACAGCCCCGGTCACCGGCCGGTTGCTGGACATTTTGTTTAACCCTCCCCTGGGTGTCTTTACTCAATTTGCCCTGGCAATGGGGATTGGAGCCCTGGCCGTGCTGCTGCTGGAACGGATTGATCGGTTTTGCATTACAACCGGTAGCCTGTGGGCTCTGGCCTTCTGTTTGATTGTTGGGTGTCTCCTGCGACTGCTTGTCCCGGTGGCAAGCCTCTTTACCCCGGCGGGCCAATTTCAGTTTGTGGCCATGATTGTTGGATTGTTTTGGAAGGGCCGTCCTTACTGGCACTCTCTGCGTCGATGGTAGAGGTTGCTTAAGCTGGAGATTCGGGTTCTTCGATCGCTTTTACCAGTCGTTCCAGTACGTCGGTGAGGCGATCGAGGCGTTTTAACGACTCATTTTGAACCTCTGCCAGGGATTGTACGGCATCACTCAGGGCAAAAATTTGATAGCCCTGTTGCTGTACCTGATTGGCCAGCCCATCCATGCGTTCGGCCAGACGATCGATCGTATCGGTCGTTGCCAGGATGGCCTCTCCAACCTGCTGGACAATCGTTTCCAGGGATTCTACACGTTCCTGAACTTCCACAGTCAGTATCCTTTTTTGAACGGGTACAAGTCTACTGGTTGATGCACCCATTACATCACAGCAACAGGGTTTGCTCCAAGTTCCTGGCAAACCCTTAATGCTTCCTCCATTCTGAGCAAGGACTGTGGATCTGCCTAAATCCCCAGTCGTTGATAAACCTGGTCCAGATTCTTCAGATGATGTTGAGGATCGAAGCAGGCCTGGACTTCTGCTGGAGACAGGTGGGCTGTGACCCGAGCATCCTGGCTAATCAAATTTTGGAAATTGCCCTCCGGCTGGTTCCAGGCCTGGTGAGCGCAGGATTGCACCACAGCGTAGGCTTCTTCCCGGGTCATGCCTTTTTCTACCAGGGTCAGCAGAACCCGTTGACTGAAAACTACCCCGCCATAGAGGTTCATGTTACGGGCCATATTTTCTGGGTAGACCAGCAAATGCTTCACCAGGTCGGTGATTTCTACCAGCATGAAGTGGGTGAGAATGCAGGCATCCGGGAAGGCTACTCGCTCTACGGAACTGTGGGAGATGTCTCGCTCATGCCAGAGGGCGACATTTTCCAGACCGGCAACGGCGTAACCTCGCACCAGGCGGGCCATACCGGTCAACCGCTCGGAGCGGATTGGGTTGCGCTTGTGGGGCATGGCAGAAGAACCTTTCTGGCCTTTGGAGAAAAATTCTTCTACTTCCAGCACATCGGTACGTTGCAGGTTACGGATTTCAACGGCAAACCGCTCGATCGAAGCTGCCAGCAGGGCGAGAGCATTGAGGAACTCAGCATGACGATCGCGGGAAATTACCTGTGTGGAAGCGGTATCTGGTTCCAGACCTAACTTCTGGCAGGTCAGGGCTTCAATTTGAGGGTCGATATTGGCGTAGGTGCCGACGGCCCCGGAGATTTTGCCTACAGCGACGGTCTGGTGCAGGCGACAGAGGCGATCGCGGTGGCGTAATACCTCTGCCAACCAACCTGCCAGTTTGAAACCAAAGGTGATGGGTTCGGCATGGATACCGTGGGAGCGACCTATCATCACCGTATTACGATGTTGTTGGGCCTGATAGCGCAGGGCCTGGATCAGGGCTTCCAACTGGGTCATCAGGAGATTCAGGCTGGCCACCAGTTGTAGAGCCAGGGCGGTGTCTAGAACGTCGGAACTGGTTAATCCAAGGTGGATGTAGCGGCCGGCATTGCCAACGTATTCATTCACGTTGGTGAGAAATGCGATCATATCGTGCCGCACTTCGGCCTCGATTTCTAACACCCGTTTGGGGTCGAAGTTTGCCTTGGCTTTGATTTCTTCAACTGCGTCGGCAGGAATATAGCCCAGTTCTGCCTGGGCTTCGCAGACTGCAATCTCAACTTGCAGCCAGGTCTGGAGTTTATAGGTTTCTGTCCACAGGTTGCCCATTTCGGGCAGAGTATACCGCTCTATCACGGATCGTCGCGTAGGATACAACCGTCATATTTTATCGTTTAATCTTCCAATAACCTGCTGCGGGGTTGTACGGATTTTTTCTGAAATCGGGGTCGGCGTAAGCAGGAGAGAAGTGGCATTGTCGATCAGGGTTGGTGTGCCATCTCTGGAAATTGCACTAAAGGACTCAAAGTAACGGCGTACCGGGTCGGGGAAGTGGGGAAACTGAAATAACGGATCGCCTTTGGCAATCTCGGCCCAGAAATAGCGCAGGTCTGGTACCAGGGGGGTAGCTGCGGTCAGGGGTAGATTTAGCGGGGGTTGGGTCAGGAGTTGCAGCATGAAGGGTTGGGAACGGGCACCTAAATGTTCCCGCGAAGTGGTCTGCAGTTGTTCCCATCCAGGGACGGCTTCTACCCGACTCGATTCGATCTGGAGCCACTGATTTCCCTGCCTGTCGGTTTGAAAGTGTAATACCCGATAAGGGTGGGGATAGCTGACCAGGGAACCGGTGGTTATGTCATAAATGCCCTGAGAGTAAGCAATATCCTGAATATGCAGATGGCCGGTAAAGATGAGTTGGACTCCTGCTGCTCGTAACAGGTTTAGCAGGGCTGGAGCATTGCCCAGCATATAGCGTCGTCCGATCGCACTGTTAGCCTGACCGGGCAGGTGTTCCAGAACATTGTGATGAATCATCACCAGCAGTCGTTCATGGCGGAACTCCTGTAAGACCTGCTCCAACCAGCGCAACTGGGCATCATCGACCCAACCGATTTGATCGCCCTGGGCGTCAAACTGGTTGGAGTTCAACCCGATCAGGCGAACTCCTGGTAGCAGTGGGTGAGTGTAGTAAAGTTGCCGGGGGTTGTCGTAACCCGAGGCCGGGTAGTAGGTTGGAAAATCTGCCATTCCGATCGAGGTGCCATTGGCAGTTTCAACTGGGATGTCATGATTGCCCGGAATTACGTAAGCTGGGTAAGGAAGTTGGCTTAACCGTTGGGCCAGCCAGCGATGGTTGTCGGGTTCGCCATGCTGGGTTAGATCGCCGGGAAGGAGCAGAAAGTCTAAATCCAGATTGCTGAGATGCGCCAGAATCTTTTCCAGGGCAGGAATGCTCACCTCGCCGAGATGAAAACGGTGAGGACTGTCCCAGAGGGTATGGGGTAGGGTGATATGGGGATCGCTGACGATCGCGAATTTAAAGTTAAGGCTCATGGTACCAATCTTAGCGATTGCCGAGCCTCTCACCCCTGAGAATTTTCCTTTGAAGTGAATAGGAGATTTGAGTTTTGGCCGTTGTACGTGTGCGGGAACATGTAAACCCCCTCAGTCAGAAGTACCAGACCCCGGTCAGTCCACCGAACTGGCAGCAGGTTTATCCAGCTTGCGATCGGCCCCTGCATCTGGATATTGGTTGTGGCAAAGGGCGCTTTTTGTTGCAGATGGCGGCTCTTCAGCCAGACTGGAACTTTTTGGGCCTGGAAATTCGCGAACCCCTGGTCGATCAGGCGAACCGCTGGGCCACAGCAGAAGGGTTAGGCAACCTCTATTATTTGTTCTGTAATGCCAATAATTCTTTGCGGCCCCTGCTCCAGTCTCTGCCCCTGGGAGTGTTACAACAGGTAACGATTCAATTCCCCGATCCCTGGTTTAAGCGCAAGCACCAGAAGCGGCGGGTGGTGCAACCAGAAATGGTAGAGGTACTGGCGGATTTTATGCCCCCCGATGGGTTGCTGTTTGTGCAATCGGATGTGGAAGCCGTGGCTCTGGAAATGCGCGATCGCTTCGATGCCCATACGGCCTTTGTACGTCAACACACGGGCTGGTTGCCAGATAACCCGATGCCGGTTGCAACGGAACGGGAGCTTTCGACCCTGGAGCATGGAGACGCAGTGTATCGAGCTGTTTTTCGGCGGGCCAAATCTTCGGGTTAGAGCCAGGAAGGTAGCCAGATCCGCAACTTAAATTCCAGGGGTGACAGAGGCAATCCCAGGTAGATGGGGAGCCAGAAAATGAAGCCAAAAATTGTCATCAGCAGGATATTGATCGCTATCACGCGCAGATTGAGTTCGGTACTGCTGAGCCAGCGATCGAGCAGCCAGGCCAGGGCCAGTAACGAAAATACCGATGCTCCCATGTAGTGATAGAGAAAGACACAGCGAGTCACCCGCACCCAGGGCAGGAGATTGGCTGCATAATTGACCAGTAAAAACAGGCCCAACCAGCGTTCTCCTGGAGTCAGGCTAAACTCTAACTCTGCCATGGTAGGGGGCAGGGTTCCTGGCAGGTCAGTGGCCGGTTCGCTGGTTGCCCAGGTCAGAACGCCTTGAATCAGAGCCACCAGTACCAGCAAAATCGCCAGGGTAGAGAACCACCAGAGTATCGGGTTGCCGATCGCGTGGACATCATAAATCACCGTGTCGGCTCCGGTGGCGGTGGCCTGCCCGCTGGGCAGGGGGGCACCCCGATCGGTCACCTGGTAGAAGTAAGCCACGGGCCGAATCATGGTCAGCCAGGTATACCAGGAGGAGCAGTAGGGATGGACTTTGGGGCCGCTGCCTACCCGTTCGTGGTAGCTGAGAATTTCATTCTGGAGTTGCCAGAAGTCAGAACCGGGGTTCATCTGTAAATGGGGAATCCAGGACAGACGATAGAATATCGCCGGTACGACCAGCAGATTCAGGCCAATTTGCCACCAGGAGAGCCGGGCCAGTTGGGCTAAAGGATTCTGATTGTCACCGGAACCCTGGAGGGGAAACAGGGCTGCTACCCTGGGACGGAGTGCCTGTAGCCCTTTGATTAACCAGACTGTTATCCACAGACCGATCGCTCCCAGGAGAAACCACAGACCATTCCACTTGATCGCGACAGAAGCGCCAAAACAGATGCCAGCCAGGACGAGCCAGAATTCGCGGAGCCAGGGTTTGGCAGAACCAACCGCCAGGAGTAGCAACCACAGCCCCAGCAAGCCGAAGATGATCAGATAAATGTTATTCAGGGCGTAGCGTGACTCTACTAAAAACAAACCATCCAGCGCCGACAAGAGACCGGCAAGCAGGGCATAGCGGTGGCTGCGGGTGAGTTGCCAGGCGATAGCACTTACCACCAGGGGAATCAACGATCCTGTGAGGGCATTGAGCCAGCGGTAGCTCCAGGTGCTATAGGCGGCCCCGGCCATGGTGTTAACGGCCTCTCGTCCGATCGGAAGCTGGTTGCCGAACCATATGCCGATCGCGATCAAATATTTGCTCAGGGGTGGGTGGCCATCAAAGAAGGGAGTCTGGGTCAGGTAATTGTGGGCGAACTTGACATAGTAAACCTCATCAAATACCAGGGTATTGAATCGGCCCAAGCCCCAAAATCGTAAGGCCAGGGAGAATAGCCAGAGGACCAGCAATCCGCAGGGAAACCAGAGGGATGATTCTTTCAGCTTGGGGGACAGGCGCATAGGCATGCGGACAGGAATGGTAGTCAGAGGCAAGACTATCGGAATTCCAGGTTGGATTGGGGAAGATTCTAGATTTGCCCTTTCCAAAGCGGCAAGATTCCTGGAAAATCAGAGCGATAGATTTGTACAAGGTGGCGGGGAATGGATGCCCAACTGGCTCAACTCTTTGTAAATGGTATTGCAGTCGGTAGCATTATTGCTCTGGCCGCAGTTGGTTTGACCCTGACTTACGGAATTTTGCGGTTGTCCAACTTTGCCCATGGGGACTTCATGACCCTGGGAGCCTACCTGACATTTCTGGCTAATAGCACCGGCTTAAATATCTGGCTGTCGATGGTGTTAGCGGCCGTGGCTACCGTGGCCGCCATGGTATTGAGTGAGAAAATCATCTGGGCCCCCATGCGGGCTCGCAGAGCCACCTCGACAACGCTGATCATCATCTCGATCGGGCTGGCTCTGTTTCTTCGTAATGGAATTATTTTGATCTGGGGTGGTAACAATCAGTCCTACAATTTGCCCGTAGAAGCGGCGATCGATATCCTGGGGATCAAAGTTGCGTTCTACCAGCTGGTCGTCGTAGCGGTGACCGTTCTGGCAATTCTCGGCTTACATTACCTGCTGCAAAATACCAAGATTGGCAAGGCCATGCGGGCGGTGGCGGATGATATTGACCTGGCCAGGGTTTCTGGGATCAATGTCGATCAGGTGGTGATTTCTACCTGGGTAATTGCCGGTGCCCTGACGGCTGTAGGTGGGGGAATGTATGGCTTACTGACCGCCGTGCGACCTAACATGGGCTGGTTTTTGATCCTACCGATGTTTGCATCGATCATTCTGGGTGGGATTGGCAACCCCTATGGGGCGATCGCCGGGGCTCTGGTGATTGGAGTGGTGCAGGAAGTCAGTACCTATTGGCTACGGACGGAATATAAGCTGGCCGTTGCCCTTGGGATCATGATTCTGGTGTTGCTGGTGCGGCCTCAGGGAATTTTTAAGGGGACCATTTAAACCAGCGGCCCAGCCAGGATTAAATAAACCAAAGGATGAAGGGTAAAGGGGTATAACCAGAACGGTTGAACCTCTTTACCCTTCATCCTGAGTAGTTGAATATCGAGGGTTAGCTAGATATTCAGGACGTGGAAATAGATAGCAGCTACCAGGAAGTTGATTCCCAGAAGCAACAGCGCCCACCCGGTACGGAAAGTATAGGGGGGCTTACTGGTTTTGGTAACAGCGCCAGAAGGTGCTTTTTTCGCCGCAGTCATTAGTCGAGACTCCTAACGTATTGACGATTGTTGACTTATTAAGGAATACCAAAGATTGTGTCCTTCCGCAGAATTGTGGCGGAATCTTAACGTCCTTCCGGTTGGCGCTAAACGGCTTCTCTTACTAAAGAGGGACAGAGAGACTGGTGAGAGAACCCTGGGAAATAAATGGTTTCTACCTTAAGTAGTAGAACTTCCCTCCGGTTCTTCCCCAGCATGGTACGAACTCCGAACCAGCGGCCCCGATCGGACATGGCTGAACCCCATTTGACGGGCGATCGCTCCCAGGTGATCAAATTCTGCGGGGGTCCAGTACTTCTGTACCGGCAGGTGATCTAAGGAGGGCCGGAGATACTGACCCAGGGTAAGGCGATCGCAGCCTATAGCGCGCAGGTCTTCCAGGGCCTCCACAATCTCGCTTTCGGTTTCACCATGGCCCAGCATTAACCCAGATTTCGTGGGAATGCTTGGATCCAGTTGTTTGACCAGTTGCAGCACTCGCAGCGATCGCTCGTACTTCGCGCCCCGTCGCACCGGAGCCTGCAGGCGGCGAACCGTTTCAATATTGTGGTTATAGCAGGCCGGTTTGGCCCCTACTACGGTGGTAACCCGCTGAGCCTGTAAGGTTTCACCAGGGTTTTCTGTTTTGCCGCCCCAGAAGTCGGGAGTCAAAACTTCTACCTGGGTCTGGGGGTTTAAGTGGCGAATCTGCTCGATCGTCTGAACGAACCAGCTGGCTCCCTGATCCGGCAGGTCATCCCGGGCTACGGAGGTGAGAACCACATACCGCAGACCTAAGAGTTGAACTGACTCAGCTACCTTCTGAGGTTCCTGGGGATCAAGGGGCATGGGGGCATGGCCCTTATCGACCTGGCAAAAGGCGCAGGCGCGGGTGCAGGTAGGCCCCATCAGCAGAAACGTAGCGGTTCCCTGGGCGTAACATTCTCCCCGATTGGGACAACGGCCTTCTTCACAGATGGTATGAATCTGTCGTTGCTTGATAATGCGCTGCACGGTAGATAGCTCACTGGCCTTCCCGATCGGCCTGCGTAACCAGTGGGGTAAAGCCTGGATCTCAGCTTTTTGAGGGGCTATAGAATGAAAAATCCTCGATGAATTGGTTTCAGCAGGCATAAAATTGGGCATACTAAGCCTGAGACAGGCTATCTGTAGGTTCTCTCAAATTCTAAAGGATTGGTTTCATCAGCGGGGTAGGAGGATATGTGACTCGTTAATACTACCGATCGTTCGCTCTCTTCATTTGCTACAAGTTTCAGCAGCAATCTGGCTTATAACGGCTACACTAGTTGATGCAATGGCAGAATCAAAGCTAGTTCTAAGTACAATGCTTGCGTAAATTGCTAGTATCTAATTCATTCCTACTCACTGTCAGTTTTTCTACTCCAGGTTTCATCCCCTATCCGGATTAAACGGCAGTCATCGGGAAAACTGCATGTCTTACGTAATCTCCTAATTTCGCAATCGCCAGAGGAGTTCAGTTGTGTCAAGTCACAAGATCCTGGTTATTGATGACAGTAACGTCATCCGGAACATGGTTCGAGATATGTTACCGAAGGGAAATTTTGAAGTTCTGGAAGCAAAAGATGGCGTTCAGGGCCTTAATTTGATCCGGCAGGAACATCCTAATCTGATCATGCTCGACTTTCTCCTCCCCCGTCTGAGTGGTTGGGAAGTATATCAGCAAATTCAAACCAGCCACGAGTTGCAGTCGATTCCTCTTGTTCTGATGTCAGGGCGCAAGGAAGAAGTGACTGAAAAACTGCAAGAGCCCTTTGAGTTTTTTGAATTCGTTCAAAAACCCTTCGATCAAAAAGAGCTGATTGAAGCGATTAAGTCGGCCATGGCGAAAGCCAAGCGGCGGCCTGCTCCTGTAGTTGCGGCGGCTCCAGCGGCGGCTCCTGGAGGAGGTGCTTCAGGAGGTGATATTCAGGCATTAAACGACAAGATTGCCAAAATGCAGGCAGAAATTGACGGTTTGAAGAAGCAAATGTCTCAAATTCTGGCTTTCATCAAGCAAAAGCTGAAGTAGCTTACTCTAGTTCGCGTCTGCCTTCGAGGGCGCGTGCCAGGGTCACTTCATCGGCGTATTCTAAATCGCCACCCATGGGCAACCCGAAGGCAATGCGCGTTACTTTGGTGAAGGGTTTAAGTAAGTGGCCAATGTAGAGGGTTGTGGTTTCACCCTCAACGCTGGGGCTAATGGCAATGATCACCTCAGCAATTTTTTGCTGACTGACCCGACGCACCAGGGGTTGAATATGAAGCTGTTCGGGGCCAATACCATCCATGGGGGAAATTAACCCGCCCAACACATGGTATTTGCCCCGATACTCACGGGTTTTTTCTAGAGCAATTACATCTTTAGACTCTGACACAACACAAAGGGTCTGGCTGTCTCGATTGACGGCGCGGCAGAGTTCGCAAACTGGCTCGGCAGAAAGATGGAAGCAAACAGAGCAATAGCCGACCTGCTGTCTCGCCTCAACCAGGGCGATCGCCAGGGCTTTGACTTCTTCTTCGGGGCGCTTCAGCAGGTGGAGGGCCAATCGTTGGGCACTCTTAGGGCCAATACCAGGGAGATGTTGCAGTTGCTCGATCAGTCGAGCCAGGGGGCGTGTGTAAACCGTGGGTCTTCCTCCGAATCTATAACTATTTTAACCTGGGGGCCAGGCCATCGGTCGTCCGCCCAGGATGTGTAGGTGCAGGTGATAGACGGTTTGGCCCCCATCTTCGCCGGTATTGATCACCAGACGATAACCGTTAGTCAGCCCTGCCTGCTCTGCCACCCGTTTGGCGGTCAGCAGTAGATGTCCCATCAGGGCGTGGTCTTTCGATTCGGCATCGGAAAGTTTCGCGATCGGTTGCTTGGGGATGACCAGAATATGGACGGGCGCCTGGGGGTTGACATCTTTGAAGGCGAGGGCCAGGTTGTCTTCGTAAACGATGTCGGCAGGAATTTCTTTGCGAATGATCTTGCCAAAAATAGTGTCGTTGGTATCGCTCATACTGACCTCCGGTAAGACCGGAGAAGAATTTGCTAGTGAAATTCTAAAGGCTGAGGGTGGGTTCGGCACAGATTGATTCAGATCACGGCACTCAGATTTACTGCCTGAATCCTGCCCCCTTTCATTTAAGTCAAGGTTCATAAATAGAAAAGAGGGGTGGGAACTTACCTGGAACCAGGGCAGGGATCGGGCTGACTGCTATGTTCACAGAAAGGTTGATTCCTGAAGTTAATGTTGCAATCCGTAATATTTTCGGAATTCTGTTAAGGAATGTTGCCGTTGGCTGCGGCCATTGTTAGCGTGATCGAGTACCCGGGTACGACAACGCAATAGCAACCAACGATGAGTAATGCACTCAAAGGAGGATCTTATGTTGACAGTATTTGTCGTGATTTTTGGCGGTTGGCTGATGGCTGCCACTCTGGGCTCCTGGGCCTACTTTGCCGGGGAGCAGACCCGTGACCAGCGGCAACTGTAAGGGATAAATTGGGCGATCGATGAGCCGATCGTCATGGTGATTATGAGTGTTAAAGGCTTCCTGAATTAAACGAGGAAGCCTTTCCTGCTTTAACTCATCAAACCTCTGGCAGGGCTTACTCGCTATTCCCAGATCGAGTGAATGTCATTCCCAGCCGCTAACCAGGTTTGTCAATCAAGCCAACTTGCTCAATTATTAGTCGAGTTTTAAGGCGTTGACGGGCACCTCATCCCAGGAACTAACCTGGCGGATTTTAGCAGTCCACCCCGCTGCTTTTTGTTCGGCGGTCAGGTTATCTTCAAACGCCTGGTGACATTCCTGGGCCTGGTCTTCATCGCAGCAAGCGATGCAGGAATAGAGGAGCCCACCGGGATCGAATTGTTCATTCACCCAAATTGTCATGACTACCTCAAACGGACGAAAGACTGCAACCAGATTATAAATCCTTGGCTTGTCCAAGAATGTATGGCAACAGCGTTTCCGGGTTTAAGAAATTCTGTGGGCCAGTTGATTGAGGTCATCGCCCGTTACCCGGCAGACCCGCCAATCAGGCAGAATGGTGGCTCCCATCTGTTCATAGAAGGCGATCGCCGGTGCGTTCCAATCCAGCACGCTCCACTCCAGGCGACCACAATTTTCCTGGACCGCCCGTTGTGCCAGGTAGGTGAGAAGGGCTTTGCCAATTCCTCTGCGGCGGTACTCAGGCAAGACAAACAGGTCTTCCAGGTAAATGCCGGGTCGGGTCAAAAAGGTGGAATAGTTATAGAAAAAGAGGGCAAAGCCCACCGGTTGCCCGTCTACTTCTGCCAGGATCGCCTCAGCGTAGCGGCGCTCTCCAAACAGGTGGTCTGCCAATGCTTCAGGCTTACCTGTGACGGCATGACTGAGTTTTTCGTATTCTGCCAGAGCCTGTACCAGTTGAAATAAAGCGCTGGCATCGGCAGGGGTGGCAGCTCGCAGATTAACCTGGAGCGATGCAGGGGAGTCGGTCATAGGTTGAAGCTAATATGCTCTAAGGATTTTCCTTTAGATTACAGGGGATCAACCCTTTCAGAGCCTTGCTTAACTGTGAGAGGATGGGCCACGGGAGGTGAAGGGTAGATGGGCGATCGGATGCTAATTCCTGGTGTGGTTTTGCTGGCTGGGCTGCTGGCCGGGGGCGAATTGTCGGTAGAGGCCCAACTGGTTCCCGATAGTACCCTGGGTAATGAGGCTTCTACCCTGAACGGTAACGGCAGTGTTCAGGGTAATTCGGCCCTTCTGATTGAAGGGGGAGCGCTGCGGGGGGCTAACCTGTTTCACAGTTTCCAGCAATTTAATGTGGCAGCGGGGGAACAGGTTTACTTTGCCAATCCGATCGGGATTAACCATATTATTAGTCGGGTGACCGGGGGCGATCGCTCCCTGATCTTGGGGCGGTTGGGGGTGAATGGCAATGCCAGTTTGTTTCTTCTCAACCCGGCCGGGATCTTATTTGGCCGGGATGCCCAGTTAGATCTGCGGGGAGCCTTTGTAGCCAGTACGGCCAGTGCCCTGCAGTTTGGTAGTCAGGGTCACTTCAGTGCCGAACAGCCGCAATCGCCGCCCCTATTGACCGTCAATCCCTCTGCTCTAGTATTTAATCAGGTCAATTCCGGACGAATTGAGAACCAGTCGGCCCTGGCGGCAGGGTTGGCTTTTCCGGGGGGCATCTCCCTGTTTGGGTTACAGGTGGCTGAGCAGCAGAGTTTTTTGCTGGTGGGCGGTGAAATTGTTTTTAACGGTGGAGGAGTCTACGGCCAACCAGGGACTACCGATCAGGGAACCAGGGTGCAGTTAGCGGCGATCGCCGGGCCGGGGGTTGTTGGTTTGAGTGGCGATGGTGGCAATTGGAGTGTACAGGTGCCCGATGCCGTGGCTCGGGCTGATATTCAACTGTTGAACGGTTCTCAGATCAGTACGATCAGCACCAATGGGGGGGAAGTTCGCCTCTGGGGTAACAATGTGTTACTGCGAGGTGGTTCCCGCATCATTACCTCTGATTTGCAAAGCATTCCCCTAGATCCGGCGATGGAACCAGGTGACCCTGGCTCCGGTTCCGGGGGGCAGGTATCGATCCATGCTACTGGTCTGGTGGAGTTGTCTGGAGCCGCGAGATCCCGGTTTGTGCGGAGTTCCATTCTGGCCCAGTCTACGGGGTTGGGCCGGGGAGGGGATGTGACCATTACTGCCCGTCAACTCTGGATGCAGGATGCAGCCACGATCTCGACTCGCAGTTTATCTGGGGCCGGAGCCGGGGGGAGTGTGACGATTCAGGCCAGCGATCGGGTGCAACTCCTGGGAATTCCGGGGGATTTCCGCCCGACCAGCATTTCTACCAGTGGTGGCCAGGGCCAGTCGGGGGATGTGACGATTACGACGGCTCAGTTTCTGGCTCAGGGCAACACCCGAATTGAAACCTTTACCTCTGGGGATGGAGCGGGGGGCAATTTGACGATTACTGCCCGGGACTCCGTGCAATTGCTGGGTTCCCAGCCGTTTGAAGTGCCCAACTTGCCCCTGTTTGCCCAGATTCGGGCCTTTGCTTTTTTAGTCACTAGTACCAGTGGGAATGGTAATGCCGGAAATATTACGATCAATACCGATCGCCTGCTGGTTCAAGATCGGGCCTATATCGATGCCCGATCGTCAGGGTTGGGGGCCGCCGGTAATATCACAATCAATGCGACGGACTCTGTGCAACTGATCAATCGAGATTCCAGCATACGAGTCGAACCAGAAGCGATTAACTCTCAACTGACCGCCCGGATTACCACGGAAACTAGCAGCGAGGGCGGGGGTGGGGATCTGACGATCAATACTCGCCATCTGCTGCTCCAGAATGGCCCAACAATTACGACCACCACGAGCGGGGTGGCGGCGGGAGGAAACTTGACCATTAACGCAACAGAGTCAGTCACGGTGATTGGCAATATTCCAGCTCTCAGTCTAGAATTGCCCCCGGCGATAACCAGCGAAATTGGCACCGGTACTGATTGGCAGGGGGCTGCGGGTAATCTGACGATCGCAACCCAACGCTTACTGGTTCAGGATGGGGGCCAGATTCGGACGGACAGTACCAACCAGTTTGGGGAAGCCGGGGCCGCCGGTCAATTAACCGTGATTGCCAGGGAATCGGTGGTTCTGAGAGGGAGTAATCCGGCGGGCACCCCCAGTACCCTGTCGGCCCGCACCCAGGGATCGGGGCAGGGTGGCGACATTAATTTGAGCACTGGCCAGTTGCAACTCCAGGATCGGGCGATCATCTCTACGGAAACTCTGACCACTGGCAGGGCTGGTACCTTAAACCTGCAGGCCACTAACCTGGAACTGTCGGGAGCAGCTCAGATTCGCACCAGTACGGCGGGTAGTCAGGATGCGGGCAATATTCGGTTGATGGTCAGAGATCGCCTGTTACTGACCGGGGCCGATACCGGGCTGTTTGCCAATACCGCAGTCGGTTCCACAGGAAATGGCGGCAATATTTTGATCTCGGCTCCCAGGGTTGAGGGGCTGAATCGGGCGAAGATTGCCGTAGATAGTCAGGGGGCCGGGCAGGCCGGAGATCTGCGGATTGAAGCCAGTCGGCTGACCCTCGATAATCAGGCCCAACTCCTGGCAGAGACGAGTAGCAGTCAGGGGGGCAGTATTTTTCTGCAACTGCGGGAGGCACTGGTGCTGCGCCGCAACAGTCGGATTTCGACGACCGCCGGTACGGCCCTGGCAGGGGGAGATGGCGGCAATATTACGATTCGATCGCCGCTGGTTATAGCCCTGCCCAGGGAAAATAGCGATATTACCGCCAATGCATTTAATGGCCGGGGTGGTCAGGTGCAGATAACAGCCCAGGGGATTTTTGGTATGGTGTTTCGTAGTCGGACAGACCTGGAGCGCCTGTTGGGTCAGGCCAGCCTCGATCCGGCCCTGCTACCTACCAACGATATTACGGCCATTTCTCAGGCCAACCCGACTCTCAACGGAGCGGTCACTCTAAACTTACCGGAAACCAGTCCTTCTGCAGGAACGATCGATGTGAGCCAGGGGTTAATCGATGCCAACCAATTGATTAACCAGAGTTTTTGCCGTGCTGCCGGAGGGAGTGAATTTACGGTAACCGGACGGGGTGGGTTGCCCGAATCCCCCTCTGACTCTTTAAATAACCCCGCCCTCTGGGAAGATTGGCGACTGGAACCGGAATCTGTCCGGGCTGCTGAGCCAGGGGCGGTGGTTAATGTCAGTTCAGAGGCCAGCCCGAGGTTGGTACAGGCCCAGGGCTGGTTCAAGACGGCAGCGGGCCAGGTGGTTTTAACGTCAGAGGCGATCGGGGCTGTCCCCGAGGTTGGCTGGACAGCAGTGCAAAACTGTCAGCCTGGAAGTTAAACGGCGGGCAGAGCTGGAACCAATGGTTGTCTGAGCTGAAGGTAGGCGGTGTAGGTCGTAAAGGAGGGATAGGATGGGCAGGCATGGAAACTGGCAAAAAGCATTCCGCCTGGCAGGACTGAGCCTGAGTGCGATCGCCCTGGGTGCCCATCCGGTGCTGGCTCAGGTGGTGCCTGATAATACCCTGGGTGCCGAATCTTCGAGCCTGAAACCAAATGGAGTGGTTTTGACCCTGCCCGCTACTCTGGTAGAAGGTGGAGCCAGGCGAGGGGCCAATCTATTTCACAGTTTTCAGCAGTTTTCCCTGGGGCCAGGCGATCGCCTCTACTTTGCCAACCCTGGGGGCGTGTTGAACATTATCAGTCGAGTCACCGGAGCTAACCCTTCGACGATTGATGGGACCCTGGGTGTCGATGGGCTGGCGAACCTCTACTTGCTCAATCCCAGAGGCGTGGTGATCGGTGCCAATGCCCGCTTAGACCTTGCCGGAGCGCTGGTTGTCAGTACGGCCTCCGCCCTGCAGTTTGGCAGTCAGGGCAGTTTTAGCGCGATCGACCCCGCAGCTCCGCCCCTGCTGACCGTTAATCCTTCAGCCCTGTTGTTTAATCAGTTCCCGATTGCCCCTATTCACCTTCAGAATGCCGAGTTTAACCTGCTCACTGGCGGCGGGTTATTGGTAGGCGGTGATATTACCTTCGACAGTAGCAAAATTTATAGTGCCGGAACCAATATCGAGTTGGCGGCGATCGCCGCTCCGGCAACGGTGGGTCTGCGAGAGCAGTCTGGCCGATTCACCCTGGAGATTGAGCCGAACCAGTCCCGGGGAGATATTTTGCTGCAGAACCGCTCCATTATCAGCAACACCAATTATGACGGCAACGGTCAAACTCATAGCCAGATTGCTCTCTGGGGAAGGAATGTCACCTTGCAGGGAGGCTCCTACCTGGATGTCAGTGGCTATGCTGGCACCGATGCTGGCAGGGTGGCGATCGATGCCAGGGAGACTGTTTTACTGACAGGGGCAATTCCGGCCCTGAGTTTTACAGACTTCAGTCGTAGTGGTATCTATGGCACCTCCGATGGGATCTGGTGGCAGCAGGGACGGGGTGGAGATGTCACCATCAAGGCTCGCCAATTATCGTTACAGGATGCCGCCCGAATCGATGTACGGGGAGTGGCTGGAGATGGCAGCCTGACTGTACATACCTCAGAATCGATGCAACTGGTTGGCAATCCGTTTCGGAATACCTATGTCCAGATTTTTAGCGGAGACACCAGGGTTAATACGGGTCAGCTCTTGCTGCGAGGGCGGACTCAGATTAACGCTGAAAAATTGACCGTGGATGCCAGGGAGGCGGTGCAGTTGATCGGTACTCCCTATGTTGAGTATCCCGCTCTAAATGTCCTGCTGCAAAATTTGACCGATGCCAGGTTATCTACCGATCGGGGGGCTGAGAGCAATTCCAGGGCAGGGGACATTACGATTAATACCCCGCAATTACTCCTGCAAGATAAGGCTTATATTCTGGCCGGTGGCGGAATTACCGGCATTGGCGGTTCGATTCGGATTAATGCCAGTGATGTGACCCTGACCAATACCCCGGCCAATCGAGTTCTGGCGGCTCCTGCTACGATCTCTACCGCGACCCTTGGGGGGCAGTCTGGCGATATCACGATTTCTACCCGTCGGTTGCTGGTACAAAACGGGAGCGGCATTGCCTCTGGTCTGGGCTCGATGCTGGTAGGCGGCAGCGAAGATTCGGGTCAGGGAGGCAATATGACGATCGCCGCCAGCGAATCGGTGACCGTTGCTGGCAACCTGACTGCTTTCACCCGTACTGGCAGACCCTCCGCAGTTTTCTCAAGTGCCCTGACAACGGCCACTACGGTCGCCGGAAATGCCGGAAATCTGGCGATCGCTACGGCCAGACTCCAGGTCTTAGAGGGCGGCCAGGTATTGACCGACACCCGTGCTGCCGGAGCGGCTGGAACCCTGGCGATCACTGCAACAGAAACCGTAACGGTAGCCGGGGTGGGAGTAGATGGTAGCTCCAGTACCCTCTCTACTCGAACGACTGGCTCGGGCCAGGGCGGCACGATCGCCCTGACTACAGGCCAGCTGCAGGTACAGAACCGCGGCCTGATCTCAACTCAAACTTCTAACTCCGGCAATGCCGGTAATCTGACGATCTCCGCTACCAGGCTGGATTTGCAAAGTGGCGGACAGATCCTGACGGAGACAGCGGCCAGCGGAGATGCGGGCAATCTCACGATCTCGGTCAGGGACGCTATTAATCTAACTGGCACGGCTGATCAGGGTGGCCCCAGCCTGCTCTCGGCCCGAACCCTGGGGTCGGGCAGGGGTGGCGATCTCACCCTGCGATCGGACAGGGTACAACTCTACGATCGGGCCTTAATTTCCACAGAAACCCTAGATAGCGGCAGTGCCGGAACTTTATCCATTGCTGCCAGGCGGGTTGATCTGACCGGTGGCAGCCAGATTCGGACGACGACCGCAGGTGTCCAGAATGCTGGAAATCTGCAACTGGCCGTTGCCGATCGCCTCACTATAGTTGGAACTGATAGTGGATTATTTGCCAACACCCAACCCGGCTCCAGGGGGAGTGGGGGTGACATTGCCATAGTGGCCGGGGTCATTGATATTCTGAATCAGGGACGGATTGCCGTTGATAGCCAGGGGGTTGGAACCGGAGGTAATCTGCGGATCCAGGCCAATCGGTTGCTCTTAGACGATCGAGGCCAGCTCTCGGCTGAAACGGGTAGTAGCCAGGGAGGTAATATTTTTCTGCAGCTGCGCGATTTTCTGCTGCTCCGGCACAATAGTCGCATCTCTACGACTGCTGGCACCGCTGCCGCCGGGGGGGATGGCGGCAATATTTCGATTACCGTCCCAATTCTGGTTGGCTTGCCCAGGGAAAACAGTGACATTACGGCCAACGCGTTTAATGGTCGGGGCGGCCAGGTCACGATCACAGCGGCGGGGGTTTTTGGTATGGTGTTTCGCAGTCGAGCCGATCTGGAGCGCTTGCTCGGTTCGGGGGCTCTTGATCCGGGGTTGTTGCCAACCAATGATATTACGGCGATTTCCCAGGCCAGCGCCGATTTAAGTGGAGCGGTCAATCTCAACCTGCCAGATACCAATCCTTCCCAGGGGGCGATCGACCTGTCCCAAACTCTAGTCGATGCCAGCCAGTTGGTGAGTCAGAGTTTTTGTCGCTCAGCGGGGGGAAGCGAGTTTATCGTCACCGGCCGGGGAGGGTTGCCCGATCCCGCAACGGAGGTTTTGTCTGGCGAGACTACCTGGGAGGATTGGCGACTGCCGCGTAGTACCGAGGAGCCCCGGGGCTCCAGCCCACCTCGATCACTAGAGTCAAACAAGAACGACCCGGTGGCGGTTACTCCCAGGCGAAATCTGGTTCAGGCCCAGGGATGGTTTCAAACCCGGGGGGGGAAGGTGGTTTTGACCGCTGAACCCCTTGATCCTGTTCAACAAATCGACCTGGTGGCCATGAATTGTGGCCAATTCCAGTAACAAATTCAACAATTTTCACCCTTCTGACATACTGTTCAGTCCTTTCTATAGATAGAGCAGTGTCGGGTTTTGGCGAACTATTCTTATTAATTAATATCTTCAAAAGTTCTTTCAATTTAGGCTGTTTTTTCTTCTCAAATCTCTCCTTTTTAAGTCCTTTTTGACGAGTTCTAGTTAGTAAAATGACAAATTTTAGAGAGCGCAAGACTTTCCGTCAGGATCAACAATATGACCAGAATGGTCATCCCATCGATCGAGTTCGTCCTGACCAGGAACATATCGTTGAACGAGACCATATTGTTGAACATCATCCTGTCACGCCAGAACAACGGGTTCATGGGGTAGATCGAGATGTTCATGGTTCTCCCTCCCATCCCGATCTGCGAAGTTCTATCCCAGGCGACCAGATGCGTGTGCCTGTCACCGATCGTCAGGTTGTCGATGATTCCCACGCTGTTCCCCAGGTTTCTGCCGATCATCCCTTCTCTCGGCGGGCTAAATTTAACCAGGCCAACATCCGCGAACGCCAGATTGAAGATCGGGTCATGCAGGAACGGGTTCTGGCGGAACAGCAAAAAATTCGAGATAACGACAATGCAGCCCGTGGTTTGATGACAGGCATCATTTTAACGGGACTGGCGGGTCTGGTAATTGGCACCCTGTTTGCCCTGGGTCAGCAAGATCGGTCGAGGGAGCCCTTAAATCAGCCGATCATCGTTCCTAATACCGCTCCCCAATCCTCGCCCCAGGTCAGGGAACGGGTGATTGAACAGGCAGTTCCAGTTCCCCAGCAAGGTACTACCACTGCACCTCAGAGTTCTGGTTCTACTACGCAACCGACCCCAAACGTCATTATTATTCCCAGCAGTGGGCAATCGGGGACTCAATCCGGTGGCACAGTACAGACAGCTCCCCCGGCTAATACAACGGGTAGTAACACTTCTGGTGGTGCAACCTCGGGTAACGGTAACCCTGGTACTACTACGGGTAGCAGCTCAGCAGCCACCACTGGTACTACCGGTAACACGACGACCTCCGGTGCTGGCCAATAAAAAGCTCTCCTCTCCCTAGCCTCTTCAGGTTTTCTCTGGGTTCTACCCCTCCCCCGTAAGGGTGGGGGGTTTTTCATCGCTTCCTTTCAGCCGGCGATGATGCACCGGAATTTGCATCCAGAACTCTGCTCCCTGACTCGGTTCTGAGGAACATTTTAGAATTCCATGATGTTTGTCAACCACAATCTGGTAGCTAATTGAAAGCCCCAGACCCGTACCCTTGCCCACGGGTTTAGTTGTAAAGAATGGATCGAACAGTTTGGTCAGATGCTCCTGGGGAATTCCAGGGCCATTGTCACGAATGCGGATTATCACCGCTGCGGGGGTATGACTCTGATCGATCGAGTTCGGCACTACTTCCGTCTGAATTGTAATGCGGGCCGGGTTTTGTTCGATTTCTGCCGCCGATCGCTCCTGATTAAATTTATCCAGAGCATCGATCGCATTGCTCAGAATGTTCATAAATACCTGGTTCAGTTGGCCGGCGTAGCACTCGACCAGGGGGAGATTGCCGTACTGTTTCACAACCTCGATCGCCGGATGCCCAGGAGTTGATTTCAGGCGGTTTTGCAGGATCAGCAGGGTACTGTCAATTCCATCGTGAATGCTGACCCGTTTCATATCGGCCTCATCCAACCGGGAGAAATTACGCAAAGACAGGACAATTTCCCGAATTCGATCAGCTCCGATACTCATGGAGTCCAGCATTTTTTGCAAATCTTCTACCAGAAAATCCAGGTCTATTTCTTCGCGGTACGCCTGAATCTCAGAATCGACAGCCCCATACTTGCGATCGTAGAGCTTAATCAGGCCCAGCAAATCCTGGGTGTAGTTCATGGCATGGGGTAGATTGCCATAGATAAAGTTGATCGGATTGTTGATTTCGTGGGCCACTCCGGCCACCAGTTGCCCCAGGCTGGACATTTTCTCCGTTTGAATCAACTGACTCTGGGCTTGCTGGAGTGCCTGGAGCGCCTGGGCCGATCGGCCCATTTCCTGGCGTAACCGCCGCTCGTTGACCGTGACCTGGCCCAGCAGGGCATAAAAGGAGATGGTCAACCGGCCTAACTCATCTTCCCGACTCATTAACTCTTCGCTCTTGGCGCTGGTTTCAGCCAACCGGTTACATTCGTCCATAATTGGCTGCAAACGCTGATTCAACCGGCGCACAAACATGGCGACAACGGCCCCTAGCACCAGAGACACTCCCAGCGCTGCACCGACGGTGCCCCCCAGAGTTACCAGCAATACTGGTCCCAAAACCACCGACTCGGGGACGGCAGCCAGCAGAATCCAGTTGTTGCCGGGGATTTGACGGTAGGCCCAGTAAGACCGTTTGCCCGTGTCATCTTGCCAGAACAAAACCCCTTTGGATTGACCCCGTTGCAGCTTCTGTTGAATTTCCTGCTGGAGCTGACCATAGTTACTGATCTCAGGAAAAGGTTGGAGGTCGATCGCCTGCTGGGGATTTGCGGGGTAGGCGATCAGCTTGCCCTCTGCACTGATCAGGACAAAATAACCGCTGTCTCGCATCACCGGGTTGGCCAGTTTCTGGCTCAAGAAGCCCAGCTCCAGGTCTTGACTCAAAACTCCCAGCAGTTGGTTTTTGTTATTGTAAAGGGGCAGGGCATAGCTGGTTGTGACCAGCCACTTGGGAGGTTCCAGGGTTGTTTCCAGGTAGCGAGTTGGTTCCAGCCACAGCGGTTTTTGCTGTTTGATCGGTTCTGTGAAGTATTTTTCGGTGTAAACCTCTGGTTCCGTTTCCCCGCCTTTGGCCACAATCTGTCCATCGGGTTTACGAATCGCGTAAGGGTAGGCCCGCTGCCGGGTTGGAATAATCAGGCGATTGGTAGGGGGTTGACCAAAGCCCAACCCCGTTCCCAGGGGAGAAGTCTTGAGCGAGCGACGGAGCAGATCGACGTACACGGCCTCCCGTCGCTCCCCTGCCTCGTAGAGGGCAATCACACTATCGGCCACCAGCTTGGTGGAATTTTCAAAGGTTTTCAGGTCGCCTTCTACACTTTCTGCCTTTACCTCCAGGCTTGATAGCAACTCTGCCTGAGACTGCTTTGACATCTCCTGGTAAGAAAGAATCGAGGTGCAGGCTAACCCGACCAGGGAACCCCCTAAAACGGAGAGAAACAGACGAGAACCCACGGAACGCAATAGCGAAAGCTTGCGTTGGGGACGGGGTAAGGAAGTGTCTGTTGCCGTAGACTGCATGTTAGGTCTCCTAGCAGGGGGCAGAAATCGCTGCAAGCCAGTCATAGGGCAGCAGGGAGATGCTCAAGGTCACTCAATCATAAAGGGAACCACACAGAAGTGAGAATCGTTACGGTTCAACTGACGGCCTTAAGCTTGGCAGACCGATCGTAATAGCAAGACAAAATAGAGTCCATGGGTTCTTGACCCGCCGCGATCGCCCCCACCTTATCAATATATTTACGGTCAATCAAATGTTTCAAGGGTTGCTCTACCTGACTGAAGTGAGTCATGGCGGTAGCGGCCTGTTTGTCCCATTCGGGGTAGTAGCGCAAAATATCATCGGGCATCACCCTGGTGCGACTACAGCCCTCTTCGGGAAAGCAGTAAAAAGGCTTGTCCAGATTCAAATAGCCGTAGTCATCTGTGAGTTCTTCCCCCGGTTCAATATCCCGGGTGGCCAGCTCAAATTTGTAGGGGGTGGCGATACAACTGGGCCGGAAACTATGGTTGACGTAGCGGGCAATATCCCAACAGAGAATATAGGCTCCAGTCTCATCGCGGTAGCAATACTTAAGCAGGTTCTCTCGCCTGATTGGGTCAAGGGATGAAATATACAATTCATCAAACTTCTGGTCTAAATCATCCAGAATCCAGGTAATTGTTCCTTTAGGGATAAACTGGGTTGCGAACACACCGTACCCGATCGTTTCGTTGATAAACCGGAGTTCTGTGTGTGGATGCATCATCGCAGTCAATCAAATGAGGGTTACAAGGACAGACCAGACCTGGAAGTAGCAATTTTGACCCGAGCTGAGAGTCAGGGATCAACCCATTGAGTATTCCAGTACGAAACTAGCCTACCCAAAAGGTCGCTCCCTATGTACAAAATATGTGACAGTTACTGAGAAACTTTGCAGTCGCTACCGATTACATCAGCTCTCTGGTTAGTACCCTTCTTCTTCGTATTCTGGCGCTTTTGTTTTTTCTGGAATGTTTACCCGGGGAGCTTTGTAGGTTTTATCTTCCTGATCAGCCCAGGCATCTTCCTCCAGGTCTTCATAATCATCGTCGTACTCATCGTTGGCGTAAGGCTGAGGTTCGGCATACTTGTCATACCGGGTGTCATAGCGATCGCGACCGCTGGCCTCACTCCAGTTATCTTCTTCGTTTTCGTAGTATCGGGGTTCTACCCGCCGTTGCTGTTGCCGCAGTTGCCGAGGTTCGGGTTGTTCCCAGTTGTCGTCATCCCAGGCTTCCTGGATCACCGGTTCTCGCTGCCGTACTGGCGTTGAAATGGGGGTGCGTAGCCCCGTTCCCAGCTGATTATCGGCCCGTACTGGAGCAATATACTCTTCGTCTTCATCCCGTTCCCAGGGTGCCCGCCCAATGCCAAGGCGCTCCAGCACTCCTACGGACAACTGAACCAGGCGCTCTTCCGATCCTTCAAACACGATCAGTCGATCGGGGCCACTGCTGACCACCTGGTCAATGCCCAGTTCGTAGGTGCTAACCACCTGGTCTGGGATCAGAGGCAGACCCAGGGAGGCGATGGTAAGGGAGGTTAACCTGCCGCTATCAATGTCAAACTTAAAGCCCCGGACTTTACCCAGCAGTTCACCGGTTTCGGTAATGACTTCGCAGTTAATTAAGCTGGTGTAGATCTCGGTATCGATATCTTCGATGACATCGTCATCTTCTACCAGGATCACATCCCCAATTTGCCGAATGCTACTCAGCAGCATGGGCTGGGGCGTACCGTACAGCAGATTCGGGCGGAGGCTGAGCGCAACCACTTCCTGCTGGTCAATATCCACCCAGAGCTGACTCACGACCCCGAGCCGTTTGCCAGTTGTGCGGGTAATTACCTGAGTTCCAAGGAGGTCAGAGCGTTGGCGAATTTCTTCAGATGCCATTATGTGCCGAATCCTGATTCACGAATCCTGATCACTATCAAATCATACTGAGGCGCTTTGAGGCATCAAGTCAATGCCCAATACTTGAGTATAGGCTCCCCGGGCCTGGGTTACCCCGATCGTCCGTTGAGCTGACTCAATCATCGGTCGTCGCAAACTGACTACAATAAATTGCGCCTGTTGCGCCTGCTGTTTGATCATTCTAGCTAATCGCTCCACATTTGCCCCGTCCAAAAACATATCTACTTCGTCAAAGGCGTAGAAGGGGGATGGACGGTAGCGTTGCAGGGAAAAAATAAAACTCAGGGCCGTTAAAGATTTTTCTCCCCCCGACATGGAAGCTAACCGTTGCACCGGTTTGCCCTTAGGGTGAGCCACCAGATTGAGGCCTCCATTAAAGGGATCCTGGGGGTCTTCCAGTTGTAGGTGCCCATCCCCATCGGAAAGGGTGGCAAAAATACTCTGGAAATTCTGGTTGACGGCATCGAAGGCTTCTCGAAAAGCCCGTTGTCGCAAGGTTGTAAAGTTTTCGATGCGGAGTAGCAATTCGGTTCTTTCTTCTTCCAGGGTTTTGAGTTTCTGGCTCAGTTCTTCCAATCTGGCCTGGGTGCGATCGTATTCTTCTAAGGCCAGCATATTCACTGGTTCCATGGCCTGCAGACGCTTTTGCAAGGAGCGCAATTCGTACTGTAATCCCGGTAGGTCGATCGTCTCCTCATTGGGAATTTCTGGCAGTGGGTCGGGCAGATCTTGCTGTTGTGCCTGCAGTTGTTCCTCCAGGGCTGCCAGTTCTTGCCGCCGAGTTTGCTGGGTTTCCTGCAATTTCTGCTGTTGCCAGGTCAGTTGCTGTTGCTGGGTCTGTTGTTCTCGCAGTTGGCGCTCGGCCCGATCGCGGGTTTGTTTTTCCACCCCCAGGCGTTGCTCCAGTTCGGCCAGGGCTGCCTGGGTTTCGGTGATTTGGGCCTGCAGGGTCTGACGCTGGAGTTGGAAGGCCGACTCCTGGGTAATACGGTTGGTCTGTTGCGCCCGGTAATCTGTCAACCGCGCCTGGGCCTGTTCCAGTTTTTCCTGACTCCGCTGGCGCTGATTTTCCAGGTCTTGCAGGTGTTGCTCAACGGCCCGCAGAGCCAGTTCTCGTTGATTCAGCTCGGCTTCCTGGGCCCGCAGAGCCATTTGCATCTGCTGCCATTCACTATGGCCCTGGGATTGTTCTAAGTCGGCCAGGGTGTGGCGCAGGTCTTGAAGTTGGGTGTCTTGAACTGGGATTGAAGTGTCTAAGGCATCCAACCGTACCTGGGCGGTGGCTAATTCCTGCTGGTTTTGCAGAAGTTGGGTTTGAACCTGGGCCAGCCCCGCCTCCAAACTCTGCAACTCTTTCTGTACTTGTTCTGATTTCAGTTGTACTTCCCGGTGCTGTTGGCGGGCTTCTACCAGGGCCTGTGTCCGTTCTTTCACCAGACGGGTGGCTCGATGAATGCTATTTTCGCAATGTTCCAGAATCGCTTCGATTTCTTGCAGGCGATCGCGCAGTTCCCTTACTTCTGAGGACTCAGCTACATCGGCGGTGCCAAAATGCAGGGTAGAACGGGAATTGCTGCTACCGCCCGTCATGGCCCCACTGGATTCTAAGAGTTCGCCGTCTAAGGTGACGATGCGGTATTGGCCCAGGTAACGACGGGCCTGACTCAAAGTTTCAAATACGACCGTGGTGCCAAAAACATAGGCAAACACATCCCGGTAACGAGCGTCAAAATCGATCAGGTTGAAGGCGTAATCGACGCAACCGGCCAGCGATCGCAGACCGTTACTGGAAGGAACTCGACCCGACTGAATTTTATTCAGAGGTAAAAAGGTGGCCCGTCCGGCCCGTTTCTGCTTCAACAGTTCGATGCCGGCAGCGGCCACACCGTCATCTTCTACGACCAGATTCCCCATTCTGGCCCCGGCAGCGGTTTCCAGAGCCAATTGATAGCGGGGATCGACCCGCCCCAGGTGGGCCACCAGACCGCAGACACCAGGTAGCCCCAGTTGCAAAATTACCTGGGTGGCATGGGTTCCCTGAGCTTCTTGAATCGCCTGATTCTGGGCTTCCAGCCGATCGAGGCGGCGTTGTTTTTCCCGTTGCTCCTGCAATAGCCGGGTCTGGGTTTCCTGCTGAATTTGCAGTTCTTGCTCGGCGGCAGCCAGACTCTGGGCCAGAGTCTGTACCTGTGTTTGCCGGTCAGCCAGTTGCTCCACCAACTGCGATCGCTGAGTCTGGAGATCGACAATTTGCTGTTCCAGGGTTTGCAGGGAAGTGGTTTGTTCTTGAATTTGCCGTTCTCGCTGGTGAATCCGCTCCTGGAGTTGAGCTTGCTCGGTGCGGAGGGGCTCAAGGGTATTCAGCAGGGTTTCAATCTGGTGGTGTAGCGCCGTTTGTTCCTGTACCCAGGCTTCGGCGCTGGCGGCGGAGGCGCTGGCAGCCTCTCGACTGGTTTCCAGAACCTGACGGGCCTGATCTCGATCGGCCTGTAATACAGCAACGGATTGCAATTTCCTGGTCTGTTCCTGGGCCAGAGTTTCTAAGGTCTGGCGGTGTTCTTGAATTTCCTGTTGGGTTTGGGCCAACCGCAGGGTCAATTCCTGGTTGGCCGCTTGCAAATCTTGCTCCTGGCGTTGCAGTTGACGCAACTCTGCCTCGCGGGTCGCCAGGGTCGATTGCAGCGCCAATTGCTCGTCTTCTCCCAGGGCCCGGACACGGGCATTTAACTGCTCTAACTCGGCCGTTGCTGCTTGAATTTGGCTGGCCAGGGCAGTAATTTGTTCCGTCAACTGGGCTGCTTCCTGGTTACCAAGGGTAATTTGCTGGCGCAGTTGCTCCCCTGCTCTGGCCGCCTGCCGGTAGCGAATTACAACCTCCCACTGTTCTTTAGTTTGTAGTTCACTCCGGAGTTTTTTGTACTTCTCAGCTTTAATCCGATCCTGGGCCAAGCGATCGCGCTGGTCGATTAATTCTTTTTCAACGATGTGATACCGGTCTTCCCGGTCTTTAACTGCGTCTAGCTTTTCTTTGGCCTGGTTAATCTTGCGATCGAAGGTAGCAACCCCTGCCAGTTCATCAATAATTTCTCGCCGTTCCCGGGAGTTCATCGAAATGATCCGAGTTACATCCCCCTGCAGCACAACGTTGTAACCTTCAGGATAAACATGCAGGCGACTGAGTTCTTCATGTAACTCGGTCAGGGTACAGGGTTCGCCATTGATGTAATAGTTAGAAGTATAGGTGCCCTGTTGGGTGACTCGTAGCTTGCGGGTTACACTCCATTCTGTTCGCAAACCCCGACTGCCATTACCGTTGCCGTTGCCATTACCATTGGCAGAATCATTTAATGAGATCCCAGCACCATCCAGATTTTGACCATTGACCTGCCGTTCAATCACATCTTCCAGCAGTTCTGGCTCATCGGACAGATCAAAGGTAACGGTGACACTGGCTTCAACCGTCGATCGTCCCCTGGTACTCTGGGTATGATTCACCAGATCAGGCAAGCGCTCCGCCCGCATCCCCTTAGAACCGGCCAGCCCCAAACAAAACAGGAGGGCATCCAGCAGGTTAGACTTACCAGAGCCATTGGGCCCGGAAACCACGGTAAAACCCGGCAGCAACGGAATTGGGGTTGTGCCACCGAAAGACTTAAAATTAGTGAGTTCCAGGCGTTTAATATACACAGGCTGCTGGAGCCGTAGGGATGAGGAAGGAAATTAGTAGTTCAGTGTAGCGTTTAGATCACCATTTGAGTGGAAATCTCGCCATTCTCTATAGTTAGTTGTAGCATCTTTAGAACAGGTGTTCTAGACTTTAAACGAATTTGCCCGAAGTTTGGCCAGCCTCCTCACCCCTGGTGCCAACCTCCTGACTTACTGGCGTAAACCGGTATCAAAGCGGCTGTGGGGACAGGGGGTGCTGCTGGCCGATCTGACTCGGTTACTCAGGGTACCCCTGCCCCTGCCGCGGAATTCCTGGCTTGCAGGCAATCCCAGACGAAAATTAAACTCCCAAAATTTTACTGTCTGTCTTGAGCAGTTCAGCGATCGCCTGCCTTTCTGCCGGTGGCTGAGAGGGTAGGGCCTGACGGGCATCGGTAATCAACCAATCGAGGGAAGCAGCCTGTACATCGATCGTGGCTCCTGTTTTGTCCACACAGTAGCGACCAAAGACCAGCTTATCGACCAGACGCACCCCTGGCCCCAGGCGGGAGTATTCAAAGATCACACTATTATCGACGGTAGCCCCACTGCAAACCCAGCAGTTAGGGCCAATCATCGTTGGCCCAATAATTTTAGCTCCGTCTTCAATGTGGGTCATGCCCCCGATGTAGACCGGGCCCTGAATGTCTACTTTGTCCCAGTTGACGGCGACATTCAAACCGGTGTAAATGCCAGGGGCAACCTGATGGCCCGGAATCTGAACATTTTTGATTTCGCCCGTTAAAACTCCTCGAATGGCCTGCCAGTAATCGGGTACCTTCCCAATATCGACCCATTCAAAGTCCATTGGGATGCCATAGAAGGGGGCACCCATCTCGACCAGTTTGGGAAATAGCTGGCCTCCGATGTCGTACTCTTCACCGGAAGGAATATAGTCCAGCACCTGGGGCTCAAAAATGTAAATACCCGTGTTGATGCAGTTGCTCAGGGCCTCTTCGACGCTGGGCTTTTCCTGAAAGGCTTTAATTCTGCCCTCTTCGTCGGTGACAACGACCCCGTAGCTCGATACCTCTTCCTGAGGAACTGTTTTCATGATAATAGTCGCGATCGACCCCTTTTCCTTGTGCCACTTCACTGCAGCGCTTAAGTCCAGGTCAATCAGGGCATCGCCGCAGAGAACAACAAAGGTGTCGTCGAAAAAAGGTGAGAAATCCTGAATTCGGCGCATTCCTCCGGCAGAGCCGAGGGCTTCCCCAACCAGTTCCCCATCTACAATTTTGCCTTCAAAGGAATAGGCGATTTGAACCCCAAAGCGCTGACCATCCCGAAAGTAACTTTCAATCTCGTTAGCCAGATGACTGACATTGACCATAATTTCATCGAACCCATGCTGCCGTAGCAGTTCCAGCAAAAACTCCATAACGGGTTTTTGTAGAATTGGGATCATGGGTTTGGGAATAGTGTAAGTAATTGGACGTACACGGGTTCCCTTTCCGGCTGCCAGGATCATGGCTTTCATAGATTTCTGTCTCTCAACACCTTAGCCACTAATTCTAATCAATCAAGTTGGCATCCCTGCACAACCCTTTCTGACCTCTCACTACTCCGATGCTACGCGAATATTAAGACAAGTGGAAGTTAAACTCAGACACTTTTTGTAAAAGTCTGCGAGGTTCAAATATTTCTTTACAAGATCTAAGTATTTATCCGGTAAATCTGTGATATTTCTCAGTCGGGCATGGCCCGTACCGACCAATCTACTAACTCTGAGGGGGCCTGTCCGGATAACAACTGGATCTTCAGGTCACCATAAAATTCCTCTTGGGACAATTCCACCTTTGACTGGGCAGACAGCAGTAGTAGTGCCCAAAAAACTCCAACCCGATCGTGGGTCGCTGCATCAGAAGTGTGGTGTTCGGTGGGAATACTGTCTCGATAACTATTAGTCTGGGCCCAAAACTCTAGAAGTAAATCAAAGTCAATCCAGGCCTGTCCCTGACTGAGATTGGTCCAGTGCTCGATAAAAAACTGCTCCAGGGCAACGGCCATTTCTGACAGGTTTTCCTGGTGCGCTAATTGGGCGATGGCCCGAACGGCCTGGCTGCGTGATTGGGGGCGAGGACGACGAACCCGGGGGCGGGGTACCCGATCGTCCAGTGCTGCCGCGATCGTCTGTAACTGGTCAATCAGTTCTTTCAGCGTGACTCGCCGTCGTTGCGGAGGTTGAGCTACGGCTCGCCGCCGCAGGTGGCGTTCTAAAAAGGGGGGAAGCGCAGTATTGGACAAACCATCCATTTCTAGCAGTTCTGAGTCTTCCCCTGATTCAATGTCCGCCTCGGTTGGTTCTGGTTGGCTGAGACTGTCGGCTTTCAGTAACACCAGCATTGAGGCATAGAGAAAAGCCTGACCAGACTGGGAAAGGGTAGCTTCGTAAGGTTCTCGCCCAGACCCAAGCACCGGAGTGAGATTGCTCAAGAAGCGATCGATTACCTCAATTACTTTGACATCCCAGGGATCTATCTCACCCCGTTCCGCCAGGTCAATAAGGAAGGCGATCGCGTCCTGTGCAAGCGAAAGGGTCATGAAGCAAGACCTATCGGCTAGAAATGCGGGCAAAGTAAACAGCCATCAACCCAATCAACCCCAGGAGAGCCAGAGGCACCCACAAACTCCAGGGATTTAGAGGGGTAATTAGATTGGAAGGTTGCATCTCTGTATGCTAACTCACTTCACCCCATCCCTCATGGTTACTGAGCAAACACCTCAGCATCAGCGTCCTGGACTGTCTCCTGAGCTGCCGGTAAGAGCCGTTGTTGTTCTTGAATTTCGGCCTTGTAGCGTTCAACATCTTCTTCCAACTCTTGAATTCGAGTTTCGCGCACCCGCAGTTCTTTGTTATTGTCCAGAACCTTCTGTAACTGAGCCCAGACGCTAAAGACCCAGGCCAACACGGCTCCAATTCCCATGGCCATGATCAGTTCTACCGAAAGCGGTGCCTGAACCTGGATTCCTTCTACAATTCGGATGACGGCAGGTTCAGTGTTCTCAATCCCAAATAAAACCAGCGCTAAACAGATAACAAAAATGATTACAAAATTGACTTGCCGCATATGTTTTTCCACTTTTGCAAGTAACCGGTGACTGACCAGAAAGCGATCGCTCACGACCGGCTCCGGTCAGACTGACCAAATTAGGCTAATCAAATTTGTAGCAGAGGAAGGAGAAAAATGCGGAATTTATTCAATTGTTTTACAGACTTGACAATTGGACACTGATCTAGATCCGGCAGAAAAGTTCTCTGAGTGGAGAACTTTATTCTATGCTTAAATCAGGACGTTTGTACTGGTTTTATGCGTGCCCGATTAGAAGATCAAATTCTCTTTATCCATCAGGACGATGTACCGGAATATAAAAAACAGGGCTCGGTGGTCAGAAATAGCTACTTCTGGGCTCTGCGATCGATTTCTGCCCGGGCCTACCGAAAACAGGACTGGGAATACGAAGCAGAAGTCTGGTTAGCCTTACAACGTCTGCTGCAAACCTTTGCTGAATCGGGGTATCTCGGTTTAAGCGAAACCATCCTGGAATTCCCCGATGAACAGGCAGAAATTCCGGCCCTTCTGAAACCCGTTGCAACCTGGCGTTAAGAGGGGTTTAGTCAGGCCAAAACCCTCCTGTCAAAAGCCCAAACCGCCATTTGTAGTTCAAGATCCCAAATTAATGAAAACCAAATTTTTAATTTTTGAAAGCGCCGCTTTGCCGCGCTTTCAAAAATTAAGTTCTGGGGTTTATAGCTTTTCCCATGTAAATAAGGTACGGGAAACGGGGTGCAGGGGTGGAACCCCTGGCTGGGGGCGCAGCCCCCATACCCCCCTGTATCTCACTAGCGTGAGAAACGCTGTAGTAAATCCACGATCCTTAGGAGAGGGCAGCCACCGGTCGTTGCAGGTTTACTACTTCGACATCAGGTAAGTCCTTAAACAGGGCTGTACTCAGGTAGCGCTCCCCAAAACTGGGTTGCACCAGCACAATCAACTTGCCCGCGTTCTCTGGCCGTTTACCCAGCTGAATGGCGGCCCATAATGCGGCTCCGGCCGAAATACCTGAAAGCAGTCCTTCTTCCCTGGCTAAACGCCGACTGAGGGCGATCGCGTCTTCATCGGCCACCTTAATCACTTCGTCAATCAGGTCTACTCGTAATACTTGGGGTACGAATCCGGCTCCAATGCCCTGAATTTTATGGGGACCTGGTTGTCCACCAGACAGTACCGGACTGTTGGTGGGTTCAACCGCCACTACCTTAAATTCTGGCTTACGGGATTTTAAAACTTCTGCCACACCGGTTATGGTCCCGCCTGTCCCTACACCCGCGACCAAAAAGTCTACCTGGCCATCCGTATCGACCCAGATTTCTTCGGCGGTGGTTTCTCGATGGACTTTGGGGTTAGCCGGGTTAGCAAATTGCTGCAACATAAAGGCATTAGGTACGGCAGCAGCAATTTCTTCGGCCCGCCGGATAGCCCCTTTCATGCCTTCGCTGCCCGGAGTCAGTTCCAACTGTGCGCCGTAAGCCTTGAGCATGGCTCGCCGTTCCAGGCTCATGGTTTCGGGCATAGTGAGAATCAGAGCATACCCCCGGGCTGCGGCTACCATGGCCAGGGCAATTCCGGTGTTGCCAGAAGTTGGCTCAACCAGAATTGTTTTTCCCGGTTGGATCAAGCCAGATTCTTCTGCGACCTGAACCATGCTGGCTCCAATTCGGTCTTTCACAGAAGCCGCCGGGTTCATACCTTCTAATTTCACAACAATTTGAGCGACTACTCCTTCAGCTTGAGGAATTCGGTTCAGCCGCACCAGGGGGGTTCTACCAATTAACTCCGTAACGTTATTTGCAATGGGCATGACTATTCTCCTGAAACTTGGGGAGGAATTGAGGGGCTTCACCTGCGATGGGGGAGTCTTTACCAGGAATCAGTAGATTAAGCTCCGAAGTAAATTCTGCAAGTGATACTGCTTGGAAACAAACTACTTTCAATGAAGGTCTTCTACCAGGATAATACGTAACTCCGATAGACTTTTTGGATTTTATAAGGATTTAAGGCATTATCAGCTAGATCAGAAGGAGATGAACCCTTAGAGTTAAATCCTGAAGCCTCTTTCGGGACAAAAAGAATTTCTTAGCCTATCTAGCGGCCTGACTCAGTCTCGCTTGGAGCCTAAAATTCGCAGCAATTGATCGATATTATCCAGGTTGCCAACAATCCGCCGTACCGGTAAGGGCCAGGCTTTTACCAGGGTAGGGGTGGCTGAAACCTGGTCTGCCTCGGCTTGCTCTGGATTTTGGGAGACATCAATCACTTTTAAGGTATAGGGCTGGGACAAAGCCTGATCCAGTAACCGATGTAAATTTTGCAGGGTACGTTCGGTGGCAATGCTGGAACCAGAAACAAATAACCGTAAAACATAGCCCTGGGATTCGGGGGAAACGCTGGTCGTTGTTGTAAGGTCTTGACTGGATGCAGGGTAGGGAGAAAGGGCAGGATCGGCCTTCTCATACCGAACAATCAAATCCTGGGGTTCCCAGAGTTGGGGAAACTGCTGCCGATAGGTTGCCAGCACTATTGGGTCACATAGACCCTCCTGGACTACACTGCCACGCCAAACCAGACCTGGGGTACCAAAGATGGCATTGAGCAATGCCTGATGCCTGAGAACCAATAGAGCTGCCTCGGCAGTTGTGTGAACCTGGCGAGTTCTTGGATCGATCCAGCGATCGAGGGTTGCTGTATAGCAGGGGACTAAAAAATGAGGTGGTTCTGATAATCCAAGTAACTCTTGAATCAAGGCACACAAATGTAAATGCCACCGATTTTGCTTTAAGGGATCAATGCAATAAACTACCCCTCCTCCAGGTGTAAATAAAGCAATTCCCTTAAACAGATCAGTGGCACTTGCCGAATTAGCTTGCAAAGTAACTCTGGCTGAATTGGTAGATAAAGGTTATACCCGCCCGCGGAGAGCCTGAGCCATTTCGTTGGGCTTCGGAGACATTTCTAAGGCTACTTCCTCGGTAATACGACCAGCCTCGTATAGTTTGTAGAGAGATTGGTTCATCGTACACATACCGTCGAAGGTGCATCGGGGAATGATCTGCTCGATCTCTTCGATTTCACCTCGCCGAATGTAGTCTTTAATGGCATCCGTATTGATCATGATGTCATGGAAGGCAGCGCGTTTTCCATCCGTTGTACGGCATAACCCCTGGGAAATTACAGCTACCAGGGATTCTGCCAGGGATATCCGCATGGGTGCCTGCTGTTCTGGTTCGTACAGGTTGAGGATCCGCTCGATCGTCTTGACGGCGCTGTTTGTGTGCAGGGTTCCCATAACCAGGTGCCCGGTCTGGGCGGCTTTGAGGGCGGTGTTGACCGTTTCCTTATCCCGCATTTCACCCACCAGAATCAAATCTGGATCTTCCCGTAGAGCTGCCTTCAAGGCGTTATCAAACTTACGGGTATGCATTCCTACTTCCCGATGCTTGATCAGCGACTTTTGACTCTTATGAACGAATTCAATCGGGTCTTCAATGGTAATGATGTGCTTTGGCATCTCCTTGTTGATGTAATCAATCATGGCTGCCATCGTCGTAGATTTACCTGAACCCGTCGGCCCTGTTACCAGGATTAAACCCTTGTGGTAATGGCAAATATCTTTGAAAACTGGAGGTAAATTGAGCTGCTCAACCGTCAAAATTTTCAGCGGAATTAACCGCAAGACCATAGCTGGGCCATGGAGAGAATCAAAGATGTTGATCCGAACCCGGGCATACTCATACTGAGTTGCACCGTCAAAATCGAGAGTTTCTTCAAACTTACGGATGTCGTCGTCTGTCAGAATTTCTCGCAACCAGCTGTAAAATGTTTCCTTATCGACCACCGGCCAATCGGTCAAATCCATTTCACCACGGTTGCGAAACCGGGGAATTTCTCCGACTCCTAAGTGAACATCGGAGTAGCCTTTGTCGTAGGCAATCCGAACAATCTCCGCCAGGGCTGGCATACCATTGCTCAAACCCCGGGCATTTGCCGGCATAGAGGGGGGAGTACCTGCTCGTGGAACTGCCGCCGGAGGTGGTGTTTGAGGTGTCACCATGGTATGGGCGACGGAAGTTGGGGGGGCGGCATGGGAAGATACCACCGTCGGTGGAGAAGCACCTACTGGCTGGGAAGATACCATGGTCGGCATAGAAGGCACTTGCTGAGGATTAGCAACGGTGGCCCCTCCATTCGCGTTGCTCCGGGCCGGTGGCGGTGGTGCTGGTGGAACCCGGGGAGGGGGAGGTGGCGAACTGGGAGGGCGCTGTGTGTCTGTCATAGTGCTATTAGTTTACGACCGCGGCAGGAGGCGAACTCTGGTACTTTAGTAAAAAGCTTGTTTGTGACCGACTCAGGAAACCATGCCTGCAACATAACATAGACAGTTGCAGAAGTCATAAAACTCTACATTGTGTCTGCGTTTATTCCAGAAAGCAAAAATGATCTGAGACTATCTGGGACTCAACTTTCTCTCTACTAAAATAGCAGAACCCTATTCCTAGTAAAGTTTTCCCTAAACTTTCGTTTGCTCGATCGATATCAATAAACTTTTGTAGACGATTGTGTCTGGCGGTAATAATTAGAGCTGCAAAGACTTTTAGCTTTTTCAACTCTGAAGAGATGTTTGTCGGTCTGGCAGAATTCTAAAGCTATAAGTAAGGTTAATTGTTATTGAGTAGTGCGATAGAAAATTCTAGTTTTAGCCTGAAAGGTCGAAAGCATGTCTGATACGCCAACCCCAAACACTGCAACCTGGTACATCATCAAACAGGCTGACGGTCACTGTGACATTCTCTCTGTTTTAGAGGGACAAGCTTTGCCTGACTCAGAAACCACTTCAGAGCAATGGGGGCCCTTTCCTACCCCAGGCATTGCGATCGCCAAACGGGTTGGCTTGATTCGGTCGGGTAAATGTCGTCCGGCTTAGACGGGCTCAGAGGGGCAGGATATAAAACTTCGGCGATCGCACAAAGAGCGGCCAACCTGCCCGAAACCCCTGACTGTCACTAACCTTGGTCAGAAACAATCAGGGGTTGATGTTTCAGGATTTGGGTTCAATCCGGCCCGGTTGCTGCTGGGCTTTGATCTGCTGCGTTAATACCTCAAGGGCTTTGGCGTACTGGGGGTCAGCAGAGGTGCCAATTTTATCGCGATCGCGGCTCAGAGCCTGCCTTTGCTCGTCACTCAGCTTTACCTCGACATCGGGTTGTATCCCGTTTTTGTTGATATCCCGGCCACTGGGGGTCAGATATTTGGCGATCGTCACGGCCAGTCCAGAGCCATCTCCTAAGCCCCGCACCGATTGCACCAGCCCTTTACCAAAGGTTTTGGTACCTACCAGAACGGCTCGTTTATTGTCCTGCAACGCACCGGACAGGATTTCGCTGGCGCTGGCTGATCCACCATCCACCAGAACGACCAGAGGCTTATTAGTGAGGGAACGATTATTGGCCTGTTCACGATCTTGTTCACCCTGGCGGTTGACCGTGGAGACGATCGCACCTTCCTTCAGCCACATCCGGGCAATTTCAATACTGGTGAAGTAGGAACCGCCGGGGTTCGAGCGCAGATCAAGAATGTAGCCATTCACCTGCTGCTTCTCTAAGGATTGGATTGCTTTACGCATATCAGCCGGAGCATTGGCATTGAACTCGACCAACCGGATATAGCCAATTCCGCCTCCAGAGCTATCTTTTTGATAGCTGGAGCGGACGGGATGAATTTCAATACGGGCCCGTTTTAAGTTGAAATCGAGGGTTTTGCCTTCCCGTTGGATGGTTAAGGTGACCTTGGTGCCAGCAGGGCCACGAATCAGGCTGACTGCCTTATTAACATCCATGCCTTCGGTCGATTTGCCATCAATCTGGGTAATGATGTCTTTTGCCAGGATGCCGGCGGCAAAGGCGGGAGAATCTTCGATCGGGGCGATCACCGTCAATTTTTTCGTTTTTTCGTCAGCCGCCAGCTGAATCCCAACTCCGTACAGTTCCCCAGAGATGGAAATCTGCATGTTTTTATATTCCTGGGGATCCATGAAGCGGGTGTAGGGGTCTCCCAGCTTCTTGACCATCTCCCGAATGGCTTTGTAGGCTTCGTCTTTGTCTTTATAGGAGCGGTTTAAATAGTCGTTGCGAACTGACTTCCAGTTGACCTGATTGAAGTTGCCATCAACGTAGGTACGGTCAATGATTTGCCAGACTTCATCTACGACCTCTTTGGGGCTATCGCGTAAAAAGGCTTGGCCCCTCGCCAGGTGGAGCCCCGCCCCCGTTACGGTAACAGTGGTAACAGCAAGTGCAGTTGCACCCAGAACAAGCCCACGTGTTGCGATTCCCATAGTGCTGAAAAGAAGAGATGGAAAATAATTATGCTCAATCTAGCACAGGCGATCGAAAGGCGTGAAAAGCTCAGAGATAAAGGATAAAAGCGATGGGATGAAAGAAAATTCTATCTTTCATCCCCCTTTTGCCCTTTAAGGATCGACCCAAAGACCGTCTGACTTGATTAAGTTAATTAGCTCGGCTACCCCTTCGGTTTCCGGAACTTTTTTGATCTCTTCCCGCCCCCGATAAAGGGAAATAAACCCAGCCTGTTTGCCAACGTAACCATAATCGGCATCGGCCATTTCGCCAGGGCCGTTGACGATACAACCCATGACAGCAATGTTTAACCCGGTCAGGTGTTTGGTTGCTTCCCGGACTTTGTGTAAGACTTCTTCCAGGTTAAACAGCGTCCGACCGCAGGAAGGGCAGGCAACGTACTCTACCATGGTCCGGCGCAGCCCCAGGGCTTGCAGGATGCCGTAACAGACCGGAATTTCTTTTTCTGGAGCTTCTGTCAGGGAAACCCGGATGGTGTCACCGATGCCTTCAGCCAGCAGGGTGCCAATTCCGGCGGTAGATTTGATCCGGCCATATTCTCCGTCGCCGGCTTCGGTTACGCCCAGATGCAGGGGGTAATCCATACCCAGCTCATTCATACGCTTCACCATCAGGCGGTTGGCGGCTATCATCACCGGAACCCGGGAGGCTTTCAGAGAAATTTCCAGGTTGTAAAAGTTGAGGGATTCACAAATTCGGATGAATTCCAGGGCAGACTCGACCATGCCCTCTGGGGTGTCTCCATAGGTGAAGAGCATGCGCTCTGCCAGCGAACCATGATTTACCCCAATCCGCATGGATTTATTTTGATCTCGTAAAGAAACTACCAGGGGTTCCAGGGTTTCTCGAATTTTCTCGCCAATTTCATCAAATTCTGTCTGAGTGTACTCGGTGCGATCGGCCTTAGGTTTTTCAAATACGTAAAGACCCGGGTTGATCCGAACGTTATCAACGTAATTGGCAACTTCCAGGGCAATCTTCAGGCCGTTGTGGTGAACATCGGCAACCAATGGCACAGGCTTGTAGGTTTTGAGCAGGCGATCGCGAATCTCTTCCATCGCCTTGGCGTGGGCCATGCTGGGTACGGTCACCCGGACAATCTCACACCCGATCTCATGCAGGCGGCGAATCGCTGCCACCGAACCCTCAATATCCAGGGTGTCTTCGTTGATCATGGATTGTACAGCGACCGGGTAGCCACCTCCGATCGTGATGCTGCCAACGGGGACAGGGCGAGTTTTGCGGCGCTGGATGGAGGTGTCCGAGGCAGGGCTGGAAGCCGGTTGAGCGGCGATCGGGTTAGGCAGAGTTTGCATACCTGGTTAAAGAGTGGCGGTAACAGCAAGGTTTTCTCTGTTTCCCAGATTGCCACAGAAAGGCACCTTTTGCGGTAAGAAGGGAGAAAATCTGACTGAATAAGGTCAAATTCTCAGAAAAAATAATCTGTACAGGCAGTATGCAAACCTGGCCAACAAACGCAACGACGTTTTATTAAACGTTCCAGTTGGAGTCTCTGACCCGGAATGAGAGCGCAATCAGGCCCGTTGACCTGCGCCGTTCCCTTCTTCCCTGGGTTTGGCCTTGTTCACTTTCAACTGCCGACCCATCCACTCAGCCCCATCCAACTCTGAAATGGCATTGTCTTCCTGGGCATCTTCTTCCAGTTCGACAAAGGCAAAACCACGCATTCGGCCGGTTTCGCGATCGGTGGGTAAGGCAATCCGTTTGACGGTGCCGTACTCAGCAAAGACTTCTGTCAGGTCTTCTGCGGTTGCCCGGTAAGAAAGATTTCCAACGTAAATAGTCATGGGTGATAGGAGTGAGAAGCGACGACCAAAATTTTTGTAAGCAGCTGAGGCAGTTAGCCTGCCGAAAATTCGGCTTACGTGGTGATAACACACTCAATCCTGTTGATTCTGAAACCTTAGATACTTTGGTAGCCCTGACTATCTGCATTGATTGGCTAACCTGGTCAACGGTCACTGGCCAGAACCCCTGGGTAGCGTGCTCAGAGCAGGTCAGAGCACGCTACCCAGAGCAGAGGCCAGCCCTCATCCCAGACTTCTATCTATTGTGGGTGCGAAGAACTTAAATGTCTGGGCAACCTAGTCGATCGAAATAGTTTGAGGCCCACTGCTCTTACCATTTTGCACTTCCCCTGGAGCCGCAGATACAGAAATACCGGCCTGCTGGTCAAGCCAGCTCTTGACCGGATCATCGGTCAAGTTGAGTTTGAGCAAGCCAGAAAATAACCCCCCGAAGAACGCAGCGGGTTGTTGGGAAAGTTCTTTCCAGATTGGCATCAATTCATCAATAAACATGGTCAACCTCCTCGATTTTCCCGCGATCGTAGCGTGGTTAAGCGAATTGGGGGAGAGGCAAACAACCGTAAAACTGAGGAAAATTGACTTGAGACAGCCAAAGTAATTCCTGGAGGAACTATGGAGCGGGTGTTAGAACCAGAGGTAATGGATACCTGGGAAGAGTCTGTTGCCTATGATGCCATGGACTTTGAGGCGGTGAATCGAGCCTTTGCCGAGCTTGCCCTGACCCTGGCCCCGGCCACCGGTCGGGTGTTGGATGCAGGTACCGGGACAGCTCGCATCCCGATTTTGCTCTGTCAGATGAGCCCTCGGCTGGAGGTAACGGGTATTGATTTGTCGAAAAATATGCTGCTGATTGGCGAACAGAATGTGCAACGGGCCAATTTGCAAATCCAAATTAAATTGGAATACGGCGATGCCAAACAGTTGCACTACCCGGATGGTCAGTTTGATCTGGTGATTTCTAATAGTTTGATCCATCATTTGCCCGATCCCCTGCCGTTTTTGCGGGAACTTAAACGGGTTCTAAAACCCCAGGGAGGAATTTTACTGCGGGACTTGCTGCGTCCCGCTGATGTGATTACGGTAGATGCCCTGGTAGCCGGGATTGGCCTTGAATACGATGCCCATCAACGCCAGCTCTTTCGAGATTCTCTCTGTGCCGCATTTCGTCTGGAAGAAATCCGTGGATTACTAGAACAGGCCGGTTTAAGGGATGTCAGGGTCTACCAGTCGAGCGATCGCCATTGGACCGCAGAACGGGCCTGGAGCTAGGATTGCAAATTAATTAAAACCAAGTTTTTAATTTTTGAAAGCGCGGCTCAGCCGCGCTTTCAAAAATTAAGTTCCGGGTTTTATTAAACTCACGCTCCTAGTGTTCAAACAGATTTGGATATTGCAACAGATCCAACTGGGCCATGACTGGAATGCATTGGAAACACTGGTGGGCCAATTCCCAGCGGTCTTCCCGCTCCAGCATGGCCTGGAGTTTTTTGCGGGCGCTGATCAAATAACGAACATCGTTGGCGGCGTAGCGCAATTGTTCTGGGGAAAGGTTAGCCGCGTTACCCCAATCAGAGCTTTGAGCAGTTTTATCGAGCTCAACCTGCTCCAGTTCCTGAATCAAATCTTTCAACCCATGGCGCGGGGTATAGGTGCGGGCCAGCTTACTGGCAACTTTTGTGCAGAACAGAGGTGCAACCTGGATGGCCAGGTGATGGCGCAGGGTGGCAACATCAAAGCGGGCAAAGTGAAAGACTTTGAGTACGGTCTCTGCCTCCAGCAGGCATTGCAAATTGGGAGCAGCCGTTTGACCCCGGACAATCCGGATAACGGTCACATGATCGAAGGGATCACAGATTTGTACCAGACAGAGACGATCGCGATGGGGGAGTAACCCCATAGTTTCCGTATCAACTGCGATCTCATTTGTCCGTAAATATGCAGTCAGTTGTGCCTCTGACAAATCTTGCTCACAAATCTGAAAATCTTGCAACTCCATGCCAGTTTCTCCCCATGATTTCTTCACCCCTCAGTCCCAGCCCTTCCTATGCAGATAGAATTATCCTGTTCCGGTAAACCTGGGAAGCATTGACCAGGCTAGCGCAAGATCTAAATGCTGGAGATGAGCGAATTTACGGACGTAGGCCGCAACTTTGTTTCTTAAACTAGAAATAAAACCAGTTTCGGGCACTGCATCTGCAATTCAACGTTGTCTCCTGACATCTTTCGGGTTTTTTGATTCCCTAACCCAGCCTAACTAAAATGCCCTCCCTTACCGATACCGGGATGCCAGATACCTCAACCGGTTTGTCCATGTCCTACTTAGATTACATTGTGGGTGCAGCTATTTTTGATTTGAATGGCTTGCCCAAGGAGTATTTCACAACGTCAGATACGGGCAACATGAGTTGGGTGCAAACTATTTTTCAAGCCTTAGGATTGAGATCGCTGTTGATGTCTTCCCTGCAACTGGAAGGGTTTCACCATGTCACGATTCATGGAATGGATTACTGTGCCGTTGTGGTTAAGCAAAAATCCCACTACACTGCGCTGCTAGTACAACAGGGTGAAGAGGCAATTACCGAAGCATTTATTCAATGGGCCCAAAACTTTCAGCCCAGTCAACTCAAACAAGACCCCCGGTTTCATATTGCCTGATGGCCGGATTGGGGGCCCGTCCTTTACCTCATGCTACGATCGCTCCTTCTGTTTCGACCTGCAATACCTGAACATTGGCCTTAATCCCTCCGGCGGCCCAGGTAGTCGTCAGGGCGCTACGAATTGACTCGGCAGCGGTAGCACTGGCCAGGGTTAACAGGGTTGGCCCTGCCCCACTGATCACGACTCCGTAAGCTCCGGCCTCCAGGGCGGCTTCTCGAACGGCTGCGTACCCTGGGATTAACGATTCCCGGTAAGGTTGGTGAATTCGGTCTTGCAGAGCAGCCCGCAGCCACTCTACCCGGCCTGTTTCTAACCCCCGCAGCAGTAGACCCAGGTGGGCTGCATTAAAAATGGCATCGGCCCGACTGTAGTTGGGAGGTAAGACCTGACGGGCGGCCTGGGTAGAAAGTTCAAAGTCGGGAATGGCCACGATCGGGACAATGGTGCTGTGCCATGGTACTTCACAGATTTCCCAGGGGGTCTGGAGGCCGGTAGCGGCCAGACGGCAACCCCCAATCAGGGCCGGGACTACGTTATCGGGGTGGCCCTCCAGGTCGATCGCCATTTGCAACAGGTCGTCGGTTGTGAAGGGTGCCCCGGCCAGTTGGTTGGCTCCCACCAGGCCGCCCACAATGGCCGTGGCCGAACTGCCTAAACCCCGGGTCAGGGGGACATGCAGTTGAATATCGAGCTGGATCGCCGGAGGCTCTTGCCCCAACCGTTCATAGACCTGACAAAAGGTTTGATACACCAGATTGTCGGCAGTTGTTGAAACCCGTTCTGCTTCTAAACCGGTGGCCGTAATGACAATACCCGATTGCCCTGGGGACAGGGGGGAAAAGGTAAATTGATTGCGTAGAGACAGGGCCGCCCCCAAACAATCGAAACCCGGCCCCAGATTGGCCGTGGTGGCAGGCACACTAACAGTAATACTGGACACTGGATTACCTGAATGAAGCAAACCTATTCATATTGCCGTGAAGCTTAACCCGGGGCAAGGGAGGAAGCTCAAATTCTTGATCAATAGCTGGCATCCAAATCAAAAAGCTTCAGAACTAAGTTCTGAAGCTCAAAAGCCCGTGACGAGGATTGAACTCGTGACCTCACCCTTACCAAGGGTGTGCTCTACCACTGAGCCACACGGGCTAATAAGAGTTAAAACTTCTTACCTTGATCTTATCTCAGATCTGCAAGAGGCAAAACTCTTAAGTTGTTCCGTGGATGGGCCGGGCTAGATTCGAACTAGCGTAGGCATAGCCAGCGGATTTACAGTCCGCCCCCATTAACCACTCGGGCACCGACCCGCTCACCCACGGGAATTAATAGTAGCACAGCCTGTGGGGCGAAATGCAATCAAACTGAAAATATTTTTTTTAGATTTTCCAGAACCGGCTCCTGGAGCCGCCGGAACTGTTTGTCTGGCTGACTGAACGAATTTTTTCGGGGGTGAGTAGGGCCAGGGGTTGGCCCCAAACCTTGCAGAATTAACCCCAGGGTGGCGAAGTTTGACTATAATCACCCCATTCCAATCCTTGCCTCAGGGCTTGCTATGACCTTCATTTCCTTCACCTACGCGCTGTTTTTGCTCAGTGTGATTGGTATTTACTGGTCGGTGCAGCAGCACTGGTTTCGTATGTGGGCCTTACTGGCGTCCAGTGTCGTCTTTTATGCTTCCCTGCAACCGCAGTACATTCCGCTCTTGTTTGCCGGTACCTGGATTACCTATCAGTTAGGGCAGGCGATCGCCCTCCCCCCCGATTGGCGGCAGGAAGACTGGCAATTTGCCCAGCAGGATTGGAACCGCCGTCGCCTGAAATTGTTAATCCTTGGCATTGGCCTGAATGTGCTGCTGCTGTTTGGGTTTAAGTATGTGCCCTTTGTTTTGTCTTCCGTTGGAGGGGTGCTGGGCTTAACCGAGTTAGAGGCGACCGCTACCTGGGCTCGATCGAGTATTCTGGCTCCCCTGGGTCTGAGCTTTTTTTGCTTTGAGTGTATTGCTTACCTGGTCGATGTTTACCGGGGGACACCGGCCTGCCGCCAGTTTCTCAATTTTGCTGCCTACAAATTGTTCTTTCCCAAACTGATCAGTGGGCCAATTACCCGTTACCAGGCCATGATGGCTCAGACGACTGAACCTACTCTCCCACGGGCCGATCGGGTGGCGGAAGGGCTATGGTTGATCGCCTGTGGAGCGGTCAAGAAAGGTCTGCTGGCTGACAACCTGGGAATCTTGGTAGACCTGAGTCTGCAAAATATGCAGCGGGCCGGCAGTAGCGATTTGTGGCTGGCTATGGTTGCCTATGGCTTTCAGCTCTACCTCGACTTTAGCGGTTATGTCGATATGGCCCGGGGGAGCGCGATTTTGCTGGGTTTCAATCTGCCCCAAAACTTTGACTTTCCCTACTTCAGTACGAGCATTGCCGACTTCTGGCGACGCTGGCACATGACCTTAGGTGATTGGTTACGCAATTATCTTTACTTTCCCTTGGGAGGGTCCCGTCAGGGCTTGGGACGCACCTGCTTGAACCTGATGATTGTCATGGCGATCGCCGGAATCTGGCATGGAGCGGCCTGGGGCTTTATTGTTTGGGGTCTGTTGCATGGGCTGGCCCTGGTGGTGCATCGGCTGACGGACCGGTTAAGTAATCAAACACCCTGGCTCCAGGCTTTCTGGCAGAGTTTTCCCGGGGTGATTCTGGCCTGGTTGACTACCCAACTGATGGTCTTTGTCGCCTGGATTTTCTTCCGGTTGCCCAATTTGAAGGATTCCTGGTTGGTGGTACAACGGCTCTGGGGCCATAGTGCGGATGCCCAATTTAGTCAAAAGGTCTACCTGGAAGCGTTTGGCCTGGAACCGTTGCAGATTACGTTTCTGTTGCTAACCCTGGTGGCTCTGATGGGGATAGCCTTCACCCTGCAACGGGTGCTGAAACTGCAGCTCAACTGGCCGGTCAAGTTGTTGCTGGTACCGACCTGCCTGTTTGCGGTCTGGTTACTGAAACCGGAGGGAGCCCTGCCTTATATCTACTTCGATTTCTAGGATTGGCAACAGGATGGTCAACCATTACTCGGCTCTGGCTGACTCTGGGAGGGCGATCGCCCTGCAGGCCAGGGATGCCCGAACCCAGGAAACTTCCTGAATTGACCACCGTCATGATCCAAATCAGCTTACAGGAACCAGAACTTTGACGAAAGCAATCATCGCAGGCAGCAGCTTCCTGGCAACCCTCCTGACCTCAGGTCTGGTGGCAGGTTCTGCCCTGGGGCAATCTGCGCCCGGGCCTCTGTCTGCACCCAACGTTAAAATTACCGTCGATCGCCAGCAGGGCACCTGCCCTAAACAGGTTGGTTTGTGGTGGTTTGTGTTGCCTTACGAGGGCGGTGCTGAACATACCGTTGTGTTTGACAGTCTCGCCTTTGCAGACTCCAGCAAGCTGGTGTCATCGACCAAACAAGTCACGGAGTTTGTTGCCCCGCTACGCAGTAACTATGCCTCCTGTGTCGGGCGAACCCGTGCCACGTCCTTCCCCTGGTACAGTGTGCAGTTCCGCAATAAGCAAGCCTACTTTCGGGTGGACTTACAGAAGACTGGGGCTCCCTTTACGGAAATCAACTACAGGACGGTGGCCGCGTCTCGTCCCTTTGTGCGCTGGGCGATCGCAGACTAGTGTTGCAAACACTAAATTGTGCAACATGGGGGAGTGGGGGTTTCACCCCCTCCACCCCCTGCAATACTTTCGTTTTGCTGTACTAGATTATCCCTCGCCGCACTGGCCCCGTTGCCGTAGCAGGTGGTCGCACAGCACCAGCGCTACCATGGCTTCTACCATCGGAACGGCGCGCGGTAGAACGCAGGGGTCATGGCGACCCTTGGCAGCCAGGGTGACTTCTTCGCCATCCCGGGTGACGGTTCGTTGTTCTTTACGGATAGTGGCCGTGGGCTTGAAGGCTATCCGAATCAAAATATTTTCGCCGTTAGAGATGCCGCCCTGGACTCCTCCAGAGCGGTTGGTCACCGTCCGGATATTGCCCTGGTCATCGGTATAAAACTCGTCGTTGTGTTCACTACCGGTCATCAGGGTACCGGCAAACCCAGACCCGATCTCAAACCCTTTGGTGGCCGGCAGGGACATCACGGCCTTGGCCAGGTCAGCCTCCAGCTTATCGAAGACAGGCATGCCCAGACCCCGGGGTACCTGGCGGGCAACACACTCTACCACTCCTCCGATCGAGTCTCCTTCTTTGCGTACCTGTTCGATCAGGTCAATCATCCGTTCTGCCGCTTCTGCATCCGGGCAGCGGGTGATGTTGCTCTCTACCTGCTCCAGGGTGACCGTCTCTGGATCAACCACCCCTTCTAAATCTTTGATCCGTTTGACGTAGGCAATAATTTCTACGCCAAAAGCCTGGTGCAAAATCTTCTTGGCGATCGCCCCGGCCGCTACCCGCCCGATCGTTTCCCTGGCGGAAGAACGGCCCCCACCCTGAAAATTGCGAATGCCGTACTTGGCATCGTAGGTGGCATCGGCGTGGGAAGGACGATACTTGCTCGCCATCTCATCGTAGTCCTGGGAACGCTGGTCTTTGTTGCGTACCAGCAGGGCAATCGGAGTGCCCAGGGTTTTACCTTCAAATACGCCGGAAAGAATTTCACACCGATCGGCCTCGTTGCGGGGAGTAGTAATTTTGCTCTGCCCCGGACGACGGCGATCGAGTTCAAATTGAATCTCTTCTAGAGAAATTTCCAGTCGCGGTGGGCACCCATCAATTACGACCCCGACCCCGCCACCGTGAGACTCACCGAAGGTAGTAATGCGGAAAAGATGTCCAAATGTGTTGCCCATGACCTGTCGCTGGAAGATTTGCAAATTGCGATCGTAACTCAGAACGCTGTCGATTGCTCTGGGGACGGCAGAGATCTCCTTGAGTCAGACCCTGGGGGATAGCAGAAAAAAGCGCCCTGACATTCAGGGCGCTTTTCAAAGGTACTAAAACTAAGGGTTAGCTCAATCAGCCGTTGATGGCAGGAGCCTGCAGAGCTACAGGAATCGCTGCATCGCTGGCCAGATCCAGCGGGAAGTTGTGAGCATTCCGCTCGTGCATGACTTCCATCCCCAGGTTAGAGCGGTTCAGAACGTCAGCCCAGGTGTTGACTACCCGGCCCTGAGAATCCAGCACTGACTGGTTGAAGTTAAACCCGTTCAGGTTAAACGCCATGGTGCTGATGCCCATTGCAGTGAACCAGATGCCCACAACCGGCCATGCACCCAGGAAGAAGTGCAGAGAACGGCTGTTGTTGAAGGAAGCATATTGGAAGATCAGGCGACCGAAGTAGCCGTGAGCCGCCACGATGTTGTAGGTCTCTTCTTCTTGACCGAACTTGTAGCCATAGTTCTGAGACTCAGTCTCGGTGGTCTCACGCACCAGAGAAGAAGTCACCAGAGAACCGTGCATGGCGGAGAACAGAGAACCACCGAAGACACCGGCTACCCCCAGCATGTGGAAGGGGTGCATCAGAATGTTGTGCTCAGCCTGGAACACGAACATGAAGTTGAAGGTACCGGAGATACCCAGGGGCATGCCATCGGAGAAGGAACCCTGACCGATCGGGTAGATCAGGAACACTGCGGTTGCAGCTGCCACAGGAGCAGAGTAAGCCACGCAGATCCAGGGGCGCATACCCAGGCGGTAGGAGAGTTCCCACTCGCGGCCCATGTAGCAGAACACGCCAATCAGGAAGTGCAGCACAATCAGCTGGTAAGGACCACCGTTGTACAGCCACTCATCGAGGGAAGCGGCTTCCCAGATGGGGTAGAAGTGCAGACCAATGGCGTTAGAAGAAGGAACAACCGCACCAGAGATGATGTTGTTGCCGTAGAGCAGAGAACCTGCAACGGGCTCGCGGATCCCATCGATGTCAACGGGAGGAGCGGCGATGAAGGCGATGATGTAGCAGATGGTGGCAGTCAGCAGGGTGGGGATCATCAGAACGCCGAACCAGCCTACATAAAGGCGGTTGTCGGTACTGGTGACCCACTCACAAAACTGATCCCAAAAACTGCCGCCTTCGCGACGTTGAATGGTTGTAGTCATAGGTTTAATGAGTGCGAAAAACTACAGGAATTTCCGTAGCCAAAAGATGAATCGTAGGTATGATTTACCTGACCTCATAATATTTACATTGGTTTTCATTTTTCCAGGGCTTGCAGTTAATTTTTGTCAAGCTTGTCTTTGTCTTTCTTTACGTTAATTTCCTGTCGGATCTACCGCTTGGGAAGTCTAAAAGCTATAAGGTAGTTGAGTTGCAGGTCAAATTTGGCAACGTTAACGGCTTTTCCTCTCTTAATATTTGATCATCAAATTTTGAAGGTATAGAATTTACCTTTTTCTTAATAAGCCGGCAAAGGACGGTTGATTCACTCTAGACCCTGCTAAAACGACTATTGTTTTTGTTGAAATTGTAAATAATTGCAACTGTACGGATATATTTCTTAATTGAAAAACGATCAAAAATCGATGGGTTTCTTCACATTGGTTCATCCATTTCAAGCTCTGCTCTATAGATTGATACAAACCCCTTTATTTCCCTGGTGTTTATGCTTCGAGAAAGCGGAATAATCGCTTTAGAGGCATGGCAAAGTCAGGGTTGTGAATAGTATTCGACAGTTGAATAGTCAGTTAAGAATTGAACAGCAATACCGCCGAATTCAACAGGAGTTAATTGGCGGCACGATCGCCCTGGGAGGGGTGTTTTTAATTGGTAGTAGCTGGTACCACCTGGTAGAAGGTTGGCGCTGGCTGGATGCGGCCTACATGACCATGATCACCCTGGCCACGGTCGGGTTTATGGAAGTGAACGAACTGGGGGACCGGGGCCGCATGTTTACGATCGCCCTGATCCTGATGGGAGTTGTTACGATCGGCTATATCGTCAACCGATTTACGGAGGCGGTGATTCAGGGTTATTTTCAAGCAGGATTACGCCTGCAAAAACAACGACGCTTGATGGAATCTCTCAACGACCACTACATCCTCTGTGGCTTTGGCCGCATGGGCCGCCAGATTGCGGCGGAATTTCAGTTAGAAGGGGCGGCCTTTGTCGTGACCGATACGGAGTTAGAACCCATTCAGACCGCCGAAGAATTGGGTTATATTGCCCTGCAAGGGGATGCCACCCTGGATGAGACCCTGCTGCAATTGGGGATAGAGCGGGCGACCTGTCTGATTGCGGCCCTGCCCTCCGATGCCGAAAATCTCTATACCGTACTGTCTGCCAAAACCCTGAATGCCAAAATCCGGGCGATCGCCCGGGCCAGTACGGAAGAAGCCGTACAAAAGCTGCAACGGGCCGGGGCCGATGCGGTGATTTCTCCCTACATTACCGGTGGTAAACGGATGGCCGCCGCCGCCCTGCGGCCGCAGGTGATGGACTTTGTGGATGGCATTTTGAGCAGCAGCGATCGGCCCTTTTACATGGAAGAGTTTCAATTGGATGCCCAGACCTGCCCCCATGTTGGAGAAACCCTGCGGGATGCCCGCCTGCGATCGCAATCAGGCGCGCTGGTGCTGGCAATTCGCCGTACCGATGGCCTGTTGATTAGTGGGCCCAATGCCGATACGGTTTTGATGCAGGGAGATCAGTTGATTTGCATGGGGACTGCCGAGCAGTTGCGTTCTTTAAATCAGGTACTCAGCCCGCTGCGGCCTCGCTCTTTGCGGACTCCCAAGCAATCTTGAAGGACGGGCGACTGAATGCAATTGCAGGGGGTCGTTTTGTGCGGCTCACGCTATTGTCGGTAAGTGCTCAGGCCACCGATCGTCAGTACCAGAGCGAGGCCAGGAGGTACCAGGGGAATCCAGCCGCCGTAGATCACCAGAATTCCCAGACATCCCCCATAGAGCAAGAGCAGGGCTACTACGGTCACCAGCAGCATCCGGGTGCGAGATCGGCACAACCGTTCGATCACCAGGCCGAGAATAGCCCAGCTTCCGATCCAGAGCCATTCCAGGGGTTGGTTGAGCCACCAGATCAGGGGTCGATTGTCCAGAACGGCACTCAAAATCTGGCTGACCATGTGGGCCTGAATTTCTACGCCAGAAATAGTCCGTACCAAACCCCGTCTGCCACTATAGGGGGTTCGCCAGCGGTGGTCGTTAAAGCTTGGGGCTGTGGTACCGATCATGACAATCCGATCTCGAACCAGGGCCGGATCAAACTGGTCGCTCAGAACCTGCCCCAGGGTGACCATCTGGGCGATCGGATGGACAGCCCGATAGTTGAGCATGACCTGATGCCCGCTGTGATCCATTCCTTGATAAGCAACGGTGCGGCTCTCCAGGGTTCTAAAAACTTTGGAACCCAGTTGGATGTAGCGATCGAGGGAACTCTCAAGGGTAATGTTGTGTCGGGCCAGGTAGCGCAGGGCCAGTTGCAAACTGAAAGAGTTACTCGTCTGACAGGGGGGCGTGGGGTCTACGGCCAGTAAATGTCGCCGCTGAACTTCATCTTCATCGATCGTGACATTGTTAAAGCCCTGCTGCTGGTTACTCACCTCCGGGGGAGGAGCCACGCCGTAATCGCCATACTTACAGATCGCGACAAATCGAGGGTTCTGTCGCAGTCGGTTGGCCAGTTGGGGAACTTCGGGTTTGGTCGGATAGTCTCGGTAGAGATCGAGGCCGATCGCGGCGGGTTGGGCTGCTTCCAGTTTGGTCAGAAGTTGCAACAGAGAGCGATCGGAGAGGGAGGCATTGCCCCGTTCCCTGGCCGGTTGGCTCTGAATATCCTGTTCAGTGATAGTAATTAACAAAATCCGGGGGTCGGGGGGTTCCGCCGGACGCATCTGGATCAAATGGTCGTAGATCTGCAACTCTAAAGACTGTAACCAGCCCAGGGAGCGAATCTCAGTCACCAGAATGGTTGCCGCCAGACCGATGCCTGCGGCTGCCCAGAGGGGCACCTGAGAAACTCTACCCTGGATACTGCCCAGTTGTCGGCGAATCCAGGCCAGGTTGAAAATGGTGCGATACAGGCGGTTGTAGACCCGGTATACGCCTGACTCCTGCACCACCAGGCCCGATAGCCGCAGTTCCAGGTGCTCACGGCTATGACGCACATAAACCCGACCCCGGAGAATTTGCCGATAGAGGAGGAGGATGCGTTTGCGATCGTGGGTGTTACGCAACAGGCGATCGCGAATGGTACGCAGATGCTCCGGGCTATCCTGGGCTTCCCAATGCTCGATAATTCGGGTGCGGACAATCTGTTCGACCCAGGTTTCTTCCTGGCCCAGGGGCACCTTACTGCTGTGATTGGCCAGAATCCAGCAGAGCTTCTGGGTCAGAAAGGGTTGGCCGCCTGTCCAGCCCAGGACGGCTTTGAACACTGCCAGCGGATTTTCGGCCTTGTGCTGTAAGCCTTCGACCAGGGGTAAACTTTCATGCAACTGAAAGCCCCGGAGTTCGATCGCCCGCCCAATGTTGAAGGGGGCAGTATGCTCGTCTTGCATCAGGTCAGAGGGGGTGGCAACTCCTAACAGGGCGAAGGTGATGCGGTTATATTCTGGCTGTTGGGCTCGTTTTTCATAGCAGAGCCGGATGAAGGAGAAAAAATCATCGGTGGAAAAACCCAACCCCAGCACACTGTCGATTTCGTCAATAAAGATGACGATGGGTCGGGGAATTTGTGCCAGCAGTACGGTTTCAACGAAGAGGCTGAGGCGCTGCACCGGTGACAGATCATCATGCTCTTGCAACCACTGACGGCGATTAATTTTGAGGCCCAGACCGCTGACCAGTTCTTGAATAATGCCGCCGTACCACTGACTGGCGGTAATTTGCTGGCTCCCAATGCCTGACAATTCAATTTCGGCACAGGCAATCCCTTCTGCTTCCAGGCGGGCCATGGTCCGAATTCGCAGGGAAGATTTACCCATCTGGCGGGAGTTGAGAACATAGCAGTAGGTGCCTTCCCGCAGGGAGCGCAACAGCTCTGTATCGGCCTGGCGTACTACGTAGGTCGGAGCATCGGGGGGCAAACTTCCCCCGGCCTGATAGTTGTAGGCGATCGGCTCCACACTCATGGCGCAAACCCCAGGCGTGATCGAAAGTACTGGCGATACAACTGGCAGCGTGGTTCGGCCTGGTTGCCGGTGAGCCGCACCAGCCCCATGCTCTGCAACTGGTAGGCTTGCATTGGTTCCAGGGGAACCGGGCGATGGGCACTAATGATGGTTTGAAAAGCCGTCGCTAAGGATGGGTGTTCTTGTAGATTGAGCCAGTGTTCCCGCAGATGGCCGGCGTAGATGCCACTATCGGTGGCGGCACTGGCCAGGAACTCGGCCAGGGACAACTCGGCATGGGTCTTGAAATGTACCAGGGCCTGCTCTAAAAGGTAGGGGTGCCCTCCCACCAGTTGCATCAGCGGTTCTACCAGGGGTGTGGTCTCAGGAAACCCATGCTGCTGGGCAAACCGGCGAACCTGCTCGGGAGTAAATTCTGCCAGTTCGATCGGCACTCCGACATTAAAGGGGGACTGGTTGATATTGAGACGAATATAAACGTCCGTGGCATGAACAATCACCAGGCGCAATTTTTTCCAGTTGGGGCGAGTCCGGGCCTTTTCGTACCAGGAACGCAGCAGGCCAAAAAAGTCTTCGTAGACTTCCGGAAAGGGAAAGAGCAGGTCCACATCATCCAGGCACACCACCAGGGGGCGATCGCTCTCGGTCAGCAGGTAGTCTTCCACATAGGTGGTGCAACTCACCTTGCTGCCCATGCCGGCTTCGTCCCAGTATTCTTCGATCTGGTTGGCCAGTCCCAGTTCGCGGCTGAGCAGGCTACAAAACCAGCGGAGGAACCGATCCAGATCGGTAAAGTGAATTTTGCGATCGGCCAGTTCAAAACTCAGGCTGGCTGTGCGGTAGTTCTGGCTGGCAATTTGAGCCAAAATTCGATTGATCAAAAAGGTTTTGCCCATCAGGGTAGGGGCTTTAATCCGAACCAGGGAACCCGGTTGCAGCAGGGTTTCGTAGCAGATGGTTTCCAGGGGCGGTCGGGCAACATAACGATCGCGATCGACGGTCGGTGGGGGCGCAGGAAGCTGTTCCAGGGCCGTTACCCGGGGGGCCGATGGTTGGGGTTGTCGGCCTGGTCCTGGGGGTAGGGCCAGGTAGGTGTCCCAGTAACGCTTCAGGGCTTCTTTGAAATTACTTTTTTTGACCCGCTCCCCCAGGGCATCAGAAAGGGTCTTCCACAATTTAGGGGCGACATCCTGACTGATATAGCTGGTTGCATACTGATGTTTGGCCGCAATTTGATCGTATTCTTCCCGGTTCCAGGCACCGGTTAAGACCAGGATTTCGACATCGGTTAAATTTCTGCCACTTTTAACCGATAGCACCTGATTTGCGACTTTAATCGCTTCTTTCAAGTCAAAACCCATCCGTTTAAAGCCCTACCAGCGACTTCAGCTATCTTACGTATTTCACAGCCGGTCTGAGAAGGTGTGATTGTGGCTTTGTCATGGGTATTCTGCCCAAAACCTGAATTTAGCTGAATTTAGCCGAGTTCAATGCTGCTTGCGATGCGAGACAGGGCTTGCTATCTCCCGATTTTGCCTCAATTTTTGGCAGTTGCCCCAATCCATAATGACAACATCATCCCAGTGAGACGTGAATCTCAAGTGCTTCGGTTAGGTCTCTGCTGCCCCAGCTAACTCCTGCTGTGTCGGTTCTGCTCCAGTCTGACCAGGGCTCTTTGACTCTCTAACCATCGGGTTTACGGCTCTGCCCCGCCGGTTGGCGATCGGCCTGCCGGGTTGAACTAGATTTCCATCCGATTCATCTTCTTTTTTAGCCAGCGAGGTAAACCCTCTGCTGACCCAGGGTTGTGCAGCTCAATTTTCTGTCCCGGCTCAGGTTGGCAATCTATCACCCCTTTTCCGCGCACTCCTCTTCTGATTCTGTCATCCCATTCTCAACCCTTCGATAACAGTCATGTCAGATTTTACTAGCAGTTTCGGCCTGGGAGGTAACAGTAACGCCGGTCTTAACCCTGGGGCTCCCAGCCCCGCCTCCCGCTATACGACCACCCCTCTGACCACCAGTGTTACCCCTGACTTTTCCCTGACAGCCCGCAGTAGTCAAAGGGAGTTTTCTCCTACGGATCCCACTGCTCCTGTGAAACAATCCAGCCTGCTCTGGCGGGATGAAATCACTGGACGTAATGTGCTCTGGCTGATGGATGGCACCAGTGCCATTGGAAGTAGCGAATTACCAACGGTAGTGGGTTCTTCCTGGAAGGTGGAAGCCACGGCGGACTTTAATCGGGATGGTCAGGCCGACCTGCTGTGGCGTGATTATGCCTCTGGCCAGAATGTGGTCTGGTTGATCAACGGTACTACCACTATCGGGGGTGCTGTGATCAATTCATTGCCTGGGACGAACTGGCAAATAGAAGCGGCG